>JACCDX010890686.1_pt1 | contig 52947 bp, 52 predicted proteins | sample 7449681 | NCBI WGS metagenome assembly JACCDX01 (sample SAMN15323450, study PRJNA562643) | freshwater metagenome | isolation source: river surface water | place: USA:Blue River Watershed | collected 2017-08-18
CTATTTGTCTTTGATCTATACACCACTGTGGGTTCAGGGCATGGTGGCAGGCAAGGGCTGGATCGCCCTGGCCTTGACCACCTTTGCCACCTGGCGTCCGTTTCGGGTGTTGTGGGGGGCTTACCTGTTTGGCGGGGTCACCATGCTGCAATTTCATTTACAAGGTCTGGGAGTCAACATGCCGAGCCAGTTGCTCACGGCTTTGCCCTACCTCAGCACCATTTTGGTGCTGGTTCTGATCTCACGAAACCCGAGTTGGATCCGCATGAATATGCCAGCCTCGCTGGGAAAGCCCTATCATCCAGCAGGTTGATCTGACACGGGCATCATGCCATTCAACATTCATTTCATCTCTTCGTTCAAGGAGTTATTCATGTTCATGACCCAACGCAGGGCGCTGGCCCTGGTGGCAGGTTTGGCAATGGCCGGACTGCTGGCCGCTTGCGGCAAAAAAGAGGCAGCACCCGCTGCGGCGCCCGCCAAGCCCGAACCCCTGAAGATTGCTTTTGCCTACGTGGGCCCTGTGGGGGATGGGGGTTGGACCTTTGCCCATGACAATGGTCGCAAAGCCATTGAAAAAGAATTCGGTGATAAGGTGCAAACCACGTTTGTCGAAAATGTGCCTGAGTCGGCCGACTCTGAGCGCGTGTTGCGCGACTTTGCCACCCAGGGCAACAAACTGATTTTTGGCACCACCTTCGGTTACATGGATCCGATGCTCAAAGTGGCAGCCGATTTCAAGGACATCAAGTTCGAGCATGCCACCGGTTTCAAGCAGGCCGAGAACATGCGTTCATACGACAGTCGCACCTACGAAGGGGCGTACCTGGCTGGCATCATTGCGGGCAAGATGACTCAAACCAACACCCTGGGCGTGGTGGCGTCGATCCCCATCCCCGAAGTGATTCGCAACATCAACAGTTTCACCCTGGGTGCGCAGACCAGCAACCCCAAGGTCAAGACCAAAGTGGTTTGGGTCAACAAGTGGTTTGATCCCCCCAGCGAGACCGAAGCCGCCACCAGCCTGATCAATCAGGGCGCAGATGTGCTGTTCCAGAACACCGACTCGGCTGCCGTGCTCAAGACGGCTCAAGAAAAAGGCAAGCGGGCGTTTGGTTGGGACTCCGACATGACCGCTTATGGTCCCAAAGCCCACTTGGCCTCGGCCATCATCAATTGGGCCCCTTACTACGTGCAAGCCACCCGCCAGGCGCTGGAAGGACAGTGGAAGGGCGGCGGCAACACTTGGTGGGGTGTTAAAGAAGGTGCCATCGATCTGGTGTCCATCGCAGACGATGTGCCGGCAGACACCAAGGCCCGCGTTGAGCAGGTCAAAGCGGGTCTGAAAGACGGCAGTTTTGCGATTTGGAAAGGCCCCATCGTGCGCCAGGACGGCAAAACGGCCCTCGACAAGGATGTGGTTGCAGATGACAAATTCCTGAGCGGCATTGATTTTTATGTCAAAGGTGTTGAGGGCAAAATTCCCAACGCCAAGTGATTGAGCCAGGCTCCGACCCTCGCAGGCCAAGTCCCGCGAGGGTTTTTTTATTTCAGTGCTTTTTCATGAAATCGCGGGGAGGATTAGGGCTTTTACTGTGATGCAGGGTTTTTTTTCTGCATGAAAATGATCCGGTTATCAACTTCTCTAAGCGGTCCCACAGTGAAAACCACTTTTTCCTTCGCACGTCGCGTTCTTTTGGCCTCCGGCTTGGCGCTGTCATGTGCACCCTGGACGGTGCAGGCCCAGGATTGGCCGAATAAGCCCGTCAAAGTCATCATCACATTCACAGCGGGTAGTTCCACCGACATCGTGGGTCGTGTCGTGACCCAACGTTTGTCTGAGCTGTGGGGGCAACCGGTGGTCGTTGACAACAAGCCGGGTGCGGGTGGATCGATTGGTTCAGCCCTTGTGGCGAAGTCCCCTGCCGACGGATACACCATCCTGATCAACTCCAACGCGCATGCCGTCAACCCGGCCATCTACGCGAGTTTGCCCTACGACACCAAAAAGGACTTCATCGACATTGCACCCTTGGCAATTCAGCCCAATGTGCTGGTCGTTGCGCCTGATTCCAGGTTCAATTCTGTGCAAGACATGGTCGACTTTGCCCGCAAGAATCCGGGCGCCATCAACTGGGGGCATGCCGGTGTCGGTAGTGCCACTCATTTGAGCACCGAAAAAATGATCGCCGCCAGTGGCATCAAGGTCACTCAGGTCCCCTTCAAGGGCACGCCTGAGGTGGTGACTGCCGTGATCAGCAAATCTGTCGACGCCTATTGGGGCCCGATTTCGGCAGTGATCGCCAACATCCGGGGAGGCAAGCTCAAGGCCTTGGCCGTTAGTACGCCCAAGCGCAGCGGGCAACTGCCCGATGTGCCCACCCTCGAAGAGGCCGGCGTGAAGAACGCTGCTTCGCCGTTGTGGTTTGGCATGTGGGTGCCTACCGGCACACCCAACGATGTGGTGCAAAAGCTCTCGCGCGATACCCTGCGTGTTCTGGCCGAACCCGCTATTTCAAAGCGCCTGACCGATTTGGGCAATGATCTCATGCCCATGAATCTCACCGAATTTAGCCGCTATGTCGACAGCGAGATCGCCGAATATGACCGCGTGATCCGCGCCGCTGGCATCGAGAAGCGCTGACCCGAAGGCGGATTCAGGCGGGCCAACTGCTGCCGTGTTCCGGCACCAGGGCCCGCCAACCCAGTTGCCGCTCAATGGCGCAGCGCAGGGCATCGCTGGCCGAGCGTTCGCCATGGATCACATACACCTGATTGGGCGCCTGGGGCATGGTCTTGAGCCAGCGTAACAATTGCTCCCGGTCAGCATGTGCTGAAGCTGATTTCAGGTTGACCACTTCAGCCCGTACCGGCACATCCTGCCCATGGATTCGCACGCTAGGGGAACCGTCGCGCAGTGAAGCGCCGCGGGTGCCCTCGGCCTGATGACCTGTGAGGATCACCATGTTGCGATGATTGGGCAAGTGCAGCGCCAAATGATGCAGAACCCGCCCCCCGGTGGCCATGCCGCTGGCCGACAAAATGACCATGGGACCATGGTGCCGGCCCAGGGCTTTTGAGGCCTCGGTGGTTTCGATCATGTGGGCCGCATGCCGCAGGCTCTCCAACTCGGCGCTGTCGAGCTTGTGGGCATGGGGATGTCGGATATACAGTTCGGTGGTCGAGACCGCCATCGGGCTGTCAAGGAACACCGGCAAAGACACCGGGATGCGGCCTTGTTGCTTGAGTTGGGCAATGGCGTGCAACACCGCCTGCGCGCGCCCCACCGCAAACACCGGCAGCACGGCGACGCCGCCCCTTGCGGCCACCCTTTGCAGGGCGTCACCCAGTTCGCCCAGGATGTCATCGTTGGGATGCGATCGGTCACCATAAGTCGACTCGATGAGCACCGTGTCGGCTGCCGGGGCGTCTTCGGGAGGTTGCATGACCAGGTCATCGGGGCGACCCAGGTCGCCCGAAAACAAGATGCGCCGGCCGGCAACTTCCAGCAACAGGCTGGAGGCGCCCAGAATGTGGCCGGCCATGTAAAAAGTGGCTTTGAAGCCCTTGGCTGGCGAAAAAGGCCTGTGCCAGGCCTGGCCGTGGATCATCGGCAGGCAATTGACGGCGTCTTGCCGGGTGTACAAGGGCAGCGCCGGTTGGTGTTTGCTGAATCCGTGGCGGTTGGCAAAAGCTGCGTCCTCTTCTTGCAAATGACCGCTGTCGGGCAACAAGATGTGGCACAGATCGCGGGTGGCCGGGGTGGCGTGAACCTGACCCCGGAAACCATCGAGTCGCAGCAAGGGCAGGTATCCGCTGTGGTCGATGTGGGCATGGGTGAGGAGCACGGCATCGATTTGGCTGGGATCGATGCCCAAGGGGGCGCGGTTGCGCAGCCGCAATTGTTTATAGCCCTGGAACAGACCGCAGTCGACCAGAATACTCTGGTCGTCATGCTCGACCAGAAACTTGGAGCCGGTGACGGTGTCAGCGGCCCCTAAAAAACGGATATTGACGCTCATGGGGTGATCGCAGGCGCTTTGGGTCCCAAGTCCGTCGATGGCATCAGATCACCTGCTCAACTGAAGAGGTTTTTGAGTTTGTCGGCCCAACTGCCTTCGGTGGGAGAGTGTTTCTGCCCGCCTTTTTTCAGAGAGTCGTCAAGTTCTTTGAGCAGTTTCCGCTGATGTTCAGTGAGTTTGATGGGTGTCTCGACCGAGATGTGACAGTACAAGTCACCCGGGTAGCTTGAGCGCACGCCCTTGATGCCTTTGCCTCGCAAGCGAAATTGCTTGCCGTTTTGTGTCCCTTCTGGGATGTCGATGGCTGCTTGACCCCCTAAGGTAGGCACCTCGATTTCGCCACCCAGGGCTGCGGTGGTGAAGGAGATGGGGACCACGCAGTGCAGGTCGTCGCCATCGCGTTGAAAGATGTCGTGCTTCTTGATGCGGATCTCAATGTACAAGTCACCTGGCGGACCGCCGTTGGTGCCTGGTTCGCCATTGCCGCTGCTGCGGATGCGCATGCCCTCGTCGATGCCTGCAGGGATTTTGACTTCCAGCGTTTTTTGGCTTTTGATCTTGCCTTGGCCATGACAGGTTCCACAAGGTTCGGGGATGATCTTGCCACTGCCCCGGCAATGGGGACAGGTTTGCTGAACACTGAAAAATCCCTGGCGCATTTGCACCTGGCCGCTGCCGCCGCAGGTGGTACAGGTTTTGGCGCTGGTGCCAGGCTTGGCCCCGCTGCCACCACAGGTGTCGCAGTTGTCCCAGCTGGGGATGCGGATTTGGGCATCTTTACCAGCGGCAGCATCTTCGAGGGTGATTTCCATCGAATAACTGAGGTCGTTCCCCCGGTAAACCTGACGCCCACCCCCGCCTCGGCGAGCCTGACCGAAGATGTCACCAAAAATATCCCCGAAGGCATCGGCAAAGTTGCCAAAACCTTGGCCGCCACCAGGACCGCGCATGTTCGGGTCAACCCCGGCATGGCCGTACTGATCGTAGGCTGCGCGTTTTTCAGCGTCGGACAGCATCTCGTAGGCTTCTTTGGCCTCTTTGAATTTGACCTCGGCCTGTGCAGCCGCTTCACCCTGATTGCGGTCAGGGTGGTATTTCATGGCCAGTTTGCGATAAGCCTTCTTAATCTCATCATCGCTGGCGTTCTTGGGAACGCCCAAGACTTCGTAGTAATCGCGCTTGCTGGCCATGAGGGGGCTTTAACCTTTCTTGACTTCCTTGACTTCGGCGTCAACCACATTATCGTCGGCGGGCTTGGCTTGCTCGGCAGTACCGGCTCCAGCGCCCGCTGAAGCTTGTTGCGCTTGCATGTCGGCATAGACTTTTTCGCCCAGCTTCTGGCTGGCACTCATCAGGGCTTCGGTCTTGGCATCGATTTCGGCCTTGTCTTCGCCTTTCAGCGCGTCTTCGACGGCTTTGATGGCGGTCTCGATGGCTTCCTTCTCACCAGCATCGAGTTTGTCGCCATGCTCAGACAGGCTTTTCTTGACGCTGTGGACGGCGGCATCGGCCTGATTGCGCGACTGCACAATTTCGAGTTTTTTCTTGTCTTCGGCGGCATTGAGTTCGGCGTCTTTGACCATCTTTTGGATCTCGTCTTCCGACAAGCCCGAGTTGGCTTTGATGGTGATTTTGTTTTCTTTGCCGGTGCCCTTGTCTTTTGCGCTGACGTGCAAGATCCCGTTGGCATCGATGTCAAAAGCCACTTCGATTTGGGGTGTGCCACGCGGGGCAGGGGCAATGCCTTCCAGATTGAATTCGCCCAGCATCTTGTTGCCCGAGGCCATTTCACGCTCACCCTGAAAGACCTTGATGGTCACGGCGGGCTGATTGTCATCAGCGGTGGAAAAGGTCTGGGCGAAACGGGTCGGAATGGTGGTGTTTTTGGTGATCATTTTGGTCATCACGCCGCCCAGGGTTTCAATGCCCAGAGACAGCGGGGTGACATCCAGCAACAGCACATCGGAGCGGTCGCCAGCCAGCACCTGCCCCTGGATGGCGGCGCCCACGGCCACAGCTTCGTCGGGGTTGACGTCCTTGCGGGGTTCTTTGCCAAAGTATTCCTTGACTTTGTCCTGTACCTTGGGCATGCGGGTCATGCCGCCGACCAGGATGACATCGTCGATGTCGCTGACAGACACGCCAGCATCCTGGATGGCGGTCCGGCAAGGAGCGATCGTGCGTTCGATCAGTTCTTCGACCAGGCTTTCCAGTTTGGCACGGGTGAACTTGATGTTAAGGTGCTTGGGACCCGAGGCGTCGGCGGTGATGTAAGGCAGGTTGATATCGGTAGAGGTCGAAGACGAAAGCTCGATCTTGGCTTTTTCGGCAGCTTCTTTCAGGCGTTGCAAAGCCAGCACGTCTTTGGACAAATCGACGCCTTGTTCTTTCTTGAATTCACCAATGATGAAATCGATGATGCGCTGGTCGAAGTCTTCGCCGCCCAGGAAGGTGTCACCGTTGGTTGACAAGACTTCGAATTGTTTTTCGCCATCGACATCGGCGATCTCGATGATCGAGACGTCAAAAGTGCCGCCACCCAGGTCGTAGACGGCGATTTTGCGATCGCCCTTGGCGGTTTTGTCCAAGCCGAAAGCCAAAGCTGCGGCGGTGGGCTCGTTGATGATGCGCTTGACTTCCAATCCTGCGATGCGCCCGGCGTCTTTGGTGGCTTGGCGCTGGGCATCGTTGTAGTAGGCGGGGCCGGTGATGTCGGCTTCGGTGATAGGCTCGCCCAGATAGTCCTCGGCGGTTTTTTTCATTTTGCGCAGGACTTCCGCGCTGATTTGAGGCGGGGCCAGTTTTTTGCCGCGCACTTCCACCCAGGCGTCGCCGTTATCGGCTTTGCTGATCGCGTAAGGCATCAAGTCGATGTCTTTTTGGACCTCTTTTTCTTCAAACTTGCGGCCAATCAGGCGTTTGACCGCATACAAAGTATTTCGGGGGTTGGTCACGGCTTGGCGCTTGGCTGAGGCACCGACCAGCACCTCACCATCTTCCTGATACGCGATGATGGATGGTGTGGTGCGGGCGCCTTCGCTGTTTTCGATGACCTTGGTGGTGTTGCCCTCCATGATGGCCACACACGAGTTGGTGGTGCCCAGGTCGATTCCGATGATTTTTGCCATGTCTTGACTCCGAAAAGATGAAATTGAAAAAGAGGTGTGGGCGCCTGCCCTGAAATCAAGGGGTCAGGCGCAAGTCATTGGGGCGCCGCCACGGTCACCAGGGCAGGGCGCAACACGCGCTCGGCAATGGTGTAACCTTTTTGAAGCACGCTGACGATGGTGTTGGCCTCTTGCTGAGCAGGAACCATGCTGATGGCCTGGTGGAAGGCAGGGTCAAATTTGCTTCCAATGGCCGGGTCGATGGCGATCACTTTATGGCGCTCCAGCGCAGATTTGAGTTGACGCAATGTGGCCTCGGAGCCTTCACGGATCTGCTCGAGTTTGGCCTCTTGGATCGCCAAGCCGGCTTCCAGGCTGTCGATCACAGGCAACAGGCTTTCGGCAAAGCTCTCGACAGCAAATTTGCGTGCCTTAGAGACTTCCTCGTCGGCCCGGCGGCGCGCATTTTGGACTTCAGCGGCGGCGCGCAGAGCCTGATCTTGCAATTCGGCCATTTTGGCTTGTAATGCAGCAGAATCGGCCATAGGGTTGGATGACGTTTCGGCTGCGGAGGACTCGGTCGCTGCCGAGACCGGTTCGGCCCCGGGGGGGACGGAATCAAGGGGAGGAGATGCGCTGGGTTCTGTCATGGGTCTGACGTTGAGGTTGAATTTTGTAACCAATTGGGGTCTCTTGATCGGATTTCAATGGGGCACCTGAAACTTTTTTCAACCGGAATTTTCCTGCAGGCCCGGATGGAATATCTCGATTGAAGAACGAGGAGCCCCTTGCAGGCGGGATGATGCGGGGCTAAAATGTTATAAAAAATAACCATTTAGGGGAGTGGCATACCCGCTACAAGGAGCCCGCATGAACCACCAGGACCTGATCGCCATTGACATCCACACCCACGCAGAAGTGAGTTGCTGGAACCCGTTTGACGCCTACGGTGAAGAATACGATCGAGCCGCAGACAAGTATTTTGGCTCCAACCGCCGACCCACCATCGATGAGACTGTGACTTACTACCGAGAGCGCAAGATCGGCTTGGTGATGTTCACCGTGGACTCCGAGGCGCAATTGGGGCGGCGTCGCATCCCCAATGAGGAAATTGCCGCGGCTGCCAAAAAGAACAGCGACATGATGATCGCCTTTGCCAGCATCGACCCGCACAAAGGCAAGATGGGCGCACGCGAAGCCGAGCGTTTGATCCGTGAAGAGGGCATCAAGGGCTTCAAATTTCATCCTACCGTACAAGGCTATCACCCCTACGACAAGATGGCCTGGCCCATTTATGAGGTGATCAATCAGTACAAGTTGCCTGCGATCTTTCATACCGGTCACAGTGGCATCGGCAGCGGCATGCGTTGCGGCGGTGGATTGCGCCTGTCCTACAGCAACCCCATGCATTTGGACGATGTCGCCATCGATTGGCCCGACATGCAGATCGTCATGGCCCATCCCAGTTTCCCATGGCAAGACGAAGCCCTGTCAGTGGCGACCCACAAACCCAACGTCTGGATCGACCTGTCGGGTTGGAGTCCCAAATACTTTCCAAAGCAACTCATCCAGTACGCCAACACATTGCTCAAAGATCGGGTGTTGTTTGGTTCGGACTACCCCCTGATCACTCCAGAGCGCTGGATGAGAGACTTTGAAGTCGCCGGGTTCAAGCCGGAAGTCATGCCGGGCATCCTCAAGGGCAATGCGGTTCGGTTGTTAGGGCTGGATCAGTGAATTTCGGGCTCGCCGTCGAGTGCCGTCGCTTCGGGCAATAAAAAATCGAAATCACAGCCTTTGTCGGCTTGCTGGATGTGCTTCAGATAGAGGGTGCCGTACCCGCGCTGAAATTTGGGGGCCGGTGCTTGCCATTGGGCTTTGCGACGTGCCATTTCTGCGTCGCTGATCAGCACATCGATGCGCCGACCTTCGATGTCAAGCCGGATCAGGTCGCCATCTTGAACCAGCGCCAACGGTCCCCCCACGTGTGATTCAGGGGCCACATGCAAGACACACGCGCCATAACTGGTGCCGCTCATGCGGGCATCAGAGACGCGAACCATGTCGCGTACGCCTTGTTTGAGCAGCTTTTGCGGGATCGGCAACTGTCCCCATTCGGGCATGCCAGGGGCACCCTGAGGCCCGGCACTTTGCAACACAATCACGCAACCGGCGTCGATGTCCAGTTGCGGGTCATCGATGCGCGCCGACATGTCGTTGTAATCCTTGAAGACCACCGCCCGCCCTGTATGCTGGCGCAAATGGGCTTCCATGGCAGCAGGTTTGATCACCGCGCCATCGGGCGCCAGGTTGCCTCGCAAGACGGCCAGGCCATCTTGGGCCACCAGAGGATTGTCGCGCGAGCGAATCACATCGTCATGATGGACTTGTGCGCCTTCCAGGGCTTGCGCCAGAGTCTGTCCCAAGGCGTTGCGTTGAGTCATGTCCAGCAAGTCGGTGATGCGGGTGAGCAAGGCGCGCAAACCACCGGCGTAATAAAAGTCTTCCATGAGGTAGGCGCCACTGGGTCGCAAGTTGGCCAGCACCGGAGTTTGCCGGGCCAACGCGTCGAACCGGTCCAGGGTCAGGTTGAAGCCGGCCCGCTTGGCCATGGCGATCAGGTGCACGATGGAATTGGTCGATCCGCCCAGCGCCAGAACGGCGGTGACGGCATTGTCGAACGAAGCCGGGGTCAGGAAGTCGAGCGGTTTGACATCGTGCCAGACCAGGTCAACGATGTGTTTGCCCGTGAGGTTGGCCATTTGGGCGTGGCGTGAATCGGGCGCAGGAATCGAGGCTGCGCCGGGCAAGGTCAGTCCCAACACTTCGGCGGCGCTGGTCATGGTGCTGGCGGTGCCCATGGTCATGCAGTGACCCGGGCTGCGTGCGATACCATCTTCCACATCCTGCCAGTCTTGTTCGGTGATGTTGCCTGCCCGCAATTCGGCCCAATACTTCCAGGTGTCGCTGCCACTGCCCAAAAAACGGCCTTTGTAGTCGCCGCGGAGCATCGGTCCAGCAGGCACAAACAGGGTGGGCAGATTCATGGCCAACGCACCCATGATCAGAGCCGGGGTGGTTTTGTCGCAGCCGCCCATCAGCACGCAACCATCGGCTGGATAGCTGCGCAACAGTTCTTCGGTCTCCATCGCCAGCAAATTGCGATAAAGCATCGTGGTGGGCTTTTGGAAGGGTTCTGACAGCGACATGGCTGGCATTTCAACCGGAAAGCCGCCGGCTTGCCAGATGCCGCGTTTGACTTCTTCGACCCGCTGTTTGAAATGCGAGTGGCAAGGGTTGATGTCGCTCCAGGTGTTGATGATGGCGATCACCGGCTTGCCGGCGTAGTCGCTGCGGTGATAGCCCATCTGGGCGGTGCGGGAGCGATGGCCAAAAGAACGCAGATCTTTGACGCCATACCAGCGGTGGCTGCGCAGGTCTTCGGGTTTTTTCTTCATGGGGCTTCCAATCCGTGCGAGGGATGTGGATTTTAGAGCCTTCAGACCTTCAGGATCCAATGCCGTTGTTAAAGCGCCGGACGGCGAATTCATCCATGTGTTTCTGTTCGACCATGGCCTGGAGTTGTCGCGCGGTGGAAGCCTGTTGGTCGACCAAGGCTTGCATTTTCATGCGTTCGGCCTCTGCCTTGATCAATTCAGCGCGGGTTTTCGCCATGGCGGCCAGTTTTTGCGCCAAATCAGACTCGACCCTGATTTTCAAAGTCATGAGCTGAGCCATGAATTGGCGCTGATTCATCCGGTGTTGCAAGCCCACTTGTGTTCCGCCTTGCTGTTCATGAGCCTGGTACTCGGCGTACATGCCTGTCAATCGATCCAAGGTTTGCTGCAGTTGATCGGCCTGAGCTTGTTGATTCGACAAAGTTTGCTGCACTTCACGCACCTGGTCATGCGCTTTGCGCTCCAAAATCACCCAGCAATTGCGTTGCGTCATGCTCATCTTCCTTTCGTCGTCACTCAGCGCGCCAACAATTGGCGCAGCAATTCCCGCGTTTGGTGGGTGTCAAAGCAGGTGTTCATGTCTTGACGCAAAAAATTTTCCATCTCGATTCGCAAGCGTATGGCCAAGTCGAGCTCTGGATTACTGCCAAATTCGTAGGCGCCGACTTGGATCAAATCCTGATTTTGTTGATACAAAGACCAAAGGCGACGCAACTGATTGGCCAGGGCCATATCTTCGGGGGACAACAGGTTTTGCATCACGCGCGAGATGGAGCCGTTCAAATCGATCGCAGGGTAGTGCGCCTGATCCGCCAATTTGCGGGACAACATCACCTGGCCATCCAAGGAGGCCCGTGCAATGTCCACAATCGGGTCATTGCTGTCGTCGCCTTCTGCCAACACGGTGTAGATGGCAGTGATGGTGCCCTGGCCAGGCCGCCCGACCCCGGCGCGTTCGATCAGGTTGGGTAATAAGGCAAACACCGAGGGTGGATAACCTTTGGCTGTTGGGGGTTCGCCAATCGCCAGACCAATTTCACGTTGCGCATGAGCCACCCGGGTCAAGCTGTCGACCAGCATGAGCACATTCTTGCCTTGATCCCGGAAGTATTCGGCGATCGCATGCGTCAGGTGAGTGGCCTTCAACCTGAGCACGGGGGAAACATTGGCCGGTGCCGCCACCAGCACCGATTTTTTCAATCCTTCAGGGCCCAGCGTTTCTTCAATGAATGCCTGCACTTCGCGACCGCGCTCACCAATCAGACCGATCACCACCACATCGGCTTCCGTGAAGCGGGTCATCATGCCCAACAAAACACTTTTGCCGACCCCAGAACCAGCAATCAATCCCAAGCGCTGACCACGCCCGATGGTCAGCACCCCGTTGATGGCCTTGACCCCCACATCCAGGCTTTCTTTGATTGGTCCGCGCAGCATGGGGTTGAGCAAATCGCCCAAGAGGTTGGTTTTGATCGTCCCGCGCATAGGCGGGCCATCGTCCAACGGCAGGCCTTGACCGTCAATGATGCGTCCCAGCATGTGGGGGCTGAGCCAAACCTCAGATGTCGGATTGACCACCCTGACCGAAGATCCGGGACCGATCCCTTGCGGATCGTTGAAAGGCATCAGGTAAAGCGTTTGATCATTGAATCCGACGACTTCAGCCAAAATCTGTTGTCCCGATTGGCCTGTGACTTCGCAACAGGCGCCCAGGGGTGCCACCAAGCCGCGCGTTTCCATGCGCATTCCGACGACCCGGACCAAACTGCCCGTCCGCTGCGGCGGGGGCGCCTTGACCGCCGTCAGCATTTGGTCGAGCCAATCGTTGCCTTCGCTCATGCGTCGTCCTCAAGGATTTGACGACACAGATGTGCCAGTCGATCTTCGATCAGGTCTTCGACTTGTGAATCGCCCCGTTTGACACGGACACTGCCCGAACTCAAGGTTTCGTCAGCTTCGAAGGTCACGCCCGGCAACACGGTTTCGTGGAGTTTGACCAGATCGTCGGGATGGACTTGGACCACCACAGGGTCATGACCCGGCTCCAGCAAATCGATGCAGGCGTGGATCAGTCTTTCGATCACAGAGGCATCCATGCGCAGTTCGGCCCGGACCAATTCTTGGGCGATGTGGACAGAGAGTTTGTGCAAAGGCTTGAGCCACTGACGCGGGTCGGTGCGCAAGTCTTCGAGGGCTTGAGCTGCATGCTGCAAAGTCAATCGCAAATCTGACAAATCCTGGGCAGCCTGTTGCATCGCTGCATCGTGTCCGGCCAAACGACCCTCTTCCCTGGCGGCATGCAGTCGTGCTTGTAACTCCTCCTCACTGTAGACTGGCGGCGATTCGATAGAGTCCAAAACATTCGAATCGATGGTGACAGGCTCGGCGGGCTGATCGGTTGCTGCGTCCGTTTCAAGTTCACTCAGTGGCAGGTTTTCGGTTTGACCCGCCATGGGGTCTGGGCGTTCGCTCACGCGCCAGACGCCAAACGCATGGTTCGCAACGGTATCCCAATCCTGTCGCAGGAACCCGGGCAAAGCTTTTGTACTTTGCAACAGTGGGTTGGATTGCCAACCGGCTGGGGCGTTGGAAAAATCAGACAAAATCGTCCCCGCGACCAGCCAAGACCAACTCGCCTGCGTCGGAGAGTTTTCGTGCGATCCGCATCACATTCTTTTGAGCTTCTTCGACATCCGAAATCCGCATCGGGCCTTTGGCTTCCATGTCGTCCACAAACATGACCCGGGCGCGGGCCGACATGTTGTCGAAGAATTTGTTTTTGACCGGATCGGTCGCACCTTTGAGGGCGATCATCAACAAGTCGGGTTCGACGTTGCGCATCAGCACCTGGATGCCACGGTTGTCCACGCCCACCAGGTTTTCGAAGGTGAACATATTGTCCTGAATGCGCTGCAACAAATCGGGATCGATGGTGGACAGCCCTTTGACGATGCCCGATTCCAATTCAACTTTCACAAAGTTCATGATCTTGGCGGCAGCCTTGACGCCACCGAAGCTCGAAGATTTGGCCGATGAGTTGCTTGCAAACTGCATCTTCATGATCGATTCCAACTCTTCCATCGCAGAAGGCTGGACGGTTTCCAGGCTGGCCACGCGCTGGATGATCTCGGGACGAGCCTCGGCGGGCAAGAAGTTCAGGACATCGGCAGCAACGTCATATTCCAAAACCGACAAAATGATGGCAATCACTTGCGGGTGTTCGGCACGGATCATGTCGGCGATGGAGCGTGCGTCCATCCATTTCAGGATATCGAGTCCTTTGCTGCCTTGTCCAGGCATGATTCGACCCAACACCGAGGCTGCCTTGTCTTCGCCCAAAGCCCGTTTGAAGACTTTTTCGACATAGTCGCCGGTGCCCAACCCCAAACTGGTTTGCTTTTTCAGAGTCAGGACAAAATCATCCAGTACCACGTTGACGGCTTCTTGCGAAAGGTCTGCCACGCCTACCATGGCAGCTCCGAGGGCTTGAACTTCTTTGGGATTCAGATATTTGATGATCTCGGCGGCTTGTTGCTCTCCGAGCAACAAAATCAGCACCGCAGCGCGTTGGGTGCCAGAGAGTGACTCCAGCTCCGCTGCAAGTGCCTCGGTCATGATCACACCTTCCGGGGCAGGCGCTTCCTTCGCTGGAGCTTCTTTGGGATCTTCTTTTTTGGTTGCCATGACGCCTTCCTGTTAAGCAGACTTGATCATCTTCTTGAGCACGTTGGCCACACGGCCCGAATCTTCGGCCACCAGCATCCGGATCAAGGCCACTTTGTCGTCGTAGGTGTTGGCGGTGTCGAGCATGTCCGCAGAGATGGCAGATTTCTTGGGCTTGAGCTTGGCTTTGATTTCCTCCAGGCTTTCGCCTTCGCCGATCTGGATCATCCGCATGTCTTCTGCAGACAATTCGCCATCGGCCAGCGCCTTTTGGGCTTCCGCTTCTTCCGCGGCTTTGGCCTGCGCGTCGAGGATGTTGCGCATCACGGGTCGGACCACAATCAGCAAAAAGACGATGAAGCTGAGCGCAATCAAGCCGCTCTTGATCCCGGTTTGCACCGAGTACTCAAGATACCAGGGAATGGTTTCCATGGGCTCACCCGGTTCGAACTTGGCGGGTACGACCGTCACGAGGTCGCCACGCTTGTCGTCAAACCCGATGACCCCACGAACCAATTGGATCATCTGATTGATCTCTTGTTCTGAGTACGGGGTACTCTTGGGAGCGTTTGGATCGACAGGTGCATCCTTGGCAGGCGCCGGGGCCGGGCGTTCATTGACCACAACCGCCACACTCACACGCATCACGCCACCGGTGGCGTTGCGGACATGGCGCACGGTCCGGTCCATTTCATAATTCCGGGTGGTGCGGCTGCTTGTGGTGCTCTTGGATTCGGATTGTCCCTCTTTGCCGTCTACCCCCGTGTTGGTGGAGGCGGTTGGATTGGCGGGTGGGGTGTTGGAAAGCGCCCCCGGAATGCCTGTGGCGTCTCTGGATGCACCACGTTCCTCAGCCAATACTTCAGACCGTGTTTTAGGGCCTTTGTCACGGTTGTCAAAGTCTTCTGTTGTGCTTTCGATCTGGGTAAAGTCCAGATTCAAGTTCACTTGCGAGCGGACATTGGATTCGCCGACCACAGGCGCCAGAATTTGGACCACCCGTTGGCGGTAAATTTCTTCAAGTTGCTGTTTATGTTGTTCCTGGGCAGCAGTCATGCCCAGTTTCATGTCAGTGGCTGAATCGGTCAGCAATTTGCCCACATTGTCGACCACGGTCACATTTTCAGGTGCCAGGTAAGGTACGCTGGACGAAATCATGTGAACAATGGCTTGAACCTGTGCCGGGGAGACCACCCGGCCTTGATGGGGGGTGACGACCACCGAGGCTTTCGGGGGCGTGCGGTCGCGCACGAAAACACTTTGTTTGGGTAAGGCCAAATGCACCCGTGCGCTTTGCACCGTGCCAATTTGCATGATGCTGCGAGCTAACTCCTGTTGCATGGCGGTGTTGACTTTCACCTGCTCCATGAACTGACTGGTGGTCATCGACGAATGATCGCGCAAAGCCTCCAGACCGGTGGCTCCGGCTTTGGGGATGCCTTGGGCAGCCAAGAAAATTCTGGCTTCATGAAACCGATGACTGGGTACGGTGATCTGACCACTTTGAGCATCGATTTTGGGTTGGAAATCATTGTTTTTGAGGGCGTCAAAAGCCGCTTGCTGGTCTGCTTCCTGCAAATTGGGCATCACCGGGCGATACGGGGTGGCCGTGACCCAGGCGTAGGTCAGGGCAAAAAACAGCAGAACCACGCCCACTGAAATGAACGGCAGTAGTTTTCTGACCGAAGGTTGGGCCAGCAAACGTGCGGTGCTGTCCTTGATGCTGAACAGTGAAAGCCCCTGTCTCGGAGCTGGTGCACCAGGACTCAACTCCGTGGAGGGGTTAGCCGGTGTCAAGGCATTGGCGGCCGGAGCGGCTTCGGCGGCCGGGTTGAGGGTGGCTGTTGCGGTGGCCATGTCGTATCCTGGTTATCGGCGGTCAGACCGGCATGTTCATGATTTGCTCGTAGGCTTTGAGCACTTTGTTGCGAACCTGCAGGGTGGCTTCAAAAGCCAGAGAGGACTTTTGCATGCCAATCACTACATCCGTCAAAGGGATGTCATCGCCTCTTTCAAAAGCTTCTTGCATGGCACGGCTCTTCAACTGGGCCCCATTGACCTGTTGCAAGGCGTTCCCAACCATTTCGGAGAAACCACTCGGTCCCGGTTGGGTGACTTTTTCGGCCTCTTGCGCGGACACGCCGCTGGCTTGCAGTTGATGGCTGCGCAAGGTCTGTAGCATGGCGGAAATATTCGCTTGCGAGTTGATTTTATCGATCATGCTCATTTCCTTTAAGCGGCAATGCCCATGGCTTTAAATTGCGCCAGCTTGTAGCGCAATGTGCGGGGGCTGATCCCCAATTTCCGTGCTGCCTCTTCCCGGTTGCTGGTTTGTGCCAGGGTCGACATGATGAGTTGATGCTCGTTAAAGCGGGTGGCTTGTTGCAAGTCAATCACACTCGACGAAGGGGGTGAGGGCTGTTGCATGTTGAGCGCCGGATCCACATCCGGGATGGCCATGCTCGATGACTGCGGAGTGGGGGGAGTTTGGGCGTGATCCGGCATCAACCAATCGTCAAACATGAGGTGAGCCGGAGTCACAATGTGATCGGGGCACAAAACGGTGGCCCGGCGCATGACGTTTTCCAACTCGCGCACATTGCCAGGCCAGCTGTATTGGAGCAACTCTTGTTTGGCGGCCGGGCTGATCTGCCAGTGTTGTTGGGGTGCGGTATCGATCAGGCATTGCAAGGCCAATGGAACAATGTCTTGTGGACGCTCGCACAAAGGCAGCAACTTCAAGCGAAATGTTGCGATGCGATAGTACAGATCCTCCCGGAATTCCTTGTCTTCAATCGCTTTTTTCAGGTCTTTGTTGGTGGCTGCAATGATCCGCACGTTGACGGCGATGGCTTGCTGGCTTCCCAATCGGGTCAGCTGACGCTCCTGTAATACGCGCAATAATTTACTTTGTAACTGGATCGGCATTTCACCGATTTCGTCCAAAAACAACGTGCCACCATGGGCTTGCTCAAACAGTCCTTTGTGCTCTTTGTGAGCACCTGTGAATGCGCCCTTTTCATGGCCAAACAACATATCCTCGATCAAGTGATCAGGCATGGCGGCGCAATTGAGCGCCACAAATGGCCCTTTGTTGCGCAGTGATGATTCGTGCAGTACCCTGGCCATGACCTCTTTGCCTGAGCCCGTCGGACCGGTCAGCAACGTCGTGACATCGGCTTGTGCCACTCTTTGGGCCAAGGCGAGTAACAACTGACTGGCGGGGTCGACAAAAACAAATTTGCGTGAAATTTTGCTGGATTTGCCCTGCTCGCCTTTGGAAAGTAATTCGTTTCTGAATTGAACCCAGCGGTTCCAGTCCATGTCTTCCTCTGAAATGACCGTCATGGCTCCAGCGTGCATGGCACTCATGGCGAGGTCCAAATCATCTGGCTTGACTCGCACCACAACCGGCAATATCAAACCTTGACGGCGCATCGTCTCCAGGAGTTCGAGCAAAGGCTCAGTGCTTGCTGACAAGCGGATCACAACCAAGCCAGCATCGCACATGCAGGTTTCTGCTTCAACGATGGAGGAGACGTGGGATGCCGTCCAGCCAGCACGTCGTAGCAGTTCCTGTTGAGTTTCACTCAATGCGGACTGGTGATCCAGCCACAAAATCATGGGATAGGGTTCAGCTGCAGATTTCAAAGCAACACCTCATTTGTGAGTGAGTATGCTTAGCAACCAACATGCCAACTTGATCGACGAATCTTCGACACCTGCCCGGCATCGGGAGTCATGGCTTGGCGGTGCGCTGGCGTTGAACCGGTTTCGGCTCAAATCCCAGGCATTGCTGACCATCAGATTGCAAAACCACCAGGCATGGAAGTTGTGCACTTTTGAAGCCCATCAAGCCACATCGGTAGGGAAATGCGGGCATGTGTGTGATGCCAAAATGTCGGCATTGCCAGCAATTGATCCTGGATGCAGACACCGCTGGGCGAGTGTTTGACTGTGCAGTGTGCATGGCCGTGGATGGCTTCAAGCTGCCATCGGGTGCTTGTAGCTGTCAGCGTGCAAAGTCCGTGCATGCTCCATGTGCCATTCTTCGGCCATCGGGGCATGGGCATAGTCTTGGAAGCAAGGCGTCCCAAGAGTCCAATGCAGTAATTTGGCATTCGGATTGGGTCCAAATTCATCGGGCAACCAATTCCATTCGATCGGCAGTTGACCTATTTCGCCGTCTTCCAGCCAGGTGAAGCGATGCAACTGCGCACCGGTCGCCTTTTGAATGAAATCGGGCGTCAAAGTTTGATTTTTCGGGTGAGCGCAGTTCCATAGCACCACGCTCGACCAGTTCTTTCGCGGATAGTTTTCATTGCGGGCGCCGAGGTATTTGGTGCTGGCTTTGGTTTTGTAATTGTGATGAACGCACATCACTGCTTTGCTGTCGTCTCGCATGGCCCAAAGCTTGGCGATGTCTTCACGAACGATCATGTCACCATCGATGAACAATGCCCACCCGCCCCAATCCATCAGCGATGGAATCAAAAACCGGCTGTAGATGAATTGATTGCTGCCATCCGCATGACGTTCCTGGTACTGCTTCAGGTTTTGCAGCGCCAGCGGGGTGATTGCCAGAGTATCGGTGGCGAGACGCAACAAACTGTTGCTGCAGACATGAAATGCGATCGATTCTCTGGCGTCATAACCAATGAAGATGGGGATCATCACAGACTCCGTCGGGGATCAAACTAGGGCTAAGGCAACAGAAGCATCGATGGATGGTTGAGAAAAACCCGAACCATCACCCTTTGAGCAACTGCAGCACCGTTTGTTGGTCCGTGTTGGCCTGCGCCAGGATGGAAGTGCCGGCCTGTTGGATGATCTGTGTTCTGGCCATCTCAGAGGCTGCTTTGGCGTAATCGGCATCCAAAATGCGGCTGCGCGAAGCACTGGTGTTGACTGAAATATTGGTCAAATTATCGACAGTGTATTCAAGGCGGTTGATTTTGGCGCCCAGATTCGACCGGAAATCATCGATGAATGAAATGGCCGAATCGATTTTGCTCAGGGTGAAGCTGGCCGTGACCACCAAGCTCGCATCAATGGCCGAGGTCATTCCGGCATTGGCCGAGATGTTGGCAAAAGTGATGTCCAGAGTCTGGGCATTGTTGGCGCCGATTTGCATGGTGTAGGTGCCGCCGCTGGCTCCCAGGATACGCATGCCGTTCCATTCGGTGTTCTCTGAAATGCGTGAAATTTCAAATTGGAGTTCATCGAATTCTTTTTGCAAAGCTGCGGTGTTGGCGCTGGAGTTGGTGCCGTTGGCCGCCTGAATGGCCAACTCGCGCATGCGCTGCAGCATGTTGGTGATTTCGATGGTGGCGCCTTCCGCAGTTTGCATCATCGAAATGGCATCGTTGGAGTTTCTAACCGCCTGATCCAAGCCCCTGATCTGCTGGGTCATTTTGTTGGTGATGGCCAGTCCCGCTGCGTCATCGGCCGCACTGTTGATCCGTTTACCAGTTGCCAGTTGGTTCATGGCAGTTTGTAAATCACGGGCATTGCGCGACAAAGCCGTTTGCGTGATCAGGGATTTGATGTTGGTATTGATGACGGTCATGTTGTACTCCGAATATTTGGGTTAACCGTGATTACTTGGACTGATCGCGCAACTCGGCACTCAGATCATCGATGGCTTTTTGAATGCCATGCATTTCATGGGTCAGCATCTCGTCGGATGGAAATTTGGACAGCGCAAAGCTGACGGCAATCCAGGCATCTTCCCATTTGTTCTGGCAATGCAGCACCCGCACCAAATGCAACCAGCTTGGTGCAGTCGATTCAGTACCTTGGGCTTGGATCAGTTGAACCAGACATTGCTCGGCGGTCGGCCAGTCCTGCTTGATTTCACACACCAGCGCATAGACAGCAAGGATGTCTTGTTCATTCGGGTAAATGGCCAAGGCGGCTTCGCACAACGCGACGGCAACTTCTGTCTTTTCTTCCGCAACCAATGCGGCAACGTTTTGCCGGACCTGAGCTGGCGACATCTTGCCAATCTCATAGTCCTTCAGCATTTCTTCGGCCAAATGGGCGTTGGATGCCATTTGGTAGGTATTCATTTCTTGAGTGATCATGGAAATCTCCTGAAAAGTGGATGCCAACATCGATTGCCGTTTTGTGGCGATGGCATCACCCAAGCATTTAGCGTGCCAGCTTGCGCCGCCCTGAATTGAATACATTGATATTCAATCTGGTGGGTTGAGGTGTCGAGGATTCGGGCACATGAATTGCTAAACAAAAACTCAAGGAGCCCTAAATGCTAGAAATCAATCATTCCACGACAGATGAAATGGCGCCTGCAGAAGCTGAAATTCAGTCTGCGGCGCTGCCCTCGCATTGGCGTGGGAAAGACTTTTATATGCTGGGCATGCAGTTGGATGAAGCTGAACCCAAGGATCAACCTGATGTCGATCTTGCGCATCATGACTTTGAGGCGACGCGAGCCATTTGGATTGTGATCGGTGATGACGCATTGAACCTGCTGCCTCAAATTCATCGGCGTTTGCACAAAAGATCACGAGTCCTGGTGATGATTCATCCTGAAGTGTTGGATGATGTCCAGTGGAGCAAATTGTTATTTTTGGCAACGGATGAGCGTTATTTTTTCGTTCCCATGCAGGAGGTGGCTCAGCAAGCACAGGTGATCAACAGCCTGATGGATGAAAATGCTTACGATGGTTGGCGACCGGTCATGACTTTCATGTCGACGCTACAGTGGGTTCAGCATTACCGCGAACTGATTAAAGCACTGACGCCATTGCTGAACCGAAAATTGGTGGGCAAGGCCACACTCAGATCTGCCACGCACCAAATTCTCTGTAATGCCCTCATTAATTTCCCGTTGACCTCGTCACGCAATCGATGGGATGACTACCGGGATCTTTATGCCAATAAGCCAGCGCTGATCATTGCGACGGGTCCTTCCCTGAACAAGCAGATGGATTTGATCGAGCAATACAAAGACCACTTTGTCACGATCGCCGTGGATCCTGCCGTGCCCATTCTGAAGCAAAGAAACATCATTCCGGATTTTGTGCTGACGATCGACCCCAAGAAAAGACCCTATTGGGAACAAGACGCTTTGGATGAAAAAACCACCTTTGTGGTGGAGGTCGGGGCTTGCCCGGATGGCGCTTGGTCACATGCCGACCATTACCTGATGACAGCCGGGCACAGCCATGTCTATGCATTGCTCAAAAAGTTGGGGGCCGAGGTGGCCTGGATCGAGACGGGGGGGAGTGTCTCATCTAACGGTTTCAGTTTGGCCATGCACCTGGGCTGCAATCCCATTGTTCTCGTGGGCCAGGATTTGGCCTGGACCGAGGGCAAGGATCATGCAGAGGGGTACACCAGTCAATATTCGCAAGAAGCTCTGAAGAAGCGTCATGACCGTGGTTATGACATCGTCGGACATGGTGGCCAGATGGTTCGAACCGAGCCACAGTTGCTTTTTTATAAATCGTGGTTTGAGCAGAAGATCCAGCAATATCCTCATAAAACCGTGATCAATGCCACCGAGGGCGGGGCGATCATCGAAGGTGCCCTGGCTGAGTCCTTCCGCCATGTTTGCATGGAGATAGAAAAAAACGGGTTGATCGCCAAAAATACCCGGTTGACCCAGTCTTTTGAGTTGGACCTGGATTTAACGACTCATTTTGAAGGGGAGATTCAGCATTGGATCACTCTATATACAGACCTGAAGGCGAAGATTCAGGATGTTCAGAAAAAAATCCAGGATATTAAAAAAACACCCAAAAAATCTGTACAAAAACTGGTCAAGCAAATTAATCGATCCATTTTGGACATGGAGCCTGAGGCTAAACTGGTTTTGGACATGTTCTCCAATTTAGCCATGGCGGACATGGATCGAAAAATGGACAAACTCGATGATGCTCAAGACCTGAAAACAGTCTATTCGGCTTATCACGATTTATACGATTCGGTGATGTATGGTCTGAACTACGGGCTTGAGATGTTGCCCAAAATCATTCAATTGTTGAAGTCTCTTTCAGAGCAACCAAGGATATCCAGACAGAAATTGATCGCAGTCAATCTTCACCGGTGGAATTTGGACGGAACACCAAAGGCAATATGACCCTCACAGGTTTGTATGGTGACGACTTGAATGGGCACGCAAGAAAGCGGCAAGGCCAATCTTGATGGGCTTGCTTGAACAGAAGGTCATGAAAAAAGCCAACATCGAGTTGGCTTTTTTTGTAGGCAGCATGGAATTACTGTAAAAGTGACAACACCGATGCAGGCTGCTGATTGGCTTGTGCCAGCATGGCTGTCGCCGCTTGCTGGATGATTTGACGTTTGGCCAACTCGGTCGTTGCTTGGGCGTAATCCGTGTCCTGGATGCGACTGCGGGACGCAGCAGTGTTGGTGGCCACATTGGTGAGGTTGTCAGCCGCATAATTCAAACGGTTGACGAACGCGCCAATGTTGGATCGCAAGGTGTTGATTTGACTCAGTGCATCATCGGCATAGCCGATGGTAGCGCTCGCTTCCGCAACGGACGACACGCCGTTAGCGGCCAAGGCCAGGTTGGAGACGCCTGCCATGCTGCTGTCAATATCGCTAAAGGTGAGGGTGGCCGTGGTGTTGGCATCCGGACCGATTTGGAAAGACACCGCAGCAGCGCCTGCACCCAGGAAATTGGTGCCGTTCCAGGTGGTTTTATCGGCCACCCGTGCAATTTCGGAGGTCAATGCATCGTACTCTGCATTCAATGCAGCCCTGTCGTTGGCGGAGTATGTGCCGTTGGCGGCTTGCAGACCCAGCTCTCGGATGCGTTGAACCATGTTGGAAACTTCGTCCAAAGCACCTTCCATGGTTTGGGCCAAAGAGATGGCATCGTTGACATTGCGCACAGCGACATTCAAGCCTCTGATTTGCGCGGTCATTTTGCTGGCGATCGCTATACCCGCAGCATCATCGGCGGCCGAGTTGATGCGTTTGCCAGTAGAAAGTTGTTCCATCGCTTTGGACAGCGCTTTGTTGTTGGCGGACAAAGCTTGCTGGGCAACCAAAGACTTGATGTTGGAATTGATGACTGTCATGGATTCCTCGAATTAGTGAATGTCATGGGGTACTTGTCCATCACTGTTGCAACAGGCTGAGGACACTCGAGGGTTGCTGGTTCGCCTGCGCCAACATCGCAGTCGCTGCTTGCTGGATGATTTGTCGCTTGGCCAACTCAGTCGTGGTTTGCGCATAGTCGGTGTCTTGGATTCGACTGCGGGAGGCGGCCGTGTTGGTCGACACATTGGCCAGGTTATCTGTGGTGTATTGCAAACGATTGATGGTGGCGCCCAGCTCAGAACGATAAGTGTCGATCACTGAAATGGCGGCATCCAGGTTGGTTACCGCGGTGGCTGCGGACGCGGCAGTGGCCACGCCCGTGTTGGCGGCAGAACCCACGGTGCTGGCTGTGTTGTAAACATCCATGAAATTGACGGTCATGGTTGCGCCTGCGTCTGCGCCCACTTGGAGTTGGTAACTGGTTGCTGCCGCCCCAACCACTTGCATGCCGTTCCAGGTGGTTTTGTCAGAAATCCGTTCGATTTCGTCTTTCAAGGCCGAATATTCAGAATTCAAAGCGGTCCGATCGGCCGTGCTGTAGGTTCCGTTGGCGGATTGCAGGGCCAGCTCACGCATGCGTTGCAACATGTTGGAGACTTCATTGAGCGCCCCTTCCACCGTTTGCACCATGGAAATTCCATCGTTGGCGTTGCGCACCGCTTGGTTGAGGCCGCGAACCTGAGCAGTCATTTTGCTGACGATCGCATTGCCGGCGGCGTCATCGGCGGCGCTGTTGATGCGCTTGCCGGTTGACAGTTGTTCCATGGCCTTGGTCAGGCCACGATTGTTGACCGACAGGGCTTGTTGTGCAACCAGCGATTTGATGTTGGTGTTGATGACTGACATGGCAAAACTCCTTCAGGGGGTATTGGGTTGGTGACCTTGCAGGGTCGCTTATGAAATGATTCGGATGGAATAAATGAAACTTGAGATTTTTTTAATCAGGCCAATTCATCGAGCAGCATGCCTTTGACCTTTTCGATGCTGTGAGCCACGCGCAGCACGGTCTCATCCGGAATTTGGCGGACCAATTCACCCGTGTTGGAGTTTTTGACCTTGATGATGGTCCGATTCACTTCCTGATCGATGCTGAAGTTCAAATGGCGGCCACTGGATTTCATCTGCTCATTGAGCATCTGGATCGCTTCTTTGAGGTTTTTCTCCAACTCTTTCACATCGAGTTGCAACTTGGGCGCCTTGGGGGGGGCCAGCACCAAGTCAGCACTGGCGGATGCTTTGACTTCAGCCGTTTGAGCTTTTTCGGCTGCGTCCGGCAAAGAGACAGTGCGCCCGGGCAGGCTGCGCGATGGTTGGATATTGACAGTTAAATCGGTGCTCATGTTGACCCCTTTATGGGGTCGATGTTTGGATCGCACCCCAGGCATTTGGCTACGTCTGATGTATCGGCGCCGGGGTCAATTACTTAAATGGGTTTTATTTGAGTTGAAAAGTATTATTTTCTTGAATAAACAGACATCATGCCTTCAAAGCTGGTGCTCAGACTGTCCCGCAGACTGTTGGAGTTGCCAACCAAAGATTCCATGGCGCTGAATTGTTTCATGTAGCGCTCGAGCAGAGCCTTCATCCGATCCTCAAGAGCGGTCAACTCATCTTTGCTGCGCTCGAGCATGTTTTCAGCGCTTTTGGTGTTGTCCTGCAGTGGCCCCGTTAAACGCAAATTTTCATCGATGATCCGGACCGCATTGCCCGCCAGGCCCCCTTCGACGGAGGAGAACACACTTTTATTGTCTGTCCCCGCATTGAAGAACAAAGACACTTCACCGGGATAAGCGCTGAGGGCTTGGCCCAGCTTGGCTTTATCCAGACTGAGTTTGCCGTTTCGATCAAACGATATCCCCACTTGCCAGCCGTACTGGACATTGGCGTTTAATGGTGGATCGACCGGATTGCTGGGATCATCGTAAATGGGGTGGGCCGTGGTGAACAAGGAGCGCATTTGCTCTCTGACTTTGCGCAATACCGTGTCACCCGCCAGGGCGCCGCCATAGAGATCGACTTTGCTGGCTCGATCCCCCAGTACTTTCATGCTGTCGTTGAACAAGTTGTAGGCATCCACAAGACCCTGTATTTTTTGCTGGATCTGGCTGTTGTCTTGCTGAATGTCGATTTTGGCAGTGCCCGTGGTCGGGGCCAATAAATTGATGCTCAACCCCGGAATCAAATCGTTGATGGTGTTGCTGCTGCGGGTGATCGAGCCAATGCCGTTCAGGCTGAGTAAGGCGTCTTGTGCGCTCTGTAATTCTTCGGCCTGGGAGAAACTGGTGTCAAACTCATTCAAGGTGACGGGAGTGCCCCCTGTACTGGCGCTGTAGCTGAGGGTAAAACCATTGGCTAGGCCGGTACTGCCCGTCAATGCAATTTTGTATTCGCTGCCTGTGTAGAGCAGATTAGCGCTGACCCCGGTGGTTGAGGTTTGGGCGTTGATGGCATTGACCAGTCCCTCGGGGGTGGCCGAAGACAGTGTGACCGAAAAATCCTGATCGCTGTCCGCAAAACTGAAATCCAACTGGAAATCATCCGCAAACACTTCATCAGGGGTGTCAAAGCCATCCGAGGCATAGCGCGTCGCAGTAGCCAACTGGGTGACGGTGATGTCGTGCGAACCCGGTATGGTCTGTCCGATGGTGCTGAGGGATAGCGCACTGGTTTGATTGGTGCTGGGGACACCGCTTGAGAAATCACGCGCATCGTCCAGCGCCTGAAATGCATTTGACAGGTCGGAAAGAGCGAGTTTCATGGCCCCATAGCCCGATATTCTGGCCTCGGTGCTTTTGATTTTGGCATCAATCCGGTCTTTTCTGGGGGCTCGCTCCGCTTCTACCAGGCCTTCAGCCAAAGCTTTGATGTCCATGCCAGACCCTGCACCCAAGGCAGAGATCAATGCGCTGGAGTTGACGCCGGTGTTGGCGGTGCTGGTCGATGATTCAACAGTGGTGGCCATGTGAGCTCGCGATCCAGTTTGGTCAATCAGCCACGGATGTAGTCAAACAGACTCAGGCTGGAAATTTTGGAAAAGCTCCCCATCGCTGCCTGCAAAGCCAGCATCTCTTTGTTCATTTGGGTCACGGCTTTGGCATAGTCCAGATCCTCGACCTCGGACAATGTCGAGCGCAGCCGAATGGTGGTTTGGTCGATGATGTCCAGTTGTGAGCTGACAACGGTTTGATCCGACCCGGTCTGTGCCTGGATCAGGGTGATGTTGTCGTGCATTTGGGTCAGATCGCCCACAGCGCTTTGTACGGCGGATTGATTGCCTTGCTTGACCGCCGTGATCATTTGATTCAAAGAGTCAAAAAAGCCGATGCTGGTGATGTTGCCTTGAGCATCTTGCCGCACCACACGGGTGAATACATCGGTACCCGCACGCGTATATTGCACGGTGCGATCCACACCAGCCGGGATTCGGGTTTGCGTTTGATCGCCTTGGTATTGAACTGCGCCGTTGGCATCAACCTGAAACGCGGGTGTCCGAACCCGTGTCCCTGAAAAGAGGTAGTTGCCGTTGTCATCGCGCGTGTTACCCAAGCTCAGCAACTGGTCTTTGAGCGACGACATCTCAACCGCGATGGCGGCCCGGTCGTTGGTGCTCACGGTGCCGTTGGCGGCCTGGATGCTCAGCTCTTTGAGCCTGATCAGGATATCGTTGGCAGAGGTCAGCGCCGCCTCTTCTGCCTGATAGCGCGACTGGGCGATTTTCAGGGTGTTGGCATTTTTCTCCTGGCGGTCGATTTCACTTTTCAGACGCTGGATGGCGGCTGCCTGGTCAGGGGCATCACTCGGACTGAGAATTTGTTTGGTTTCAGCCATTTGCGCCTGGGTTTTGGCCAAGCGGTTCTGAATCGTACTCATTCGATCCGTGGCTTGATCAAACAGGGAGGAAGTAGAAACTTTCATGGGGTCTTCCTTCAGCGGACATTCAAAATGGCTTCAAACAGTTGCGAACCCATTTGCATGACCTTGGCATTGGCTTGATAGGCTTGTTGGAATCGAACCAAAGCAGAGGCTTCTTCATCCAGACTGACGCCTGAAATGCTGTCGCGCGCCTCTTTGGCCTGTTTGAACACCACATTCAGAGCGTCTTTGGAGATGGATGCCTGACGCGCGACGTTGCCCACCTGATTGACCCGCTCAATGTAGTACTCGGTCAGGGTCAGATTGCCTGGCATGACCTTTTGATCTTCCAAGCCAATCAACTTCAGCATGTTCTCGTTGTTGCCGATGCCGTCCTTGTTGCCGTCCAAACGAAAAATATCGTCCTTGACCGGCAAATTGGAAAAATCCAGTTTGAGACCTCTGTACTCAATGATCGGCGTCGCAGTTCGATCAAAGGATCGAGTGGCCAGCAAAGTATTGCTTTTAGCATCTCGGATGGTGTATTGGGTATCTGAGATGAATTTGAATTCCAGCGACTGGGCCCGAAGACTCTGTTTCATGTCACTGGGTATGCCCGCAATCTGAGCTGTCAAGTTGGCGGCCGGGACTTGCACAGCACCACTGCGATCGGTCACAAAAACCATCAAGTCATCTTGCGTCACACCTTTGGCATAAAAAGTGGTGTCAAAGCCTAATGCAGCCAAAGCAGCTGGAGTCCCGGAGGCTCCCATGCCCAGCCTGATTTCTTTGGATGTGCTTTTGTCGGCCAGAGTCAATTCCAGCTTGCCATTGACCAAAGAGGCTTTGACGCCTGTCGAGCCGGTTGGATTGCCATCGATTTGCGTAAAGGCATTCAACCAATCCACCAGATCCTGAGTCGTGGACGAAGACGTGAATGCGGCTTTGGCCGGCGTCATGGAGGCCGGCGGGGTCAAAGTGACGCCATTCAAGGTCAGGGTGTTGGCGGCATTGACCGTGCTGGCAAAATTGGCCGGTGTTTCTTTGCTGGTCAGGACGGCTGACACGGCCAAAGGATCGACCAATTCACCGTTGGATGTATTGAATTGAAGCAATGACTGGGGCAAAGCTTTCGCCCCCAGGAACAGATCCATGTCCAGATAGATGGCACTGCCCGTGGCGTTGAGCATGCTGCTGTTGTATTGGGCGCCTGCCTCCATGCCGGTGGAAGTCTTGATCGTCCACCCCTTTTCAGCTTCCGTCAGGGGGCTACCCAGCAAATGCATGCCATCGCGGGTCATCACTTGCAAAAATTTTTGGCTGTGTGGTGCAGTCAGGGTGATGGCGACATCTTGTGTTCCTGCCTTGACGACACCCACCTGGGCCAGGCTTTCATTGGCCGAAATCGCCAGTGTGGCTGAGCCCACGAAAGGTGCAATCGCATTTTCTAAATTTCCGCTCAAGCCTTGCAATCCGCCGTATGTTCCGGCGGCGTAGTCAATTCGCACCTGAGCCGTTCCAGGGTTCAGGGGGTCATCAATGACCCTGAATTGCCCTGCAGCCGCAATGCGGGAAGCGTCCTGGATCGCCAATTGCACGCCGGCCGCTTTGGCGTCGAGTCCAGCGCCATAAGTGAACAGATCGCCGCCAATTTTTCCTTCAGAGTCGATGCCTTGCCGGTGGATGTCGTTGACTTCCTGAACCGTGGTTTTGGCCAGGTCGTTGAGAGAATTCAGTGCCGGATTGAGGACTGTTTCCCGAAAACTGATGATCCCGCCCAATTGACCACTGGTGATGTTGGGTAAGCTCTCAGGCGTGCCATAGGCATCGATCAAAAATTCCAGTTTATTGGCCTCGGTTTTGGATGGTGTCATCGAAATGGCGCGCGCCAAATCATCGCGCACCAACACCCCTTGGCTGATGGTATCGCCTACGCTGACCAGCACTGCACCATTGTCGGCAAAGCTGGTTTTGACCGAAATCAATCCCGACAAATTACGCAGCAACAGATCCCGTTGATCCAGCAACTCAGAGGGTTGCTGAGCCGAACTGGGGTGTTTGCTCATTTGTTTGTTGAGCTGAGCTAACTGCGTGGTGATCGAGTTGACTTGCCCCAATGTGGTGGTCACTGCCTGTTCGGTTTCTTGACTCAGTGTCTCGAGTTGACTGGATAACTGGCGAAACCTGGAGGCCAAGCCATCCGAATCGCGTAAAAAGATGCTGCGCTGAACCGTTGAAGCAGGGTCGCTGGAAAGGTCGCGTGCAGATTGAAAAAACTGATTCAGGGCCGAGGTCAATCCAATGTTCGAATCCCCCATGATGTCGATGACTCGATTCACGTAGGAGAGCAGTGGCTCTTGGGCCTTTAATTCACTGGTGCTGTTGCGCAGGTTTGACTCAATGAATTCATCGTACTGGCGCTTGACCCGATCAAAACGAACACCAGTCCCGATGTAGCCGCCTCCCAATAACCTGGGTTGATTCGAACCAATTTGAATGTCTTGGCGGGCGTAACCGTCGGTATTGACGTTGGCAATGTTGTTAGACACCGTGGCCAGTGCGCGCTGATAGGCTGAAACACCGGTGCTGCCAATCGAGAGCATGTCACTCATGGCAACTCCTTGCGGATCAATTCATAAGCCTGTATTGCAGAAGGCTTCAGGCTCATCGGGGTGTCCGGACGATTCAAGGGGTATCCTTGGCCGGAAGACCCAGCTCCGGTAGAAGGAACTTCTTTCAGGCGCTGGATTTGAGCTTCCAGGGTTTTGGCCAAGCCGATACCCCCGTTTTTCGCCATCAGCATGGCGAATTCTTTGTCCATCATCTCTTCGTAAAACTCAACCGTGCCTTGCTCGACCAAGTCGCTTTTTTCAACGGTTTTGCGCATCGACTTCATCATTTCCTGAAGGAAATAGGCTTCAAATTGCTGAGCCGTTTGCTTCAGGGCACCCTGTGGTTTTTCATTCGCCTGACCACGCAAGCGTGTCAGGGCATGAAAATCATGGTAAGTGCCCAGGCTGTCGTTGATGTCGATCGATTGGCTCATGACAGATTAAATGATGATCAATTCCGCACGCAAACTGCCAGAACTCTTCAGGGCTTCCAAGATGGCAATCAGAGAATTCGGAGTAGCGCCCACCTGATTGACTGCATCGACGATTTGCCTCAAATCGACACCGGGTTGAAAGAGAAACATCGGGTTTTTGGCTTCCTGGACACTGACTTCAGCATTTTGAACGGCTGCTGTTTGTCCTTGAGCCAAGGCATTGGGTTGTGACACCTCATTGGTGGCGGCCACCGAGACCGTGATCGCACCGTGCGATACCGCAGCCGCTGTGACGCGCACATTGCGACTGATCACCACGGTGCCCGTGCGCGAATTGATGACCACTCTGGCCGGAGGTTCACCCGGCTGGACATCCATGTTTTCAATCATGCTCATGAACCCAACGCGCTGGGTCAAATCCTCTGGCGCTTTGATGGCCAAGGACATGCCATCGATCGCTCGGGCTGTGCCTTCACCAAAACGTCTGTTGACGGCATTGACAATCGCCATGGTGGTGGTGAAGTCGGCCTCACGCACATTCATGACGACATATTCGGATTGTTCAAAAGGGTTGCTCACGGTTCTCTCGACCGTTGCACCACTGGAAATCCGTGCAGCAGTAGGCACACCGATGGTGACGCTGGTGCCTGCACCAGAACCGCTGACTGCGGTTTGATTCAAGGGACCCTGCGCCAGCGCATAAACCTCGCCATCCACACCTCGTAAACTGGTGATCAATAATGTTCCACCCCGCAAACTGCTGGCCTTACCCACAGCAGAAACATTGATGTCAATTTTTTGGCCGGGTTTGGCAAAGCCAGGCAGCTCTGCGGTCACCATCACGGCCGCAATGTTTTGCAAGTTGACGCGACCCGCTGTGAGGGCGGGTTCAAAATCACTCAACGGCCCTTCACTGTTGACGCCCAGTCGCGACAACATGTTTTGCAAGGTTCGGGTGGTGAAAGACACATCAGTGCCGTCGCCAGTACCTTGCAAACCCACCACCAGTCCATAGCCAATCAACTGGTTGGAGCGTCCTGCTGCCACTGAAGCCAGGTCTTTGATGCGATCGGCCCAGGACAGGGGCGAAAACAGCAGACTCACCAGCACAAGCAGCGATGATAGGGAAAGTTTGAGTGTCATGATCAGAACGGCCACAGTTTCATCAAGAGATTGGTGCCCCAGCCCACTTTGCCGGCATTGGAAACCTCACCGGTTCCGGTGTACGAAATGAGCGCATTGGCCAATCGCCGCGAAAAAACCTTGTTATTTCGACCGATATCTTCGGGCCGAACGATACCGCTGACCTGAATGGTTTCTGCACTGCCGGTCAGGGCCAATTGCTTTTCACCCCTCACATACAAATTGCCGTTGGGCAGAACTTCCACCACAGTCACCGTGACCTCACCCTCCAGGCTGGCTCCTTGCTTGGTATCGCCTGACCCATCTGACGTGGTTTCACCTTCGAAGTTCAACTTTTTGATTTGTTGATCCATGCGAGCGTCAGAACTGAAATCGTTCTTGCTTTTTCGCGACACGCTGGTGCTCTGACTCCGTCCCGCCTGCATTTCATCAAACAGAATCACAGTCATCGTATCGCCGACCTGGTAGCTTCTTAATCCACCAAACCAGTTATCACTCTGCCGGCCGTTATAAATGGCTCCGGTTGCCAGAGTCACAGGTGTTTTGGCCACTGGATAAACAGGTGCAAATCCAGGTGAGTGCACCAATGGCTTGGGCGTATTGCTGCAACCCACCAATAGCCATGTCAAAGCGAAGATTGAAACACTCAAATGACGCATGAGAATGCCTTACAGATTGTTATTCAAGAACCGCAACATGCCGTCCACAGAGGAAATGGCTTTTGAATTGATTTCGTAAGCCCTTTGTGTTTCGATCATGTTGACCATTTCTTCGACGACGTTCACGTTGGATGCTTCCAAAGTACCTTGTTCCAATTTGCCGGCCCCCAGCAGGCCGGGTTGCCCCACCGTCGGTGGACCGCTGGCGCTGGTTTCGCGCATCAGGTTTTGGCCGATGGACTGCAGACCGGCAGGATTGATGAAGCGTGCCGTCTGGATTTGTCCGATGATCTGATTGGCTCCTGCAGCCGTCGTGACCGATACGGTGCCGTCTTGACCGATGGTGATGCTGGACACGTTTTGCGGTATCGTGATCGCTGGTTGCAGTGGCGCTCCGCTGCTGGTCACCAGTTGTCCCACCGGCGATAGTTTGAAACTCCCATCCCGGGTGTACGACAAAGTACCATCGGGTTGCAAAATCTGGAAAAAACCATCACCTTGAATGGCCACGTCCAGTGCGTTTTTGGTGGTGACCATGCTGCCTTGGCTGTGTGTTTTTTCTGTTGACACGATTCGCACACCGGTGCCCAGCATCAACCCTGTAGGCGCCTGCGAATTGGCGCTGGTTTGCCCGCCTGGTTGACGCAGGTTTTGATACAACATGTCTTCAAAATTGGCGCGGTCGCGTTTGAAGCCACTGGTGTTGACGTTGGCCAAGTTGTTCGAGATGACCGACATGCGCATTTGCTGCGCATCCAGGCCGGTTTTCGCAATCCACATTGATGCATCCATTGCTGGCTCCTGTCTTTAGGTGGCTTTCATCAGGCTGGCACCTGATTCGTCCAAATGTTTGGTTTCTTTGATGATCTTGATCTGCATTTCAAAGGTTCGGGAATGGTCGATCAACCGGGTCAACGCTTCAATGCCACTGACATTGCTGCCTTCGAGCGAATGAGTGATCACTTGAGGCAAAGTCGGACCGCTCTCAAATGTTGTCCCATCCGGCTTACCGGAAACCTTGAACAGACCATCCTCGCGGCGCTCGAACATTTGTTGAGAGCCATCCAGGATGCGCAAGCGATCGACCAGCACGCCCGGGAGGTTGGCCGCCTGATTGGTGTCACGCGCGTAGATGGTTCCGTCTTGGTTGATGCTCAGTTTGGTGTTGGCGGGGATGGTGATCGGGCCGTTTTGCCCCAGAACCAGATGTCCGTTTCCAATCTCCAGTTGTCCTCGGATGTTGACTGTCAGGTCACCGCGCCGTGTGTAAGCCTGGTCACCATTGGGCGCCTGTACGGCCAGGACGGTCTTGCCGGCCATCGCGATATCCAGGTCCCGACCGGTCAACATCACCGCTCCGGGCGTCATCCGGATGTAGTCCCGAGAAACCGCTTGAGCCTGAAAGCGGGTGTCAAAGCCGCTGCCCTCGGCTTTGATCGATGTCAGTGCCACGTCATAACTGGTCTTGAAACCGACTGTCGAGATATTGGCCAACTCATTGACCAGCACCTGACGCGCCACCGATTGCTCTTTGATGGCCGAATTCGAGGTGAATATGAGGCGGTCCATGTTGAATTCCTAGTGCTTCGATCAGGCCCGGATGTTCACAATGGCTTGAGTCATTGTGCTGCTGGTTTCAATGGCTTTGGCGTTGGCCTGGAAGTTACGCTGGGCCGTGATCAAATCCACCAACTCCTGAGTCAAGTCCACATTGGACCGCTCTGTGGCACCGGCGCGGATGGATCCGAAGCCAGCCGATCCGGCTTCACCGATCTTGGCCTGTCCTGACGTGGCGGATGCCAGATAACTGGCGTCACCTGTTTGCCTCAAACCTGTCGGGCTCGAGAAGTTGGCGAGCACGATCTTGCCCAGTGAAACCTGTGAGCCGTTGGAGTAGGTGGCGCTGACCAAACCATCGACCCCGATGTCCAGACCCATCAATTCACCTTCGGGCGCACCATCTTGCGATTGCGACAGCACGGCGAATGCACTCGAGTACTGGGTGGATTGGGTGAAGTCGATGGACATGGTCAAAGCACCCTTGCCGCCTGCCAAAAACGCAGTTTCGAAAGGCATTTTTGTCAAGGGTGAAAGCGGTTTACCGGTGAGGTCAAAGCTCAGTTCTCCGCGATCCAGGTAGACAGGCCACCACTGTGTCTTGGTCGACAAATCTGTCACATCTTCGGTTTGTTGGCCGTTTTTGACATATTGTGGTACGCCGTTTTGGGTGAATTGCTTGAGCTGAATCCATTGCGAGTTGGATCCATAGGTCATTTCTGTGTTAGCCAAACCCCAATCGTTGGATCCGCTGATTTGGAAAGACACGGCTGCACCGGTTTCACCGGTGGTGAAGGTCAGACGTTTACCCACAGCATCCCAACCCACGGAAACACCAGAGACTTTACGACCCGTGGTGGTATCCACCAGTGAATTGATCGAGTCTTGAAGTGCCGATGCAAATTTGTCCATGCTCGTGTAGCTGGTGGGATCCACCTCAATCGAGCCTGAAATATTCCCGTAAGTCACGAAGAAATCTTTGTTGCTCGAACTCACCCGAACCGCCCCAGAGGTGTTCGAAGTGATGACATCACCGGTCAGCACAGCGGGGAGGCTCTCTTTGCCTCGTTCGGCGGCATCCAGGCTGGTGTCAACGCGCAATTCTTTGGTGGTGCCCGTGGGGTTGGGTAAACCCAAAATACTTTGTGCCGTGGCGTTGGCACCCCCGATCAGAATAGATGAATTGTCCCCGGTTGTGCCTGATGAAAATTTAAAGCTGTTGGTATCGGCCTCGAAAGAAATTTTCACCCCGTATCTCGGGTCTGCATTCGAGCTTTTCCCCAATTCATTGTTGACAAAAATCTCCAAATTTTTTGCCAATGTGACTGGATCCGAATCCTCTTTGGTCAGTCCATACGAAATGGCATAGCTGTTGCCCATCTCGTCGACGTTGATCGAGAAATCTAATTTGGGACCATATGTGAAGGCCGAGCTCTGTGTGGTTTTCAGCTCGGTCACGAAGGCTGTGGTGCTGCCGGTTTTCTTGACGACAGTGGCTCCTGTCTTGTTGGCAAACTCAAAAGCGCTGGTGGTGCTGTTCCAATTCACTTCGACGCGACTGGTTTCGCCTTTGGACTCTAGCTTTTTATTGATCGCTGTCTCGACGTTTTTCGCCAATGCCTCCGGATAGCGATCTGCGTTGCTCAGGTTGTAGGTGACACTGTAAGTGTTGGTGCCTTCGATCACATCGAGGTTGATCGAGCCAGATCCCGTGGCTGCAGTGGCCATGGCGGTGGTCAGGGCCGAAGCGCTGTAGGCGGAACCATTCACACTGGCTGATGTAGAGGTCAGTTTGTTGCTTTGATCATCCAGAGAATACATTTCCACTGTGCCAGACGAGGGAATCACGCGGGGATCGCTTTTCGGCAGGACATCGCCGTATTTGTTGATGTAAAAGCTGCTTCCAAAAGAGTCCTGAGCTTGCAGCAATGCCGGTTTGACCAATGTGTCACCCACATAAAAAAAGGTTTGCCATTTGCTTTGTGGGACGGCCTGACCTTGGCTGGCGTTTTGGGTCTTGACATAGTAGACCGTGGCCAAGTAGCCGTTGCCGCCGCTGTCATAGACGGTCAAAGCGGTGCTCTTGTTGTAGGTTGAAGGATTGCTGCGGTCAAAGTCAGCCGTGATCACCTCGGAATCTGCGGGTAAATTCAGACCCAATTGGATTTTGGTCGTTTCTTTGGCTTCGCCCGATGTTTTGGGGGGGATGGTCAACGCGGCCAGATTTTCCAGATCAGCTTTGCCGGATGAGTCAACCGACGCCGCCATCAGCCGCTGTCCCGTGGAATTCACCACGTTGTTTTGATCGTTGAGCGTGAACGATCCGTTGCGGGTATAAATATTTTGCAGTCCGTCGGGGGACTTCAGCGGAAAGAATCCATCACCCGTGATGGCCAGATCCAGCGAATTGCCTGAAGTGGAGACGTTACCTTGGCTGAATTCCTGGCTCACCTGCTTGAGCGCCACACCCTGACCGATCTGACTCGAGGATTTTTGCAAGGGAGAAGTCGAGAAGATGTCGCCAAAGTTGGCGCGCGATCGTTTGAAGCCTGAAGTGCCCACGTTGGCGATGTTGTTGGCGGTCACCGCCAATTGAGCCGTTGCCGAGTTGAGTCCGGTCAGAGAGGTATAAAAGGACATGCTGCATTACTCCTGTGTTCTTGATTGGGTCGACTGCGTCAGAGACCGATTTTTTGGACATCTTTCAGCAACACGCTGTTGCCACCATCGAGTTGCAACCTCACATTGCCATCGGCAGTTGCATTGGCGCCCAAGATGCTGTTGAGGGTTTGGACCTGGACGGGTGTGGTCTTGCCATTGACCACGGCCTGGGCCACCAACCTGTATTGACCTGCTGGAGCAGGATTACCCATCGCATCCAGGCCGTTCCAACTCAATTGGGCTGTGCCGGGCATTTGCGGACCTGAGGCCAATTCCTGCACTGTCCGGCCACGGCTGTCCAGCACGGTCAGGCTGACGCCGCTCGCGCCTTGCGGCAAGTCGATGCTGGCTTCGATCTGGCCACCTTGTTCCAGCCGCGCCAGACTGTCGGCCACCGCTACTTTTTTGCCCAGCAGCGAAGCGCCGTTGATCATCTGGTTAGCCGACATGTTCTTGACGAAACTGTCCAGAGAGGTCTGCATATTGGTCAGTGCTTCCAGCGATGAAAACTGCGCCAACTGCGCCACAAAGGCCTCGTTTTTCACCGGATCCAAGGGATTTTGATTTTTCAGTTGGGCCGTGAATAAAGTCAGAAAGTCTTGCTTGCCCATTTCGCTGGGCTTGGTCGCTGTGGTCCCGGCAATGTCTTCGTACCGGGTTACTTTTTGACCCAGCAAGGTGGATGAGGTAGGTGCGGTGGAGGCCATGTGTCAATCTCAGGATTTGGTGATTTCCAGTGTCCGGTTCATCAACGTCCGGGCGGTATTGATGACTTCCACGTTGTTTTGATAAGAGCGTGCCGCAGCCATCATTTCCACCATTTCGGTGACTTCACTGACATTGGCTTGATATACATAACCGTCTTTGTCGGCCAGCGGATTGCGCGGATCGCTGACCCTGCGAGCGGGTGCGGTGTCTTCACTCATGCGATCCACCTTGACGCCACCCAGATAGGGGGCACCAGCGTGGGTCATCTGCTCGTCGACCAAGGCTTTGAAGACTGCACGTTTGGGCTTGAAGACTTCTTCGGGGGTGCTGGCCACTGTGCCCGCGTTGGCCAAGTTGGACGCCGTGGCGTTCATGCGGGTCAGCTGTGCATTTAGTGCAGTGCCAGCAATGCCGTATATTTTTTCGATGGACATGTCATTCACCTCTCAATGCACGACGCAGGCCACTGACCCGACTTTCCAAAAAGCTCAGGGTGGCTTGGTACTGTGCAGCCGCTTGACCATAATTCGCCTGTTCGACACTCATTTCCACGGTGTTGCCATCGAACGCTGTATTGAATGGGTTTCGAAATTTCAAACCTGCTTGCCCCGATGGATCACCCTGATTCAGGTGCCTGGCGTGTGTGGCTTGCAACCGCATATCCGGGTTTTGTGACTGGCTCAGCAATGTCTTGAAGTCGATGTCCCGAGCTTTGTAGTTCGGGGTGTCTGCATTGGCGATGTTTTGTGACAGCACCTCCAGACGTTGCGACTTGACCTTCAAGGCCTGCTCATGCACTCCCAACGCGCGATCCAGCAAATTCATCTCAAGTCCCTCTTTTCATCTCAATCCGATGGCTTGACTGGGACTCAAGTCCCGAAGCTCGCAGACGACTTTGCAATATCTGTGCCAGCGTTTTTGACGCGGCACTTTCTGTTCTTCGAGTGAACCGCCGTTCGCTTCGGGGCCCTGGTCGGCAAAGGTCTGCCTGGAGTGGCAAGTGTTTGCCGTGCCCGCCATGCATGACAACCCGATCGGGGTCATCGATTCGTCAACATGTCAGCCCTTGTGTCGCCATTTTTGACAGTTCAATGACTGACCTCGCAGGCGATTTGCGCAGCACGTCGAACCCGATCAGCACCCCTTCAAAATCTGCGATCCGAAGAGCAGCACTGGGCCGTGGTGCATCTGTGACCTTCGCATGAAGGGGGGGGCTTGACTGAATGGAGGGATGATTGGCTGAGCTGGCTTGATTTTTGCTTGATCGATGTGAAATCAAGGACATTCAATCCATGAGTGACACTATGCAAATCATTGGCCGGATCAAAGCCACCCTCCTGATGTGGGGGCTTGTTGGAAGCGGTCTGTCTATGGCAGCTGGAGAGCCGATTTTGACACCCGTTCAAAAATTGGAAACGGGTGTGGTTTCGTGGGTCAGCCAGCAGCAAGGTCAGAAACTGGGTGATGTTTCCATGCAACCTCTGGATCCAAGGCTCAGGGTACAGCCCTGTTCGCAGGAACTTAAGTTTGATTTTCCATTCAGCAGCACCGAAACAGTCCGGGTCAGATGTGGCCAACCGGCATGGCAGCTCTTTGTTCGTGTGACCCTGGCAGGAGCCCCAGCGACTCACGTCAAAGCCACGGCCGGTGAGGCTGTTTCTGCAGCATCTGCCCTGCGCCAGGTTTGGGTGGTCGATCAACATCTATCGGCGGGTAGCCCGGTGTCCAAAGGACGCCTGAGGCTGGTAGATAAAGAGGCTTCTGCCGTGGGGCCCATGGCGTTGGATCCCTCTACAGATTTAACTCACATGGAAGCAGTGCGTGATTTACCGCCTGGTACTGTGGTTCGCCAATATGATCTCAAGCACGCCACCTTGATCAAAAGAGGACAAATGGTTCAAATTTTGATGGGGCAAGGTCAAGGGTTTCAAATTGCAGCCCGTGTGGAAGCTTTACAAGATGGCCGTTTCGGGGAACAAATCAAGTTAAAAAACCCGGAGTCCGGACGAATCCTCTCAGGTGTGGTTCGTGGACCTGGTACGGTGGCAGGGTCATGAGAAAACTTTCAACATTTTTTCATCAAAATTTCCTCAAGTCGCGGTATTTGGGGTCGAATCATCCTATGGGTAAGGGCCTATCCCCACTTCAGGGCCCAGAAAAGAGACCGACATGACAGATCCGATCAGTAATTACGGCCGCCAGAACGCATTAGAAAATGCAAAAACTGTCAGCAACAAAACCGAGCGACGACTGGTCACGGTTTCTGATGCCGGCGTGGCTCCCAAGAAGGCTGAGTCTGATCGTGTCGAACTCAGTGCACTGGCACAGGCGGCGCAAAGCGAACCTGCATTTGATCGGGATAAAGTGGAAAACATCCGCAAGGCCATTCAGGATGGGCAGTATGCGGTTGATCCCAAGCGGATAGCCGAGCAGTTTTTGGCGATCGAGCGGATGATCAGCTGATGACCATGGACATGGATGAATCCACGGTACTGAGGTCGGTCGAGTCCGATATTTCGATCTTGCACGATCTTTTGCTGGAAGAATTTGAAGTACTCAAAGGGCGCGACCTGGATCGCCTGCGGGCTTTGGAGCAAACCAAAACGGATCTTTTGTTGCGCCTGGAAAGTCACGCTTCGTTCTTTTTGAGAGCTGAGCAGATTTCAGCTGATTGGGTGCAAGCCAGAGATGACTTGAGGACTTGTCGAGATCTTCATTTCAAAAACCTCCAATTATTGAGACGCCAAATGGATGTCGTGCAGGGAGCACTGCAGGCCATGGTTGGCGAAAGTGACCCATTGCCCATGATCTACGATCGAATGGGGCAGGTCGGGGCAGGCCGTTATGGCCGTCCTTGGCAATCAGCCTGAGTCCCGCTCAGCCTCACGGGGGGAAGTGTGCTTTTCATCGCCAGGGCGCATGCCCTTGAGCCAATAGACCCAACACAAAATCACAGCCACTGACGTGTAAAGTTCGGTCGGTATCGCCTCATCGGTGTTGAGTTGCCCCAGCAGCGCCGCCAATTCGGGATCTTGCGCCACATGAACCCCAGACCTTTCTGCTTCAGCCAGAATTTTTTCAGCCAATTCCCCGGTGCCTTTGGCCGTCACGACCGGCGTGTTTCGGATACCGTACTCCAGGGCAATCGCCTGCTTCAATCGACTGCTCATGACCGGATGTCCACCAACTGGCCAGCGACCTGAGCGCCTGGGGGAACTGCATCTTCCGCCGGTTTGGTGCCGTGATAAACATGAAAGGCGTTGATCTGAATGTTGGCTTCATGGAGCAACTGACGCAACCTGCCGGATTGGGCTTTGGCCATGTCGGCGACGGTCAATTCTTCTGCCCACATCAGCAATTCGAGCTGATTGTCGTTGCTGATGCGGGACCTCAGCCAGATGTGCCCCAATTCTTTTTCGTTCAACTCCAAATCCACGATCCAGCTCTTGGACTGATCCGGGTCATCTGCGCGTCCATTTTTTTTGAATTTCAGTTTGACAGGCCCTGAGTCCGCAAACGCCAAAACCAGTCCGAAAACTTGTTCCTGGCCCGTAGCGACCACATTGGACAACTGAGATGATTCAATGTCAGCCAATGCGTCTTCCAGCCATTGGGCTTGACTGTCCTGGCTTTGTTTCAAACTTTGCAGCAGAGCCCGAATCGCGGTTTTGGTGTCGGAACCGGATAGCGGCTTGCCTTGAGCCATCAATGCCTCGTTGAGCCATCCGCTCAGATGGATCCAATGGCGCAATTGTTCGCTGTTCAGCTGGGCCATGAGGGGACGATGAATCCACCATTGGGCCAAAGTAGCCGGTGTCTCGCCAGCGCGATGCGCCAGCGTTTCTAACACTCCGGGCTTTAATAGATTGAGCAGTGCCGTCAGATCTCTGGGGCGCCACAACAGCTGGGATGTGCGACTATCTACCGCTTGCCGCACAGGCTCCTCGGTCGTGGGCGAAGGGGCCGACCCGGCTGGGGACGATCGAGGAGGCAAGGGTCGTAACAGGATGCTGCCATCGGTCTGAAAAACCGCTTTGAAACTGATCGTGTCCCCCACAATCAAGCGGGATAAGCCGACCCATTCGCGCGGGATGTCCAGTTGTAGGCCATTTTGAAATTGGAACCACCAGCGCGTGCCCTGGGCTTGCGTTTTGGCAGCAATCACCTGCCCGTCTTGCAGGCCTAATTGCTTCGCAGTCAGGGCCTCGATCACCATGGGCAAGCGCCCCTCCAGGTAAATCTGGGTGGGACGCTGTGTCAGGGCCACCGCTTCCGAGGCCGGAATCATGGGGATCCTTGCTCAGGGAAAACGAACCCAACGCGGGGGCGGCGGGGAACCGGACTCCGGGTTTTTGGATTCGGTGGGCAACACCTCTGGAGTTTCAAAAAGCGCAGCGACAGCCGGGTAGGTCCTGGCAAAGCTGGCCCTCAGGTCGCTTTTCAAGGGAATGCTGATCGCAGAGCCCGGCTGCAACAAATTGGGGTTGCCTTGAATAAATGCTTTCGGATTCAGATCGACAAAAGACCTGCGCACCCAGACTTCTTTGCTCGGCAAGCCCGGCCAGGTTCGCTTGATCAACCCATCCAGTGTTTCGTTGGGCAGCAAAGTTTCAGAGCGCCGGTTCGCTGAAGTTGAAGGCATCGGTTGATCTGAACCGGCAACCGAAGAGGGCTTGCTGGTCGAGGCTTCTTGTCGCTCGATCAGTTGTTTCAAGGCTTCTTTGACCAAGACTGAATCAGCTTGTGCGATCCAGGGTGCCCATAAAAACAGCAACATCAGAGTGCGCAAATACATGTCTAGTTCCCATCACAAAGGTAGTGCAATCCATTCACCTGAGCCCGGACTGGAGGTTCCAGCCAGTGGTTTGAGATCTGACTGATGTCGCCCCACACGGGTGACTTCGGCAATCGCCAATTGCTGAGTCGCCCCGGGCTCAAGCAGCTTGCCTGGCAGCCGGCTGGAATTCAGAACTAAAACCCGGTCTCCGACTTTGATTCCGCTGCCCGCTCCGGCCTGAATGACCCATTGATGCCCATTTGAGCGACTGACGCTGAATTGAACTGTTTCACAATTAGAGCCATGCGGTTGATGGGGAACCCAAGTGGCAAGGCGTTGCTCCAATGCGGGCAAAAGCTCTTTGATCCAGCGGTCAGGGTGAGTCAAAGCCAAATCGGATGCATCGATGATCATCTGGCGTTGCCAAATCATCTGGATCGGTTCCGCTGGCGCATGTCGCTGTCCAAAAGTCGCTTTGAGTGTCCACTGAGTCGAGTTTGCACTCTGCCCCCATTTGACCCAGCGATCGAAGTTCGACCATGAGGAGGGAGCGTTTTTGACCGGATATAAATGAACCTGCAAACTCCAGCCAGCGGGCTCTTCGCCTTTGCCCAGCCAATGCTGATGGTAAGTGTCCATCGCTTGCGGAGTGGTTCTACTGACACTCCATTTCAGGGATTGTTGCGCCAAGCGCATGGTGATGTTTTCGACTTGCGCCAAAAGATTTTGGGAAGCGTATCGCTCAGGGCCGGAAAATCCTGTTTCGATTTTGGCCGAAATCACCAGCGGCTGACGCCATTGCTGTGGAGCCGGCTCACATGCCTCACCCGGATCGGCTTTCGCCATCCGGACGCTCCAGGGCAAATGTTCCATTTGGATCTGGGCCAATGGCTGTTCGCTTTGCTCATTTTGAGAGTAGCTCAGAACCCGAATACCCCTGATTTTGGCATCGGTTTGAAAATGCGCCGTCTGATGCAATTGACCTTGGTCATCGATCCAGGCGGTGGCACTGACCTTGGTGGGTTTCTCCAAGGAAGAGTCAATCAAAGCTTGTCGAATAGCCTGTAGCTGTGATTCGGGATCCATGGTTCGTTGCGCGCTGACCTGCAGCGGGTTCAACAAACCCGGGATCAAACACAAGCCACCCCAAAATGCAGGTTTCACGAGAACCTCACTTGCGCCGTGCAGACATCTGTTGCAGGTAAAGCGCTCTCAAATCACGCACGACCGTGCCATCGAGCGACAGGGTGGTTTCGTAGGTGTCTTCACCCACCGGCGTGATGCTCACCAGTTTGGCGCCATAAATGACACCCTCCACTTTGGCCCTGAATGTATCGCTCATGACGGTCATGTCCGAAACCGTGGTGCTGGCATCCAGGTATTGCCCGTAAACCTGTTCGGTCAGCGTTCGATATGCATCCAATTTGGAAGCCCGGATGGCAAGCAACCTTTGCTGTGCGACATTTTTATGATTTTGCATGCTGATCACGGCGTAGCCAGTGGCAACGATGGCTTCGCGCTTTTCCAGCATCGGCGAGATCATCGAGGGTTCGGACTCAGCGGACATGCTTTTATTCAGCGGCCCCAACGGAACGCTCTCACAGGCATTCAATGAAACCAGGGCAAACACAGCGGCCAAAAAACGGTGATTCAACATCTGAAAACTCCATGAACTGGAACAAAGCTTGACGAGTGAATCGACTCCAATTCGTCATGCTTGAATCAGAATGAGTGAATGATTTCTAAAGTTGTCATTTTTTTGGGGTCCGATACCCTGAACGGATCGGGGCGGGGTTTTATTTGTCAAATTCGATTGAAACTATAAAATCAGCAAAAAATCAAATTGAATGCCTCGTTCTTATCCCACCCCATCAGTCCCTGAATCCATCATTTTGGGTCACAGCGAATCGATCGTCAATTTGAGGCGGTTGGTTGAATGCTTGGCCGACTCAGCCTCGACAGCGTTGATCACAGGGGAGACGGGAACCGGAAAAGAGTTGGTCGCGAAGGCCTTGCACCTGGGCGGGCAAAGAGCCGATGGTCCTTTCATCCCCGTCAATTGTGGTGCGATTCCTTCTGAGTTGATTGAGAGTGAACTCTTCGGTCACCGCAAGGGCTCCTTCACCGGAGCCATCGCGGACCGCTTGGGCCGATTTGAGTTGGCACACGGAGGCACCTTGTTTTTGGATGAGGTGGGGGATTTGCCTGCGGACATGCAAGTCAAGTTGTTGCGTGTCCTTCAAGAGCGTTGTATTTTGCCCGTTGGTGCCAGCCGTGAGGTCCCGATTGATGTCAGAGTGATCGCAGCCACGCACAAAAACCTGGAAAGCGAAGTGACTCAGGGTCGGTTCAGGGAAGATCTTTACTATCGCATCAATGTTCTTCCGATCAGAACCACCCCTTTGCGGGACCGCGCTGAAGACATCACGATTTTGCTGCAGCACTATGCCAAGCAACACGCCCGCATTGGCACCGCCCCGATTGACTTCGAGCCCGCATTTTTAGCCTTGTTACAAGCCTATGAGTGGCCTGGCAATGTGCGCGAACTGGCTAATTTGGTGGATCGTTTGTCCACCTTGTTGCCAGGTCAAACCCTGAGCCCTGTCCGTGTTCCCACTTGCATGTTGCCGGCGGAATTGGGTCGCAGACAAACTGAATTCGTGCGGCAAAACCATGGCATGGATGAGATTCCATTGTCTGTCTTGTACGAACCCTCTCCTCTGGGGGCAAGCACTGGCATCATGACTTCAGATCAACCGAAGTCCGTGATGGAGTTCAATGCCCCCTGGGATGGCGAGATTTCTGCCCTTTTGTCGGACATGCCATCAGCGGGGGATCACCTTGCTTTGCCGATGACTGAGGCCACCGAGGCAACCGGCGTTGCGGCGCAGGCATCCAACGATGAGCTCAATCAAGTGGAGCAGGCGATTTTGTTGGCGCAAGGGATCCAGACTTTGCCGCCTCAGGGCTTGTCTCTGAAGCAGCACTTGATCGACATCGAACGCGCCATGATCGAACAAGCCTTGGCCATGAATCGCGGCAATGTATCCAAAACGGCCAAGTTGTTGAAGTTACAAAGAACCACTTTGATCGAAAAAATCAATAAGTATGAGCTCAGGTCTGCAAGTTGAACGCCGATTCCTGAAGATGATGGGTATATGATGGATCACATGAGGTCCAAATAATCATGAAACAAGCTCTTTTGGGATTCACTGCTGGGGCCGCCCTGGTTGCAAGTGTTTGGGGTTTGGTCTGGATCACTGCCGACCCCCCCAAACCGCCCGCCGGGGCCGTCCCAGCCGGTTCGGCGCCCCGGGCGATTAATTCTGGGGTCTTGGACCTGATTTGCGAACTGCGACTGGATCTCGATGGACAGTTGGCTTTGGGCATCACGGCCAATGAACCCAATCGCATGGCCATGGCTCAAGTGGATTTCGACAAAGCCTCGGGGTGGTACCAGGGGCGCATCGCCATTTCCGAGAGTCGTGCCGGTAATTTGACGGTGGTTGGATCCAAATTGAAGGTCAGTCGTCCCGCCATGTTTGAGCGCTTCGGTGTCAAAATCACCCGGGAAGAATTCACCATCGACCGCAATACAGGGGAATTCCAGCAAAATCTCGGATTGCATGATGGACGCAACATCACCCTGATCCGGGGCACTTGTGCGCGAGTGATCAAGCCGGCATTTTAAGTTTTGCGCCGCCGCATCACCCCTGTGCGCAGGGGAGTGCATTGCCCATGGGCTTCAATTGTTCAAGACAGTGATGCTGATGCGCCTGTTTCTGGGGTCAGCGAGGTTGTTGGGTATCGACGGGTTCGAATCTGCAACCCCTTCAATTTTGGCAAAGCGCTTGGGTGAAATGCCTTCTGCCTGCATCAATTGCCGGGTTGAATCGGCCCGCTCCGCGGACAACACCCAATTGTTGCGGAAGGCCTCCGATTTGCCGAAACTCAGGCTGTCAGTATGGCCTCGGATGGCAATTTTGTTGGGCACATCACGCAGGCTTTTTGAGACTTCACGGACCAGGCTTTGAGCCTTGCCGGTGATTTCAGCGGTTCCCAAACTGAACATGGCAAAGTCAGCTTTATCGATGATGTCGATGCGCAGGCCATCTTTTTCGCGCACCACGGTGACCTGATCCTTCAGTGCTTCGAGTTGTTTATTGTCGGCGAGGCGCTGCTGGATTTGTTGTGCCATTTTTTCAAATTGCTCATCCGAACGATCTTGCTTTTTCGAGGAACTGCCAGGCTCACTTCTGGGAGTGTCCTCTTGGGGGCCTTCCTTGTTGATGTCCTCTTTGGAGGATCCGAATCCATCGCTGGGGCCGCCTTGAGCCTGCGGCGTCAGTCGCTCCAACATGCCGGTTTGCTTGGCGCTGAAGGGAAACCCATCCGTGTCAACGATGGATGCCCCGCCAAACATGCCCGTCGAGCCAGCCAGCTCACCAAAAACGATCTGGCTGTGCGAAGTGGGGCGAAAATAATCTGCAACGCTGCGTTTTTGGTCCTCGTTCGAGGCGCCCAATAGCCACATCAACAAGAAAAAAGCCATCATGGCGGTCATCATGTCAGCCAGTGCGATTTTCCAGGCTCCACCATGGGCGCCCCCATGCCCTTCTTCGACAATGATTTTTTTGATGATCGGCCGCACCGGCTCCTCGGCTGCAGCGGGGGCTGCAGCTGTGTCCCCCTCGTTGCTCGCCTGAGCGGCAGCACCAGCTTGCTCTTCTTCTGCAGGAACGGCAACCTCGGCCTCTGCTGCTGCGGTTGCAGTAGCCATCAGGCACCTCGCAAGGCGTCAAACACCTCGGAAAAACTGGGTTGGTTGTGGTGACTGATACAAGCACGAGCAGCTTCAATCGTCACGGGTTGAGCTTCACCTTTGAGATTGCTCACAATCATCTTCATGATGACGTTGTACACCTGTGCTTCTTCATCCAGTACTTGAGCCAGTCTCCCGGCAAAGGGTTCAAACATGGCGTAAGACAAAAACACCCCCATCATGGTGCCCACCAATGCCGCGCCAATGAGTGCGCCCAGCACAGGGGGCGGCTGATCGATGGCTCCCATGGTTTTAATCACGCCCAACACGCAGGCCACGATACCCAGAGCTGGCAGTGAGCCCGAAATGGTGCTCAGAGCGTGTGGGGCCATCATGGCTTCATGGTGGTGCAATTTGATGGCAGTTTTCATGATGTCTTCAACCGCATCCGGATCCAGGTTGCCTTGCGAAATGATCATCAGGCGCAATGGATCGCAGATCATTTGCACCACGGAATGATCTTTGGCTAACTTGGGGAATTCACCGAATATGGGGCTGGAGTCAGGATTTTCCACGTGAGCCTCAAGGGCCACTACCCCTTCCTTTTTCATGACGCCCTGTAATTTGCCAATTAAAACAATCAAGCCCAGGTAGTCTTCCGCCTTCCATTTGGGTCCGGAAATGCACTTGCCGATGCCACCCATGGCGGCCTTGAAGACGTCAAAGCTGTTACCCACCAAAGCGGCACCAATGGCCGCACCTGCAATGATGATGAACTCGAATGGCGCGGCTTTGATGATGGGTGCCATTTTCCCGCCGGCGGCAATGTATCCACCGAATACCGCCCCGAAAATCACAATGAAGCCGACAAAGAAAAACATGCGAATACCTCAACCAGGAAGAACACACCAAACACCCACGCACAAACCGAATAAGATTTGCATGGCTAAATCTAACATATTCCCTAAAAGTAATACAGGAAATACCAAATAAGTAAAAATCCAAAAAATCCCCCAACCAGTGACACGAACACGTGGGATATCGTGACCCATCACGATGGGAGATTGCTTGGGTTTCCAAAAATTTGCTTTGATCATGGACATGAGTTTAATCGGCATCAATCAACGCAACTTGACTTTTGGCCGTCCAACTTGCTTATCATGAGTCCCATGGATTTGCTTTGGAACCCTCCTCAAGCTGCGGCATGGTCAGATTTTCATCGGCGACACGCCGGGTCTTTGCAGCAGGCTTGGGCTTATGGTGAGGCATTGCGGTCGCTGGGCATCGAGGTCACCCGGGTGGTGGCTCATGAGCAAGGTCGTTGGCGTGCTTGTGCGCAATTCATCGCGCGCAGAATACTGGGTTATTTATCTCTTGCTTCATGTTCGCGGGGACCGATCTTTGAAGAAGACGTCGACGCTGCCTGGCGAGCCGATTTCTATCGTCGCGTTCGGCAGGATTTGCCTCATAAGCCTTTGCGCATCCCTTTGTTCTCGCCCAATGCTCCGGCGCAGGATTGGAATCCGGCCGAGACCCAAGGCATGCATCGCGTCTTGACGGGTTACAGCACGGTCATGCTGGATTTAGGGCTACCCGCTGAGCAGCTCAGATCGGACTTGGATCCCAAATGGCGTAATCGATTGGTGCGCGCAGAAACCACCCAAGAGTTGAAAGTGTTTGTCCAACCGAGCCGGACGCAGATGCGTTTTTTGTTGGACCGTGAGGCTGAACAGAGAAAGCGCAAAGGTTTCTTTGGTTTGCCCACAGATTTCACCCTTGCTTATGTGTCTGTTCACGATAAGCCCGCGGCAGCTTTTCGCACCATCTGGGCTGAAATCGATCGCCAACCGGTGGCCAGCATGTTGTTTTTAATCCACGGATCAGTCGCCACTTACCACATGGGATGGGCCAACGATTCAGGTCGGGAAAGCAACGCCCATAATGTGTTGCTTTGGCGAGCCATGCAGGATTTGCCCGAATGTGGCGTCCGATGGCTTGATCTGGGTGGCGTCAATACCCGAGATCTTGCGGGGATTTCGCGCTTCAAATTGGGCGCGGGAGGTCGTGTGCTGACCTTGCCTGGGACATTTTTTTAATGATGATCGAGATCAGATTTTTGCAAAAATGGAAAGCCTCAAGCCTCTTGCTGGCAGGTTTGGTCGCAGGGCAGGGCATGGTTTGGGCCCAAACCTGGACCCGACTGGGTGAAACCGAACAAGTGGCTTTGTTCGTCAATCGCAACTCGATGGAACGTGAGGGCAACCTGCGCCGGGTTTGGGAGATGCAGGACTTGAAAAAGCCCGACTTGGATGGTGTGCAATCCCGACGCTACATGAACGAATACGACTGCCATCACAAAATGTACCGCATCAGCCAAGTGACCAGTTTTGATGGCCCGCAGCTCAGTGGCAAGAAACTCTTTACAGTCAAGGAAGCCGGTTATTGGCGCAAAGTCCCGCCGAATGGCTTGTTCACATTGGCTTACATCGCGTACTGTGTGGAGTGATCAAGATGCATCACGGCTTGGCTGTGTCTGAAGGTGAAGCAGGCTTTGGATATTGCAACGCACGATCAGGGCTTGGTTTGGATGCTTGGCTCTTCTGAACGGCCTCCAGGTATTTTTCGCGTTGCAAGGTGATCAGAGCCTGCACATCGCGTTTGAGTGAATCGACCTGTCCGAGATCGGATTTCAGGGCTTTTACTTCTTTGCTGAGTTCCTGGACCGCCTTGGATTGCGCCTGCAAGCCAGAGCCCACCGTTTGAACCTGGCGCATCATGCCGTCACTTTTGCTGGCGACTTGCTTGGCGGTCTCAGCAGGAACCTTTTGCGTCATGCTTTCAGTTTGTTTCAAAGCGGCGTCGATGCGTCCTTCGATCGCTGCTTGAATTTTGGTCATGTCACTTTGTTTTTGTGACAATTCACTCAGGCTGTTGCCTAATTTCTCCAACGACTGCAATCCTGCCTGCATTTCTGCCACACGTTGGGCCGCCGACTCCAGCGCTGTATCCAATTGGTGCACCCGACTGACCATGCGAACACCCATGATCAAAAAGAACATCATGCACACGACCATGAAGCCGGCAGTGATGGCCAGTAACAGGCGGGCTTTTTGATGACCGGATTGAGTGAGATCGCGAAAGTGCTGGGTGGCATTTTTCAGTTCTTGACCGCTTTGCATGGCGGCCTCTGCCGATCGGCTGGCCAGCTCGGCAGAATCCAACACTGTTTTGGCCAATAATTTGTATTGAGCGTAAGCCCTCTCGTCGACAGATTTGGGAGAGGAGGGCGTTTCAAGCGCACGATGTGAGGGGCCACCAGGGGGATCAGACGGTTGCAAGGCCGGCTCTTGATGCCCACCGACGGGCTGATCCGGCGATGCATCAGAAGTGGTCAAGTCAGGTGTAGCCGCTGGCTCGGATGGCGTAGGTTCCTGATCTCGAATGTCACTCATTTTTTTCCTCTTTACGGCCTGACCTGGTTAAGCGATGCAGTTTTTGTCCCAATTCAAGATTTTTCTGATTCAATTGGTCCATGCGCCGGGACATATCGTCTTCGCTATCCCAGACATCTGCTGAATCGGCATCAGCGGCGGGAAGTTGAGCCTCCGGGCTGATGGGCTCGGGGTGATCATTCAAATGGGTGTTTTGTAATCCGATTTGTGGGCCTGGATTCAAGGCAGACCGCTCGGCAGATTGCTTGCTTTGGGCGTTTTTGGATCCCGCAGTGATCGAGACTTGGTGTGAGCCAGAATGTTTGAGAATTTCAGGCTTGTTCATGATTTGGTCATCAGCTGAGCCCTGAGCACGCCAACCGGGCCTTGTTTTTTAGGTTGAGTATCAACCGCGGGTTCGGATTGAGCGGGTTCCTGATGGGTTTGCGAGGAAGCAGGGGTCTCTTTCTTCCCGACGAATGACTTGGGTTGCAGCCAAGCCATCAGGATCAGGGACATCACCAACGCGAATCCACTCCCCACCACCAATTTCTTCACAGCGGGTGTGCTGACAGACTGACCCAGAGGTTTAAATTGCCGCAATCCTTGGGGAACCTCTTGCACAACATGCGCCAGGTTCGTGACCAGATGCTTCAATTTGATGCCCCACCCGACCGGGTGCGTATGTCGTTCTTGTATTCGGGCTTCCTCCAGTCGTTGCTCATGAGCCTCAAGGCCCAGGCTCAGTGGGGTGGCGTCCTGTGCGCTGGGCAGACAGCCGATTCTTCTGAGGAGTTGCGACATTTGAGCTTGCCGGCCTTCAGACTCTGCCATTTCGAGTGCATCGATGGCTTGCTCAGGGGAGGGTAAGTCAATGTGCCAGCGAAGTAACTTCCGTCCAAATGCTTGCAAGGCCTCAGGCTCTGACTCGGACCCGTGAAAGAGCAGAAGGGCCCGAATTCGCGAACCAGGAAAATTATGAATCAAGCGAGCCAGTAACTGCATCTCAGGCTCAGACACTTTCTGTGCGTCATGAACCACCCAGACTCGCAGATCTTGGACATTTCGAGGGGCACGCGTGGCATCACTGATGCTCTGATTTGAAAGGGCTGCGTTGAAGCGCTCCAGCAGGGATTCTGTGTTAGCCGGAAAATAAACTTCCACCTGTGTGGATTCAGGGGATTCACGCAACTTGGTCAGCATCAGTCGGACATAGTGGTCCAACAAGGCCTCGTGCTTGCAGTGCAAGGACAGGCTCAGGCCTTCCACGGTGAGCGCATTGACGCAGCCTTCAAGGCGCATTCTGTCGGCCGTGCGAAGCACAGGCCCGAAGGGTCGTTGGTGGTCCAGATTGATTTCAATGTTCATGAATAAACTCCATCACGCTTGAATTTGGATCCGTCGGGGTTAAACAGCATTGAATCGGGTACCTTGACGGTGGGCTTGGGTCGGACACCTCGCATGGTGGCGTTACCTTCGAGGCTGAAAACATATGCGATCACTTGAGCCACAGCGTGGTAAAGCTCTTCAGGAATAGGATGCTCAGGCTCGGTCGTGAAGTAAAGGGCACGAGCCAAGGGCGGTGCCTGAAAAATAAAGATTCCATGTTGCTCAGCTTCAGCACGAATCCGGGCCGACATGTGATCGCACCCCTTGGCCACCAGGATTGGAGCACCATCGCCGGTGGGGTCATACTCGAGTGCGACCGCGAAGTGTTCGGGGTTGGTGATCACCACATCTGCGTCTTTGACGCGCTGGATCATTCGGGCATTGGCCATTTCCCTTTGTCGGCGCCGGATCTCGGATTTGACCTCCGGGCTGCCTTCTGCATTCTTCATCTCATCCTTGACTTCTTGGCGAGTCATTTTCAACCCTTTGAGGTGGGTATGCTTTTGGTAGGGCACATCAATCAGCGCAATCAGGACAAGGCCGAGTGAGACAAAAATCGCGACTTGCGTCAGCATGCTGCCTGTCAAAGCCAAAGCGGGTTCCAATTCCATGCTGCCGAGCATCAGCAGGTCCGCAAGAAAGTGCGAAACGCACAGCCACAAGATCCCGCTGACCAAAGAAAATTTAACGATCGATTTGGCTAACTCGACCCAGGCATGCTTGCCAAAAATACGGCCCAGGCCTTTGATCGGATCCAGTTTCTCTAATTTGGGGGCATAGGCTTTGGGGCTGAAATGGATGCCCGACATGGCCATGCCGGCAATACAAGCAGCAATCAGCGTGAATGCAATCAGGGGAGAAACCACGAGGAGTCCTTCCATGATTTGGCGGCCCATGATGCCGATCAGCATTTCGGGACGATCCAGAGTCATGCGATCGAATTCAAATCCTTTCGCAAAAAGTTCAGTCATGCGATCAAAGATGCTGCGTCCCAAGTAAAGCAACAGACCCATGACCCCTACGGTGATGACGGCGGCAGACAGATCAACTGATCGGGCGACCTGACCTTCCTCCAAGGCTTTGTGCAGTCGCCTGGCGGTCGGGAGTTCTGTTTTTTCTTCGTCGCCCGTCATCTTGTACCAGTGACTTGTCGAGCCACTTCAAAGGCTTTCATCCATATCCATTCGATGCGACCGCCAATGCTGTCCAAGGAGAGAATGAACACAAAAAATCCAGCAAAGATCATGGCTGGAAAACCCAGAGAAAAGATGTTCAGACTGGGCGACGCACGGGTGACAACGCCCAGCCCGATATTGATGAACAGCAATATCACCATGACGGGTAAGGCCAGCAACAAACCACCCAGGAAAATCATGGAGCTCCAGCGCAGGACCTCGCCCAGAACCTGCGGGGTCAGCACATGCAAGCCAATGGGCAATGCGTTGAACGAGTCAGCAATGATGCTCAGCATGATCGCATGCCCGCCAAAACCCACAAAAATCAAGGAGGAAAGAATCAACAGGAATTGGGCGATGGTCGGAACTTGTCCCATGGTCGGATCGATCATATTGGCCATGGATAAACCGATGGCATTGGCGATCGATTGACCGCCAAGA
>JACCDX011054514.1_pt1 | contig 52936 bp, 46 predicted proteins | sample 7449681 | NCBI WGS metagenome assembly JACCDX01 (sample SAMN15323450, study PRJNA562643) | freshwater metagenome | isolation source: river surface water | place: USA:Blue River Watershed | collected 2017-08-18
AGAATGCTCTGAAATTATTCGACCTCGTGTCGACATGTGATCGGGAGAGACTGCCAACGCCAATGCGTGCTGGGCAGCGCCGAAGGAGCAACCGCCCCGGAAACTCTCAGGCAAAAGGACCGATGCCACTTTTCATTCTGAAGAGAGATTGACGAACACGTCTGTCAATCCACCGCAGGAGCAAATTGCAACCCAGTTGCAGTGAATCTCTCAGGTTCAAAAACAGAAGGGGCGCCAGAGTGGCATTTGCTTTTTGGCTCAACCTTAGACGTTTTGAAAGAACCAGATCATGAAATCAATTGCAATTGTGGGCGGCGGTATCACCGGGGTGACCACCGCTTACGCGCTGGCCAAACGCGGCTTTGCGGTTACCTTGTTTGAGCGCCATCGGTATGCAGCGATGGAAACATCGTTTGCCAATGGCGGGCAATTGTCCGCGTCCAACGCAGAGGTTTGGACCCATTGGTCGACCTTGCTCAAGGGCATGAAGTGGATGCTCAAAAACGATGCACCTCTGTTGGTCAACCCCAAGCCGAGTTGGCACAAGCTGTCATGGTTTGCCGAGTTTTTGTCGGCCATGCCGGCTTATGAAAAAAACACCATCGAAACCGCTCGATTGGCGATTGCCGCTCGTGCGCATCTGTTTGCATGGGCACAGGCCGAAGGCATCGATTTCGACCTCAAAAAGCAAGGCATCTTGCACATTTACCGCGATAAAAAGGGGTTTGATCACGCTGGCCAGGTTTCTGCATTGCTGGCCAAGGGCGGGCTCCATCGGCGTGCCGTCACGCCCCAGGAGATGAAGGCCATTGAACCCACCTTGGCAGGTGAGTATTACGGCGGCTACTTCACCGAGAGCGATTCCACTGGCGACATCCACAAGTTCACCCATGGATTGGCGCAAGCAGCCGCTCGCCTGGGGGTGAAAACGCTCTATGAACAAGACGTGACCGCCATCAGCAGCAACAACAACAACCAAGCCGTGATCACAGTCCGTCAACACAACGACAAGCCCTGCGTTCACACCTTTGATGGGGTGGTGGTGTGTGCGGGTGTGGCCAGCCGCCAATTTGCACAGCAACTGGGAGACCGGGTCAATATTTACCCCGTCAAGGGCTACTCCATCACCGTGAACTTGGATGATGCTGAGAGCCAATCGGGCGCACCCCATGTCAGCCTATTGGACGACGAGACCAAATTGGTCACCAGCCGCTTGGGTGTTGACCGCTTTCGCGTGGCAGGCACCGCTGAGTTCAATGGATACAACCGAGACATCCGCGCAGACCGCATTCAACCGCTGGTCAAGTGGGTGCAGGCCTGCTTTCCCAGGGTCAACACCCGCTCGGTCGTGCCTTGGGCAGGTTTACGGCCCATGATGCCCAATATGATGCCCAAAGTGGGCAAGGGCAAAGCGGCCAATGTGTTCTACAACACAGGCCACGGCCATCTGGGCTGGACCCTGTCCGCCATCACCGCCGATATGGTGTCAGAAATGATCTGGCGCTCGGCCGATCAGTAAGTTTCCAAATGCAAGCGCCCGGTTTGTTTGAGCGACTGGCCCAATTGGTCCCAGTCCAAACCGGCTTGGGTGGTCACGTCCCGCAAGGCCAGGACCACCCCCTCTTCCATGCTCTTCAAGCCACAGACGTAGATAAAGGTGTTGGTGTCTTTGAGCAGTGACACCAAGTCTGCACTGCGCTCGCGCAACAAATCTTGGACATAACGCTTGGTTTGGCCTTGCTCGCGCGAGAAAGCAAAATTGATGTCAATGAAGTCCTTGGGGAGTTTTTGCAGCGGACCAAAATACGGCAGTTCTTTTTGGGTTCGGGCACCAAAGAAGAGCATGAGCTTGCCACCTTCAAACTTGCCGCTTTGGCGCAAGCGACGACGCCATTCGGTCATGGCACGCATGGGTGCACTGCCCGTACCGGTGCAAATCATCACAATATTGGACTTGGGGTGATTGGGCATCAAAAAGCTGCTGCCAAATGGGCCGATCACTTGAACGCTGTCCCCCGTTTTCAAATCACACAAGTAGTTTGAGGCCACGCCTTTGACGGGTTTGCCCGCGTGATCTTCTACCACCCGTTTGACGGTGATGGACAAGTTGTTGTAACCCGGGCGCTCACCGTTGCGGGGACTGGCGATGGAATACTGGCGTGCGTGGTGCGGCTTTCCTTGTTCATCTTGTCCTGGCGGAACAATGCCAATCGACTGCCCTTCTAAAACTGGAAACGGCATTTGCCCCATGTCCAGCACGATGTGATGGGTTTCATTGCTGGTACCCGCCTCGTTGACCTGCACATTCCCCACCACGGTGGCCGTGGTGGGAGATTTAGGGCCATATAAATTGGTATAGGCATGTGCCGCAGACCAAGGCGGTACCGTTGCACCATACAAAGCCGAATTGAAGGCATCGGTTTGAGCCGCAGAACCAATCGCCGATCCAGCCGAAGCCTGGGTGGCAACACCACCAGGGGCCTCCCCAGGTCCGCCCAAAGCCATCAGCTCGGCTTCAGACAGGTCACCAGGCAACTCGTCCCACGACAACTGCTCTTCGACCGAATAAGCCACTGTTTTGGGCCGCATGCGCCAATTGTCGATCGAACCCGTGGGGCAAGGAGGGACACAAGCCATGCAGAAATTGCATTTATCGGCCATCACCACGTAGTTGCGGCTATCGTGGGTAATGGCACCCACCGGACAGGTGGCCTCGCACGTGTTGCACCGGATGCAAATTTCCGGGTCGATCAGATGCTGGTTAAAGAGTTCGGCAGGTGCATTCATGGCGTTGCGACCCATTCAAATCAGTTGAAACGAACGTAGTCAAAATTGACAGGCTCGCGATTGATGCCCATCACCGGTGGGGCAATCCAGTTGGCAAATTTACCAGGCTCGACCACACGGCCCATCAGGCTGGCCACAAAGGCACGGTCCTCGTTGGAGGGCAACCATTCGCCCACCTTGGCCATCCATTGCTCGTCGCTCATGACCTCGCCATCTGGGGACACTTTGGCACCCGACAATGAACCGATGTTGCGGTGGAAAGCCTTGTGGGGTGCTTTGAGCCTGAAGGGGATGCCTGCCTTTTCGATCACCCGGTTCCAACGGTCAATGCCGCCTTTGGAGTCGGTGATGTAGTCGTCACGCAGCACTTCGTTCAAGGCATTGAGCATGGGCACTTCTTTTTCGACCAACTTGCCGCCTTCGACCGACAAAATCTTGTAGCTGTTGCCCTTCAAGACATGGTCGTCCGTGCGTTTGCCTTCTTCATAGCGGCCTTTCAGGCCAGAGCTGTAAAAAGTGGCCGCATTGGATGATTGGTCAGCGCCGAACAAATCGATGGTCACAGAAAAGTGGAAGTTGATGTAGCGCTGAATGGTGGGCAGATCGATCACACCGGCGGCACGCAACTTGTTGACATCATCTGACTTGAGTTCATTCATCACATCCACGGTGCGCTGGATGGTCCGGCTGACCCCAGATTCACCCACAAACATGTGGTGCGCCTCTTCGGTCAGCATGAATTTGGTGGTGCGGGCCAATGGGTCAAAGGCCGACTCGGCCAAAGCGCACAACTGAAACTTACCATCACGGTCGGTGAAATAGGTGAACATGAAGAAGCTCAACCAATCAGGCGTTTTCTCGTTGAAGGCCTGCAAGATGCGCGGATTGTCTTCATTGCCACTGTTTCTTTGCAACAAGGCATCGGCCTCCTCGCGGCCATCTTTGCCAAAGTATTTGTGCAACAGATAAACCATGGCCCACAGGTGGCGGCCTTCTTCCACATTGATTTGGAACAGGTTGCGCAAGTCGTACATGCTGGGCGCGGTCAGGCCCAAGTGGCGTTGTTGCTCCACCGATGCCGGCTCGGTGTCACCTTGGGTCACGATGATGCGGCGCAGATTGGCGCGGTGCTCGCCGGGCACATCTTGCCAGGCCTTTTCTCCGATGTGATCGCCGAAGTGAATTTTCCGCTCTTGATCACCGGGGTTTAAAAATACGCCCCAGCGGTAATCACGCATCTTCACGTGACCAAACTGCGCCCAACCCTGGGGGTCAACGCTCACGGCGGTGCGCAAGTACACATCCATGTCGGTAGAGCCTTCAGGGCCCATGTCATCCCACCAATTGATGAAGTTGGGCTGCCATTGCTCCAAGGCACGCTGCAAGGTGCGGTCCTCGCTCAGGTTCACGTTGTTGGGGATTTTTTCACTGTAGTTGATGCCGGACATGTTTGTCTCCAGAAATAAAGCAACGGTGGGGGCCAAATGAGGTTGCAGCAGGCACCACCGGTAAGCCTGCTGCACAACGATTCACTTCAAACGCGGTTCAAATCAAACACGGATTTTTCGCCTTTTCCGTACACCTTCAAGGCACCTTTTTCTCCAACGGCATTGGGGCGGTTGAAGATCCAGTTTTGCCAAGCAGACAATCGGCCAAAAATGCGCGTCTCCATGCTTTCTTTCTGGCAAAAGCGCAGGTTGGCTTCCAGGCCGGTCAAACTGTCGGGCGACATGGCCGCACGCTCTTCCACGGCCAATCGGATTTCGTCAGCCCAGTCTATGTCATCGGGTGCTGCTGTGACCAAGCCCAGTGCCAGTGCTTGTGTCGCGCCCAGTGACTGACCCACAACGGCACGCGCGCGCTCCAGCGGTTCGACCTCTTCGTAAAAGCGGCGTTGCAAGCGCGACTGGTGATTGACCATGGGGAAAAAACCAAAGTTGACTTCGCTCAAAGCCAAGTGCGGCGCTTTCTCTGGGCTGTCGGGCAGGTCCAGCATGTAAGCACGGTCTGCGGCAAAGGCCAGTTCGGCCAAAGTGCCCACGAAGCATGAGCCCTCGTCGATCAAGGCGAACAATGACCGAGAGGTCACATCCACGCGCGCCAAAGTGCGGCGCAACAAACCAATCGTTTCATTGACCAACCAATGGTCTTGGTGCTGCATCAAGATGGCATCGCTTTGCAGGGCCAGCTGGGCATCACCAGCTGTCTTTATCAACCATGTACCGATGTCGAGTTCATTGGTGCGCAAATTCAAGATCGCGTCATCCAACTCACGGGCCATTTGCAACGGGTACCAATTTGCGCCTGCGGCCTGTATCTCAGCGATGGAATGGGGCAATGCAGACTTGGGGGCATGCACGGTCAGGGTGGCGGTGCGCTTGGCGCGATCGATCGCGACCTGCACATATTCGTAAGCGATGCTGTCTGCACCGATCTCGCGCTTGAGCGGTGTCAACACCACCCCTTGTCCTGCAGCGGCTGCACCTGGCCGCTTGCAGTGGGCTGCAGATTGGCTGGCACGGGCATGCACGGCTGCGGCAAATTGTGCTGGCTTGGCAATTTCGTCCACCAAGCGCCAATCCACCGCACGCTGGCCGCGCACGCCTTCCACACTGGTGCAAAAAAGGTCCGCATGGTCATGGCGCACTTTGCGTTTATCGGTCACGCGGGTCAAACCACCGGTGCCTGGCAAAACGCCCAGCAAGGGCACCTCTGGCAAAGAGACCGATGAGGAGCGGTCATCGACCAAAACGATTTCGTCACAAGCCAAAGCCAGCTCATACCCGCCACCTGCACAGGCACCATTGACGGCGGCGACAAATTTCAATCCGCTGTGTCGGCTGCTGTCTTCAATGCCATTGCGTGTTTCGTTGGTGAATTTGCAAAAGTTCACTTTCCATGCGTGGCTGGAGACCCCCAGCATGAAGATGTTGGCACCCGAGCAAAAAATGCGGTCTTTCAAGCTGGTGATGACCACGCTTTTGACTTCGGGGTGTTCAAAACGAATTCGGTTCAATGCGTCATAAAACTCAATGTCCACGCCCAGGTCGTAGCTGTTGAGTTTGAGTTTGTAGCCAGGGCGAATGCCGCCGTCTTCGTTGATGTTGAGTTGCAAGGTGGCAATCTCGCCTTCGTATTTCACCGACCAATGTTGGTATTGGCTGGGTTGCATTTGATAGTTGACCGTGGTGGGCTGGGTCATGATGTCTCCAAGTTAATGCCGTCAAATTTGCGCCGATGGAAGCAGGGGATCTCTGCAACGTTTGTGCAGTATAGTGCAATTCAAAACGCCTGACATGCAATTTTATGCATTATAGGGAAAACACCTAGATGATAGGGCTTTGCCAGCTCAAACCGGCTGGTCGATGACCGCACGCAAGCGCGCACGCAGCAATTGAAAACTCTCCTCCAGGGCTTGTGCGCTGGTGTTGAAGGTCATATTGGCCTTGGCATAAAAAGGCGTGCGCCCCTCCAAGATCATCTTCAAATCCTCGATCGCCTCTGCGCTGCCCGCCATCGGTCGCATATCGCCCTGCGCAGCCACCCGAGACAAGTGGTCTTCCGGCGTGGCCTGTAACCACACGGTATAGCAATGCGAGAGCAATTCGTTGAGGGTGGCCGAATCAGACACCAAGCCGCCGGGGGTGGCGATGATGACCTCAGGGTAAATTTGAATGGTCTCTTCCAAAGCCCTTCGCTCGTAACGACGGTAAGCATTGGTGCCATACAGGTTATGGATTTCGGAGATGCTGCAACCGGCAAATTTTTCAATTTCTCGGCTCAACTCGACGAAGGCATAGCCCATGTCCTCGGCCAAACGCTGGCCCAGCGTGGTTTTGCCTGCCCCGCGCAACCCAATGAGCGCAATTCGGTTTGTCCGTGCCGCCTCTTGGGTTGACCCAAACAGCAGCGACACTTGCTCACGCACCAGGCGCAAATCGGCCTCGCTGCGCGCACCCAACATTTCACGCAACAGCAACCATTCAGGCGAACTGGTGGTCACGTCCCCCATCAACTCGGCCAGGGTGCATTGCAAAGCGACAGAGACTTGTAGGAGCACCAAGATGGACGCATTGCCTTCGCCGTATTCCAAACTGGCCAAATGGCGCTCGGACACACCCGCTGCAATCGCAACGGATTTGCGTGTCAAGCCGCGCCTGGCCCGCAAATCGCGCACCCGCTGGCCCAGTGCCACCAAAAAAGGGTTTTTCACTTCAGCTTCTTCAGCCATGCTTTGCTTTCATGGGTTTCGACCTAGGGTTAACCCGGGTATATGCAATATATTGCTAGACATGCGTTTTATGTCATGTTAATCTTCGTTCAAGCATAATAATTCATGTTGAGGCAGATGACAACCATGACCGAACTTTTATTGAACCATGTCAGTGGCCAATGGCAAAGCGGCAAAGGCCCTGGCATGGGCTTGCACGACCCCGTATTGGGCACGGAACTGGTGCGCGTGGATGCCGCGGGTCTTGACCTGGCAGCCGCTTTTGCCTTTGCCCGATCCAAGGGCGGCGCGGCCTTGCGCGCCCTGACCTACGCCCAACGGGCCAGCATGCTCAGCGCCGCATCCAAAGTGTTGCAAGCCAACCGAGACGAGTACTACATCATTTCCACGGCCAACAGCGGCACCGTGAAAAACGATACCGCGGTGGATGTGGATGGCGGCATTTACACCCTCTGCACCTATGCCAAGTTGGGCGAGTCCTTGGGCTCATCGCCCTACTTGCTCGACGGTGAATCGGTGCGCTTGGGGAAAGACCCCTTGTTTCAATCGCAGCACGTTCTCTCACCTGTGCGGGGTGTGGCCTTGTTGATCAATGCCTTCAACTTCCCATCATGGGGCTTGTGGGAAAAAGCGGCACCTGCGCTCTTATCGGGTGTGCCCGTTATTGTCAAACCAGCAACCACCACGGCCTGGCTGACCCAGCGCATGGTGAAAGACGTGGTCAACGCAGGCATTTTTCCGGCCGGTGCCATCTCCGTGATCTGCGGCAGTTCGGCGGGCTTGATGGACCAGCTGGAGCCCTTCGATGTGGTTTCTTTCACCGGTTCGGCCGAAACAGCGGCCATCATCCGATCCCACCCTGCTGTGACCCAAAAATCGGTGCGCGTCAACATCGAGGCCGATAGCGTCAATTCTGCTTTGCTCATGCCCCATGAAGCCATGGGCGGTGAATCCTTTGACTTGTTGGTCAAAGAAGTGGCGCGTGAAATGACGGTCAAGTCCGGTCAAAAATGCACGGCCATCCGCCGCGTACTGGTGCCAGAAGCCATGTACGACAGCGTGGCACAAGCGATCTCTGCGCGCCTGAGCAAAACCACCGTGGGCAACCCGCGCAACGAGGCCGTGCGCATGGGTGCTTTGGTTAATCGCGAACAGCTCAAGTCCGTGCGCGAAGGGCTGACCTACTTGCAAGCGCAAACACAGGTGTTGCACAACGGCAGTGACCATGTGTTGGTAGATGCCGATGCAGCCATTGCCTGTTGCGTGGGCCCTACCCTGCTCGGAACGCGCGATGCCGCTGGCAGTGATGCGGCTGGCCGGGTGCACGACACCGAGGTGTTTGGCCCTGTTGCCACTTTGGTGCCTTACCGAAATGACGATATGGGCCATGCATTGCAACTCATTCGCCGCGGCCTTGGCTCCTTGGTGGTCTCTGTGTATGGCAGCGACCCGGTGGCTTTGGGCCAAGTCGTGCCTGAGTTGAGCGATGTCCATGGCCGTGTGCATGTGGTGTCACCCGATGTGGCCTCACTGCACACCGGCCACGGAAACGTCATGCCCCAGTCACTGCATGGCGGACCCGGTCGCGCTGGCGGCGGCGAAGAATTGGGCGGCATCCGAGCACTCAACTTCTACCACCGCCGATCTGCCATTCAAGCCAGTACAACTGTTTTGCAACAACTCAAATGACACCCGAGGCCAAGACTCGGAGGAGACAACATGACAAACCACCACAACGCCCCACAAAACATCCCTGCACCCCCTGAGCAATTCAATTTTGCGAATTACTTGCTCGAGAGCAATGCCGCGCGCAGCGAACGCCCCGCCTTCATCGACGACAAGGGCATGCTCACTTATGGCGAGTTGTCGCAACGCGTGCGATGCATGGCAGCTGGATTAAAGGGCCTGGGTATGAGGCGCGAAGAACGCGTGTTGCTGCTGATGCATGACTGCAATGACTGGCCTGTCAGTTTCTTGGGTGCCATGTATGCCGGTCTTGTGCCTGTGGCCGTCAACACCTTGCTCACCGCAGACGACTATGCCTTCATGCTTGAAAACTCGCGCGCCCAAGCCGTGCTGGTCTCAGGGGCTTTGTTGCCCACACTCACCGCTGCCTTGAACCAGTCGGAACACGAAGTCAGCCAGGTCATCGTCTCCAATCCCGTTGCTGCATTGCGCCCTGCTGAAGTGGCCATGGATGCTTTCTTGCAAGCCCATCAACCCGAGGCCAAAGCTGCAAACACCAAAGCGGATGACCCGGGCTTTTGGTTGTATTCGTCGGGATCAACCGGCCGCCCCAAAGGCACTGTTCACTCGCATGCCAACCCCTATTGGACTTCCCTGCTGTACGGGAAAAATGTGCTGCAAATCAATGAACAAGATGTGTGCTTTTCGGCTGCAAAGCTGTTTTTTGCATATGGATTGGGCAACGGTTTGACCTTTCCCATGGCTGCTGGTGCATGCACCCTGTTGATGGCCGAGCGCCCTACCCCAGATGCAACCTTCAAGCGAATGACCGGTGGCGTGGGCGGCGTGAAGCCCACCGCATTCTTTGGTGCCCCCACCGGTTTTGCAGGCATGTTGGCTCACCCCAATCTGCCCAGCAAAAACCAAGTCGCCATGCGCTTGGTCTCTTCTGCGGGAGAAGCCCTGCCTGCCGAATTGGGCGAACGCTTTACACGCCATTTCGGTGTGAACATTGTTGATGGCATTGGCTCCACTGAGATGCTGCACATCTTTTTGTCAAACAAGCCCGATGATGTGCGCTACGGCACCACGGGTTGGGCTGTCCCTGGCTACGACATCGAGCTGCGTGGTGACGATGGGAATCCCGTGGCCGACGGTGAACCCGGTGACCTCTACATCAAAGGGCCCAGTGCGGCACTCATGTATTGGGGCAATCGCGAAAAAAGCCGTGAGACTTTCCAAGGCAGTTGGACCAAAAGTGGCGACAAATACGTGCGCAATGCCGATGGCACCTATACCTATGGCGGACGCAGCGATGACATGCTCAAAGTCAGCGGCATCTATGTCAGCCCCTTCGAAGTCGAAGCCACCTTGATTCAGCACCCTGCTGTGCTTGAGGCTGCGGTGATTGGCGTGGTCGACGGCGAGGGCCTGACAAAAACCAAAGCCTTTGTGGTTTGCAAAGAGGGTGCCCATGTGAGCGATGCAGAACTCAAAGCATTCGTCAAAGACAAACTTGCGCCATATAAATACCCGCGCGTGATTGAATTCATCAACGAACTGCCCAAAACAGCCACCGGAAAAATTCAGCGCTTTAAGCTGCGCGCGCTCGAACAATCCAATTCATAAATTAGCACCGCTATCGGTAACTCGCCCCTGAGCAAGAGACATTCGCCTCATTCAGGCCAAATGGCCTCCACGAAGCTTGGGGCGATTGATCTGCCCATCACAGATGCGCAAGGAAAAAAATCAGATCGATTTCTGATCGAGAAATCTATGAAAAGCAGTAGGGAACGGCATACTACAAATTAGTTAAAGCACAGTGCCAAATAGTGCGCTTAAAAATTTCGATATCAGAGTAAATAAATGGTGCGTGGTGAGGGTTTCGAACCCCCGACCCCCGCCGTGTGAAGGCGATGCTCTACCACTGAGCTAACCACGCAATCTGAAAGGTGCGTATTCTGGCACAAATACAGCTCAAAAAATTCACTTCATCGTTTTTTTAAGCCCAACGTGTTGATCGCCTGTTCTCACGCAGAAATGTGCCAAATGGCTTTATCGGAACTTGCTTTAGAAACATGGCCCATGGCCAAGGTGTGCGCGTGGGCCTCTTGATCACTGGCAAGAATCACTGGCAAATCAAACTGAGACAAGTCAATGTCGGCCAGCTCGTGTTGAGTGGGGTCGGCAACCTCTTCTTGGATCAGCAAGGCATTTTGACCCCGGGTCAAACAAATATAAACATCAGCTAACAATTCGGCATCCAACAACGCACCGTGCAAAGTGCGTGAGGCATTGTCAACACCCAGTCGATCGCACAAGGCATCCAATGAGTTGCGCTTGCCTGGGTACATTTCTTTGGCCATGGAAAGGGTATCGGTGATACCGCTGATGTGGCCTGACAAAGCCCCCAACTGGGCCCGCTCCAATTCTTTGTTCAAGAACCCCACATCAAAAGACGCGTTGTGGATGATGAGTTCAGCGCCCGAGATGAAGTTCAGAAAATCAGCCGCGATGGCCTCGAATTTGGGTTTGTCCCGCAAAAACTCATTGCTGATGCCATGCACTTTGAGGGCATCTTCATGGCTGTCTCTTTCAGGGTTGAGGTAGTGATGAAAGTGATTGCCCGTGATTTTTCGATTGATCAGCTCAACACAACCGATCTCAATGATGCGGTCACCATTTTCAGCCGATAAGCCCGTGGTCTCCGTATCCAACACGATCTGTCGCATTTCAATGGTTCTCTTTGGCGTGGTTGATGGTGTATTTGGGAATTTCAATGACCAAATCTTTTTGGGCAACGATGGCTTGGCAACTCAGCCGAGAGTTGGGGTGCAGGCCCCAGGCTCTGTCGAGCAGGTCCTCTTCTGTCTCTTCCATTGGGTTCAAGCTTGAAAAGCCCTCTTTCACGATCACATGGCAGGTCGTGCAAGCGCAGCTCATGTCGCAAGCGTGCTCAATCTGTATGTTGTTTTCAAGCAGGGTTTCGCAAATGGTGTTTCCAAACGGCGACTGAAGTTGCACGCCATTGGGGCAGTATTCGGCATGGGGCAGTATGGTGATGGTGGGCATCAAAGACTTTCTACATTTTTTCCGGCCAAGGCCTGCTGTATGCCTCGGTTCATGCGTTCAGCAGCAAATGCCTCTGTACCCTGGGCCAGCGCCTGCGTGGCTGCTTCGATGGCAGCTGGATCACTCAAGGCTTGAGCTGCATTCAATGCTTGCAAAAGTTTTTCAATCGATTGGCGATGATGGTCTTCTAGCCAATGGCCATCTGAATCCAGCGCACTGCGCGTTGCCAAATAGGTTCGACTGGCATCCAGTTTGGCCTCGGCCAAGGCACGGGCTGCCATGTCTTCTTGGGCGGTGGCAAATCCCTCTTGCAGCATCCTGGCGATGTCTTCGTCGGCCAAGCCATAACTGGGCTTGACATCGATTTGGGCTTGCACCCCACTGATCATTTCTTGCGCACTCACCTGTAGCAGGCCATCGGCATCCACCGTGAAAGTCACGCGGATGCGTGCCGCCCCAGCCACCATAGGGGGTATGCCGCGCAACTCAAAGCGGGCCAAACTTCGGCAATCTGCCACCAAGTCACGCTCGCCTTGCACCACATGCAGGGCTAATGCCGTTTGCCCATCTTGGTAAGTGGTGAAATCTTGCGCCATGGCAGTTGGAATGGGCTGATTGCGCGGAACGATCCGCTCTACCAATCCACCCATGGTCTCGATGCCCAAAGACAAGGGGATGACATCCAACAACAACAAATCACCATTGGGGTTGTTGCCTGCCAATTGATTGGCTTGAAGTGCGGCACCCAATGCAACCACTTCATCTGGGTTGAGGTTGTTCAACGGTGGCTTTTGAAAGAAATCCTCAACAGCCGCTTGAATTTGGGGCATGCGGGTTGAACCGCCCACCATCACCACACCTTGGACATCAGCTTTTTCCAAGCCCGCATCGCGCAATACTTTGCGCACAGCCAGCATGGTTTGATCGGTCAATGGTTTTGTCCATTGATGAAAATCTGAACGCTTGACGATCGTGTCAATGCTTCCCACAGACAAGGCCACAGAAAAAGCACTTTCGGTGTCTTCTGAAAGCGCCTCTTTGCATGCGCGCGCTGCGGCATGCATGCGTGCAATGTCTTCTGGTTGGGTGACAGCCAAGCCGGATTTCTGCAATACAGCATCCACCAAAGCACGGTCGTAGTCGTCACCGCCCAATGCAGAGTCACCACCGGTGGCCATCACCTCAAAAACGCCCGCTTGCAGTCGCAAGACAGAGATATCAAATGTGCCACCGCCCAAATCGTAAACAGCGAAAACACCTTCTTTGGCTTGGTCCAGGCCATAGGCGATGGCGGCCGCAGTGGGCTCGTTGATCAAACGCAATACGTTGATACCTGCCAACTGGGCAGCATCTTTGGTGGCCTGCCTTTGGGCATCATCAAAATAGGCAGGTACCGTGATCACTGCGCCAAACAAGTCATCGTCAAAGCTGTCTTCAGCACGGTATCGCAAGGTGGCCAAGATTTCAGCGCTGATCTCCACAGGAGATTTCAAACCATCTGCGGTTTGAATTTGAACCATGCCCGCAGAATGTTCAAACAGGTAGGGAAGCTGGCCGTGCTTTTGAATATCTTCTAGCCCGCGGCCCATGAAACGCTTGAATGAAGAGATGGTGTTGACGGCATCGTTCACCTGATGCACTTTTGCCACGTGTCCAATTTGGCGCTTGCCGTCTTTCATGTAACGAACCACCGAGGGCAAAACCACCTGCCCATCATCATCTGGCAAGCATTCCGCCACACCATGTCGGACCGCCGCAACCAGTGAATGTGTGGTACCCAAATCGATCCCAACGGCAATCCGGCGCTGGTGGGGGTCAGGCGCTTGGCCTGGTTCTGAAATTTGCAATAAAGCCATGGAGATAGTCGGTTACGCGCGGTCCAATTGATCGATTCGATACATCACCGCTTGGATGAACCGCTCCACAAACATCAAGGCACGCACCTTTTGAGCAGCAAGTTTCAAATCGTTTTGGACATCCAAAATTTGTTCGAATTCTGCCAGCAATGCATTTTTCATGGACCTGACATCTTGCAACAGGTCCTCGGCTTGGCTGGAGGTTTCGGCAGCATCCAATGTTTCCCGCCATTCCATTTGCTGCAGTAAAAATTCATTGGGCATCGCGGTGTTGGTTTCCGCGTCAATGGATTGGCCTTTCAACTCGCACAAATAGGCGGCCCGCTTCATCGGATTTTTCAAACGTTGATAAGCCTCATTGACCCGAACCGACCATTGCATGGACAAACGCTGAGCCGCCTGGTCGGCTTGTGCGTGCATGTCTGGGTGGGCCTGCTTTTGGAGGGCTTTCCAGCTGTGCTCCAGCGCCTTCACATCGATGCAGTAGCGCTCGGGCAGTTGAAAAATTTCGAAGTCATTCGCAGCCAAGTTCAGGGGCTGTGATGGGCGGGCCTCACTCACCTCAAACCCGGAAGGACTCGCCGCAGCCGCAACGATCACGCTCGTTGGGATTATTGAACTTGAAGCCCTCATTGAGGCCCTCGCGCACAAAATCGAGTTCGGTGCCGTCGATGTAGGCTAGGCTCTTGGGATCGATCAAAATTTTGACCCCGTGTGCTTCAAAGACGATGTCTTCGGGTGCCAAATCATCGACATATTCCAATTTGTAGGCCAGGCCAGAGCATCCCGTTGTTTTGACACCCAGCCGCACCCCCACGCCTTTTCCGCGCTTGGACAAATAACGCGTCACATGCCGAGCAGCCGCAGGAGTTAGTGAAACAGCCATGGTGAATCAAGCAACGCTGAGGTGTTTTTTCTTGTAGTCTTCGACAGCTGCCTTGATCGCATCTTCGGCCAAGATGGAGCAATGAATTTTCACCGGGGGCAAAGCCAATTCTTGCGCGATTTCACTGTTTTTCAGCGCGGCAGCTTGGTCCAGGGTTTTACCTTTGACCCATTCGGTGACCAACGAGGAAGAAGCAATCGCCGAGCCACAACCATAGGTTTTGAACCGGGCGTCTTCAATCACACCGGTTTGCGGATTGACTTTGATTTGGAGCTTCATCACATCCCCACAGGCTGGGGCACCCACCATCCCTGTTCCCACCGAGTCATCCCCTTTTTCAAAGGAGCCAACATTGCGTGGGTTTTCGTAATGGTCAATCACTTTGTCGCTGTAAGCCATGTTCTTTTCCTGATTGAGTTTCAGTGGGCAGCCCACTGAATGGTGCTGATGTCGATACCTTCTTGATGCATTTCCCACAAGGGGCTGAGATCACGCAGCTTGTTGACATTGAGCTTGATGGTTTCAATGGCGTAATCAATTTCCTCGACCGTGGTGTAACGCCCAATGGTGATTCGCAAACTGCTGTGTGCAAGCTCGTCACTGCGCCCCAAGGCACGCAACACATAGCTGGGCTCCAAACTGGCTGACGTGCATGCGGATCCTGAAGACACCGCCAGCCCTTTGATGCCCATGATGAGCGACTCGCCCTCCACAAAATTGAAACTGATGTTGAGGTTGTGCGGAACGCGTTGGGTCAAATGCCCATTGACGAACACTTGTTCCAAACCTTGAAGGCCTGACAACAATCTTTGGTGCAGGGATTGGGCTTTTTTCAAGTCTTGGGCCATCTCAAGTTTGGCCAACCTGAAAGCTTCTCCCATGCCCACGCACTGGTGGGTCGGCAAAGTGCCGCTGCGCATGCCGCGCTCGTGACCACCCCCGTGCATTTGTGCCTCTAACCTCACTCGGGGCTTGCGGCGCACATACAAAGCACCGATACCCTTGGGCCCATAGGTTTTGTGAGAGGCCAGGCTCATCAAATCAACTGGCAAATCTTGCAAATTGATCTCAACTTTGCCGGTTGCCTGGGCTGCATCCACGTGGAATACGATGCCTTTTTCACGGCATAAATTGCCGATGGCCGCGATGTCTTGAATGACACCGATCTCGTTGTTCACAAACATGACACTGATCAAAATGGTGTCTGGCCGGATGGCAGCTTGCAGGGCTGCAATGCTCAGCAAACCGTCTTCTTGGACATCCAAGTAAGTGACTTCAAAACCTTGGCGCTCCAATTCACGCATCGTGTCCAAGACCGCCTTGTGCTCGGTTTTGACGGTGATCAAGTGTTTACCGCGAGACTGGTAAAAGTGCGCGGCACCTTTGATGGCGAGGTTGTTGGATTCGGTAGCACCAGATGTCCAAACAACCTCACGCGGGTCAGCGCCAATCAAATCGGCCACGTCTTGGCGAGCTTTTTCAACCGCTTCTTCCGCCTCCCAACCCCAGGCATGGCTGCGCGACGCAGGGTTTCCAAAGTGTTCACGCAACCATGGGATCATGGCATCGACCACGCGCGGGTCCACCGGAGTGGTTGCGCCGTAGTCCATGTAAACAGGGAAATGAGGGGTTGAATCCATCGGTGGTTACTCTATCCAAACAGTGAAAAGGTGTGATCAACTCTTGGCAAAGGCGTTGCCCAAGGCAAACACCGAGTTGGGCGCATTGACCCGCAAAGGCTTGACCACGGGCGCACTGGAAATGGCTCGCTTGATCATGGGTTTGGATTCGATTTGGACACCCTTGGCCAATTGATCGTCAACCAACTTTTGCAAGGTAACAGAGTCCAAAAACTCAACCATGCGCTGGTTCAAACTGGTCCACAAGTCGTGGGTCATGCAGCGACCGGTTTCACCCAGGCAGTTTTCTTTTCCACCGCAGTGGGTGGCATCGATGGGTTCATCAACCGAAACAATGATGTCAGCCACCGTGATTTCAGTGGCTTTTCGACCCAGGGTATACCCGCCCCCAGGGCCGCGGGTCGACTCGACCAACTCGTTGCGGCGAAGTTTCCCAAACAGTTGCTCCAAATAAGACAGAGAAATCTGTTGTCGCTGGCTGATGGCAGCCAATGTGACAGGCCCATTGTTCTGGCGCAAAGCCAAATCAATCATGGCGGTAACGGCAAAACGACCTTTGGTGGTGAGACGCATGAAGTGCTCCTTAAGGGCTATGTCGACTAAACAAGTCAACTATAACACATACCTTAATAAAACGCTCAAGTAATAAGCCCAAAGCGAGTAATGTCTTAGACAAAAGCGGAGGTCACTGAATCCCGACCGCTGGCACCCAAAACTTGTTCACGCAAGCGAGACAATTGGTCGCGAACCCGGGCAGCATCCTCGAATTGCAGATTCTTGGCATGCTCCAGCATGAGTTTCTCAAGGCGTTTGATCTCTTTGGCGAGGTCTTTTTCGCCCATGTCAACCACTTGGGCCCGGATCAGCTCTTCCCTTTCGGCGGCTTTGGATGATTTTTCGCTGTGAACGCCGTCAATCAGGTCGCGCACCTGCTTGAAAACGCCCTTGGGCGTAATCCCAGCGGCCTCATTGGTGGCCATTTGTTTGATGCGCCGCCGCTCGGTCTCACCGATCGCTTTTTTCATCGATTCGGTCATCACATCGGCGTACAAAATGGCTCGCCCGTTGATGTTGCGCGCTGCCCGGCCGATGGTTTGGATCAGGCTGCGCTCGGAACGCAAAAACCCTTCTTTATCGGCATCCATGATGGCCACCAGTGACACTTCGGGCAAGTCAATGCCCTCTCGCAGCAAATTGATACCGACCAAAACATCAAAAGCGCCCAAGCGCAAGTCGCGCAAAATTTCAACCCGCTCGACCGTGTCAATGTCGCTGTGCAGGTAACGCACCTTGACACCGTTGTCACTCAGGTAGTCGGTCAACTGTTCGGCCATGCGTTTGGTCAAGGTGGTGATCAGCACCCGCTCGTGGGCCTCGACCCGCAACCTGATTTCTTGCAAAACATCATCGACTTGATGGGTGGCGGGGCGCACTTCCACCTCTGGGTCCACCAAGCCGGTGGGCCGCACCAACTGCTCCACCACTCTTCCAGAGTGTTCTTTTTCGTATTGCGCTGGCGTGGCTGAAACAAAAATCACCTGCCGCATGCGCTTTTCAAACTCTTCCAACTTCAAAGGCCGGTTGTCCAAAGCACTGGGCAATCTGAAGCCGTACTCAACCAAGGTGGTTTTGCGTGATCGATCTCCGTTGTACATGCCCCCAAACTGCCCCATGAGCACATGGCTCTCATCCAGAAACATCAACGCATCCTTGGGCATGTAATCGGTCAAGGTGCTGGGTGGGTCGCCCGGTTTGGCCCCTGATAAATGCCGGGTGTAGTTTTCGATGCCTTTGCAATGCCCGACCTCGGTCAGCATTTCCAAATCAAAACGGGTTCTCTGCTCCAAGCGTTGGGCCTCGACCAATTTACCCATGCCAACCAACTCGCTCAATCGCTCCGTCAGCTCCAACTTGATCGTCTCAATGGCGGCCAACACCTTGTCTCGCGGTGTCACGTAATGGCTGGAGGGGTAAACCGTGAAACGGGGAATGGCCTGGCGAACCCTGCCCGTCAAAGGGTCCAACAACTCCAAACTTTCAATTTCATCGTCAAACAAAGAAATGCGCAGGGCCAATTCACTGTGCTCAGCAGGAAACACATCGATGGTCTCACCCCTGACCCGAAAGCGCCCGCGCGCAAACTCCATGTCATTGCGCTCGTATTGCATCCGAACCAGTTGTGCAATCACATCACGCTGCCCCAGCTTATCGCCAGCGCGCAAGGTCATGACCATGCGGTGATAGCTCTCTGGCTCTCCAATGCCATAAATGGCGGAGACGGTGGCCACCACAATCACATCGCGACGCTCCAAAATGCTTTTGGTGCAACTCAGGCGCAATTGCTCGATGTGTTCATTGATGGCGCTGTCTTTTTCAATGAACAAATCACGCTGAGGCACATAGGCCTCGGGTTGGTAATAGTCGTAATAGCTGACGAAATATTCCACCGCATTGCGCGGGAAAAACTCTCTGAACTCGCTGTACAACTGCGCCGCCAAGGTTTTATTGGGCGCAAAAATAATGGCCGGACGGCCCATTCGCGCGATGACATTGGCCATGGTGAAGGTCTTGCCCGACCCCGTCACGCCCAACAGGGTTTGGAAGACTTCACCATCACGCACACCCTCTACCAGCTCGTCAATCGCTTGCGGTTGGTCGCCTGCGGGCGGATAGGGCTGGTAGAGCTCAAATGCAGACCCCTCAAACCGGACAAATTGACCCGTTTCATCGGCGGACTCGGCCAGCTGGCTGTCGGTGTCGTGGGCAATGGTCATAGGGCGTTAAAATTATGGTGAAACCTCGTAGCCTACAACAGGTTGCGTCATCCATATCCACCCTCCCTGCAAGGACACCTCATGTCGATGTTTTCCGCCGTCGAAATGGCACCGCGCGACCCAATTTTGGGCTTGAACGAACAGTTTTCTTTGGATGCCAATCCCCAGAAAGTCAATCTTGGCGTGGGCGTTTATTACGATGACAACGGAAAACTGCCCCTGCTGGCCTGTGTTCAAAAAGCCGAACAAGCCATGATGGACAAGCCCTCTGCCCGCGGCTATTTGCCCATTGACGGCATTGCCGCCTACGACGCAGCCGTTCAAACCCTGGTTTTTGGGGCCGATTCTGCATCGGTCAAGGCCAAGCAGGTCGCCACGGTGCAATGCTTGGGTGGCACAGGCGGGCTCAAGGTTGGCGCAGATTTTCTCAAACGCCTCAACCCCCATGCCAAAGTGATGATCAGTGACCCCAGCTGGGAAAACCACCGGGCCTTGTTCACCCAAGCTGGTTTTGCGGTTGAAACTTACCCCTACTACGATGCCAAGGCCTTGGGCGTGGACTTCCCACAAATGCTGGCGGCGTTGAGTGCCGCTGCGCCTGGAACCATTGTGGTTTTGCATGCCTGCTGTCACAACCCAACTGGTTACGACATCACCCCCAGCCAATGGGATGAGGTGGTGTCGGTGGTGAAAACCAAAAATCTAACCGCTTTTTTGGACATGGCCTATCAAGGGTTTGGCCATGGCATTGCAGAAGACGGCGCAGTCATTGATAAGTTTGTCAGTGCGGGCCTGAGTTTTTTTGTGGCCACCTCATTCAGCAAAAGTTTCAGCCTTTACGGCGAACGCGTTGGTGCCCTGTCGGTGCACTGTGAATCGGCCGAAGAAGCTGCAAAAGTTCTATCGCAATTGAAAATTGCCATCAGAACCAATTACTCCAATCCGCCGATTCACGGTGGCTCGGTGGTGGCAGCCGTGTTGAACAACCCCGAGTGGCGCAAGCTTTGGGAAACCGAATTGGCCGAAATGCGGGTTCGCATCAAGGCCATGCGGCAGAAATTGGTCGACGGCCTCAAGGCCGCTGGGGTCGAACGCGACATGGGCTTTATCACCCAACAAATTGGCATGTTCAGCTACTCCGGTTTGACCAAAGACCAAATGGTTCGCTTGCGCAATGAATTTGGGGTTTATGGCACGGACACAGGGCGCATGTGCGTGGCCGCCCTCAACAGTAAAAATATCGACTACGTTTGCGCCAGTATTGCCAAAGTGCTTTGAATGTCTTGAACCCGTCATGGGGTCGATTTTGGTGCGTGCACCTCAATTTATCCCATGATCCGCTGTTATATTGACCAGCATCAAACAGGATAAACATGCTCTATCAAATTTACGAAGCACAACGGTCCTTGATGGAACCATTTGCCGACTTTGCACAAGCTGCCGCCAAGGTCTACAGCAATCCAATGTCGCTGATGGGTCAAAACCCTCTATCGCAGCGCATCTCAGCCACCTACGATCTGATTTATCGGCTTGGCAAAGATTATGAAAAACCTGAGTTTGGTATCACCACGGTCCAAATTGGTGACCAAGACATCGCCATCCACGAACGCATTGAAATCTCCAAGCCTTTTTGCGAACTGCGTCGTTTCAAGCGCTTCAGCGATGACCCTGCCACACTGACCCGGCTCAAGGTCCAACCTGTGGTGCTCATCGTGGCCCCCTTGTCGGGCCACTACGCCACCCTGCTGCGCGATACCGTGCGCACCATGCTGGCCGACCACAAGGTCTACATCACAGACTGGAAAAATGCCCGCTTGGTCCCCTTGTCCGAGGGAGACTTCCACTTGGATGACTATGTCAATTACATCCAAGAATTCATCCGCCACCTGCAAAAGCAGTACGGCCACTGCCATGTGATCAGTGTTTGTCAGCCCACCGTGCCAGTTTTGGCGGCGGTTTCCTTGATGGCTTCGCGCGGCGAGAAGCTGCCGAAATCCATGACCATGATGGGTGGACCGATTGATGCCAGCAAATCACCCACTGCTGTCAACAACCTGGCCATCAACAAAAGCCACGACTGGTTTGAAAACAATGTGATTTTCCGGGTGCCACAAAATTTTCCGGGTGCGGGTCGTCGCGTTTACCCTGGCTTTTTGCAACACACGGGTTTTGTGGCGATGAATCCCGATCGGCATTTGAAGAGCCACTACGACTACTTCAAAGACCTGATCAAAGGCGATAACTCGAGTGCCGAATCGCACCGCCAGTTCTACGACGAATACAACGCCGTGTTGGACATGGATGCAGACTACTACCTGGAAACCATCAAAACGGTGTTCCAAGATTTTGCTTTGGTGCGTGGCGCATGGGACGTGCGCAACCCAGAGGGTGAACTCGAGCGCGTTCGGCCACAAGACATCAAGGGCAGTGCCCTCTTGACGGTTGAAGGCGAGCTGGACGATATTTCAGGCTCAGGCCAAACCAAAGCCGCACATCAGTTGTGCAAAGGCATTTTGGCCAGCAAGCAAAAGCACTTGGAGGTTCCGGGTGCGGGTCATTACGGTATCTTCAGCGGCAGACGCTGGCGCGAAATCGTTTTCCCCCAAGTGCGTGAATTCATTCTCACCAACCATTCTGCGGTGCCCAGCAAGCCAAGCCCCGCGCGCAAGGCCGCCGCAAAGAAGACACGCAAAACTGCTCGCTAAATGCCGTGAATCTGAGCGAGCGTGTACTGGCAGCTTTGCCACAAACCCAATGCACGCGTTGCAACTACCCCGACTGTGCCCAATACGCACAAGCCATTGCCCGAGGTGAAGCCCCCATCAACCAATGCCCGCCAGGGGGACAAGAAGGGGTGGCCCGATTGGCGGCCATCACCGGTCAGCTTGAGACCCCATTGAACCCATTGAACGGCACCGAGTCCCCTCGGCATGTCGCTTGGATTGACGAAAACTGGTGCATAGGGTGCACCTTGTGCATCGATGCGTGCCCAACCGATGCCATATTCGGCAGCAACAAGCGCATGCACAGCGTGATCGAAATCCATTGCACGGGTTGTGAACTGTGCTTGCCTGTGTGCCCCGTGGACTGCATCGAAATGGAAAACATTTCAGGCCACCTGACCGGTTGGCTAGCTTGGAGCCCAGCGCAAGCCACCCATGCCCGCCAGCGCCATGAACAGCACCAGCAGCGCCTGGCATCGAAAAAAACAGCGCAATTGCAACGCCAAGTTGCCCAAGCGGAAAGCAAACTCGACGATATCGATGGTTTGACCCATTCAGACCCCAGCGACCCATCTGACCATGAGCGCAAGCGTGCGATTGTGCAAGCCGCCCTCATGCGGGCCCAGTCACTGCTCAAAAAAAATCAGCCCGTCGAATAAGGCGGGATGGATGGCTGCGCTTCAGGCAGCCAGGGCGGCAAATGCTCGGACCACCTCGGGTGGGGCCTGAACCAATTCAATCAGCACACCTTCGCCTGAGATGGGAAATTCATCGTTCGACTTGGGGTGCAGAAAACAAATGTCAAAACCAGCCGCGCCTTTGCGTATCCCACCAGGCGCGAAACGCACGCCCTTGGCGGACAACCAATCAACGGCCTCGGGCAAATGGTCTATCCACAGCCCCACATGGTTGAGTGGGGTTGCATGCACCGCGGGTTTTTTCTCGGGATCCAAGGGTTGCATCAAATCCACCTCCACTTTGAAGGGCCCTGCACCCATGGCGCAAATGTCTTCGTCGACATTTTCCCGTTCGCTTTTGAAGGTGCCAGTGATCTCCAAGCCCAGCATGTTCACCCACAGTTGTTGGAGTTTGTGTTTATCGGCGCCCCCGATGGCGATTTGCTGAATGCCCAAAACCTTGAAAGGCCGCTCTACGGTGGCGCTCATGATTCGAACTCCACAATGACCTGGTCAACGCTCAACGACTCCCCTTTTTGGGCGACCACGCTTTTGACCACCGCATCTTGGGCGGCAAACAAAACGTTTTCCATTTTCATGGCTTCAATCACGGCCACCCGCTCACCGGCCAAAACCTTCTGACCCGGCTGTACCGCGACTTCCACCAGTAAGCCGGGCATGGGTGAGAGCACGAACCGGCTCATGTCCGGCGGCGCCTTGAAAGGCATCAGTCGGTGCAGCTCCGCCATGCGTGGCGAGATGACCAAGGCTTCGATGCTGGTGCCGTTGTGCTGGACCTTCAAGCCCAATGGGTTTTGGGCCGAACCCCGCTCCACCTGTGCGATGAACGCTTGACCGTTGACCGTTCCTTGGATGGCCACATCGTTCAAGCGCGAATGGCTTTCAATGGCGTAATTTTTCCCGTTCACCTTGATCATGGCGGTGTCATGCCGCCCACCGGAGTCATCGACTTCGACTTGGGTGTGCGTGTGTTGGCCCTTGGCAGACAAGGTGATCACGGTGTAGGCCTGGCCCACCTTCACGTCATATCCCGGCAATTGACCGCTCAAACCAGCAGCCCTTTCACGCGACTTGCGACGCACAAAGGCCGCCAATGCGACCAGGAAATCCGCGTCCTGGTGGGGCACGTCTTCGGCGCGAAAACCACTGGCGTAATGTTCGGCAATGAAACCCGTGTTGAATTGACCCGACACGAAATCAGGGTGGGCCAACAAAGCCGCTTGAAAGGGGATGTTGGAGCTGACACCCCGGATCACAAACCCATTGAGCGCCTCCCGCATCTTGGCAATGGCTTCGTGTCGATCGCGCCCATGAACGATCAGCTTGGCGATCATGGAGTCGTAATACATGGGGATTTCGCCGCCTTCTTGGACACCTGTGTCCACCCGCACCCCCATCAGCTGCTCCGTGTTGGACTGAAACATGGTTTGCTGGGGCGGCTGAAAACGCACCAACCGACCGGTGGACGGCAAAAAGTTTCGGAACGGATCTTCCGCGTTGATGCGGCATTCAATCGCCCAGCCATTGCGCTGCACTTGCGCTTGGGTCAGGGTCAAGTGTTCACCCGCAGCAATGCGAATCATCCATTCGACCAAATCCAAACCAGTGATGCACTCGGTCACCGGGTGCTCCACCTGCAGGCGGGTGTTCATCTCCAGGAAGTAAAAACTTTGGTCTTTGCCAACCACAAACTCCACCGTGCCGGCACTTTGGTATTTGACCGCTTTGGCCAAGGCCACCGCTTGCGCGCCCATGGCCGCACGGGTTTCCTCGCTGATGAAGGGCGAAGGGGCCTCTTCAATCACCTTTTGGTGCCGGCGCTGGATCGAGCATTCGCGCTCATTGAGAAAAATCACATGGCCATGGCCATCCCCCAAGACTTGAATTTCAATGTGCCGGGGCTCTTCTACGAATTTTTCAATGAATACCCGGTCGTCCCCAAAACTGTTGCGGGCTTCGTTGCGACAAGAGGTAAAACCTTCCAGGGCTTCTTTGTCATTGAATGCCACCCGCAGGCCTTTGCCGCCGCCCCCGGCCGAGGCCTTGATCATCACCGGGTAGCCAATGCCTTGGGCAATGGTCACGGCTTCTGGGGCACTTTGAATGGCTTCGTTGTGCCCCGGAATGGTGTTGACCTGGGCTTGTTGGGCCAACTTCTTGGAAGCGATTTTGTCGCCCATGGCGGCAATGGCGTGGTGTTTGGGCCCAATGAAGACCAAGCCTTCTTCTTCGCAGCGTTTGGCAAAGGCCTCGTTTTCACTGAGGAAACCATAGCCAGGGTGAATGGCCTGTGCGCCAGTGGAATGGGCAGCGGCGATGATTTTTTCGGCCACCAAATAAGATTCGCGAGAAGCCGCCGGGCCTATCAAGACCGCTTCATCGGCCATCTCCACATGCCTGGCTTCTTTGTCGGCCTCGGAATAAACAGCCACGGTTTGGATGCCCATTTTTTGGGCTGTGGCGATGACACGGCAGGCAATCTCGCCGCGATTGGCAATCAAAATTTTCTTGAACATTTGTGATCTCCTGGCTTTACAGCGGAATGTTGCCGTGCTTGCGCCATGGGTTTTCGACCTGTTTGTCTTTGAGCATGACCAGTGAGCGGCAGATGCGCTTGCGTGTTTCATGGGGTTGAATCACATCGTCAATGAACCCACGGGCACCAGCGACAAAGGGGTTGGCAAACCGAGCTTTGTATTCGGCTTCGCGGTTGGCCAGCTTGACCGGATCACCTTTGTCTTCACGGAAGATGATTTCCACCGCGCCTTTGGCACCCATGACCGCGATTTCTGCATTGGGCCACGCAAAATTCACATCGCCGCGCAGGTGTTTGGAAGACATCACATCGTAAGCACCGCCATAAGCCTTGCGGGTGATCACCGTGATTTTGGGCACCGTGCATTCCGCATAGGCATACAACAGTTTGGCTCCGTGTTTGATGATGCCGCCAAACTCTTGGCTGGTCCCGGGCATGAAACCGGGCACATCCACAAAGGTCAGCACGGGGATGTTGAACGCATCGCAAAACCGAACAAAGCGCGCTGCTTTGATGGAGCTTTTGATGTCCAGACAACCGGCCAACACCAAGGGCTGGTTGGCCACAATGCCAACCGTTTGTCCATCCATGCGGGCAAATCCGGTGAGGATATTTTTGGCATAGTCGGGTTGCAGCTCAAAAAAGTCACCGTCATCCACCGTCTTCAAGATCAGCTCTTTCATGTCGTACGGTTTGTTGGGATTGGCCGGTACCAAGGTGTCCAGGCTCACATCCATTCGGTCGGTGGGGTCACCGCTTTTGCGAACTGGGGACTTTTCCCGGTTGTTCAAAGGCAAGTAGTTGTAGAGCCGACGCAGCATCAGCAAGGCTTCGACATCGTTGTTGAAGGCCATATCGGCCACACCACTCTTGGAGGTGTGGGTGATGGCTCCGCCCAACTCCTCAGCGCTGACTTCCTCATGGGTGACGGTTTTGACCACATCCGGACCGGTCACAAACATGTACGAACTGTCTTTGACCATGAAAATAAAGTCGGTCAATGCAGGCGAGTAAACCGCACCCCCTGCAGACGGCCCCATGATCAAGCTGATTTGCGGTACCACGCCACTGGCCATCACATTGCGCTGGAACACATCGGCATAGCCCCCCAAAGACGCGACCCCCTCTTGGATCCGCGCCCCGCCGGAGTCGTTGAGCCCAATCACCGGTGCACCCACCTTCATGGCCTGGTCCATGATTTTGCAAATTTTCTCGGCATGGGTTTCCGACAAAGCCCCGCCATACACGGTGAAGTCCTGGCTGAACACAAACACCAGTCGGCCATTGATCATGCCGTACCCGGTCACCACGCCGTCGCCGGGAATTTTGTTGTCGGCCATGCCAAAGTCCACACACCGGTGTTCGACAAACATGTCCCACTCTTCGAACGTGCCCTCATCGAGCAATATCTCCAAGCGCTCGCGCGCGGTCAATTTGCCTTTGGCATGTTGCGCCTCAATGCGCTTGGCCCCTCCACCCAACCTGGCGGCAGCCCGCTTGTTTTCCAGTTGTTCATTGATGTCCGTCATTCGCTTCTCCTGGCAATCGTTAAGGGTTGTGTTGGGCTTGCAGCAATCTGCGTGCGGCGGTCGATGGGGCCAAGCGGCCCGCCAAAACCTGCTCGGTCACATCGGGCCAAATGGCTTGCACCTTGGGGTTTTGGCGAAACTCCCAATGCAAGCCCGCTTGTATGCGCTCATTCATCCAAGTCAATGATTGGGTTTTTCTGCGTTGCACCATGCCACCGCTGTCCTGCTGCGATTGCTGGTAACGCTGCACCTGCGACCAAAATTCATCCACCCCATGGCCTTGCAAAGCGCTCAAAAGCATCACCGGCGGATGCCAAACCTCGGCTGGGGCATGCGCGTGATCGCCGTGGGGTCGAAACAGGCGCAAGGCGCTGGCAATGTGGGCCTGCGCCCTGCCCGCCGCATCGGTGTCCAAGTCCGATTTGTTGATCAGCACCAAATCGGCCAATTCCATCACGCCTTTTTTAATGGCTTGCAAATCGTCTCCGGCGTTTGGCAATTGCATCAACACAAACATGTCGGTCATGCCCGCCACGGCGGTCTCGCTTTGGCCCACACCGACCGTCTCGACGATGACGATGTCATAGCCTGCGGCCTCGCACACCAGCATGCATTCACGGGTTTTCTCGGCCACCCCGCCCAAGGTGCCGCTGCTGGGGCTGGGCCGGATAAAGGCCTGGGCATGCACCGACAAATGCGCCATGCGGGTTTTGTCGCCCAAGATCGATCCGCCCGACACAGTGGACGATGGATCGATCGCCAAAACAGCCACACGATGGCCTTGCCCGATCAAGAAAAGACCCAGCGCTTCAATGAATGTGCTTTTTCCGACCCCTGGCACCCCACTCAAACCCAGGCGCAAGGAGCGGCCCGTGTGCGGCAATATCTGGGTCAACAACTCATCGGCTTGCGCCCGGTGATCGGCCCGGGTGGACTCCAGCAACGTGATGGCCTTGGCCATGCTGCGCCGTTGCACCACAGGGTCGCCCGTGAGCAAACCTTGCAGCGCATCGCGCGTCGCTGGGTGGCTCATCACACCCACCTGTTGACCGTGAGGAGAAGATGGGTCACAGGCATCTCAAGGGGCTGCCAAGCTTTGCTCAATGTGCGTCAGCACACCACGCGCACTCACCGGAATGGGGGTGCCGGGGCCGTAAATGCCTTTGACCCCACATTCGTATAGATGCTCATAGTCTTGCCTGGGAATGACACCCCCCACAAAAACAATGATGTCATCCGCGCCTTGCTTTTTCAGCTCGGCGATGATGGCAGGCACCAGGGTTTTGTGCCCGGCGGCCAATGTGGACACGCCCACGGCATGCACATCGTTTTCAATCGCTTGCCGCGCACACTCTTCGGGCGTTTGAAACAAGGGCCCCATGTCCACGTCGAAACCCAAATCGGCAAATGCCGTGGCCACCACCTTGGCCCCCCGGTCGTGGCCATCTTGTCCCAGTTTGGCAATCATCACCCGGGGCCGCCGGCCCTGGGCCTGTGCAAAAGCCGCAATGTCGGATTTCAAGGCATCCCAATAAGCCATGGTGTCGCCTTCATGGTTGCCACCATCGTAGGCGGCGGCGTACACACCGGTGACCTTTTGGGTGTCGGCATGGTGGCGGCCAAATACTTTCTCCAAGGCATCGCTGACCTCACCCACGGTGGCGCGCAAGCGAATGGCCTCCACGCTCAAGGCCAATAAATTGCCGCTTTGATCTTGGGCCGCTTGGGTCAATGCATCCAATGCGGCTTGAACCTTGGCCGAATCGCGGTGGGCCCGGATGGTTTTCAGCTGTTCGATTTGGGCATCCCGCACCTTCATGTTGTCGATGTCACGGGAGGGAACCACATCTTCAGTCTTCAATTTGTACTTGTTGACGCCGACGATCACATCTTGGCCTGAGTCAATGCGCGCTTGTTTGTCTGCCGCCGCCGCCTCGATTTTGAGCTTGGCCCAACCGGAGTCCACCGCCTTGGTCATGCCGCCCATGGCTTCCACTTCTTGGATGATTTTCCAAGCTTCGTCGGCCATGTCTTGGGTCAGTTTCTCCATCATGTAACTGCCCGCCCAGGGATCAATGACCTTGGTGATGTGGGTCTCTTCCTGGATGATCAACTGGGTGTTGCGCGCAATGCGTGCGCTGAACTCCGTGGGCAAAGCAATCGCTTCGTCAAAGCTGTTGGTGTGCAAGGACTGGGTGCCGCCGAACACCGCTGCCATCGCCTCGACCGTGGTGCGCACGATGTTGTTGTAAGGGTCTTGCTCGGTGAGCGACCAGCCCGACGTTTGGCAGTGGGTTCGCAACATCCAACTCTTGGGGTTTTTTGCCCCAAAACCCTGCATGATCTTGCACCAGAGCAAGCGGGCGGCGCGCATTTTGGCAATTTCAAGGTAGAAATTCATGCCGATGGCCCAAAAGAAGGACAAGCGACCGGCAAAGGCATCCACGTCCAAACCCTTGGACATGGCGGTTTTCACATACTCTTTGCCATCCGCCAGGGTGAAGGCCAGTTCCAGGGCTTGGTTCGCGCCAGCCTCTTGCATGTGATAGCCAGAAATGGATATCGAATTGAACTTGGGCATGTGCTCGGCCGTGAAGGCAATGATGTCCCCAATGATGCGCATGCTCGGTTCTGGCGGATAGATATAAGTGTTGCGCACCATGAACTCTTTGAGGATGTCGTTTTGGATGGTCCCGCTGAGTTGGTCCAGCCGCACACCCTGCTCTTGGGCCGCCACGATGTACCCGGCCAAAACGGGCAACACTGCCCCGTTCATGGTCATGGACACCGACACCTTGTCCAGGGGTATTTGGTCGAACAAAATTTTCATGTCCTCGACCGAGTCGATGGCCACCCCGGCTTTGCCCACATCGCCGGTGACGCGCGGATGGTCAGAGTCATACCCCCTGTGCGTGGCCAAATCAAAGGCAACGGAAACCCCTTGTCCACCGGCCGCCAGTGCTTGGCGGTAAAAGGCATTGGACTCTTGGGCGGTTGAAAACCCCGCGTACTGACGGATCGTCCAAGGGCGGACCGCATACATCGTGGCCTGAGGGCCGCGCACATAAGGCGGGAAACCTGGCAAGGTGTTGGCATGGGCCAGCTTTTCCACGTCTTGCGCGGTGTAAAGGGGCTTGATCGTGATGCCATCGGGGGTGACCCAGTTCAAATCGTCCACCCGCCCTGTGGGAGCGGACTTGGCCGCAGCCTTGTGCCAATCTTGCAGGCTGGCTTGGCTGTTTTTTTCGGTCGGCTGGTTCATGGCGGATACCTCGGTCATTGGGGTCTTTGAAACATTGAACTGTTTCTATTTGGCATCATATCATTCATAATTATGAATTCAAAATATTTTTTAAGCTTACAATCCCAGTCATGGACAGTGTGCAAAACCTGGGCAGAAATGCCCTCTACGAGGATGTCGCCGAACGCTTGCGGCAACGCATTTTTGCGCGCGAGTTGATGCCGGGCAGCTGGATCGACGAGATGAAAATCTCTCAAGAGTACGGCATCAGCAGGACCCCTTTGCGGGAGGCCTTGAAGGTGCTGGCCACCGAAGGCCTGGTCACCATGAAGCTGCGCCGGGGCGCTTATGTGACCGAGGTGAGCGACGAAGACCTGAAAGATGTCTACCACCTGCTGGCACTGCTCGAATCCGATGCCGCCGCGCAAGTGGCCCAACATGCCACGGATGCTGAACTGGAAGATTTGCTGGGCCTGCATGAGCAACTCAAGCAATCGGCCCATGACCGCACCCAATTTTTCGCGCTCAACGAGCAATTTCACCTGCGCATTTTGGCCCTGGCCCAAAACAAATGGCGCACCCAAATGGTGCTGGATCTGCGCAAGGTGATGAAGTTGAATCGCCAAAACTCATTGTTGAAGACGGGCCGGGTGGAAGAGTCGCTCAGCGAGCACCAAGCCTTGATGGATGCGCTGCGCAAGCGCAACCCCTCACTGAGCATGGAAAAAATGCAAGCCCACTTTGCCAATGGCTTGGAAGCGGCCAGCCACGAGACCTTGCATGCAGAGGCCACGCATCAGGAAGATTTGGCCGCTTGAGCCGGCTGGACCACCAAGGCCACGCCGGGCAAGATCATCAGGCAACCCAGGGCATGGTGCCAGCCCAAGGCTTCACCCAACACGCCCCAAGAGACCAAAGCCCCCCACAACGGGCCCAAATACAGGGTCATGCTGGTGCGGCTGGCCCCCAAGGTTTTTTGGGCCCAAGCGTAAATCCAATAAGCACCAATGCCCGGCACCAGGGCAACGGCCACCACCAATGCGCTGGCCATCCACGTCCAAGGGGGGGATTGCGGCTGCACCCATTCCCACAGGGCAAAGGGAACCAAGGTCACCACCCCACCCGCGCAAATGCAGGCCAACCTGGCCGTGGATGAGAGCGTGCTGGTCCATTTTTTTTGCAACAAGGCGTAAGCAGCCCAGGACAAGGTGGCGGCCATGATCAGCCAATCGCCTTGCACCCACTGAAACTGGCGCAAGGCATCCCAGTTGCCTTTGACCACCACATGCACCACGCCCAGCAATGCCAAGGCCACACCCAGCACCTGCTTGAAACGCATGGATTCACCCAACCAAATGGCCGACCCCCACACAATCAGCACCGGCGCCGTGGCGTATATGAGGGCGATGTTCATGGCGGTGGTGGTTCTGGCCCCCCAATACACCCAGGCACCGCACACCAGCATGCCCAAACTGCCCAACACCAGGTATTGCCATCGATCGCGCCAGATCTGCTGGCGCTCGGCCCAAATTTCTTGGCGGGCCAACCAGGCCAACAAAAAGCCTGCAATGGCCCACCGCCCCAGGGCCAACACATGTGGATCGACCACCCCAGGCGCTAAGCGCGCGCATAAAAAATTGACCGCCCACAAGGCCGGGATGAACCACACCAACACCTGGGCCCACAAAAGGCGCTGATCAGGCTTCATGGACCACTGGGTCATGGCGGCGCAAAGCCTGCTGGGCCAATGCATGCACCTCTGTGGGGCTCAAATGCTTCAAGCGGTGGTCGCTCCAGACCTGCCGCCACAACCGGGCCCCGGGCATGCCATGGCGCAAACCCAAGATGTGGCGGGCCACGCTGGACCAATGCACACCGGCCAAGCGCTGTTGCTCGGTCATATAGCCCACCATGGCCCGCTCGACCGCATCCCGGTCCAGGCTCGGTGCAGGGCTTGGCGAGGTCCCGGCGGGGCCAGACACCGCGCCCTGTTGGCCGATTTGGCCGTTTTGAACCAACCATGCATCCCAGCCACTGAGGATCCAGGGGTTGTGATAGGCCGCACGACCGACCATGGCCCCATCCAATCCGGGGATGTGCCGCTCGATATCAGCGAGGCTTTGTAAGCCGCCATTGAGGACAAACTGGGCATCGGGAAAGGCTTGTTTGAGCCCATGCACCACCGCGTACCGCAGGGGTGGGACCTCTCTGTTTTGCTTGGGTGACAGGCCTTTGAGCCAGGCATTGCGCGCATGCACGATGAACAAACGACAGCCCACATCGTAGATTTGACCCACAAAGTCGGTGACCATGGCCGCGCTTTCATCATGGTCCAAACCGATGCGGTGTTTGACAGAGATGGGCAGGTCAACGCTGTCTTGCATGGCCTTGACCCCATCGGCCACCAGCGCCGGCTCGGCCATCAGGCAAGCGCCAAAAGCGCCTTTTTGCACCCGCTCGGAGGGGCAACCGCAATTCAAATTGATCTCTTGGTATCCCCAGCGCTGGCCCAACTGGGCGGCTTTGGCCAGGTCGGCAGGCTCGCTGCCACCAATCTGCAAAGCCAAGGGATGCTCGGCGGGGTCATGGTCCAGGTGCCTGGCCACATCGCCGTGCAGCAAGGCACCGGTGGTCACCATCTCGGTGTACAACCAAGCGCGGCGTGAAATCAGGCGGTGGAAGAATCGGCAGTGCCGATCCGTCCAATCCATCATCGGGGCGACCGACAGCAGCAAAGAGTGGTCCACGCTCAAGCGCCCATGCCCCACAAGGCCACGGGCTCAGCCCATGTGCAATCCACCGTTGACCGAGAAGTCTGCGCCCGTGGAATAACCGCTTTCATTGGAGGCCAACCAAGCGATGATGGAAGCAATTTCACTGGGTTCGCCCAAACGCTTGACGGGAATGGTGTTGACAATTTTCTCAAGGACTTCAGGCCGAATGGCTTTGACCATGTCGGTGCCAATATAGCCCGGGCTGATGGTGTTGACGGTGACGCCTTTGTTGGCCAACTCTTGGGCCAAGGCCATGGTGAAACCGTGCATACCGGCTTTGGCGGCAGAGTAATTGGTTTGACCGGCTTGGCCTTTTTCGCCGTTGACCGAGCTGATCTGAATGATCCGGCCCCAACCGCGCTCGACCATGTCGCCCACCACTTGCTTGGTCACGTTGAACATGGAGTTCAAATTGGTGTCGATGACGGCATCCCAATCGTCACGGGTCATCTTTAAAAACATCCGGTCACGGGTGATGCCAGCGTTGTTGACCAGCACATCGATCGGGCCGTGCTCGGCCTTGGCCTTGGAGAAGGCCTCGACCGTGGATTCCCAAGAGCTGACATTGCCCACCGATGCGTAAAAAGTAAAGCCCATGGCTTTTTGCTCGTCAAGCCATTTTGCAAAATCCCGCGTGGGGCCGCAGCCTGCGATGACGGTGAATCCGTCTTGGTGCAAGCGCTGGCAAATGGCGGTTCCAATGCCACCCATGCCACCCGTCACATACGCTACTTTTTTACCCATCTTGTGTCTCCTGTTAGAAATTGAAATGAAATGGACCGTTTGAAAAAATCACCGCTCAACCGTCAGGGCAACGCCCATGCCCCCGCCGATGCACAGCGCTGCCAAGCCTTTTTTGGCCGAGCTTCTTTGCATCTCGTGCAACAAAGTGACCAGGATGCGGCAACCTGATGCACCAATCGGATGCCCAATGGCGATGGCACCGCCGTTGACGTTGACGCGGGCGGGATCGATGTCCAAGGCCTGATTGACCGCACAAGCCTGGGCGGCAAAAGCCTCGTTGAGTTCGAACAAATCCACATCCGACGCTTTCCAGCCAGCGCGCTCCAGCGCTTTGCGCGAAGCAGGCACAGGACCCATGCCCATGGTGGCGGGGTCCAGCCCAGTGGTGGCGAAAGAGGCGATGCGCGCCAAGGGCTTGAGCCCCAAGGCATGGGCTTTGGCCGCCGTCATGACCATGACCGCTGCCGCACCGTCGTTGATGCCAGAGGCATTGCCAGCGGTCACGCTACCCGCTTTGTCAAAGGCAGGGCGCAAACCGGCCAAGGCTTGGGCATTGGTTTTGAGGTTGATGTATTCATCGGTGGCAAAAACCAGGGGGTCGCCCTTTTTCTGCGGCAGGTGGACGGGCACGATTTCATCGTTGAATTTGCCTGCCGCCTGGGCTGCGGCCGCTTTTTGCTGGCTGGCCAATGCCAGCGCGTCTTGCATGTCGCGGGAGATGCTGTGGGCTTTGGCCACGTTTTCCGCCGTGATGCCCATGTGGTACTGGTTGTACACATCCCACAGACCGTCAACGATCATGCTGTCGATCATTTTCCAATCGCCCATGCGCTGGCCATCGCGGGAGTTGTTCAACACATGGGGAGAAGCACTCATGTTTTCTTGGCCACCGGCGATGACGATTTCACTGTCACCCCAGGCCACGGCTTGGGCGGCCAGCATGACGGCTTTCAAGCCCGAGCCACACACCGCATTGATCGTCAGGCCCGGCACTTCTTTGGGAATGCCCGCTTTCATCAGGGCTTGGCGGGCTGGGTTCTGCCCAGCGCCAGCCGTCAAGACCTGACCCATGATCACCTCGCCAACCAAGGCCGGGTCGAGACCGGTGCGCGACAGCAAGTTTTGGATGACCAATCCACCCAACTCGGTGGCACTCAATTTGGCCAAACTGCCGCCAAATTTGCCCACACCGGTGCGGGCGGCTGAAACGATCACGATGTCTTCCATGTCTATCTCCTCAAAAGATGTTTTAACCGTCAGGCCTTGGCCTTGACATACCGGCCAGGGGCGGGCTCGATGGCTTTGTAGCTGCCACGGCCAAAGGTTTTGGGCGCTGCCACCATGGGCCCTGCATGGGGTTTGAGCCAATTGGCCCAGTCATCCCACCAACTGCCCGGCACCTCTTTGGCCTTGGCGCTCCATTTGTCAAATTGCGCGGGCAGTTGCGCATCGGCCGGCAGCCAATGGCTGCGCTTCCCCGCCGCAGGCGGGTTGATCACACCGGCGATGTGGCCCGAAGCGCCCATGACAAAGCGTTTTTTGCCCGGCAAGACCTGGGTGCTGGCATAGGCGGCTTGGATGGGGACGATGTGGTCCTCTTTGGAGCCGTAGATATAGACCGGCAAATCCACCCGACGCAAATCAATCTTCTCGCCACAAACCGTGGCTTTGCCAGGCTGGATCAAGCGGTTTTCCAAATAGGTGTTGCGCAAATACCAGGCAAACATGGGCCCTGGCAAATTGGTGGAATCGCTGTTCCAGTAAAGCAAATCAAACGGCGGTGGGGTTTCGCCCTTGAGGTAGTTTTTCACCACGTAGTTCCAGACCAGGTCATTGGGCCGGAGGAAACTGAATGTGGTGGCCATGTCGCGCCCGGGCATCAGACCACCATTGGCAAACTGCATTTCACGAAATTTGACAAAGTTTTCGTCAATGAACACGTCCAAAACGCCCGTGTCTTTGAAATCGATGAGGGTGGTGAGCAAAGTGGCGCTGGCGACCGGCTTTTCCCCTCTGGCCGCCAACACCGCCAGGGCCGTGGTCAATATGGTTCCGCCCACGCAAAAGCCCAGGGCATTGATTTGCGGGACTTTGGCAATGTCTTGCACCACACGAATGGCTTCGATGGCCCCTGTTTCGATGTAGTCGTCCCAACTGACTTGGGCATGGCTGTTGTCGGGGTTGCGCCAACTCACCACAAACGTGCGATGGCCCTTGGACACCACATACCGGATGAAGGAGTTCTCCGGCTGCAAATCCAAGATATAAAACTTATTGATGCACGGCGGGACCAGCAAAAAAGGTTTTTGGTGGACCTTGGCGGTCAAGGGTTTGTATTCGATGAGTTGGAACAAGTCGTTTTCAAACACCACCTGCCCCTGGGTGGTGGCGACGTTTTTACCCACCTCAAAACGGCTTTCATCGGTCATGGACACATGGCCTTGGCGCAGGTCATGCAGCAAATTTTGAACCCCCTTGGCAATGCTTTCGCCCTTGGTTTCGATGGCTTTTTGCTGGGCCTCGGCATTGAGCATGAGCGAGTTGCTGGGCGCACTGGCTGCGCTCCATTGCTCCACCGCAAAGCGGATGCGCTCGCGCGTTTTGGGGTCGGCTTGAACGGCATTGGCCAAACCCATCAAGGTGCGGGTATTGAGCAGGTAGAGGGCGGCCGAAAAGGCGGCCATCGGGTTGTGCGACCAGGCCCCATCCGAAAAACGGCGGTCCTTGAGCACCGGGTTTTGGTTCAGGCCTTGGTTCCACAGTTCGGTGGCCTCTTTCAAATAGGCCTGCTGCAAAGCCTGTAGCTGGGCCGGGTCAAAACCCAAACCACCCATTGGGGAGTTCGATCCGCCCAGCTGTTGGAAGCTGGCGAGTGCCTGTTGCCAACCTTGGTTCAGGCTGTTTTGAAAAGCTTCTGCCGGATTGCCACCAGCGGCTGCGTTGTGCTGCCCCATTTCAATGTCTCCTCAGCTCGGTCTGTTTTTTGGTTGGCCCTACACTGCGCGGATGGGCCCATTTGTGCTGCAGTATCTCAGTTTCTGCCTTCGCGACCCTGACAACAACCCGCTTTAGAGTCTCAACCCCATGTACCTGATCGCCGTTGCCTGGTTGTACGTCACCCTGATGATGGCGGTGGCCGAAGCCACCCATTCACAAGGCAGCTTGCTGGGGGCCTTGATCACCTTTGTCATGTATGGCATTGCCCCATTGGCTTTGGTGCTTTATTTGTGGGGCACACCGCACCGTTGGCGCGCCTTGAAAAAGCAAACGGAGCTGGAATCACGGCCGGACACCCAGCCAGCCTCAGACCTGGCCGCTGCGCCAAATGCAGGCGGCGAATCGCCCGCTGACACGGTCTCTGCGGTGGGAAAAAAACAAATCTGACTGGCTGACGGTGCACCACGGCGGGCTGCTGTCGTTGCCCGACACCTGGCACACGCCCAAGGCCTGCAATCTTTGCCGCGCCAAAAGTGCCAAATCTGCCCACCATTTGCCGCTGCGTGGGCCTGGCGCGAAGGCCTGGGCCGCTGGCGCATGTGATTGGCAAAAAACCTGCCGAACCTCGTCGCCGACTTCAAATGCGGTGGGTCCGATGCATGGCCCCAACCACACTTGCAATTGTTCTGGCTGGCAAACTGCGCGCGCGCAAATGGCTTGAACCGCCACCTCCATGACACCTTGGCCAGATTGGCCCGCCAAGCCACGCCAACCGGCATGGGCTGCGGCCACCCACTGGCCCGAGGGCTCTGCGAACAACACCGGCAAGCAATCGGCAACCATGATGGTGCATGCCAGTTGGACATGCTGAGTGATGCACACATCAGCGGGCAAGCCATTGGGGGTTGCGGGGGTCAGCTCCAACAAATCCCAACCGTGCGTTTGGTTCATAAAAACCGGCTTGGCACCCAAGCGTGCCCCCAAAAGGTCCCGGTTGGCCTGCACATGGGCGATGGCATCTTGCACATGATCGCCCAAGTTCAAGCTGTCATAAGGGGCCGCAGACACGCCCCCCAGTCGCGTGGAGCAGTGCGCTTGGACCCCGCTGGGCCAAGACACAGCGGGGTTCAAGCCTTGGATGCGATGGTTGAATTCCATGGATGTGGGGTTGCCTGGGTGAGCTCGCCAATGGGCAATAGCTTGGGATGTTAAACCGCGCTAAGCGCGCGTGGCGGGAGTCATGGCACACTGTTGGCCTTGTCAGGTGCCGTTGGATGCCATGTTCATGGCCCTGGCGGCCCTACTCGACCCGTCACCGCTTGAAAGGAAGCCATGTCTTACGTCTTTGCCGCGCCAGCCACTGTGTCTGTGCCCATCTTGGGTCAGCCTGAGCGATTTCCTGTTCACCGCATTTACTGCGTGGGCCGCAACTACGAAGAGCATGCCAAAGAAATGGGCTACACCGGTCGTGAGCCGCCCTTTTTCTTTTTGAAGCCCACCGATGCCTTGGTGGTGGTTCCAGAGGGCACGACTGGCCACATCCCCTACCCCAGCATGACGGGTAATTTTCACCACGAGATTGAATTGGTGGTGGCGATTGGCAAAGGTGGGCGCGACATCCCCGCCGCACAGGCCATGGCCCATGTTTTTGGTTATGCGGTGGGCTTGGACATGACCCGGCGCGACCTGCAAAATGACATGAAAAAGCAAGGCCGCCCCTGGTGCATTGGCAAAGCCTTTGACCACAGCGCCCCGATCGGCCCCATCGTCAAGGCCGAAAAATTAACCGGCATTGAAGAGGCCGCGATTTCTGTCACCGTCAACGGTCAAGCGCGCCAAGCCAGCCATGTGAGCAAGCTGATTTGGAACATTGCCGAAACCATCGAGCATTTGTCGGCCGCTTGGGAGTTGCAACCCGGCGACCTGATTTACAGCGGAACACCTGAGGGCGTGGCCGCTGTGAAAAGCGGTGACACCATGGTCGGTCAAGTGGCGGGCTTGCCCACCTTGACGGTGCATGTGGACTGAACCAGTTCTCGACCCATAGTCGGATCACCCACCTTGCTGCGCACCGGCTTTAAACATTGCAAAAACTGTGGAACATCGGTTGTTTTGCGCATTCCAGACGATGGCGACACCCGCACCCGTGCGGTTTGCCCGCAGTGCCAGACCATCCACTATGAAAACCCGCTGAATGTGGTGGGCACCATACCGGTGTGGGGCGATTCGGTGTTGTTGTGCAAGCGCAATATCGAGCCCCGCCTGGGCAAATGGACCTTGCCCGCTGGCTTCATGGAGCTGGGGGAGACCTTGACCGATGGGGCGGCCCGCGAAACCGATGAAGAAGCCGGTGCCCGTTTTGAGATGCAAGAGCTGTTCAGCATCATCAATGTGGTCCGGGTCGGACAGGTTCATTTCTTTTTCCGCGCGAAACTGACCTCTGAAATTTTCAATCCTGGGCATGAAACCATGGAGGCCAGGCTATTTAGCGAGCATGAAATTCCCTGGGATGAGCTCGCCTTCAAAACCGTCAAAGAAACCTTGCGGTGCTTTTTCGCCGACCGTGCCAAAGGCGAGTTTGAACTGCACCAAATGGACATCCACTGAGCCGGTGGAGAATTAGCCCGTGCAGGCTCAGGATTTGCCAGGCTCCTGGTGGCCGCCAAACTGGTGCCGCAGCGCAGACAAGGTTTGATCGGCAAAGCTGGGAGATTGGCGGGAGCGAAATCTGGCATTCAAAGCCGATGTCAACACCTGTGCCGGTGTGGCTTGTTCGATCGCGGCCTCGATGGTCCATCGCCCTTCGCCTGAATCTTGAACATGACCTGAAAACGCGGCGAGCTGCGGATCCCGGGCCAAGGCAATGGCACTCAAGTCCAGCAACCAGGAAGACACCACACTGCCGCGCCGCCACAACTCGGTGATGTCGGCCAAGTTCAAGTCATAGCGCCGCTGCTCGGGGATGTGGTCTTGGCCCACGCCCTTGAGGATGTCAAACCCTTCGGCAAAGGCCTGCATCAAGCCATATTCGATGCCGTTGTGCACCATCTTGACGAAGTGGCCGGAACCCACAGGGCCGGTGTGCAAATAACCCAAATGCGCTGTGGAAGGCCGGCCTTCCCGGCCTGGGGACATGGGGACATCCCCTTGGCCTGGGGCCAAATCCCGAAACACAGGCTCCAAGGTTTGAAAAGCCGATGAAGCGCCACCGACCATCAGGCAATAGCCCCGCTCCAGGCCCCAAACCCCACCGCTGGTGCCCACATCCATGTATTGGATGCCCAATGGGCTCAGTGCTTGAGCGCGGCGCACATCGTCTTTGTGATTGGCGTTGCCGCCATCGATCAAGATATCCCCGGCTTGCAACAGGTCTTTGAGGGCCAAAAATGTTTTTTCGGTGATCTCTCCGGCGGGCAACATCATCCAAACCACGCGGGGTGCAGGCAATTGGCCCACCAGGTCGGCCAAATCACGCGCGCCTTGCGCCCCTTCGCTGACCAAAGTAGCGGTGCTGCTGGCTTGCGCATCGAAAACCACACAAGAATGGCCCTTGCGCATCAAGCGCCGCACCAAATTGCCACCCATCTTCCCCAAGCCGATCATGCCGATGTGCATTTTGAAAACCCATGTGAAACGTTGGTTGCCACTTTACCGGCAAATACAAACGCTAGGGAAACCGCCTAGGCGATGGGGCCCCCTGCTTGAATAAACTGATGAGATCGTAATTTTTTGATGGATTTGAGAATGCCCACCTCGTTCAACGTCAACGGACAGTCGGCCACCACCGACACTGCGCCTTCCACGCCATTGCTGTGGGTGCTGCGCGAGCACCTGAAACTCACTGGCACCAAGTATGGCTGTGGTGTGGCCCAGTGCGGTGCTTGCACCGTGCATGTGAACGGGGCACCGGTTCGCTCTTGCAGCATGCCCGTCTCCAATGTGGCTGGCAAAAACGTCACCACCATCGAAGGCCTGTCGCCCAATGGCAGCCACAAGTTGCAAAAAGCATGGGTGGCCGAACAAGTGCCGCAATGTGGTTATTGCCAGTCGGGTCAGATCATGCAAGCGGCCGCGCTGCTGTCCAAAAACAAAAATCCCAGCCGAGAGCAAATCGTGGCCCACATGAACGGCAATATTTGCAGGTGCGGCACCTACACGCGCATTGTTCGCGCCATCCAGCGTGCTGCCAAGGAAGCTTGATCATGACCACACACATCACTTTGCCCCAGCCTGAAATCAACCGCCGCCAGTTTTTGGGCGGTGGTGCAGGCCTCACCCTCTCCCTCACCCTGGGTGTCAGCAGCTTGGCGGTCGATGCCCACGCACAAAACGCCAACCCGGGTTTGACCGCCAACGTTTGGGTCACCATCGGGACCGACAACACCATCTCCATCACCGCGGCCACTGCAGAAATGGGTCAAGGCACCTTGACCAGCCTGCCCCTGGTGTTGGCGGAAGAATTGGATGCCGATTGGTCCAAAGTGAAGGTGCTGGTGGCCCCCCCCAACCCCAAGGTGTATGGCAACCCCCATCCCTTGCTCAATGGCGGACAAGCCTCCTTGGCCAGTGTGGCGGTGCCAGGCTATTTCAGGCCCCTGCGCATTGCGGGTGCTCAGGCCAGGCGTTTGTTGATCGATGCGGTGGCCGTCAAATGGGGCGTGCCCGCCAGCGAACTGGTCACCCAAAACAGCATGGTTGTGCATGCCAAAAGCAACCAGCGCATCAGCTATGGTGAAGTCGCCCAATTTGCCACCGTTCCCACAGAACTCCCCAAAATCAGTGACGAGGATTTGAAAAGGCCCGAGCAATTCAAGCTCATTGGACGGCATGACATTGGCCGCATTGATGTGCAATCCAAAGTGGATGGAAGCGCTCAATTTGGCATCGATGCCCGGGTGGATGGCATGGTCTATGCCACGGTTTTGGAGTCCCCCATGGAAGGGGCCAAGGCTGAAAACGTCAACACCGATGAAGCCATGGCCGTGCCCGGCGTTCTCAGGGTGCTCACCCTGCCCTTTGGCGTGGCCGTCATTGGCCAAACCGTGGAGGCCACCCATCTGGCCCGCCATGTGCTCAAGGCCAAGGTCACCTGGAACACCTCAGGTGCCACCGCTGCAGCCAATTTCGACTCTGAAAAATCCAAAAGCGACTACGCACGCCAAGGACAAGATGCCAATGCCAAGGCCATGGATGCCTACAAAAAAGGCGATGTGGCCACCGCCATGGGCCAAGCCGCCAAGGTCATTGAGGCCACCTACTGGTCCGAGCATGCCTACCACGCCCAAATGGAGCCGATGAATTGCCTGGCCAAAGTGGCGGCCGATGGCCAGTCCGCCGAGGTCTGGACTGGCACCCAGTTTTCATTTTTGGCCACGGTGGTGGCTTCGGGCATATTGAAGACCACGCCCGACAAAATCAAGGTCAATACATTGATGCTGGGTGGCGGTTTTGGCCGGCGCATTGCCCCAGACATCATCGCCCAGTCCGTGGTGCTGTCAAACATCACCAAACTGCCCGTCAAGCTCATCCTGACCCGCGAAGACGATATGGCTGCGGCCCGACCCAGACCGATGACCCACCATGTGATGAAAGCTGGCTTGGACGACAAAGGCCAGATCAGCGCATGGCGCCACCGCATGGTGGCTGAGAATGTGGATGCGATTGCGGCCCCGGCCCGGTTTCAAGCCACTGGCGGAAAAGATTACGTGGGCTGGAACGGCTCTGACCTGCCGCATTACGGCATACCCCATTCACTGGCCGAGGGTGTGCGAGAAATTCGCGGCATGCGGGTTCAACCCTTGCGCGGCATCGGTGCTGGCTACAACAAGTTTGTGATTGAAAGCTTTGTCGATGAAATCGCGGCAGCCCGCCAAGTCAATCCTTTGTCCATGCGCCTGGAACTGACCAAAGACGATGCCAGGGCCAATGCGGTCATTCGCACGGTGGCCGAAATGTCTGATTGGAACCGCAAGCGCAAGAACCGGGGTTTGGGTTTGGCTTTTGCGGACTACCACGGCACCCTCTCAGCGGGTGTGGCCGAGGTCTCCTTGGACCGCAAAACCGGCAAGATCAAGGTGCACAACTATTGGGTGGCGGTTGATCCTGGTCTGGCCATTCAACCCACCAATATCTTGGCGCAACTCGAGGGTGCCGTGGTTTATGGCCTTTCGCTGGCCTTGCTGGAGGAGTTGAACATCAAAAACGGTGCGGTGGTGCAATCCAATTTCAATGACTACCCGGTGCTGCGCATGGCCGACATGCCGGAGATCCACTCCCAAATCATCCCGTCCAAAGCGCCGCCCACGGGCATGGGTGAAATTGGTGTGTTGGCCGTGGCACCGGCCATCGCCAACGCGGTGTTCCAACTCACCGGTCAACGCTTGCGGCATTTGCCCATGTCGGCAAACCGGGTGAAAAAGACCATCACCTGAACCAGTGGATCGGGTGAAAACCCAAAAAACACAAAAGGGTTAGTAGATAAATCTACTAACCCTTTTTTGACTTTGGTCGGCGTGGCGGGATTCGAACTCGCGACCCCTTGCACCCCATGCAAGTGCGCTACCAGGCTGCGCTACACGCCGAAGTACGAGATTATAGCGAGCTTATGCGTGCGCTTCACTGAGCAATTCACGGATTTCAAACAATTCCCGGCGCAGCAGGAACAATCGCTTGGAACCGGTGGGTTCAGAGCTGGATGAAGCCAAGCCCCAGCCTTCTAAATGTGGTGCACTGGCGGTCACTGCGCTGGGTGAAGGCTCTGGGGCGGCCAGATTGGCATCATCTTGGGTTTTGAATTCGTGGCTGATCTCTTGCAGTCGATTGCGGGCCCCGCTGATGGTGAAGCCTTGTTCGTACAACAAGTCACGGATGCGGCGAATCATCAAAACTTCATGGTGCTGGTAGTACCGCCGATTACCGCGCCGTTTCATGGGGCGCAGCTGGGTGAACTCTTGCTCCCAATATCGCAACACATGTGGCTTGACAGCGCACAAGTCGCTCACTTCACCGATGGTGAAATAGCGTTTGGCAGGTATGGGTGGCAGTGCGTTTTCCATGGACGAATGAGTAAAGCGGGACCAAGGTTAACCCAAGCGCACCGAAAAGATAAGAGGGAAAGATCAAAAAAAGCTGTAAAAAACAACTATCTTTCGAAATTATTCAGTTGGCCTGGAAGGCTCCCCCTGAATGAGGTCTTTTAATTTATGGCTGGCGTGAAAAGTAACCACCCGGCGCGCAGCAATCGGGATGACTTCGCCGGTGCGGGGATTGCGACCCGGCCTGGCAGACTTGGTGCGGATTTGAAAATTTCCAAAGCCTGAAATTTTGACATCATTGCCCTCCACCAAACTCTGGGTGATGAGGTCAAAAAAGGCCTCGATCATGTCTTTGGATTCACGCTTGTTCAAACCAATTTGCTGATAGAGCATGTCGGCCAACTGGGCCTTGGTCAATGCAGGCGTTTCAAGGCTATCGACTGAAATTTCCATAAATCCCCCAGGTTTACCGAAGTCGCGCATTCAAGACACGGGACAAAGATGACAGCACGGCATCCACCACCGATTGAATCTGCTCTTCGGTCAAGGTGGCCTCGTCGCTGCTCAAACGCAAGCGAACGGCCAAGCTTTTTTCTGCTGATGTCATGCCGGCGGTATCGGTGTCTGGGCGGTAGACATCAAACAAAACCGCGTCTTTGAGCAAACCTTTGCTGGGAGTGGCCAAGACCGCTTGCATCAATTGTTGGTGGGTGACATCTTGTGCCACGATGATGGCCAAATCCCGCTCCACCACCGGGAACTTGGATACTGTCTGGAAATGCACCATGTCCAGCATCAACAGCGGTTCCAATGTCAATTCAAACCCAATGGGGGCCTGGGCGAATCCCCATGCTTGCCGATGTCTGGGATGCAATTCACCCACATGACCAATCACCTGACCGCGCAGCGAAACTGCGGCACAACGACCCGGGTGCAGGGCGGGATGCTCGGCCGCATGGAACTCGGCTTGCAAAGGCGATAGCAAGGCCTGCAGATCGGCTTTGACATCGAAAAAGTCCAGCGGTGTCTCTTTGACACCCCATTGCGATGGGTAATTCGGACCATATGCCATCGCAGCGATGTGCATGGGTTGATCAAAACCTGCCACCGTTGTGTCGGTATCTGTGACTTGCGGGTCTTTGCGAAAAACCCGGCCGATTTCAAACACACGCACCCGGTCTGCACGCCGATCCAAATTGAACTTCAGCACTTGCAACATAGAGCCCATCAGGGATGAGCGCATCACATCCATGTTGCTGGCAATCGGATTGAGCAAGCGAACGGGGTCTGGGTTGGCAGCCAATTCAGACTCCCAGGCCGCTGGGACAAAACTGAAATTGATGGTTTCTTGATAACCCAACGCCGCCAAACTGCGGCGCACGGCATGCGCACTGCGCTTTGTTTCAGAGCGCTGCTTGGCCACAATGGGCGCTTGGGGCGGCGTGGTTGGCAATTTTTCAAAGCCGACCATGCGCGCCACTTCTTCAATGATGTCTTCTTCAATTTGCAAGTCGAAACGATGGCTGGGCACTGCCACCGTGATCTCGCCCTGCGATAGGGTGCATTGCAAACCCAAGGCACTCAATGCCGACATGCACTGCGCTTCACCCAGGGGCATGCCCAACACTTTTTCAGCCCGCGACACCCTCATGCGCACCGGCTGGGGTTGGGGCAGATTGGGTTTTTGGTCATCAATGGGCCCGCACAATGTTTCGGGGGTGCCGCAGATGTCCAACACCAGTTGGGTGATGCGCTCAATGTGCGCCACCGTTTGACCGGGGTCGACACCCCGCTCAAAACGATGCCCGGCATCGGTGGAAAAGTTGAATCGGCGTGAACGGCCGGCAACGGCCTTGGGCCACCAAAAAGCGGCTTCGATGTAAATGTGGCGGGTGTCATCACCCACCGCCGTGGCATCCCCACCCATGATGCCTGCCAGTGATTCGACCTGATGGGCATCGGAGATGACACCCACAGACCCATCCACTTCGACCGTTTGGCCGTTGAGCAACTTCAGGCTTTCACCTTTGCGCCCCCAGCGCACCTGCAAGCCGCCCTTGATCTTTTCGAGATCAAAAATATGGGTGGGCCGGCCCAACTCAAACATCACGTAATTGGATATGTCGACCAAGGGGCTCACACTGCGCTGACCGCAACGGGCCAAGCGTTCCACCATCCAAGCAGGTGTCTTGGCCCCGGGGTTCACATGGCGCATGACGCGGCCTGAAAAACGGCCGCACAAATCCGTTGCCAAGACCTCCACCGGCAACACCTGGTCGCTGTTGCAAGTGACGGCCGGAAAAGCAGGCATCAGGAGCGGAGACCCGGTCAAGGCCGAGAGCTCGCGCGCCACCCCTTGAACACTCAGGCAATGGGCCAAGTTGGGTGTCAATTTGAGCGTGAAGAGCACATCGTCGAGCTGAAGGCATTGGCGAATATCTTGCCCCACCGGAGACTGCGGGTCCAGTTCCATCAACCCGCCGTGGTCTTCATTGAGTTGCAGTTCACGCGCTGAGCACAACATGCCCTGGCTTTCCACGCCCCTGATTTTTCCCAGCTTGATGGCAAAGGGCTTGCCACCCTCTTCGGTGGGGGGGAGCGACGCGCCGACCAAGGCACAGGGCACTTTGATGCCCGGCCGGGCATTGGGTGCGCCACACACAATGCTCAAGGCTTGGGCTTGGCCCACATCCACTTGACAAACTCGCAAGCGGTCGGCATCGGGATGCGGATGGGCATCCAAAATCAGGCCCACCACCACACCCGAAAAAGGGGGGGCCACCGAACGCATGTCCTCCACCTCTAAACCAGCCATGGTCAAGGTGTCGGCCAAAGCCTGGGAACTCAATGGTGGGTTGCAAAACTCGCGCAACCATGACTCTGGGAATTGCATATGTCGTCGAAGCTTTAGCGGAATTGACTGAGAAAACGAATGTCTCCGTCAAAGAACAAACGCAGATCATTGACGCCATAACGCAACATGGTCAAGCGATCAGGGCCCATGCCGAAGGCGAAACCCATGTACAGCTCAGGATCCAGCCCCATGTTGCGAACCACCTGCGGGTGCACTTGACCTGAACCGGCCACCTCCAACCAACGACCTGCCAATGGACCGCTGGGAAATTGGATATCGATTTCGGCGCTGGGTTCGGTGAAGGGAAAAAAGCTGGGGCGAAAGCGCAACACCAAGTCAGCGGACTCAAAAAATGTGCGGCAAAAATCGGTGAACACCACTTTGAGGTCTTTGAAGCTGATGTTTTGACCGATCCACAAGCCTTCACACTGGTGAAACATGGGCGAGTGGGTGGCATCGCTGTCGACCCGGTATGTTCGACCCGGGGCAATCACCCGAATCTCCGGCATGACTTGACCCGCATCCAATAAGGCCTGATGTCTTTTGACATGGCTCACTGCATGCCGAATTTGCATCGGGCTGGTGTGCGTTCTCAACAGACTTCCACCTTCGACATAAAAGGTGTCATGCATGGATCTGGCGGGGTGATCCTGCGGGGTATTGAGGGCGGTGAAGTTGTACCAATCGGATTCAATTTCTGGCCCCTGTGCCACTTCAAAGCCCATCGAATCAAAAATTTGCTCAATGCGCTCCAGGGTCAGGCTGACAGGGTGCAGCCCACCTGTGGGGCGAAGTCGGCCTGGCAAACTCACATCCAAAGACTGCGCTTTGAGTTGATTGGACAAGGCTTCATCGGCCAGGTCTTGCCTGCGCTGAACCAGTGCAGCTTCAACCGCTTGTTTCACCTGATTGATCGCAGCACCCTTGGATTTTTTGTCCTCCGGCGAGAGACTCGCCAGCCCCTTTAAGAGTTCGGTGACGCGCCCCGTCTTACCCAAAAATTGGGCCTTGGCATTTTCCAAGTCGGCCTGGGTGTGAGATGCCGCAAAGGCCGATTGGGCCTCCATCACCAAAGCATTCAGATCGTTCATTTGAGCGCAGGCGTTTTAAATGGGCCTCGGCCAATCATTGGCGACAGGCCAGAGAAACAAACCCGGCGCACCTGGCGAGCAGGTGCCACCGGGTCGTGACATCAAGCAGCTAATTTGGCTTTGACTTGATCAACAATGTGACCAAAAGCGGCTTTGTCATGCACCGCCAAATCGGCCAACATCTTGCGGTCGATTTCAATGGCCGCCTTTTTGAGGCCGTTGGCAAATTGGCTATAGGTCAGGCCCAATTCACGTGCGGCCGCATTGATACGGGCGATCCACAACTGACGAAACACACGTTTTTTGGCTCTGCGATCTCGGTAGGCATATTGCCCAGCTTTCATCACCGCTTCTTTGGCGATGCGAAACACATTACCGCGGCGACCACGGAAACCTTTGGCTTGGGCCAGAACTTTTTTGTGACGGGCGCGCGCCGTCACTCCACGTTTTACGCGAGGCATTTCATTACTCCTTGTTCGTCAGATCACAGCCCAGCAAAGGGCAACATTTGGGCCATGTGACCCATATTGGTCTCATGCACTGCGACCGCACCACGCAAGTGGCGCTTGTTTTTGGTGGTCTTCTTGGTCAGGATGTGACGCTTGAAGGCTTGTCCGCGCTTGACGGTTCCACCTGGACGAACGCGAAAGCGCTTTTTGGCGCTGCTTTTGGTTTTCATTTTGGGCATGTTGATGCTCCTTTTCTCATTGTGCTCGTGAGGCGTTTGCAACCTTCGCAAACTTGATGGCCCCGAGCCACTTGTGCTTCCCCGACCTGGATCAGGGATGCGCTGGCCAAGATCGGAAAGCGACCGATCTTGTCAGTTTCAGGCCGAAACCGCCGCAGCGGTATCTGCCGTGGGTTTGGCAACGCCACCCACTTTTTTCTTGCCCGGCGCGATCATCATGATCATTTGCCGGCCCTCTAGCTTGGGGAACTGCTCAACCACAATCAGGTCGGCCAATTCATCCCGAATTCTTTGCAACAAGGCCATTCCGATTTCTTGGTGCGTGATTTCACGCCCCCTGAATCGCAAAGTGATCTTGCATTTATCGCCCTCTGCCAAAAACCGCTTGATGTTGCGCAACTTGATGTTGTAGTCACCATCATCGGTACCTGGTCTGAACTTGATCTCTTTGACCTCAATGATCTTTTGTTTGGACTTCGCTTCAGCAGCCTTTTTTTGTTCTTGGTATTTGAACTTGCCGTAGTCCATCAATCGACAGACAGGGGGCACGGCCGTGGAAGCAATCTCAACCAGATCAACGTCTAGGTCTCCCGCCATTCGCAAGGCCTCCATCAGACTCACAATGCCCAAGGGCTCGTTGTCCGGTCCACTCAAGCGGACTTCTGGTGCCATGATTTCCCGGTTCAACCGGTGCTTGCGCTCTTCGCGATGGCGGCGATCTCTGAATTCAGTAGCGATGGTTTATATCCTTCAAAAAAAGCCATCTGAAAACAAATGGCAAACAACCGCCCAGCGCAACACACCCAGTCGCCATTTCATAGAAATCAGCTTTTGAGGGTGACATCAGAGGAAAGCATTTGAATAAATGATTCCAGAGACATCACGCCGAGGTCTTTGTTTCCTCGGGCGCGCACTGCAACGGCACCTGCTGCCTTCTCCTTGTCACCAACGACCAGGATGTAGGGGAGCTTTTGCATTGAATGCTCGCGTATTTTATAGGTTATTTTCTCGTTTCTCAGGTCGGACTCCACCCTAAAGCCTTGATCCTTCAACCTTTTAACGACACTTTCGACGTAATCGGCCTGCCCATCGGTGATATTGAGCACACTGACTTGCACAGGTGAGAGCCAAACCGGCAATGCACCCGCGTGTTCTTCTATCAAAATGCCAATGAAGCGCTCAAGGCTTCCCACGATGGCCCGGTGCAACATCACAGGCCGGTGCCGCCCTCCATCTTCGGCCACAAATTCAGCATCCAATCGCTCGGGCATGTTGGGATCGACCTGGATGGTTCCGCATTGCCACTCACGGCCCAAAGCATCCTTGAGGGTGTACTCGATTTTGGGGCCGTAAAAAGCGCCCTCGCCTGGCAGGTACTCGAAATCACATCCGGAAGCTTTGAGACCTTCTGCCAAAGCATGTTCCGCTCTGTCCCAACTCTCTTCCGAACCAATTCTCTTTTCGGGTCGCGTCGACAAACGGTAGAGGATTTTCGTGAACCCGAAATCTTGGTACACCTTTTGGAGCAAGGTGGTGAAAGCCATGACCTCTGACTGGATCTGCGACTCTGTGCAAAAAATATGGCCATCATCTTGGGTAAAGGCGCGCACGCGCATGATGCCGTGTAAACCACCGGTGGGTTCGTTGCGGTGACATTGGCCAAACTCACCAAATCGCAACGGCAAATCGCGGTAACTTTTGATGCCTTGTTTAAAAATCAAGATGTGCCCGGGACAATTCATGGGCTTCAAGGCATAGTCACGCTTTTCGGACTCGGTCACAAACATGTTTTCGCGGTACTTGTCCCAGTGACCCGTTTTTTCCCACAGGTGTTGGTCCAAAATTTGCGGGCCTTTGACCTCCAAGTAACCGTTGTCGCGGTAAACGCGCCGCATGTATCGCTCCACCTCTTGCCACAAGACCCATCCCTTGGGGTGCCAAAAGACAGTTCCAGGCGAGTGCTCATCGATGTGGAACAAATCAAGTTCGCGGCCTAATTTTCTGTGGTCGCGTTTTTCGGCCTCTTCCAACATCGTAAGGTATTGGGCCAAATCTTCTTTGCTCGCCCATGCGGTTCCGTAAATGCGTTGCAACATTTCATTGCGGTGGTCGCCCCGCCAATAAGCCCCCGCAACCTTCATCAACTTGAAATGCTTGAGTTTGCCGGTGCTGGGCACGTGAGGCCCGCGGCACAAATCTTCAAACGCACCTTCACGGTACAAACTGACCTCTTGGTCAGCGGGAATGCTGGCAATGATTTCAGCCTTGTAATGCTCGCCCATGGCTTTGAAGTGGCTGACGGCTTCATCGCGCGGCAAGGTGCGCCGGACAATGGCTTCATCCAGGTTGGCCAGTGAAGTCATTTTCTTTTCTATCGAGACCAAATCCTCTGGCGTGAATGGCCGATGGTAGGAAAAGTCATAGAAAAAGCCGTTTTCAATCACTGGCCCAATGGTGACCTGCGCTTCTGGAAAAAGAGCCTTGACCGCATAGGCCAACAAATGCGCCGTGGAGTGGCGAATCACCTCCAAACCATCGGCATCTTTGGCGGTCACGATGGACAACTGGGCATTGTCTGAAATCACATGGCTGGTGTCCACCAACTTGCCATCCACTTTGGCAGCCAACGCCGCCTTGGCCAGGCCAGCGCCAATTGAAGTTGCCACCTCGGCCACCGTCACAGGCGAAGCAAAGTCTCTGCGGGAACCGTCTGGCAAGGATATCTGGGGCATGGATGACTCGGTGATGTTCGATGGAAAAACAAAACAAGCGCGGTTTTGTGCCGCGCTAGGGTTTTGATTTTCCCATAAAAAAAGCCCGCGAACGGGCTTTTTGAATCACGCCCGCCTGTGTGCGGGTATGCAAAACATCTCAGTGAAACTGCTCTTCCTCGGTCGAACCCGTCAATGCCGTCACACTGGACTTTCCACCTTGGATCACCGTGGTGACATCGTCAAAGTAGCCTGTACCCACCTCTTGTTGGTGAGAAACAAAGGAATAGCCACGCTCGCGGGCCGCAAATTCCGGCTCTTGCACTTTCTCCACGTAGGCAGACATGCCACGCTGGGCGTAATCCTGCGCCAAGTCGAACATGTTGAACCACATGGAATGGATACCCGCCAAGGTGATGAACTGGTACTTGTAACCCATCGCTCCCAATTCACGTTGGAATTTGGCAATGGTCGCATCGTCCAGGTTTTTCTTCCAATTGAAAGAGGGCGAGCAGTTATAGGCCAACATTTTGCCGGGATGCACTTTGTGCACCGCCTCAGCAAATTGGCGGGCAAACTCCAAATCAGGGGTGCCTGTTTCGCACCACACCAAGTCGGCGTAATGGGCATAAGCAACAGCACGGGAAATCGCTTGGTCCATGCCTTTGCGTGTTTTGTAGAAACCCTCTGCCGTGCGCTCACCCGTCAAAAACGGTTTGTCGTTTTCATCGTAGTCGCTGGTCAACAGGTCAGCGGCTTCCGCATCGGTACGGGCAATCACCAAAGTCGGCGTGCCACACACGTCTGCAGCCATGCGTGCGCCGATCAGTTTTTGCACGGCCTCTGTGGTGGGTACCAGCACCTTACCGCCCATGTGACCGCATTTTTTAACCGAAGCGAGCTGATCTTCAAAATGAACACCGGCAGCACCTGCGCGGATCATGGCCTTCATCAACTCGAAACCGTTCAAGACCCCGCCAAAGCCAGCCTCTGCATCGGCCACGATGGGCGCGAAGTAATCGATGTAGCCCGCTTGCCCAGGGTTGAGTCCCTTTGACCATTGGATTTCGTCTGCACGGCGAAACGTGTTGTTGATGCGCTCCACCACGCCAGGCACAGAGTCCACCGGGTAAAGCGACTGATCGGGGTACATGGACGAATAGCTGTTGTTATCGGCAGCGACTTGCCACCCCGACAAATAAATGGCCTTGATCCCGGCCTTGACCTGTTGCATGGCTTGTCCGCCCGTCAACGCGCCCAGGCAATTGACATAAGGCTCGTTGTACAACAAGTCGATCAACTTCTCCGCACCCCGGCGGGCCAAGGTGTATTCAATTGGAAAACTGCCCCGCAAACGCACCACATCGGCGGCGCTGTAACCACGCTTGATGCCCTTCCAGCGCGGATTGGTGGCCCAATCCTTTTCAAGTGCAGAAATTTGTTGTTCACGGCTGAGTTGTTCTGTGAGTGTTTGAGGCATGGTTTCCCTTTCGAAGTGGATGAAAACTGCAACTGCAGAACCCACACTTTAAGTCTTATATAAGACAACAAAGAATCATGTGTCTTATATAAGACAAATTTTTATTTGTTTTAAATCAAATACTTAAAAATGTTTATCGCAATATGGAATTATATATCTCACATTGGAAAAAAGACAAAGCAAATTCGCCATCAATTTTTCACATTAAGAAAACTTGTTTTGTTCCAATGAAATGCCAGAACCCCTGAAAACCGATTGGCGGGCGATGGACCGTTGAAACCTGCGCCATCGGCTTTGATCAACAAAAGGATGGGGCCAATCCACGGCCCTGAGAGCCCACTTCACCTACATCGTGTGTGGCTCGGCAAGTTGCTTCGGGCCACACAAAGCGCCGAACAACTCGGAAAAAACCACAAATAAGAGTGAAAAAAAGCATTTCTCCCCTTGGAAAAGGCTATTTTCTCTATTAGGATTCGCACTGCCGTCAGAGACACCGTTTCTGTCGGTGATTTTTCACTCTCTTCTAGAAGGAAACTGAATCATGGCAACTGCAAAAAAAGCCCCGGCAAAGAAAGCTGCAAAAAAAGCAGCACCCGCCAAAAAAGCCGCTGCGAAGAAAGCACCGGCAAAAAAAGTAGCAGCGAAAAAAGCGCCCGCTAAGAAAGCCCCCGCCAAAAAGGTAGTGGCCAAAAAAGCCCCCGCCAAAAAAGCGGCGAAAAAAGCACCGGCCAAAAAGCGCACCCCCAATGCAGCATTCATGCGTGCTTTGACCCCCAGCGCCGCCTTGGCTGCTGTGGTGGGCGCATCTCCCCTGCCCCGCACCGAAGTGGTCAGCAAGATGTGGACTTACATCAAAAAGCACGGTTTGCAAGACAAAGTCAACAAGCGCAACATCAATGCAGATGACAAACTGCGTGCCGTCTTCGGCAAAGCACAAGTCACCATGTTTGAATTGGCCAGCTTG
>JACCDX010110704.1_pt1 | contig 52904 bp, 42 predicted proteins | sample 7449681 | NCBI WGS metagenome assembly JACCDX01 (sample SAMN15323450, study PRJNA562643) | freshwater metagenome | isolation source: river surface water | place: USA:Blue River Watershed | collected 2017-08-18
ACTCCGAACGATACTTGCTATCTAGGGGAAGCACAATCCGCTACCCGCTTTTTCAATTATCCCGTTAAGATAATTATATGAAATATTTTTCCTATTTCATACCTCTTTCTTATAGACAAGGGGAAGCCCGGTAACTTGCAATGCTCTATTGTGCTTACAGGATTTATAATAATAGCGACTTGCAATGCAGTATTGTGCTCACAGGCAACATATTTATTTAAACTTATATGCACCTTTGGCTAATTTAAAAATGGGCTCGTTCCCCTCCCCCTTTTTAATAATTGGGGAGGGGTGCCCCCGATAGGGGGCGGGGTGGTTTACCCAAGCCCTGATATAAAATGAAAAGCGTTGTTAAAAATTACAAAAATGAAAAGAATCTCACTTAAAATCCTGTGGTTTTTGCATTATGCGTTCAACGGCCGGCACAAAAAATTCTAATGGTTTGGTGGCAAATTTCGGGTCAAAGCAATTTTGGTCGTAATGTTCGCAAAAATCTATGGTGTCTTGGTAAAATGGCTTGTCGCGGTGCATGTCGCGCATATTGCGGTCTTGGTCAAAATGGTGGGCATAATAATAAGATTGAAACAGGCCATGGTGCAAAATAATATCATACATACTACGTGAAATATACGGGCGCAAAACGGCGGCGGCAAAGGCACTATGGTTGGTGGGGGCGTAATAATCACCAATATCATGGAACAAACAGGCCACCACATATTCATCGTCCCGCCCGTCATTATAGGCGCGGGTGGCCGATTGCCGGGCGTGGGTTAATCTATCTATTTGATACCCCTCCACCCCGGCCCCATGGTCGCGTAATAATTGCAATAAACGTTGGGGCACCTCGCTGGTGCTATGCCAATATAATTTATCCAAAAATTGATATTCTTCGCGGGTTCCGTCCTTCATTTGGGTAAAATTTACAACTTCCATTTTTGCCCCCTTAACTGCCAAATTTATATGCGTTCTGGGCCGCCACCATCAGGGCCCGCATTTTGTTTATACATTCTTGATGTTCCATTTGTGGCACCGAATCATATACCACACCGGCCCCGGCCTGTAAATATAATTGGCCATTTTTGTATACCGCGGTTCGCAGGGCAATACAATGGTCCATATCGCCATTGGCCGAAAAATACCCCACCGCACCGGCATAAATTTCGCGTTTTATGGGTTCCAATTCGTCAATAATTTGCATGGCGCGTATTTTTGGGGCCCCCGAAACCGTGCCGGCCGGCATACCGGCCATCAGGGCGGTTAGTGCGGTTTGCCCCTTGGCCAATTGCCCCTCCACCTGTGACACAATATGCATAACATGCGAATATTTTTCCACCATGAATTGTTCGCGCACCACCACCGAACCCAATTGGGCGCAACGGCCTACATCATTACGCCCCAAATCTAACAACATTAAATGTTCGGCCAATTCCTTTTCATCGCTTAATAAATCCTGTGCCAATGCTTCGTCCTCGGCCGTGTTGGCCCCGCGTTTGCGGGTGCCGGCAATGGGGCGAATGGTCACCACTCCATTTTGGCATTTTACCAATGTCTCGGGCGATGCCCCCATAACATGAAACCCGTCAAATTGCATATAAAACATATAGGGCGATGGGTTGACCATACGCAATGACCTATAATAAGCAAATGGGTGGTGGTTAAAACCCTCTATCACTGCGCGTTGCGACAATACCACCTGAAAAATATCACCGGCCTTAATATATTCCTGTGCTTTCCTGACCTTTTCCTCATATTCGGCCGGTTGCATTAATGGTTTTAATGGCAGGGGTGATTCATCAATATTTTTTGGGTATGGGTGCGATATATTGGGTTTGTTAATTAACTGGTTTAGGTTGTTTTGCGCCATGTTCCATGCATGAATGGGGGCAGTGGCTTTATCGTGCACCACCACCTTAATAAAAATGGCCTTATCGTTCAAATTATCTATAATTATAATGGTGGTGGGGCGAAAATACACCCCGGCCGGCAGGTCAATTTGTGCCGGTTTGGTATCAGGTATTTTGCTTTCAAACATGGTAACCGCATTATACGACAAATAACCAAAAATACCGCTGGCCGCCCCGGGCAAAAATGGCGGTATATCCAATTGGGTTTGTTTTATAAATTCCTCTAATAATATGCGGGCATTGGCCGATTCCTTGATAATTTTGTTATTCAGGCTTATATGGGCCGTCTTGGCATTGCCGGTGGTGTAAATATAATCAGGGTCAAAACCTATAATGCTGTAACGGGCGCGGTTTTTGGCCCGTTCAACCGATTCCAACAAAAAACTATATGGTTTGTCATAACCATATTTCAAATATAAAGCCACCGGAGTGGTGCAGTCAGCGGTTATTTCCTGCCATATTATTTGGTCCTGCCCCGCAAGATATTTTTTTGCAAAATCATCATATTGGCATTGCATTAGTATACCCGTTCCAACACGTTGGGCTTAACAACCACCTTGAAATGTTTTTTTAATGCATCAATATAACCCTGTTGAAATTCCTGTGAAACGGCCTTGGCCATAACATTTTGTAAATATATACTATTATCGGCCGGTTTTTCGTTTAACGGGGTCAGGTTGGTTATAATCGCGCTATCGCCCTGTATAATAAATTGGGTATAAACCGCTTTATTATCCTTGTTTTTCATGGTCTTAAAGGCAAAATGTGGGTTTATACCCTCAATTTTGGTTTTTTCCTGTAAAACATCCTGATATTGAATTTTGGCGATGGTTTTATATTGCCCGCCATTATCCTTAATAATTTTTTCCAATTTGGCCCCATTGGCCACTTCATTGGCCCATAGCTTGCTTTTTTCTTCCAAAATATCCACATATTTTTGCGCCAACCAATCGCTGGCCACTTTATCGGCTATCATTTCTTGGGTTGGTATGGCACTTTCCTTTATCTCATTCACCCGCAAAACCACCACGGCATCGCGTTCGTTTAAAATATCGCTGGCACCGGCCTTTAATTGGTATAAAATATTGAATATTTCGTCCTTGAAACCTTCATATTGCTTGCCATCGGTGGTTTTGCCGGTGCGGTCGGTTAAGGGAATTAATTGGTATTTCACCCCATATTGGTCGGCCAATTCCTGGCCCTGTATATCGCCATTTTTTTCCAATTTTTTGGCAATTTGGTTTAATTCGTCAATTGCCCGTTCGGTTTTTAAGCGGTTTTCAATATCGCCCTTTACACTGGCCAAGCTGTTTTTACCGCCCTCGTCTATGTCCTTAATTTTTATCATAACCCAACCAAAATTGGTTTTTTTTGGGGTGCTGATTTCGCCCTTTTTCAATTTGGTAAATTCGTCACCCAATTCGGCAAATTGGGCTTGGTCAGCGGTAATTTTTTCCAATTTGGTATATTTGCCCATGCCCAATTTATCTAATGCAGTTTTTTGGGCCTTGTCGCTTGCCTGTTTGGCCTGTGCCTCGTCATCAAATAATAATTGGTCAAAGCTGATGGTGCGGGGGCGGTTAAATTGATCCGGGTTGTCGTTATAATATTTTTCAACATCGGCCGGGGTGATGATTAATTTTTTGCTAATATCGGCCACCGAAATACGCACCATACCGCCCGAGCGATATTGCGGTGTGCGGTATTGTTCGGCATGTTTTTGGTAAAATTGTTTTAAATCATCGGGGGTGGGTTTGGCCGGAGTGGGCAGGTTTTTGGCCTTAATAACCCCATATTCCATGGCATATTGGGTAAAACGGCTGTCATTTAATAATTTGGCCAAATTGGGGGCGGTAAAAAATTGTGGCGTGGCCGATTCATATAACCAACCTTGGGTTACTTGGTCACCGACTGACTTTAACAATTGGGCCTCGGTCAAATTATTCATGGTTAATAATTGGCGAAATTTTTCGGCCGAAAATGTTCCATCGCTATTGCTGAATGCCTTGTCCTTTTTAATTAATTGGGCCAAAATTTTATTATCGGGGGTTAATTTTAATTCATGCACCCGTTTTTCCACCACAGCGCGGGCAATATATTGGTCCATAACCAATTGGGCCAAGTTAATATTTTTGGCCATTTCGGGGCCAAATTGGCCCATTTGCAATTGTTGTTTTTGGTTTTCGTAATATGGTTTAAATTGGTCTAATGAAATATCCTTGCCATCAATGGTGGCCACCACATTATCGCGGTTAGTATTTGGGTTTAAATAATCGGTAATGCCCCACAGGCCAAAGCTGACAATCAACAACCCAAAAAACAGAATCTTGACCACCCAAGTTTTTGATATTTTACGTATAAATGCTAACATGATATTAAAATTCCTTATCTAAGGAGACGATTTCAAAATTATTTTTTTGTTGCATTAATCGGTTGAAAATGCGCTCAAAATGCTCAAATACTTCAAGTATTATCCGCTTTTTCGCACATTTTCGCCCTCTACTGCTTAAAAAAAATTAATTTTGAAATTCGCTCTAAGGCTTGATTTAAGGGGTATTATAATATTTGTCAAGAATTCTGTGTTTACATTGGGGCAGAATCTTTATAATTTATGGTTATGAACGAAATTTTATCAAATAATCCGGTGCAATCGGTGGGCGATATTGCCCGCAAAATCAAGGGCGTGTTGGAGGATAATTTTGAATATGTTAAGGTGCGTGGCGAGGTTTCCGGCCTGTCGCGTCCGGCTTCGGGCCATATATATTTGAAATTAAAGGATAATGATGCGGTGCTGGATGCGACTATTTGGAAATCTAAGGCTTTATATTTACCATTCAAGCCCGAGGAGGGTATGGAGGTAATAGCCAGTGGCAAAATTACCAGCTATGGGGCCCGTTCCAATTACCAATTAAATATAGAATCATTGGAAATGGCCGGCCAAGGGGCATTGTTAAAATTATTAGAGGAACGCAAAAAAAAATTACAGGGCGAGGGATTATTTTCGGCCGAACGCAAACGGCCCCTGCCCTTTATGCCCCGCACGATTGGGGTTATTACATCGCCCACCGGTGCGGTTATACGCGATATTATTCACCGCATTCGGGAACGCTTCCCCTGCCATATTATTTTATGGGGGGTGAGTGTGCAGGGCGAAAGTGCCAAGGACGAAATTACCCGCGCCATTATTGGTTTTAACCGCCCCAACCCCCATTTTGCCAAACCTGACCTATTAATTATTGCGCGTGGCGGGGGCAGTATAGAGGATTTATGGGCTTTTAACGAGGAATCAGTGGTGCGGGCCTGTGCCGAAAGTGCCATACCCACCATTTCTGCGGTGGGGCATGAAACCGATGTTACCCTGATTGATTATGCTTCGGACAAGCGGGCCCCCACCCCCACCGCCGCGGCCGAAATGGCCGTGCCGGTTTTAACCGACCATTTTCAATGGTTGGACGACCGCACCGACAGCCTGCACCATAATGTGCGCCAAAATATTCACAATAAACAAAACCAATTGCATAATATGCGTTACCCCAATTTGGCCAATATTTTAACCATCAAGGCCAATAATACCAACCAAATATTTACCAAATTGCAACAATATTGCCAAAATACTATTTATAAACAGCAACAAATTGTGCATAAATACCAAATACCCAACCCGGCACATCATATTACCAATATGCAGGAAAGAGTGCAAAAATTGCACGAAAAAATGGATTATATGGCGCAAAATACCCTGAATCACCACCGGCAAAAATTGGAATTTATTGACAAAATATTGCATAATTTGAGTTATAAAAATACATTAAAGCGCGGTTTTGCCATTATACAGGGCGAAAATGGGGCGGTTTTAACCAATGCCCAACAATGGGGCGAACAAAAACGGCGCACCATCACCTTTGCCGATGAATCCAAGGTGCATATTGAACAACCATGACCGACCCAAATTTGCACCATGCCCAACAATTAAAGGGCCATTTTGAATCAGCCCTGTTGGCCGAACGGCAGGGCCAATTTGGTAATGCATTGCAGGAAATTTCGGCCGGTTTGGCCATTTGCCACCAATTGGAACTGATTCCATGGGCATTGGACCGCGCCGTATTTTATGCCGTTCAATTGGGCAAGTTGGAGGCGGCATATATCTATTTACACAAATTAATGCGCCATCAACCGGTGGCGGCTATCGCCTATCTTAATTTGGGGCGGGTTTGTTATACAATGCATAAATATGCTGAATCGGCCGAAAATTTGGAACAATTTTTAACAATAACCGCCAATGCAGACGATAAACAGATTCAAGAGGCCCGCAACGAGGCCCATTTAAAATGCGCCATTATCTACCGCGACCAATTACAACGCGATGCATCATTACACCATTTGGCCCAATGCCCGCCCGGGCAGGCCAGCACCATCAAACACAGCATGTTCACCCATTTGTTATTTGGTAACTATGATAAGGGGTTAGAATTTTACGAACAACGCAATGACGAAAATTTGCAATTATTCAGCCAACCAACCTTTGCATATTTGCCCCACCATAATTTAGAAAAATATTACAAGGGCGAAGATTTAAGCGATAAAACCCTGTTGATTGCTTGCGAGCAAGGCTATGGTGATTGCATTCAATGGGCGCGTTTTATACCCAAAATTGCGGTTTATTGCGCGCAGGTTATTGTGGAAATTTACCAACCATTGCATCAATTAATGGCCGAAAATTTCAATGACCCCAAAATTACTTGGGTAATACGTGGTGAAACCCCACCGGCATTTGATTATTGGTTGTTAATGGGGTCATTGCCATTTGGTTTGGAATGCACGGCCGACCAATTGCCGATTAGCGAAAATTATATTCGCCTGCATAACCCGCCCCTATTATTCCCCAAACAGGCCGGCAAAACCAATATTGGCTTGGTTTGGCAAAATAACCCCAATGCCCGCGACCATCAATTGCGTTCCATAGATATACATGAATTGCGCGCCATTATTACCTTAAAAAATTGTGCATGGTTTTCATTACAACGGCATAATGGCGATTTATTGGCTTCGGGCCTTGACGGCATTATACAGGATTTATCGCCATTATTGACCAGTTTTTGGCACACCGCCGCCATTATTGCCCATTTAGACATAGTCATAACCATCGATTCAGCCATTGCCCATTTGGCCGGGGCCATGGGCAAAAAAACCTTTATATTATTAAATTATGGGGCCGATTGGCGTTATGGCGATGGGCAAACTTCGCCATGGTACCCCAATGCCCATATTTTATTGCGCCGCACCCAAGATGATACCCAAAATAATACATGGAAAAACACATTAAAAGCCATTAATTTTGATTAGTTTTGCCATTTTAAATGTATATAAAAAATACGATTTATTGTGCCAATGTTAATTTTTGCATATTACTATATACATCACAGGCAATATTAATGTTAATTTTGCGTGCGTCAATTATTTCTTTCTTTTCAATGTTGCTATCAACCTTGCTCATATTGATAAAGCGGGTTTTTTGCGCCCTAAAATATTGTCGGGCTTCGTCCAATGGTAAACCGGCACTGACATTTTTGCTTTGGGTAAATCCCTCGGCTATAATGCAATATTTACCGGGGTTAGTTTGTAAATAACCCACCAATTTTTCGGTGGCCATCAAATTATTTATCGTTTCATTCAGGCTTGATTCCATGGGTTTGGAATTGGAATAATAATGCAAATGAAAATTATTTATAATTTTTTCGGCCTGTAAAATAAGGTTAATATCGCGTGTTTTGCCAATGGCCAGAATAACTTTTAGAATTTGCTTTTGCGCTTTCATTTCAACCCTTGCTAGATAGGCATTGCGGGCTTCTTTCTCGTCAAATAAATATTTTGACAATTCACCGATAAAGCCAGTCATTCCCAAATTTCCTATCTGCCAATGTTGTATTGAATGATTGTTCTAATATCCAGTTTGCCCCCATTGTACGCTTCAAAGTCATTAATGAATCTGGGTCTGCTATAATTTGTGAACGGTGGAAAAACTCGGCATTTTCATCGCCATTTTCCATGGATTCACTTAATTTTAACAAATGATACTGATTATGCTTTAATTCTTCTTCGGTTAATTGGGTATTATTCGGCATTTTCTATCCTTTCATATTTGTTTAAGGCATAATAATTTATACCATATTTCCACGTTATTTTCAATGGGTTCGCTTACTTATTTTTTTCCTAATATTCTGTAACTATTTCTCTACCCTTTATCCGGCACCATATTGTAAATAAGATATTTATGATGAGTTTTTTATAGGGGGCCCACATTTTAAACATCAATATTTAACACAAATTCCACTTCATCGCCATGGTGAATTTGGGCCTGCTTGCGCACGGCATTTTTTATGGGTAGTAAATAGGAATTGGTTTTGGAATCCGGGAAAATGGAGGTTTTCCACATAATCGCCTGCCCACCCAAATGTGCACTATTTTTGGGTTGCACCGCAACCGCAACCCGCACCGAGCCAAAACCCCGGCGTGGAATATTTCCGCCTGTCATATATTTGATAGATTGAGCAACATCACGGGGCAGGCACGCAAAGTGCCATGCCCCATTTTCGGTGTTGTAAATTGAAACCAGCGAAGTAAACCGGTATTCCATGATGCTTTCAACGGGGTTTAGTCGTTAAACCAACCCAATTGTTTGCGAGCATCCATAATTAATTCAGAAATTTTGGGGCGGTTTAAACCCATGCCCGACAAAATACCTTCCTTGCCCTCTAACAAATCGTCTACGGCGCAATCGGCAAAATCCTCTAACGATTTTATATTAGCCTCGGCCAATTTTGCCAAAATACTTGGTGAAAATTCGCCAAAATTACGCAAATCATCGCTAATGCCCAATGCGTCCATTTTATCGGCCAATTCTTTTTCTTTATTGGCTATAAACACTTTGGCGCGGTTTTGCAATTCGCTGGCTATTTCCTCGTCAAACCCTTCAATTTTGCTGATTTCGCTGGCATCAACCAATAATAATTGGTCTACCTTGTTGAAACCCTCTGACAATAACAAACGGGCAATAATTTCGTCCACGTCTAATGCTTCCTTGAAATGTTCCAATTTTTGGTTATTTTCCAACTGACGTTTGGCCATTTCTTGTTCCTCGGTCATTATGTCAATATCATAACCGGTTAAAATGGATGCCAGACGCACATTTTGCCCGCGCCGGCCAATCGCCAACGATAATTGTTCCTCGGGCACTATAACCTCAATTTTCTTTTCATCTTGGTTTAATACCACTTTGGTAACTTCGGCCGGGGCCATGGCGTTAACAATAAATGTTGCCGGTTCACCCGAATGCAAAATAATGTCAACCTTTTCACCCTGTAATTCATTCACCACGGCCTGCACGCGTGAACCCTTCATACCCACGCAGGCCCCAACCGGGTCAATGGTGGAATCGCTGGTGGTAACGGCTATCTTGGCGCGCGAACCGGGGTCACGGGCCACCGATACTATTTTAATAACCCCATCGTAAATTTCGGGCACTTCCTGTTTAAACAGGGCGGCCATAAAACCCGGGTGGGTGCGCGACAAATAAATTTGCGGGCCACGTGTTTCGCGTTTTACATCGTAAATATAGGCCCGCACCCTATCGCCAAAATTAAATTGTTCGCGTGGAATTAACTCATCGCGTTTTAATATGGCCTCGGAACGGCCCAAATCAATGGTTAAACTGCCAAATTCAATGCGCTTCACGGTGCCGTTAATAACCTCGCCCACGCGGTCCTTATATTCGTCATATTGGTGCACGCGTTCTGCTTCACGCATTTTTTGCATAATTACTTGCTTGGCACTATTGGCGGCAATACGGCCATGGTCCAATGCTGGCAAGTCCTCGGTCCAAAATTCGCCCACATTCAAATTATATTTGCGCCCTTCCTTGGCGGTCATTTGCCGTTCGGGGAATTCCACCATATCAACAACTTCAACGAATCGTTTCAACGAAACATTGCCAATTTTGCGGTCTATGGTGGCGCGAATGTCTTGCTCCATACCATAACGCGACTGGGCGGCCCGCTGAATTGCGGCCTCTATGGATTGTAATACATCCTCCTTGCCAATATTTTTTTCCTTGGCGATGGTATCGGCCATCATAATTAGGTCATGGTTCATTAACATAGTTTGTTTCCTTTCGTTTTTTTATGGTCTTTTTTTAACTTTACGAGTTTTTTGCCCTTGGGGGTGCGCTTGCTTGCCTGTTTGGCTTCCCCCTCGTTCAATAACTCGTCCGGTAATTCGTCATTGCCTTCGTCAATTTCAACAATGGGGGCAATTTTACTGCCCGGCAATTGGCCATTTTGGGCCATATCCAATAATTCATCGGTTAAAATTAACTTGGCCGATGAAATATTTTCAATATTCACCACTATTTCCTCGGTAATAACTTCCTTGGTTTTGGTTTTAATGGTTTCGTTGGCAAAAGTTATATTATCGCCATCAATTTTGACTATACGGCCGACAATTTTTTTAGAATTACCCATTTGTCTATGCAATTTGGCCTGCGCCACCAACCCCATAAAACGGGTGAAATCGTTCAAACCCACCAATGGGCGGTCAATTCCCGGTGAAGAAACTTCCAACACAAATTGGGTTTTTATTATATCCTCGGCATCAAAAATGGTTGATAAATGGCGTGACACCCGGGCGCAATCCTCCACCGAGATAGCAAAATCGTCCAGCCGTTCAATCATTATTTGCAAATTCATGCGCCTTTGCGTTTGCACCGATACGCGCACCAACCTATACCCCAGTGATTCAACTATGGGGGCAATAAAGTTGCGCAGTTCTGATTCCATCATAATATTTTTAACCTAACTAAAAAAACAAAAAGGGCGGCAAGGTTTCCCGAGCCACCCAAACCTTAACGATTTAAGTAATAATAAATCCATATAAGCATTTATAGCATTTGTCAATGGTTATTTGCATAATTTTTATTTAAAACTTGAATATTTTTATGAATAACTATAACAATTTGCTATGGAATCTATCTTATTAGCATTTTTATTTTTAATTTTGTCGGCATTTTTTTCGGCCAGCGAAACCGCCATGACCGCGGCATCCATTCCATATATGCAAAATTTAAGCAAAAACAACAATAAAACCGCCCAATTAGTCTTAAAATTATTATCCAAACGTGAACGGCTTATTTTAATTTCGTTAATTTTGAATAATGCAGTTAATATTTTGGGTTCTTCGTATATTACTTTTTTAACCATTAGGGCATTTGGCGAGGATTCGGTGGTATATGCCACCAGCCTGTTAACCATTTTAATCATAATATTTGGCGAGGTCATACCCAAACAATTGGCCCTGTTAAACGCCAATAAATTAAGCCTGATAATCGCTTACCCGTTTCAATGTTTTATTTGGGTGTTAACCCCATTGACCATTTTGGTTGAATTGGTGGTGAATATATTTATTGGCCGGGCCAAAAACCGCCACGCAACCGATGCCAACCAAGAATTTGAGGACGAATTAAAGGGTTTTATAGATATGCACCGCGGCAATAGTGCCGAAATTAACGAGGAACGGCGCATGTTAAAGTCTATATTAGAATTGGACGATATAACCGTGGAACAGGTAATGACGCACCGCAAAAATGTTTTTCAAATACCCACCAATATGCCGGTTAAACGGGCCATAAACAAAATAATTGAAAGCAAATTCAGCAAAATACCACTATATGACCCCAAATTGCACGACAAAATTGTGGGGGTGATTCATTTGCGCAATATTGTGGAGGCATACCATAATAACCAAAATATAGAACTTAAACATATAGCCCAAAAACCATTTTTTGTGATAGAAAATACGACTATTTTGAAATTAATTTCGTCATTTCGCACCAAAAACGAACATTTTGCCGTGGTGGTTGACGAATATGGCGATTTTATGGGCATTATAACCTTAGAGGATATAATTGAGGAAATTATAGGCGACATAGACGAAAACCAAAATAATTTGGACGCAATAGAGGGCGTGCAGGAGGTTGAAACCGGCCATATTTACGATATTTTTGGCGAGGTGCCGATACGCGCCCTTAACCGCCATTTTGAATGGAACCTGCCGATGGATAATGCCACAACCATTGCCGGTTTGGTGATTGATTATGCCAAAAAAATACCCCAAGTGGGTGATTTTTACCATATTCAGAATGTGGTTATTCATGTAACCGAAAAACAACGGCATAAAATTACCAAATTGCGGTTGTTTATACAAAAAAATGGTGACGAATATGACCCAGAAACTAATTAAACGCACCCCATTACATACACGTCGCCTTGAAATAAATGGTTATTACCGCGATGATAATTTATGGGATATAGAAGCAATATTGATAGACACCCGCCATTACGGCATAAAAACATATAACCGCAATATACCCAAGGGTAGCCCCCTGCACGAAATGCGCTTAACACTAACCCTAAATTTTGAAATGGAAATAGTGGCGGTTTTTGCCAAAACCGATGCCAGCCCCTATAAAATTTGCCCGCATGTTAATGATTCGTATCAAAAATTGATTGGCGAACGCATTGCCCCGGGGTGGAGCGCGCGGGTTAAAACCATGTTCAAGGGGGTGATGGGGTGCACCCATATTACCGAAATGTTAATCCCCATGGGCACGGTGGCATACCAAACCATAAAAAGCGGTCAGGGGGCAAAATTATCTGGCAATGCGGCCGAATCATATTATTTAAATTCATGTTACGCTTGGTCAAGCGGTTCAGAAGTTTACAAAAACGCACAGGGGGATGTTGATTAATGACAACAAAAGCTTTTATTACCGGTATTACCGGCATGGTTGGTTCGCATTTGGCCGATTATATTTTGGCCAATACAGATTGGGAAATTCATGGTTTATTGCGCTGGCGTAGCCCGCTGGATAATGTGCAAAATTTGGTGCCGTTGGTTAATAAAAAACAACGGGTATTTTTTCATTATGGCGATTTGCGCGATTCGCAATCCATTGACGAGGTGGTGGGTAATATAAAGCCCGATTATGTTTTTCATTTGGCCGCCCAATCTTACCCCAAGACCAGCTTTACCGCCCCGTTGGACACATACGAAACCAATATACAGGGTACGTCGCGGGTGTTGGAGGCATTGAAAAAATTTGCCCCCAAGGCAGTGATTCATATTTGTGCATCGTCCGAGGTTTTTGGCCGGGTGCCGGCCGAAAAATTGCCGATAGACGAGGAATGTTCGTTCCACCCGGCTTCCCCCTACGCTATTTCCAAAATTGGCACTGACTTAATTGCCCGTTATTATGCCGAGGCATTTAATATGTGTGTAATGTCTACCCGTATGTTCACCCATACCGGCCCGCGCCGGGGCGATGTTTTTGCCGAATCGAGCTTTGCCAAGCAAATAGCACTGGCCGAGGCCCAACGCATACCCCCGATTATTAATGTTGGCAATTTGAAATCGCTTCGCACCGTGGCCGATGTGCGCGATGCTGTCAGGGCCTATTTCATGTTGGTAACCATTAACCCCACCCCCGGGGCATATTATAATATTGGGGGCACCCATACGGCCGAAATTGGCGAAATTTTACAGGATTTAATCAATTTATCACCATTAAAGGGCGATTTGAAGGTGGTGGAGGATAGCGACCGGCTTCGCCCGATTGATGCCGATTTACAGGTGCCCAATACCGCCAAATTCACCGCCCATACCGGTTGGAAACCTGAAATTCCATACCAACAAACCCTGCAAGATTTGTTGGATTATTGGCGCATACGCATACAAACCGAACAAAAGGATTTTTTAACCCGATGATTATTACCCAGAGCCCTTACCGCGTTTCGTTTTTTGGGGGTGGCACCGATTACGCCCAATGGTATATGGAACATGGCGGTTGTTTTTTGTCCATGACCATCAACCGCTATATCACCGTGGGTTTGCGCCCGCAATTGCCGTTTTTTAACCGCGAATTCACCGTTTATTGGCGCATTGCCGAACGGGTGGGCGAATTGGCCGATATTCAAAACCCCATAGTGCGCGAGCTGGCCAAATATTTAAAGGTTGAAAAGGGGTTTCAATTTTCATATTTTGGCGATTTGCCCAGCCAATCAGGCATGGGCAGTTCGTCTTCGTTTGCCGTGGCCGCCATTTTGGCATTTTACAAATTATGCAATTTGGAAATTTCACCGCTGGAGGCCGCCCAATTGGCATATAATATTGAATTTGACAAGTTGGGCGAAACCGTGGGGGTGCAGGACCATATTGCCGCCGCCTTTGGTGGGTTTAATTTTGTTACCATAACCAAGGACGGCAAATTTAGAATTAGGCGCATTATTATGGAACGCCAACAATTATTAAATTTCACCAACCGGTGCCTGTTGGTTTATACCGGCATTGAACGGCATGCCACCAAAATGGCCGAAAAACAGGTGCAAAATATTAAGGAAAAAACCCAAAATTATCAGGCCATTCAACAAATGGCCTATAATGCTTACGATTTAATAGAGGAACGAAATTTTGACGATTTTGGCCGTTTATTGCACGAAACATGGTTAATGAAACGGGCCATTGCCCCCGGTGTTTCCAACGATACCATTGATAATATTTACGAATTGGGCCGGCAAAATGGGGCCTTGGGTGGCAAATTATTGGGGGCCGGTGGCGGTGGTTTTGTGTTGTTATTTCATAATTCGGGCGACACCACCGGTTTAAAACGGGCATTTAAGGATTATTACACCATGCCCATACAGGTTTCACAGGGTGGTGCGCGCATAATATTACCCACCGATGGCCACGATGAACAGGGTTAAAACACACAAAACCAAGGAGAGAGAATGAGTAAGGATAAATTATTTGCCGATGGCGCAAAATTTGTAAATGGTTTGGGTGGCATGTTCGCCTGCGCCAAAAACGAGCTGGACACCGCCATGAAAAACAAATTATTGGCCCAATTACACGAAATTGGTTATGTCCCGCGTGAGGATTTTGAAATAATGCGCGAACTCGCCCAAAAATCATATTCCAAGGTATTAGAACTGGAAAAACGGATTGAGGCGTTGGAGAGTGGAAAAAAATAAATCAGTGTAAAATTAACAATAACCCAAAAAAATTAAACTATGACAAATCAACTCAATATTCAATATCAAGGCCGGTTATATGCCGAGGACTTCCTGAGACGTGGAATAACCAATTTTAGGATATGGAACGCGTTTAATGAAAATGCATTTGATAAATTTTTGCAATCAATTACCCAAATATATAACATATTTCCTAAAAATAACGAACCAAGTGAGGCAATTACCGAAAATGATTTTATTATAAAAATTTTGGAATCTCTTGGGTGGGAACATTATATTTTGCAGGCACATATATCAAACGAGGATATACCAGATATTTCATTATATGAAAATAGTGAAAAAAAATCACAAGCTCAAAACGGCAAAGTTAATATATGTAATTTCTTAGATTTAATCGTGGAATCTAAAGCATGGGGAATCCCCTTAGACCGAAAAAAAGAAAATAAACCCAATGAAAATGTTCCTTCCAACCAAATATTAAGATATTTGTCACGAATGGAGATTGAATCCAACCAAAGGGCTCTATGGGGAGTGTTAACCAATGGGAAAATATGGCGGTTATATTACCAAAAAAGCAAATCAAGGTCAGAGGAATATTTAGAATTTAATATTGAAACATTAATCAATGATAACGATATAGATTCTTTAAAACTATTTTATATTTTTTTCGGGCATATGTTTTTTTATCATTTAGAAAATGGTAAGCCAATTAGAGAGCTTGCCTTGGAACAATCAAAATTATGGGAAGAAACCGTAAAACAAGATTTGGCAAACCATATTTTTAATGATATATTTCAAAATATTGCACAAAATTTAATAAATAACGACCCGGACAAACCACCCAAAACCAAAGAATATTTACAGGATGTTAAGGAAAATTCTTTAATTTTTCTGTATCGTCTTTTATTTACATTTTATGCCGAGGATAGGGAATTATTGCCGATTAACAGCCAAAAATATTATACAAAAAGTATTAAATCCATTCGTGATGAGATAAAAGATAATATTCAAAAAGGAATTACCCATTTTCGTACAAGCCGAGTATATTGGGAAAAAATTAAAAATATTTTTAATGCCATAAATTTTGGAGAGGAAAATTATGAAATTCCACCCTATAATGGTGGTTTATTCAATATTGAAAATACCCTTATCTTAAACCGAAGCTTTATTAATGACGATACAATTCAAGATGTCATTTATAAATTATCTTATAAACGTGATGGAATGTTTGAATATTACATCAATTACCGTGATTTATCTGTGCAACAATTAGGTTCTGTTTATGAAAAACTATTAGAATATGACATTGCTGATAACTTTGATAATTTAATAATTTTACAACTATCCAATTTAGGTCGTAAAAAAAGTGGTTCATATTATACTGACGATGGTCTGGTTAAATTAATTATACATAATACACTTTCACCATTAATTAATCAAAGAGTTGCATTATTTTCTGATAAAATTAATGAATATATTCATGGAAAAATTACAGCTAGTGAATTACAACAATATGATTCGGTTGATAATATCATTTCCATGCGTATAGCCGATATTGCAATGGGTTCGGGGCATTTTTTGGTGGCATTAGTTGATTATTTGGCCGATATTTCATTGGAATTAATGAATAATTTACCTAGTGGATATGTATCACCTGTTGATAAAAAAATCAATGACATACGTCAATCCATTATCAAAAATTCCAAATGGCCAGATGGTAAAACCAAATGGCATATAAAAAATGACCATTTAAATGACAAGCAAATTATTAGAAGAATCATTTTAAAACAAGTGATACACGGGGTTGATTTAAACCCAATGGCGGTTGAATTAGCCAAAGTCGCGCTATGGTTGCATAGCTTTACAGTTGGTGCCCCTTTGTCCTTTCTTGACCATCATCTTAAATGCGGGAATAGCCTGTTTGGCGAACAAACCAAAAGAGCATTTAATGAAATTGCAGAATTAACTCCCTTATTTACCAGTGAAATTATTGAAAATGCCAAAAGTGCAACCAAAGAAATGGAATATATTCACAATTTAGCCGATATTAATATTAACGAAGCCCACCAATCACAGGAGGCCTATATTAAATTAATTAATAAAGTGAAACCATTGGAGGCATTATTAAATTTTTGCTATTGTTTAAGATATTTAGGGCTTTACAATATAAATAGCAAAAGAGCGCATCCAAGTATAATTAAATTATTTGAAGATAAGGATTTTATAAAAAAAATTGCTAATCAAAAAATTAAAAAATATGACGGGATACCCGCAAGTATAATTTTTAATAATATTGATAAAAATGATTATGAAAAAAATTTAAACCGCATATTTTACGAAGTAAATGAATTGCAAAAACAATTAAAATTTTTCTCGTTTGAATGTGCATTCCCCCATATTTGGCAAGATTGGACAGGTAATAAAACTGGGGGGTTTGATGCCATAATAGGCAACCCGCCATGGGAAAGAATGAAATTACAACAGGTTGAATGGATGGGTGAACGATTGCCGGAGTTCGCAAATAAAAACAAGGTGGAACGAGATAAAGCAATTTCAAACATGAAAAATGACAACCCATTAAAAATGTCTTATTTGAATGCAGAAATATTGGCTAATAATTTATTAAACCTAAGCAGAAAAAGTGGTGATTTTAGTGAATTATCATCAGGTGATATAAATTATTACGCATTATTTGTTGAAAGGTCACTTAATTTAATTAAACCAGATGGAATGGTCGGCTTGGTTGTGCCTTCGGGTATTGCTTCAGATAAAACTTATTCAAAATTCATTGAAAAAATTTTAACTCATCAAAGATTATATATATTTTATGATTTTGAAAATAAAAATAGAAATTCACAATATAAATTTTTTTCCGATGTTGATGATAGATTTAAATTTTGCACAATTTGCATTGGCGGCAATAAATTAAAATTTGACAAAGTAAAGTATGCCAATTTTGTAGAAGACATAAAACAAATTAATGATTCCAAATTGGAAATTGGTGCTCATATCTTAACATTATTTAACCCCAAAACCCATACATTGCCCATAATACGTAATAAAATTGATTGGGAAATTTTACAACAAATATATGAACATATTCCAATATTTGACACCGAAATTGAAAATAATAATTGGAATATACGCTATACTTCATTATTCCATATGACAGGCGATTCGCATTTATTTTACGATAAAAAAATGCTTGATACAATGAAGTCTTATATTATTAACCCACATTTATTTAAAAGAGGTGATGAAGAATATATCGCGCTTTATGAGGCAAAAATGATAAATCAATTTAACCACCGATATGCAGGGGTGGAGGTAAATAAAAATAATTTGTTCAACCGCGCAATTGGTAAACCGGTCAATCAAAATTTATTAAAAAACCCCAAGTTTATACCCACCCCACAATATTGGGTTAACAAACAGGAATTAGAAAGCAAATTACCACAAAATATTCATTGGGTTATTGGGTTTCGCAATATTACAAGAACCACCGATGCAAGAACTATCATTTCTGCAATATTGCCTAGATTAGCATATGGTAACTCACTTCAATTAATTTTACCGCAAAAGGTAAATGATAAAATTTCAAATGAGGAAAATTCAAGATTATTAAAGTCGTTTAAAACAAACTCATGGTTATTGGTTGCAAATCTTAACAGCTTCATTCTTGATTATATTGCCCGTAGCAAAATACAGGGAACAAATGCCAGTTGGTATATAATAGAGCAATTGCCAATAATTCCAATTGATAATTACAAGAAATGTAATATCAAAGATAAAACTGCATTTGATTTGGTAAAAGAATGGGTTTTATATCTTAATTATTCCAGTAATGACTTAAAACCCTTTGCTGTTGATTTAGGTTATGATGGCGAACCTTTTATTTGGGACGAAATATCAAGACTTCATATTATTTGTAAATTAAATGCATTATTTTTTAAATTATATGGCATTAATGATGAAGAAACTATCAAATATATTTTGGGAACATTTCCAATAGTTAAAAAAGAATCTATTGAAAAATATGGTATGTATATTGAAGAAACATTAATTATTCAATACCACCGTGCCATTTCAAATGGTGATTACGAATCAATAATAGACATTGTGTGAATACCCCACCCAACCATAAAAAAACTCTGGGGAATAAAACATATTGATTTTCAATGCGAATGTTATTAAGGTTGGGTTATGAATATAGTTGAATTTGCCCAAAACAAGGCGCGATTGGTCTTGTTGTTATTTGCATTTATCCTGACTGCGGGGGGGTATGCCATATATGCCATACCCAAGGAATCGGACCCGGATATAAAAATACCCATTATTTACACCGTGGTGCAATTGCGCGGTATCAGTGCCGAGGATTCGGTGAATTTGTTGGTAAAACCCATTGAGCGCGAGGTAAGGTCAATTGAGGGATTAAAAGAAATTCGTTCCAATGGTTTTGAATCGGGCGGGTCAGTGGTTATGGAATTTAAGGCCGGCTTTGATGCCAAAAAGGCGATAGCCGACGTGCGTGAGGCGATAAACCGCGCCAAGGCCCAATTGCCCAAGGATGCCGATGAACCAGCCATTTACGAGGTCAATTTAAGCCTGTTTCCGGTATTAACTATTTTATTATCGGGCGATGTGGAGGAACGGGTATTATTAAAGGCGGCCAAGGAAATAAAGGATAATTTGAAAAATATTCCGCAAATATTATCGGCCGATATAATTGGCGATAAAGCCAATTTGGCCGAAATTATTATCTCGCCCGATAGGGTTGATGAATATAAAATCCGGGCCGATGAAATAGCCGAGGCCTTGGGCAATGCCAATGTGTTAATACCGGCCGGTGCGTTGGAAAATGGTTCGGGAAAATTTGCCATTAAAATACCCGGGCTTATTTCAACCCCACAGGAATTGCGGGCGGTGCCGATTAAAAAACATGGCAATAAAATTATTACATTGGGCGATATTGCCGAATTACGTTATAGTTTCAAGGAATCTTCTTCGTTGGCGCGGGTTAATGGCAACCCGGCATTGGCCATACAAATTAAAAAACGCACCGGTGAGAATATTATAGAAACCACCAAGGCCGCCCAATTGGTGGTGGAGGAAGCGCGCAAACGCCTGCCACAAACCATTCATATACAAACCATACAGGATAAATCGCACCATATACAAAATATGTTAACCGAATTAACCAATAATATTTTCAGTGCAGTTTTGTTGGTTTTGGCGGTAATTTTGGCATTTTTGGGGTTTCGTTCGGGTATTTTGGTGGCTTTGTCGGTGCCGGGGTCATTTTTGGGTGGTATGTTGGCCCTGTATATCAGCGGGCTTTCTATTAATGTGGTGGTGTTATTTACCCTTATATTATCGGTGGGTATGTTGGTTGATGACGCGATAGTGGTGTGCGAATATGCCGCCCGCCGCATTGGCTTGGGCATGAATGTGCGTGCCGCATATAACGAGGCGGCCACCCGTATGGCCACCCCCATTATTACCGCAACCCTGACCAAAATGTTGGTATTTTTGCCATTATTATTTTGGCCGGGCATTGTTGGCCAATTTATTCGGTATATGCCAATTACCTTGATAGCGGTTTTAACGGCATCACTTATTTTTGCCTTAATTTTTGTGCCGGTTATTGGGGCAAATATGGCGCATTTGCGGCGGGTTTTTGTTTATTTGGCCTTTATTTTTATTATTATAGCCGGTGGGGCAACTTTGGCCGGTGGTATGGGTGGTTTTGCCGGTGCTATTGTGGCTTTGGTGGCGGTTATGGTGTATGGCAAATATAGCAAAAAACCCGATGAAACCCCAACAATTATTGCCGATGAGCATGTTTTAACCGAGGACGAACAAGACGAACCCCTGCCGCAAAGCGGTATTGGCAAAATATATTGCCAGATATTGGACGCGATTATTCACAAACCCATCATTTCATTAACGGTGGCATTTGCCCTATTACTAACCAGTTATGCCATGTATGGTAAATTTGGTAAGGGGGTGGAATTTTTCCCGGCCATTGAACCCGAACGTTTTATTATTGATGTTTCGGCACGCGGTAATTTGTCATTACAGGATAAATTGGAAAGCATGATTCGCGTGGAAAAATTGGTGATGGATTATGCCCAACAATTCAGCGGGGTAAAGGTGGTAACCACTTTGGTGGGCCGGGTAAGCGATCAATCGCCCGATGATAATATTGGGCAAATTCAGGTGGAATTAAGCGATTGGAAGGAACGGCCTTCGGCCTTTGCCATTATGAACGAAATGCGCCAAAATACCGAAAAATTGGGTGGTATGAAAATAACCGTGCAGGGCGAACAGGGTGGCCCGCGTTCCAACAAGCCGGTTACATTGTTAATTACCGGTGATGATAGGGCCAATGTGTTAAAAACTGCACAGGAAATTGAAAAAATATTCCAAAATGACCCCAATTTACAGGATGTAGCCAGCGATTTGCCCATACCAAAATTTAATTGGCAATTAGACACCAACCGCGCCGAGGCCGCCAAATATGGCATAAATATACCATTAATTGGTTATTATGTGCAAATGTTAACCGATGGGGTTAAGGGAGCAGTTATTCGCCCCAATGACACTGATAAGGAGGTTGATGTGGTGGTAAGATTCCCCGCCCAATACCGCAATTTGAATAATTTGGATAAGGTAAAAATTAATACCCCACAGGGTTCTGTGCCACTGACCCAATTGGTTACCCGCCATGCCGTGCCCGATGCCGGCACCATCAGGCGGGTTGATGAGAAAAATGCCTTTAAGTTAGAGGCAGCAGTAAAAACCGGATTTTTACCCACCACCGAAATTGCCCGTATAGGCCAACAATTGGCCGGCATGAAATTGCCAGATGGTGTGCAATATAAATTTGTGGGCGAACAAAAGGATCAACAGGAATCGCAAGCTTTCTTGATAAAGGCATTTTTGGTGGCCATATTTATGATAGCCCTGTTAATGTTGCTTGAATTTAACAGCTTTTCCAGTTGTTTGTTTATTTTGACATCGGTTATTATGTCTTCGGCCGGGGTGTTGGTGGGGTTATTATTAACCGGCCGGCCATTTGGTATTGTTATGTCGGGTATTGGGGTGGTTGCGCTGGCCGGTATTGTGGTTAATAATAATATCGTTTTATTAGACACTTACGACCATTTGCGCGCCCGCGGGGTTGAACCATTATTGGCAATTAAAAAGGCGGCATACCAAAGGTTTCGGCCGGTTTTTTTGACCAGCTTTGTCACCGTGTTGGGCTTAATACCGGTGGTTTATGCGGTTAATATAGACTTTTTACACCGCACGGTGGATATTGGCGGGCCGGCGACTCAATGGTGGTTGCAATTATCCACCGCCATTGCCGCCGGCATGACCTTTGCCACCCCATTTACATTGTTAATAACCCCGGCCATGGTGATAATACGCGAACGATATTTGGGTTTGGTGGGCACACAAACCAAAACCGAACGCCGGCCATTTCAATTATTCGGCCGTATAAAGGCCATATTTGGTAAATAATGGACATTAATACCCCCAGCATAACCAATAAATATTGGCAATTGCCAGACGAAAATAATGAACTTGACCAATTATTGGCCATGCAAACCCATATCAGCCCGCTTAATATTTCCATATTGCGCAACCGCGGTATTACCGAACCAAGCGATATTGAACAATTTTTGAAACCGCGCCTGAAAAATTCACTGCCCGACCCGTTTACATTTTTGGATATGCACAAGGGCGTTGATTTGTTAATAAAAGCCATAAAAACCCAGCAAAAAATAGTCATCTGGGGTGATTATGATGTTGATGGGGCCACTTCATCGGCCATTTTATACGATTATTTGCACCATAAATGCCATGCGCAGGTGGAAAGCTATATTCCCGACCGGTTAAAGGAGGGTTATGGCCCAAACATACCGGCATTGGAAAAATTGGTTGCCGATGGGGCCGAAGTGATTATAAGCGTTGATTGTGGCATTACCGCATTTGACCCAATAAAACGGGTCAAACAATTGGGCGGGCAATTTATAGTGCTTGACCACCATGTATCCGAGGATAGCTTACCACCGGCCGATGCGATAATTAACCCCAACCGCCATGACGAAAATAAACAATATGGTTATTGTGCGGCCGTGGGGGTTTGTTTTATTTTTTTGGTGGGCCTGCAAAAAAAATTGCGCGAAATGGGCTTTTTTAATGGGGGCGAACCCAATTTAATGGATTATTTGGATATTGTGGCATTGGGCACCGTGGCCGATGTCGTTCCTTTGGTGGGGTTAAACCGCGTTTTTGTGGCGCAGGGCCTAGCCAAATTCCACCAAAACCCGCATTTGGGCATGTTGGAATTGGCGCAAACTGCCGGTTGTGCCAACATGAATGCCGGGGTTATTGGGTTTCAATTGGGGCCACGCATTAATGCCGGTGGCCGTATTGGCAAGTCAAGCCTTGGGTTTGAATTATTAACCACCCCGGCCCCCCTTACCCGTCAAGAAATTGCCCTTGAATTGCATATTTTGAACGAACAACGCAAATCACTGGAACAGGAAATTTGCGAACATGCCATCGCCATGGCCGAAAATTACAACCCCGACCACCAATTTATAATATGCGGGGGCGACAAATGGCATTTGGGGGTGGTGGGTATTGTCGCATCGCGCATTAAGGACAGGTTTTTAAAACCCAGCATGGCGATAGCATGGGTGGGCGATGTTGGGCATGGTTCGGCCCGTTCGGTGCGCGGGGTGCATATTGGCAATGCAATAATACAGGCCAAAAACCACGGGTTATTATTAAGCGGTGGCGGACACGCCATGGCCGCCGGTTTCAAAATTCAACGGCAAAATTTGCCGGCCTTTGCCCAATTTTTATACGAATATTTTCAAAATTTGGGCATACACGAAAGCCCCAAAACCATTGTGGCAGTAGATGCCTGCCTGCCCATTCAATCACTAACCAGCGAATTGGTGGGGCAATTGGCCCAATTGGAACCATTTGGGGCCGGCCATAGCGAACCGGTTATTTTGGTAAAAAATTGCATATTACAACAGGTGAATTGGTTCAAGGACAAACATTTTCAGGCAACATTTAGTGATGAATTGGGGCAAAAAAAATGCCGCACCATCATATTTAACGCCACCCATTCACCCCTTGCCCAAACATTGGCCACCGCCCGCAAAAACACCCGCTTTCATATTGTTGGTTCGGCCCGTATATCGGATTATAATGGTGGTATAGATTTTTTTATAGAGGATGCGTGTTATGGGTGAGGGTAATTATTTAATCCGTGATTCTTCAATAATTTTAAACAAATTATCTCTCTCGCTATCCTTAATTTGATTAATTAAAATCAATAATTCATCTATATTCTGCTTTATTCCAAAATGATTCAGTTGATAATCTTTAAATTGCACCTCTATATTGGTTAAAAACATATACAGCCATAATAATGCGTCAGGATATTCTTTATTTGCCTTATTTTGCCTTAGACAAATATTAAAATAATATTCACTAAAATAATCTATATTGTATCCGGTAATTGAATTTTTAATGACTTTACTTTTCAACTCATATTCGTTCAATAAATTTAAGGTATTAGCATTTAAATCAATTTCAATTAAATATTCTTTTATTTTAATTTTTTGATAATAACTATTATCCTTCATAAATTCATTATATATATCCATAAATACTTTATAATAAGTATAAGTGTCGTGCTCATGATTATTTGAAATAACCTGTTCTTTCTTCAAATAATCATAATAACTCTCTAAGTGCTTTAAAATTATTATAAAATACTTTTCTAATAACAAAAAACCAATTTTGTCATTTTTCAAAATATTTTCTAATATTTTTCTTATATTTGTCAAAATTGCATGTCGGTGATTTGAATGATCATTCAAATCAATTAAATATGGTATAAAAACTTCAGCAATACCTTTAAAAGTTTCAAATATCTCTTCTCTATCAGTCATTTGTTAATACACATCAATTAGACCATCGTCATTTATATAAAATACAAAGCTGGGGTATTTTTCTAAATATTCCTTGATGGTCATGGCCCCACGTTCACCGGCCTTGACAATTTTTGAGTTAATATCGTGTTTTTTAAAAGCCTCTATCAAAACATTCACATCATCATATTTTTCATTTATATCCCTATATTGTAAATGGCAATTATAACCATTAAAATATATGTTAATCGCCATATTGTTTTTGTCCAACCATTGAAAATGAATATTTTCTAATGATGCGTTAACCAATGGAACAATGGGAATATCAGTTTGGGATACAAAATATATGCTGTGAATAAATTCTTTCAGGCTTGGTAATTCCCCACCATTTTTTAATTCCAATTCGGCCAATTGTTGGGTGATAGGTTGAATGAAATGGAATTTTTTTGGTAGTTTCTTTACATCAATATCAATAAAAGGTTTTTTTTCAAATTGAAATACCGTTAAATTTATGAGTAAAATGCTTTTAAACTCTTTAATATAATCCTCCGAAATCAATTCAAAAAATCCTTTAAGAAATAAGTTCCTATCTTTCATTGCCTCAAATATAGTGATAATATTATTTAAATAATTAATACTTAATCTATTTACAGCAAAATCACTATTAATAAACTGGAATATTAAAACTTCAATATCTTCATTTCCCATAAATCTACTTATTTTATCCAATATCTCTTGCGCTTCCTTATTCATTTTCAAAATATTATTCACGCGGTCATTCCCAACCACCCCTGCACCGGTAATGGCGGGCGGGTATTCATTTTGTGGTTTTGTGGGTTGTTGCTGTGTCATAATGGTAATTTACCACCAAATTGGGTAAAAATCAATAGCATATTCTTAAAATACGAAAACCATTATAACCAATACCATTCATATTAAATGGTTTTGCCGGGTTATTAAAATTTTGGGCTTTCAATTGCCAATTTCAATTTAAATAAATTGGTTAAAAACCTGAATTATTTCATGTTTTTCAATAAACCCCAAATATTTTTTTTTGGGGGGGGGTCAAAATACTGCAAAATATTAAGCTTTATATCCCCGCGACTGACTGCCCACCATCTATTATGTATGATGAACCGGTTATCCAATCGCTGGCGGGGGAACATAATAATAAAACCATACCCAATAAGTCAGAAATTTGGCCCAAACGGCGCAATGGCAATTGGGTGATTAATTCCTGTTCGCGGCCGGTGGTTTCCAAATATTCGCGGTTTAGGTTGGTTTTTATGAACCCCGGGCATATTGCATTCACGGTAATGCCATATTGGCCCCAATCATGCGCCATTACCTCGGTCAGGCGTTTTACCACCGCCTTGGAAGCCGTATAGGAAACCGAACCCTTGGCAATACCGCGAAAGGCCATGGTGGATGCTATATTGACAATTTTGCATGGCCGGCCGGCATTTATGGCATGGCGGGCTACCTCGGTGCTCATAACCCGCAGGGCATTGGCGTTCAATTCCATCACGCGGTGCCATTCATCGGTAGTGGTGTCCAATGCCTTGCTACGGCCCACGGTGCCGGCATTGTTGATTAATACATCAGGCAGGCCCACCCCGTCCACTATGCTTGCCACCAATTGGGGTATGTCGCCCAATTTATATAAATCAAACGGGTAAATTTCACTGCCGGCGCATTGTTTTTGCAATTGCAATAATTCGGCCTTCCGGCGCGCCACCATAACCACCCGCGCCCCATGCATGGCCAAAAATTTGCAAAATTCGGCCCCAAAACCGCTGGAAGCACCGGTTACAATAATTATTTTATCCTTTATTGATAATATTTCATGCATTATTTTATAAAATCTTTATATGCATCCTGAAATTTGGTTAACCATTCCTTGGTTACCGGTTTTTGAAATAACGAATTGCGAATGCGGTTGTCATAATCGTCCAACCCATATTCCAACAGGTCAAATTTAGAAATTTTGGACATGCCAACCTTGTTGGAATGGCCCCACCCCCAATAATTCACCATATAGGAACTAACCGATTGGTGGTTGGCGGCATTAACATAATCATAAACCAAATCCTCGGACACCTTGTCATTCTTTAACAAAAAATGCCCGCAAACGTAGGATGAAACCCCCTCGGAATTATTAAAGCTGAATTTCATATCATAACCCAAGGACGAAGCCTTGATGGCGGTATCAGGGAAGGCCCATACCAATTTCAAATTTTTATCAACAATAATATCGGCCATTTCGCTGGGGTTGGTGGCAATAACTGCCCCGTTATTTTTCAATTTCTTTAAAAATTCCTTGGCCTGTGCCCATTGGTCATCGGTTAATTTGCTAACATCCTTAACCCCCACCGCCAACAGGGCCAACGAAATTGGGGTGTAATAACCATCGGCTATTATACCCACCTGCCCCCGTAATGCCGGGTCAATAAACGATTGCAAATTTTGCAAATATTTTTTGTTTAAACCCGCCTTATAAACCGATAAAGCATATGAGAAATAATGGGGCACCATATACACGTTACCATCACCAGCCTGCGATTGTTGGGCCTGAAATTCACGAAATATTTGTTGCCAATTTTCCAATTTCTTAACATTCCATGGCTTTAATACCCCGGCCTTCAACCAATTATCAATATTATAACTGCAAATATTGGCCACGCCATATTTATTGGGGTTTTTTAATACAAAATCCAATGCCTCGTCCTCGTCCCGAAATATAGTAAAATTGGGCGCACGGCCATTTTTTTTCACAAAATTAGAATAAAATAAGGGTTCGTTCAGGCCGTCCCATTCCAAAATATACAAATCATCAACCGATGACGCGTAAATTGGGCGACCCGCCATAGCCATAACCAGCACGGCAATGCATAAAAAAATTGATAAAAAATAACCAGTGTTGCGCATTATATATCCCTTGGGTTAATATTTTATTGCAGTTTAATGCTATTCGCAATCAAAATCAAACTAAATTTTTAAAAAATATTGATTAAATGAATTTATTTGATATTATGAAAACATGGAAAACGATAAATTATTAGCATTTGTGGCGCAATATAGCGAATATTTCAGGGATTTATTGCAACAATATCACGACCAAATATATTCCCCACCGGCAGATGGTGAATATTATGAAAATGTGCAATATTATATTAACCAAATTTATGCCATAAACCATACAAATGACGTAGAATTCGTGCAAAGCGAGCTCCGCCACCGCAAAAATTTGGCGCAATTTTGGGCCGGCATCATGGAATTATCGGGCGAATGGCGGCTAGAGGATTGCACCAAATTTTACAGCGATATAGCCGATGCCTGTGTGCAAATTGCCCTGAAAACCATCATTCATCAATTGCAGGCAAATAATATTATTGCCAATGATGCCGGTTTGTTTTCGGTGGCCATGGGCAAATTGGGGGCGCGTGAGTTAAATTTTTCGTCCGACATTGATTGTATTTTAATATATGACGAGGAAATATGCCAAATAACTAACCCCGACCGCTTTAACAAGGAATTACGCAATGCCGGTTTATTATTTATCCGCCTGTTAAACGAATACACGGCCGATGGATTTGTTTACCGCACCGATTTACGCCTGCGCCCCGACCCATCAGTTACTCCATTGATAGTTTCCACCAGTTCGGCATTGCGTTATTACCAATCAACCGGTGCATTTTGGGAACGCATGGCCCATATAAAGGCCCGCATTCATGCCGGTAATGTGGTGGCCGGGCAAAAATACTTAACCCAAATTCAACCATTTATTTTCAGGCGCAAGTTAGATTTTTTGGCGATAGACGAAATGGCCCAAATACGCGCCCGCATTTTGCAAAATTTAGACAAATTTGAGGGTTTGTATAATTTGGATATAAAATTAAGCCACGGGGGCATTCGTTCCATTGAATTTATTACCCAAAGCCTGCAAATAGTATATGGTGGCAAATACCCCCAATTACAGGGCGGGCAAACCATAGAAATGTTGGGCGAATTATACAAATTGCAAAAAATTACCGACCATGAATTTCAAATTTTAACATCAGCATATTATTTTTACCGCAAATTGGAACATTATTTACAAATGTTACAAAACGAACAAACCCACCATTTGCCCAAAACCGCTGAATCATTTGCCCATTTTGCCGGTTTTTTGCGCATGGAACCACAAATATTGGGCGATAAAATATTATTCTTTATGAACCAAGTGCAGGCAATAGAAAACCAATATTTTGGCGAATATATTAATAATTTGCGGGCCGAGGAACCAATTAAAAATGATACACCCCACCATATTTCAGCTGAATCCTTAGCGATAATGAATGTTTGGCAAACCAGCCCTTACAAGGCATTAAAGAACGAAAAATCAAACCATTATATAATAAAATTAATTCAAAAAATTACAATATTGGGGCACGATGATAAAAATATAAATGATAAAATTTTGTTATTTGATACTATTTTGCAAAAAATACCACAGGGGTTGGAATTTTTGGTTTTGTTAGACAAAAACCCAGCCATATTGCCTCAATTATTCGCCATTTTTTCGCATTCGGATTTATGTTATAATTATATTTTGGAAAACCCCATTATTATTGAATCGGTTTTGTTGCGCCATAATAACCGCGAAACATTGGAAAATATTATAAAACACGAATTCCCCCTGCGTTTTGATTATAACGACCTAGACCGGATTGGCCACAGCCTTTACCAGCAATATTTTTTATGCTGTTTCAGCCTGTATTATGACTTCATAATCAAAAACCAAACACCGGCCCGCCTGAGCCACAAATTATCTCGCTTGCGTTCGGCCGTAATAAGTGAAGCCACCCAATTTTTGGCCAATACATACAGCGACAACCAAAAAACCACCCCTGATGGGCGCGATATTGCCATTTTGGCGCTGGGCAAATTAGGGGTTAACCAATTACACCCCCTGTCAGACAGCGATTGCATGGTCATTTACCAACCTGCGAACAATTGCCGGGCGGGATATTACACCAAATTAACCAGCCGTTTGGGCAATTTTTTGGGCCAATTGGGGGTGCATGGCAAAATGATAGATTGGGATTTGCGCCTGCGCCCCGATGGCGAGGACGGGGCCATTTGCGTGCAATTTGATGGGTTTTGTAATTATTACCAAACCCGCGCTTGGGTTTGGGAGGAAATAGCACTGGTCAAGGCCCGAATAATATATGCCCCACCCCCATTACAGGCCAATATTGAACAGGCGATTCGCGCAATTTTAACCAAACCACGCCAGTTAAGCGATATTGCCACCGCCTGCCACGAAATGTTAGAAAAAATTTGGCAGGCCAAAAAACCAGACGATTGGGATTTGAAAAACCGCCCGGGTGGCACCATGCAGGCCGACTTTATTGTGAATGGTTTAACATTATACCATGCCCATCAATACCCCGAACTGGCCGGTTATTTTGGCAATATAAACGCCCATATTTTGGCAAATTTGGGCATTTTAACCCACACGCAGGCCAATGATATTAATAGCGCATTGGAATTTTACCACCAAATAACCACCCTGACCCACCTGCATAATGCCCAAAAATGGCATAAATTAAGCCCGCCCCAACAATGGCATACTGCCCAACAATGCGGTTATGCATCGGTTGATAATTTGCTGGAAAATATCAATAAACATGCCGGCAATGTTGCGCGAATATTCGCTTGTGTTTACCCGTAATTGATGGTAATCGCCATTCATGGAATTTTATTATATTATATTTATTGCCTTTGCCACCGGTTTTGCACATGCGTTGGAACCTGACCATATAATTGCATTACAAAATTTCACCATCAATGGGGGGCGTAAAAAATTGTTATTGATGCGTATTTTATTATGGGGTTTGGGGCATGGGTCAACAATTTTAATTTATACTATATTATTCGTTTTATTACAAATACATATATCTGAAAATTATAATCAACTGACCGACCGATTGGTTGGCTTATTGATGATATTTATGGGGTTATGGTTATTGCGCAAACAAACCGGGCATATTCATTTCCACCGCCATGGTTGGCGGATTCACATACACCCGCATCAACATATTGAAACACCCAACCACGAACACCAACACCGATTAACCATTGGTGCATTCATAACCGGTATATTGCATGGTTTTGCCGGGTCTTCGGCCGTTTTGGCATTATTTTTAAGCCATAACCCGTCAACTACTCATATTTTAACCAATATTGCGGTTTTCTCGCTTGGTTGTATGTTGGGTATGGTGCTGTTTAGTGGCCTGTTAATTTTACCGGTTAATTTTATGGCCCAAAGGCACCCCCATTGGCACAAAATTGCCATTTGCGGTTTGGCGGTTTTGTCAATTATATATGGGGGTTATATGGCGGTGGGTGGGTTAATGCCGGTATAATCACGCCTTTAAAACCTCTTGCCATATTGCATTCAGGTTGCGTATATTATTCTCGCCATTAAACAGAATATTTTCAATTTTTTGGGAATTAAAATCAGGGTAAATAAATTTATTGGTTTGATATTCAATTTTGGTTAATTTGCGAACAGATTCGCGGTTGGCGGCCACAAATGTGCTCTCGGTAATAGACTTAGCCACCTGTGGTATATGAATAAAGCTTAAAAAATTATAAACTGCATCCAAATTTTGGCAATTGGCTGGCACCGACAACACACCCTCGCCTTGAAATATCCCCTCGCTGGGGAAAATGGGGGCATAATTATTATTTTTTAATTGAAAAAAACTGGGGGTAATGCTGTTTACAATATTGGCCTTGACCTGATTAAACAAATAAACATGGTCGTTGGAAATAATGGGTTTGCGTTGTTTTTTAACATTAATTAAAAAATCGCGCACTATTTTTAAATGGTTTTTGTTATTGGTATTATAACCATAACCCAAATATAACGATGCCAATTGTATTAACGCATTATTATCCTCGTTCAGCCAACCCACAACCGCATTGGGGGGTGCTTTGTCAAATAATACACCCCAGCTTTCGGGGGGTTTGGCAAAAAATTTTTTGTCATAACATAAAACCGAAAACGTCCGCCCAACCGAAATAATATAATCCATTTCCTTCTCGTCAAATTCACCCACCATGGTCAGGGTAGGTTTTTCATAATTGACAATGCGCTTTGTGTCCAATTTGGTTAATTTATTGGCCGCCATCAAACGGCTGGCAAATTGATATGCCGAAACGAATAAATCACCAACATATACACCATTCATAATTTTGTCGGATGCATCGTAAAAATTATCAAATTGAAAAAATTCAATATCGGTTTTATATGTGTCTATAAAATGTTGAAAGTTCGCCCTATCGCCCGAGTAGATGGGCGTGAATAATTTCAGCTTTTTTGATTGGGCGAATCCCGCGCGTGGCAATTTAATACCCACAACGCTGGCCCCAATTCCAGCATTAAAAAGTCGTCTTGACAGATTCATATATATATTAAACATTATTTTTTTGCAATTTACAAGCAATAAATATTGATTTTATTATAAATATATGTAATTTTCAAAAAAAAGGAATATAAATATGAACCATCAATATGTTTACTTCATGCAAAATGTCGGCAAAATTTACCCCGGCGGCAAGGAAGTGTTAAAAAATATACATCTGCAATTTTTACCCAACGCCAAAATTGGGGTGCTGGGCGAAAACGGGGCCGGTAAATCAACATTATTAAAAATTATGGCCGGGTATGACAAGGATTTTAATGGCGAGGCATGGTCGGCCGAGGGAGTTTCGGTGGGTTATTTGGCACAGGAACCGAAATTGGACCCCAAATTGACCGTGGGTGAAAATGTTATGGCCGCCCTGGCCCCCATAAAAAAAATTGTTGATGAATTTAACGAGATTTCGGCCAAATTGGGCGAAGTTACCGATAATGACGAAATGATGGAATTAATTGATAAACAAGCACAATTACAGGAAAAAATTGATGCGGCCGATGCATGGGATTTGGAATCGACCATTGAGGTGGCCATGGATGCCATGCGTTGCCCACCGGCCGATTGGGCGGTTGACAAATTATCAGGGGGCGAGGTGCGCCGGGTGGCATTATGCAAATTATTGCTGGAAAAGCCCGATATGTTATTATTGGACGAACCAACCAACCACCTTGATGCCGAATCTATTGCTTGGTTAGAAAGGTTTTTAGAGGAATATAAGGGTTGCGTGGTGATGGTAACCCACGACAGGTATTTTTTGGATAATGTTACCGGTTGGATATTGGAGCTAGACCGCGGTCATGGTATACCTTACGAGGGCAATTACACCGAATGGTTAAAACAAAAACAAAAACGATTGGCGTTAGAGGAAAAAACCGAAACATCGCGTATGCGCCAATTGGCCGAGGAACAAGAATGGGTAACCGCCAACCCCAAGGCCCGTCAGGCCAAGTCAAAGGCGCGGATAAAGGCTTACGAAGAATTATTAAGCGTGAGCAATGAAAAGAAGTCATTAACCGAACAAATTATAATACCCAACGGCCCACGGCTGGGGGGTAATGTTATTGAGGCGATTGATTTGGCCAAGTCGTATAATGAAAAATTATTATTTGATGGGTTAAATTTCCGCCTGCCCCCCGGGGGAATAATTGGAGTGATTGGCCCGAATGGTGCGGGTAAAACCACTCTGTTTCGCCTGTTAACCGGTCAGGAACAACCCGACAAGGGCAGTATTAAATTGGGCGAAAGCGTGAAATTGGGCTTTGTTGATCAATCGCGCGGTTCGTTAAAGGATAATGTCAGCGTGTGGGAGGAAATATCCGGTGGTCTTGATAATTTGGATTTGGGCGGTAAGTCCGTCAATTCGCGGGCTTATTGTTCGGCCTTTAATTTTAGGGGTTCTGACCAACAAAAAAAGGTTGGGCAATTATCGGGCGGGGAACGCAACCGTGTGCATTTGGCCAAAATGTTAAAAACCGGTGCCAATGTTTTGTTATTGGACGAACCCACCAACGATTTGGACGTAGACACATTGCGTGCATTGGAAAATGCCCTGAATGAATTTGCCGGTTGTGCCGTGGTAATTTCGCACGATAGGTGGTTTTTAGACCGCATTGCCACCCATATTTTAGCATTTGAGGGGGATTCGCACGTTGAATGGTTTGAGGGTAATTATCAATCTTACGAGGAGGACAAAAAACGCCGCCTTGGCATTGATGCATCACAACCCCACCGCCTGAAATTCCGTAAGTTTACGAGGTAATATCAAGCATAATAATTGTTACCTTACAAATTATGATTTTCTTAATAAAATTAAATGACAATTATTTACTTCATGCCATTTAGTCGTTTCTCATCATTGCTGACAAATAACACACCATTTTTTTCATCGTATCTTGTATAAATTGATACATTATTTAATATATCACCTCTTAGTTTAATAGAATAATTTCCCTCTTTAAAAATTTTATTGCTGTTATTAGGTTTAATAATATTAGTTTTATACATATTTTCAGCAGTAAATACATTTATAATTTTTTCTTCAATCAAACTATTACTACAATTTATATGAACACTATTAAGTAGTATATTTGTTCTATAATTAGCAGTATCAGTTATATCATTTTCACTTAATGTTCTAACCATTACTACCCCACAATTTTTATATTATAAAAATTTTTATTAATAATCAATGTTTCAATTTCAATGGGTATTTCAGATTTACTTGATTCTACATTTATTATTTCACTATTTTCTTCGTTCTTTAATATATTCCATACAATATCAAAATAAATGATTATCATCACCAAATTAACGGCCTGTATTTCAACCTCTTCGTTTTTGTAAAAATAAAAATCATTGTTATTACCTTCCATGACACAATGCTTTATTGTGTATGGCCTAATCATAGAAACCAAATCTGTATGTTTATCATCTAACATCTTAAATACTAGCCCGGGAATCTCACCATTAAAATTGAATCGCAAATGAGATATTGCCCATAAAATCGCTAAGTCAGTCATTGCATTTTCAAACTTTTCAGTGTTTTTATCTGAACTTTGACTGGACAACTCTTCTTGTTTCAATTCGTTAAGATCACTATTTTCAAATTCAAATGGATAATTTGGAAAAGACACTACAGAATAAAACGCCAAACCGGCCCTTTTGGAACATCTTAGTTTATGTCCCATTATCCGCTTATTATCTATTATCTGGTCAAAATTATAAAATAAACGGAACTCTAACCATATAGCATAATAATATTGTAAAATCTCCTTCAAGAGTGATTCGTTAACTGCTAAATTATATTTATTAGCTATAACGTTTGCATATTTTTTTAAAAGATTAAATTTTACAATATAAGCTCCCTCATTTTCCGCTGTATTAGCCATTATACACCCTAAATTCCTGATAACCTAATAAAAGATTGTCATTTTCCTGTGAATTTACTGATTCATCTTCGGAACCATTACCCATCTTTCTTTCAAGTATATCGGATAAATACACACGGTTATTAATAATGGCATATACTCTATGTGCGCTAATTTTATTCGGGTCTCTTTTCAATTCGTTTTGCATTGTAATTCCTTTTTTGTTTTTTAAATTCATTATTCATGCCAATACCATATATTATCTGAAAATCAATAAAAAAAGGTCCAACCACGAAAATTTCGTGGTGGACCAATTTTTATTCATTATAGCACTTCAACATGCAATTAATATATTATCTGGCATTGTTAAAGTTTAATCATGTTTGTAAATGTCGCGTTCATGCGTTTCGGGCACAAACAACATACCAATTACAAATGTCATGGCCGCAATAGCAATGGGATACCATAAACCATTGTAAATATTGCCGGTTTGCGCCACAATGGCAAAGCTGGTGGTGGGTAATAACCCGCCAAACCAACCATTACCAATATGGTATGGCAATGACATACCCGAATAACGGATACGGGTTGGGAACAATTCCACCAAAGCGGCAGCAATTGGGCCATAAACCATGGTAACCAAAATTAACAAATATGACAAAATCATGACGATTTTGAACTTGTCAACTTTGGCCGGGTCGGCCTTGTCGGGGTATCCGGCCGCCTTTAATGCCTCGGCCACTTTGCCTTTGAATTCCTTATCCTTGGCGGCTGCGGCATCGGCACCGGCTTTGGTGGCTTCTTCATCGGTTTTACCCTCTGCTTTGGCCGCCTCGCTGGCTTCCTTCTTTACAACACCAATATTATAAGATTCAATCTCGGTTTCACCCACTTTAATTTTGGCAATACTCCCGGCTTCACCGGGCAAATTGTCATAACTCACCGCACGGCTGGCCAAAAATTGCTTGGAAATATCGCACGATGATGTAAATTTGGCAGTGCCAGTTGGGTTAAATTGGAACGAACATTCCTTGGCATCGGCAGTAACCGTAACCGCGGCCGATTTTTGGGCGGCGGCCAGGTCGGGGTTGCCGGCCTCGGTCAGCATTCTGAATACCGGGAAATATGTCACAACCGCCAATGCGCAACCAGCCATAATTATTTTTTTACGGCCAATTTTGTCAGACAATATACCAAATATAATAAAGAATGGCGTGCCAATAATTAATGAATAAGCCACCAACAAATTGGCATCCGCCCCATTAATTTTAAGCGTTTGGGTTAGGAAAAACAGAGCATAAAATTGCCCAGTATACCATACCACGGCCTGACCAGCGGTTAAACCAAACAGGGCCAATATGGCTATTTTCAAATTATCCCATTTGCCAAATGCCTCGGTTAATGGTGCCTTGGATGTTTTGCCTTCGTCCTTCATGCGTTTGAAAGCCGGAGATTCCTCCATGCTTAAACGGATGTAAACCGACACCGCCAATAACACAATGGAAATCAGGAATGGAACGCGCCAGCCCCATTCAGCAAATGCTTCCTCGCCAGTATAGGTGCGCACACCCAAAATAACCAACAATGACAACATTAAACCAACGGTAGCGGTGGTTTGAATCCACGATGTGAAATACCCACGTTGACCGGCCGGTGCATGTTCGGCAACATAAATGGCCGCACCACCATATTCACCGCCCAAGGCCAGACCCTGTAACAAACGCAGTATAATCAATATTACTGGTGCCGCCACGCCAATTGCCGTATAATTGGGCAACACACCCACGACAAAGGTTGACAAACCCATAATTAAAATAGTGATTAAAAATGTATATTTGCGCCCCACCAAATCGCCCAAACGGCCAAAAAACAAGGCACCAAATGGGCGAACAATGAAACCGGCCGCAAAGGCCAATAACGCAAAAATAAAGGCGGAACCTGCATCCAGCCCAGTAAAAAATTGTTTGGCAATAATTGCCGCTAACGAACCGTATAAATAAAAATCATACCATTCAAATATTGTCCCAACAGAAGAAGCAACAATAACTTTGCGCTCCTCTTTGGTTAATCCTCGTTTTTTAGACATTTGTATATCCTCCATTGTTTTTGTTAAGTTTAGTAATAAATTACCCCGTTATATAATATTTTATATTAATTTTTTCATAAATCAATATTTTTTTCCATTAAATATGGTTTTTATGGTTTTTTTTTGGGTTTATATCTAAAAATATTGAATAATTGGTTGAATTTACACTATGTTATTTAAAAATGAATAGACTAACACAATAATAAATGCATATTTAAATCATTCTCAGTATCTACGAAATACACACCAAAATATTCCAATAAAATATATAGTTTTTTTATTCCAACTTACCCATTGCAAAATATTACAAAATTGGTTAATAAGCAATTATGAATAAAATGAAATATATGTCTTTAATACTGGCTTTGGCCATTATATTATTGGATGCATTATCCAAAAATATTATTATCAACCTGCTTACCCCATTGGGTGGGGTGTGGGAATTAAACCCATATTTTAATTTGGTTTTAACCCATAATTACGGGGTCAGCTTTGGCATGTTTAATACCAGCCAAACCCTGCCATTGATAATGATATGCATTACATTAATTATTATTACATTTGTGGTATATTTATGGTGGCGCACCGCAAAAAATTGGGAAATATGGGGTTATGCCGCGGTTATGGGCGGTGGTTTGGGCAATGTGCTTGACCGGGTGCGTTTTGGTTATGTGGTTGATTTTTTGGACTTTCATTACAAAAATTGGCATTACCCCGCCTTTAACATCGCCGATAGCGCGATTGTTTTGGGGGTTATCGCCCTGATATTTACTCAAATGATACTTGCAAAGGGAGAAAAACAATGAAAAATTACGAAGAATTACCCAAATGCGAATTGCATATTCATATAGAGGGTTCGTTGGAACCGCAAATGTTGCTGGATTTGGCGTTGCGCAATAACATAACCCTGCCCTATAAAAATATTGCCGATGTCATTTCGGCCTATCAATTCACCAATTTGCAAAGTTTTTTGGATATTTATTATCAGGGGGCGGGTGTGTTAATCAAGGAACAGGATTTTTACGATTTAATGTATGCCTATCTTAGCAAAAGCCACCATGAAAATATTGTCCATTGCGAGATTTTTTTTGACCCGCAAACCCACACCGCGCGTGGTATAGATTTTGCGGTATTTATGAATGGTTTTACCCGCGCCATTGCCGATGCCAAAAAACATTATGGTATATCCGCCATGTTAATATTGTGTTTTTTGCGCCATTTAAGCGAAGAAAGCGGTTTTGAAACGTGGGAAATGGCCCGCCCATACCGCGATAAATTGGTGGGCGTGGGTTTAGATTCATCAGAACGCGGCAACCCGCCCGAAAAGTTTCAACGGCTGTTCGCCCAATGCCGGCGCGATGGAATGCGCATTGTCGCCCACGCCGGAGAGGAAGGCCCGGCAAGCTACATCACCACCGCATTGGAATTATTGGGGGCTGAACGTATAGACCATGGGGTGCAGGCCATTACCGATAAATCGGTTATGAATATATTGCGCGACAAGAAAATCCCGCTCACCGTTTGCCCGCTTTCAAACCAAAAATTATGCGTATACCCCAATTTGGGCGACCATTCATTAGGGGCATTGCACCAACATGGCCTTATTATTACCATCAACAGCGATGACCCGGCATATTTTGGTGGTTATTTAACCCAAAATTTTCATGCCATAGATTCGGCATTGGGTTTAGACCCCGCCACGCACCATGCCTTTGTGCGTAATGGCTTTTTGGCTTCGTTTTTAAGCGATAGCCAAAAAAATGAATGGTTAAAAATAATTGGTTAAATTTGCTTGAAAAAAATGTAAAATAGTTTAAAAAAATTACAAATGAAAGAAAAAACATGAAAATTTACCCCCTTATTTTATTCGGCCTGTTGGCTCTTGCCGGTTGCGCCACCAAGGAACGCAATATTATCGCCTGCCCCGCGGTTTTAATTTATGACAAGGCCAAGGAAATATACCGGTATAATGACAAAGGCACCGATGTTGCCGATATGTTATACCACATTGAATTAGCGTATAATGCCACCACCTGCCGGGCGGCCAGTGGCGAGGTGGAAACCAAAATTCCGTTGGTGGCCCGCATTGAATTGGGTAAGTCGTTCAAGGAAAGCATAGAGGTGCCGGTGATAGTGGCTTTGGTTGATAAGGGCGATAATTTGGTGGCAAAAACCCGCGAAAATATATTGTTGGAACGCATTGGGTTGCGTGATAATTTTTATTTTCAAAAATTAATACCGGTCAGTTTCAAATTTGACCGCGACAACCAACCACGCGATTTCAAAATTTTGTTCGCGTTGGATTTAAACGAAGTAGAATTAAAAAATATAGAAAAGGGCGGAGCGAACATTCGCCCAACATGGTTAAAATAATATGAAAAAAATACCCACAACCATTTTAACCGGCTTTTTGGGGGCGGGCAAGACCACCATTTTAACCCATATATTAAACAATGCCAATGGCAAAAAATTTGCTGTATTAATTAACGAATTTGGCACATTGGGCATAGACAAGGAACTGGTAATGGGTTGTGGCATTGCCGGTTGCAATGATACCAATGTTATTGAATTGGCCAATGGGTGCATTTGTTGCACTGTGGCGGACGAATTTTTGCCTACCATGCAATTTTTATTGGACCAAGAAACCCCACCCGACCATATTATTATTGAAACTTCGGGTCTTGCCCTGCCCAAACCATTAATTACCGCATTTCAATGGCACGAAATAAAGGCCCGCATAACCATTGATGCCGTGGTATGCGTGATAGATGCCCCGGCATTATATTCGGGCAATTTGGTGCGCGATGCCCGCCCCGCCACGGCCGACCATGACGACACACCGGTGGAGGAAGTATTTGAAGACCAATTAGTTATGGCCGATATTGTTATATTAAATAAATGCGATGCGATAGATTTGAAGGCGATAAAAACCCTGCATGATAAATTGGAAAATGGGGTGATAGAGGGCAAGCGCAAGGGCGTGCCGATTATAAATGCCGTTAAGGGCGATGTGCCAATAAATACCATTTTGGGGGTGCAAAAATCAAGCGAGGATTACGCACCATTTATAGCCACCCACCACGACAACCCCGATGAAGACCACGACCATGACGAATTTGTCAGCATTGCCATTGAATTTGGGGCGGTGAACGGTGATGAAGGGTTTGACCAAAAATTATTGCATATTATTGAAAAACACGCTGTTTTGCGCACCAAGGGTTTTTTATACCACACCGGCAAAAATATGCGCGAGGTTGTTTCATCGGCCGGGCCCCGCATTAACCGCTATTTTGACCGGCAATGGCGCATAAACGAAGAAAAAATTTCCAAAATGGTCTTTATTGGGTTGGATAATATGGATATTCAATCAATACAAAGGGCCATTTTGACGCATTACCCCATAAAATTGGGTGCGTAATGGATACCAGAAACCGCCCGGCATTGGAATATTTGGCGCAAAACCCACAAAAACAATTTCTGGAATGGAAACAGATTGCTGTATTACCCGAATATTATGGTTATGTTGAATGCAACATTGAATCTTTGCCCATGTTTAAATTATTATTATTGGGTTCGGACTGTCCTATTGCCAAACAATTTTTATATAACAAACAAATGGATAATTTTTCGTTGCAAATTTGGGGCAAATTAAGCCAAAAATTACCCGAAAATACAATAATTTTGGATATTGGTTCCCATGTAGGTATTTACAGCATTACCGCCAATTTAATTAATAACAGGGTCATGATTCATAGTTTTGAACCGCAACCACAAAATTATTCACGGCAATTGGATAATTTTAAAATTAATGGTTTAAAACTGAATAATTGCCACCCGATTGCTATTTCTGATTATGATGGTCAGGCACAATTTACCACCCAAACCTCCATTGGTTTTTTATCGTCCGGTGGCAAAATAGGTTTTAATGAAAAAGGTAATAATTTTCTAACATATTGTTGCACCATTGACAAAATGTTTAACCCGGGCAATATGCATTTATTAAAATTATGCAAAATAGATGTTGAAGGTAATGAAGTAAAAGTATTAAATGGAATGAAACAGGCCCTGCATACCGCCAAACCCGATATGATAATTGAAATTATTGATGGGCAGGTTGGTTATGAATTGCAACAAATTTTGCAACCTTTGGGGTATAAATTTTGGGTTATTGACGAACGCGGTTCGCTTGAACCGGTTAATCATTTGCAACCCATTATAGATGAAAACCGATACCTTAATATGCATAAATTAAACCGCTTGGTTTCAACAAGGGAAAACCCATTATGAACCACATTGCCCAAAATATACAAAAAATCCGTCAGGACATTACCCAAATTGCCAAAAAAAATGGGCGCAACCCCAACGAAATTACCCTGTTGGCGGTCAGCAAATTTTTCCCCGCGGGCGATATTGAACAGGCCATTTTGGCCGGCCAAAGCGATTTTGGCGAAAACCGCGTGCAGGAAATATTAGAAAAATTCCCCCATTTGCGCACCCAATACCCCAATATTCGTGTCAATTTGATTGGCCCATTGCAATCTAATAAGGTCAAAAAAATTCTGCCCCATATTGACGGACTTCATTCGTTAGACCGCTTATCGTTATTGGACGATTTGGCGCAATATCAAGCCAGTGGCCAACCCCTGCCCCAAATTTTGGTGCAGGTAAATGTGGGGTTAGAGGAACAGAAATCGGGGGTATTACCGGCCGATTTACCGCAATTTATGCAAAAATGCACCGAATATGCGGTAAAAATAGATGGTTTAATGTGTATTCCCCCCGTTGATAAACCCGCCACACCCTATTTTATCTACTTACGCCAACAATGCGATATTCTGCAATTACCCATTTGCAGTATGGGCATGTCGGCCGATTATGCACAGGCCATTGCCTGTGGTTCCAATATGGTGCGGGTGGGTTCGGCCATTTTTGGGGCGCGCCATTATGAATAAAAATGCGCAAATTATCTGGGGCGAATTACGGCAAAATGCCCCCCTGCGTGCCGCCCCATTGGTGTTTTGCCCCCCGCAAATGCGCCCCATTTTTATCATTCACCATGCGTTATTTGTGCAAATAATGGCGGTTAATAATGTTACTGGCGACTTTGCCCGCGCCCTTAAATTTCAATGGTGGCGTGAAAATTTGCCGGTTGTGGGACATACCCACCCCACCATTGCCGGTTTTCATGGCGAAAACCAAACCCATACCACCCCCATTTGGTTGCAAATTATTGATGATATAGAGGATAATTATTTTATTAATGCCGAAACCGCCATGTTGGGTATTTTAACCACCATACACCCCCTGCCCGCCCATTCCCAAGATTTACCCACCGCGATTGCCAATTATTTATATCAGGGCCAACCCCTACCCGCGCTTCCCCGCCACCGCCACCCCATAATTTTATTTGCCCAAAATTTGCACAACCCCAAAAACGGGTATTTTTGGCAATTATTATATTTATGGGGCAAATATTTATTGGCCCCTGATGAATAAGGTTAATAATATGACACGTAACGGTTATTTTTTGGTATTTTTATATGGGCTGGGCACTTTGGCGGTGGTTTGGGTGTTGGAATATTTCGGCTATGCCCCGTGCCAATTATGCCTGTGGCAGAGATACCCATGGTGGTTAATAATGGCCATGGCCTTGGGCGGGGTGGTTTACCCGGCGCGTTTTTGGTTGTATATTTGTGGGTTATTGGCCGTGGTGGGGGCGGGTTTGGGTATTTTTCATGCCGGGGTGGAATGGCAATGGTGGAATGGTTTAGAGAGTTGCGCCACCAATGTTTTAAGCATGGATAGCGATTTGGCGATGAACCAATTATTTCAAAAGGCCAAGGTTTCATGCGGTAAACCGGCCCTGATTTTTTTGGGCTTAAGCCTGGCCGGTTGGAATATTGTCGCAAATATTGTATTTATAGTTTTTATTTTATATTTAACTAATAATACCCGCCAAAACCATTAAAAAATGTCGTTATTGGCATAATTTATATTCAAAAATTGATTATTATGGCGTTTAACAAAGGGCAAAATTATGCAATTATCGGTATTTGATTTATTTAAAATTGGGGTTGGGCCGTCCAGCTCGCACACGGTGGGGCCCATGGTGGCGGGGTTGCGTTTTTTGCAACAATGCCAATCGTTAAAATTGATTGACCATATTGCACGGGTGCGGGTTGATTTATATGGTTCATTGGCCATGACCGGCAAGGGCCACGCCACCGACCGCGCGGTATTAATGGGCCTGATTGGCCACCACCCGTCCACCATTGACCCGACCATTATTGACCCCATATATGAATCAATAGAAACCCAGCATAGTATCAATTTTGGTGGGGTTAAAAAATTGCCATTTATATTGCAAAATGATTTGGTTTTTAATTTTGTGTTCAAACCGGTGCATTCCAACACTATGGAATTTAGGGTGTTTGATGCCAATGGGGCCGAATTATTAATGGAATCCTATTATTCGGTTGGCGGTGGCTTTGTGATGAGTGATGATGAAATAGCACAGGGTGATTCACATAACGCCATCAATGCCAATAACCGCGTGCCCAACGAATTTACAAACGGGGCGCAATTGGTCAAATTGGCCGAACAAAAGGGCTTAACCATTGCCGAATTAATTATGGAAAACGAATTAACATGGCGCACCGAGGCCGAAATAAACGATGGCATTGACCGCATTTGGGCGGTGATGGATAATTGCATCAGGGCCGGTATACAAAACGAGGGCATATTGCCCGGTGGCCTGAACGTAAAACGGCGCGCCCACCAAATTGTTAAAAATTTAAAGGCCGAGCAGGAGGCATTATTAATGGAACATGGCAAGGGGGCCGACCCCACCGCCCTGTCTAAATTACCCATGAAAACCATGGATTGGGTGAATGTTTTCGCATTGGCGGTAAACGAGGAAAACGCCGCCGGTGGCCGGGTGGTAACCGCCCCCACCAACGGGGCGGCCGGGGTAATACCGGCCGTGGTGGCGTATTATTTGCGCTTTGTTAAGGGGGCCAACATGGCCGGAGTGCGCGAGATGTTTTTAACCGCAGCCGCCATTGGCATGTTATACAAAAAAAATGCCAGCATTTCCGCGGCCGAAGTAGGGTGTCAGGGCGAGGTTGGGGTGGCATGTTCCATGGCCGCCGCCGCCCTGTGTGCGGTATTGGGTGGCAATATCCACCAGGTTGAAAATGCGGCCGAAATTGGCATGGAACATAATTTGGGCCTAACATGCGACCCCATAAAGGGTTTGGTGCAGGTGCCATGCATTGAACGCAACACCATGGGTGCCATAAAGGCCATAAATGCCGCCCGTTTGGCATTGCATGGCGATGGCGAACACGTGGTCAGCCTTGACCAAGTAATAAAAACCATGAACGAAACCGGCAAGGACATGATGAGCAAATACAAGGAAACCAGCGAAGGTGGCCTTGCCACTTCGGTTGCATTGCCGGAGTGTTAATAATAACCCGACTATGTTTTTAAGGTTTTAATGGCTTTTTATTTTGTATTAATGCAATTATAAAGTCAAAACCACGCCCGCAGGCGTGGTTTTTATTTTGCTTATACATTGTTAACAGGTGCATTTAAAGCGGGGTATAACCCCCATATACACGGAATAAATAATTATTCCTTGACTGCGTTTAGATATATGCTATATTTTGAACATAACATAATTTATTATAATGTCAACCACAGGAATTAAAAAATGTTAAAATTTGGTTTTGATATGGGCACAAACTCCATCGGCTGGGCGGTGGTTAATATTGCCAATGAACAAATATTAAAAATGGGGGTTGTGGCATTCCATGATGGCCGTTTAAGCCCCAGCATGGGTAATGTTATGGGCGATTCCATGGCCACCACCCGGCGCGAGGCTTCGGCCATGCGCAAAATGCGCGAAAGGCGGATATACCGCACCAATACAACCGCCAAATTGTTACATAAATTTTTAAAAACCGAAATTCCGGTAAATATAAACCCATACCGCGCCCGTGCACGGTCAGCCGAACGCATGGTAAGCCCAGCGGTGTTGGCCCGGGCATTATGGCATATTGGCAAACGGCGCGGTTTTTTGTCAAACCGCAAGGCCGGTAATGCCAAGGATGGGGTGACCAAAACGGCAATTAACCGCTTAAATTCTATTTTAAATGGCCAAACTTTGGGGCAATATATGCACCAAAATAACCATAAACGTTTTAAACCCGAAACCAAGGGAAGCAAAATTGAATATGAATTTTACCCCACCCGACAATTATATATTGACGAATTTAACGCCATAAAGGCCAAAAATTATAATCATTTGGCTGACGCACAATGGGACGAAATTTACAATTCCATATTTTACCAACGCCCATTACAGGTTCAACCCAAGGGCCAATGCACATTTTATGAACAATATGAACGGGCCAGTAAACATTTACCCATTGCCCATGAATTTCGTATAATACAGGAATTGGATAATTTAAGGGTGATAGACGGCACATTGTCGCGCGCATTAACCGATGCGGAATATATTTTTATTTACAACGAATTGCAAAAAACCAAAAAATGCGCATTTAATACATTGCGTAAAAAATTGGGTTTAACCAACCAAAAATTCAATTTGGAAAGCGAAACCCGCAAGGAATTGATGGGTAATGACACCAAAATTGATATGGTTAAAATTTTTAACAAATATATTATGCAATGGGAAGAAATTGACCAGCAAACACAAAATGATTTAATAACCAACGCATTTGATGTGCAAACTGATGAAGAATTTTTTGAAAAATATCAACATGCTTTTGATTCTGCCTTATTAGCCGATATTTTGGATTGGGCCGAAGGATTATCACCGCGTTATGGCAATGTGTCGTATCAATTAATGGCCGATATATTACCAATAATGAAAAACGAAAAATTGCCGTATCATAATGCCATTACCAAATTAAACCTGCACCATTCAAATATGGATAATGACGGGGTAATTTTACACCCATTGCCATATTATGGGGCGGTATTAAGCAAACACACCACCAATAAAAAGCCCGATTTTGCCCAAAAACAATACACCAATGACAATGCCCGTGCCGAGGCCGAATTTGGTAAAATTGGCAACCCAACCGTGCATGTTGCATTAAACCAATTGCGCAAATTGGTTAATAATTTGGTAAACCAATTTGGCCGGCCCGAATTTATAAATATTGAATTTTCGCGTGATTTAAAAAATTCTAAGGATAAAGTTAACGATATTCAAAAGGAAATTAACAAATTTCAACGGGCCAAGGAAAAATTAATCAAGGATTATCCTGATTATTTGTCTAATGAATCATCGGCCAATGACCTTGACCGCTTTCGTTTTTGGCTAGAATTACCCAGTAATGGTTTAACCCATACATGTTTATATTGTGGCAACCCCATTTCGGCCGGCCAGTTATTAAATGGCGAAGCCGAAATAGAGCATATTTTACCCCGCAGTTGGTCGTCCGACAACACCCGCGCCAATAAAACCATTGCCCATACCCAATGCAACCGCACCAAGGGCAATAATACACCGTTTGAAAAATTTGGTAATGCCGTGGCCATTCGTGCCGATGAATGCGAAAATTTACCTGCCAGCAAAAAATGGCGTTTTTTAGAAAACGCCCGCGATATTTGGCGTAAAAAGGTTGAAAAACAGCTAACCCCTGATGAAATTGAAAAATTTGGTAATGTTGAATCGGCTTGGCAGGCACGGCAATTGATTGATACCCAATATATTGCCCGCGTTGCCCGTTTGTATTTAGCCAAAACCACCGGTGATATTTACCGGGTTATTCCGGTTTCGTATCAATTATCGTCACAAATGCGCCACAGGTGGGGTTTAAATACCTATTTACCCGGTGGTAATACCAAAAACCGCAACGACCACCGCCACCATGCGTTGGATGCATTGGTGGTGGCATTGCTTGATTTGGCCGACACCCAATTGGCCAATAAATTAAGCGGGCGGGGTTTTGACTTTGACGGGGTAAATAAACATTTACCCCCATATATACCCCACCAATTGCCCGAACAATTGCAAAATATAGTGGTGCATACCAAACCCAACCATTCATTAAATGGTTCAATGTTCGAGGAAACGGCCTACGGCACCAAATTGCGCAAACGCGAACGTGCCGGTTATAATACCATAACCACCAAGGCGATAGAGGCAATTGTAAAGGATAAATTAAAGAAAAACAAACCAATATCTGACGATGGCACTGAACGCAAGGAAAGGCAAAAAATACGCGACAAAACATGCGAAAACACCATTGATGCGGTTATTGCCGACCATTTTCATGCCGGTGAAACCAAAATTGTTAATATATTGCGCAACCAATATAAAATTAAACGGGTGCGCATTTTAAATAAGACCGAGGTTGTGCCCATAAAGTCAGCCAAGGATAAAGATTCAAAACCATTCAAAGCATTGGCGCGTGACGAATTTGCCTGTGTGGTGATATGGAAAACCCCCAAAATGAATAATAAGCGCAAATTTACCGGTAAATTTGAATATATTGGCCGTTTTTTGGGTTATGACAATGCCCCATTATTAAAAACCAACCCGCAAAAAATATTCCACGAAGTAAGCGATGATGATAATGCCATTGCCAAACCGCATAATGCGGCCAAACATGTTATGACATTATTTAAAAATGACATGGTGGCCATGCAATATGACCCAAAATTGGCGAATGATTTGGAAAAATATGCCGGTGAAGGTGTTATTGTAAAACCCCAAACCATCAACGGGCAAGAATGGTTATTGTGCCGGATTAAGGGGTTTTCGGTAACTAATAATTGTATAATGCTGGAATATCAATTGGCATCCAATTCTCAACAATTTACCAAAGGCATAGCGGTTTTGGCTAATTTGTATAAAATACACAAATGCCGGGTTGCCGTTGATGGCACGGTGCATATATTACCCAACCGGGCAATATAATTGGGGTTTGGCCGTGCAAACCCTGAACCTTAACCAACCGGGTATAGTGGAAATTGCCGAGGATGGCCGGAATTTGGCCATACAACGTGGTTTTTTGGTTATAACGCATAACCATGAACCCATTGCCAAAATTGCCATGGACGATATACATGCCTTAATATTATCGGCCAACCAAATACAATTTAGCAAAAATATTATGGTGGAATGTGCCGAACGTAATATAATAATGGTTATATGTGGTTATAATTATTTGCCCACCGCATTGGTAATACCGCATAATGGGCATTTTAATGCAACCGCCATGTTGGAAAACCAAATTGCCTTAACCAAACCATTAAAAAACCGGTTATGGCAGGGCATTGTGCAACAAAAAATTAAAAACCAGGCCCATATTGTGCAAAAAAACCATGGCCCAATTGCCTCATACCTTAAATTAATGGCGTTGGTTGAACGGGTTGAATCGGCCGACAAAACTAACCAAGAGGCCGTGGCCGCCCGTTTATATTGGCCGGCATTAATGGGGGCCACATTTAAACGCGAACAGGACGGCACCGACATAATAAATATTGCATGCAATTATGGTTATGCCATATTGCGCGCCACCGTGGCCCGCGCATTGGTGGGCAATGGTTTTAATACCGCATTGGGTTTGTTTCACCATAATAAATTAAACCCATTTTGTTTGGTTGACGACATAATGGAACCATACCGCCCAATTATTGATTTTTTTGTGGTGCAAAATGCGCCCCAATGGGCACAAACCGGTGCCACCAAATTAACCCCGGCCATAAAACAACAATTGGTGAAATGCATGCAATTTGAATTGCAAAATACCCAGGGGTTGGTGCCGGCATATATTGCCATACAACGGGCCATTGAAATTATGGCCCATACATACAAAACCAAAAAATACCAAACCGATTGGGGTATTTTAATTTAAAAAACTTTATTGGGGTTGGGCCAAACCGGCAAGCACAAATTCACCATTTTGAAAAATGCGGTGCTTTCCCACCCGTTTAATAATTTGGGGGAAATGTGATTGCATAACAATTGGGGAGGTTTACCAAAGAATCCTGTAAGCACTATATTGAATTGCAAGTTGCTATCCTTCCCCTTGTCTATAAGAAAGAGGTATGAAATAGGAAAAATATTTCATATAATTATCTTAACGGGATAATTGAAAAAGCGGGTAGCGGGGTGGTTTACCAACGGTTTATGTTGGCAATAAACCAAATTTAAATTGGAATATTTGTATAAAATATGATATATTCGTATAATGAAGAAAAAAACCAAATTAACCGATGAATATTTAAGCGGGTTCAAAATTATGTGGATGATAGTAATGTTTGATTTGCCCACCGAAACCAAACGGGACAAGCAAAATTATACCCAATTTCGCAATTTTTTGCTGGATAACGGGTTTATGCGTGCCCAATTTTCGGTATATTTCCGTATGCTTTCCAACGACATAAAATGCGAAACCATGGTGCGCAAAATTAAAAAAAGCTTGCCCCCTGCCGGCAAAGTTGATATATTGCAAATAACCGACAAACAATATGAAAACATAGTTTCATTTAATGGAAAAATCGATGCGCCCAAAGAAAATCCGTCCCAACTTGCCCTGTTTTAGGGAAAATTGGCACGGATTTTTTTTAACAAATGCGCATAATATTGAACTAAATCAACAACTTATAACACATCTATTATAGCATATATCTAAACGCAGTCAACCCGCAACCAATGTAGCCATGCTAAAAACCCACATTTCATTATAGCATATATCTAAACGCAGTCAACCCGCAACCCACCATAACCATAGCTATAACTGGTGGTGATTATAGCATATATCTAAACGCAGTCAACCCGCAACGGGTTTTTGCAGTGATAGAATTACCGCTTAATTATAGCATATATCTAAACGCAGTCAACCCGCAACATTGTGCCGGTAATATCATAAATTATGGATATTATAGCATATATCTAAACGCAGTCAACCCGCAACGAGCCACTTTGCATGCAATAAATGTCATTTATTATAGCATATATCTAAACGCAGTCAACCCGCAACCCATACCGGCCGAATTTGCTAACCCGTCCAATTATAGCATATATCTAAACGCAGTCAACCCGCAACCATGCGTGCAATTTGCCGTTCAAAAACGGCATTATAGCATATATCTAAACGCAGTCAACCCGCAACTCATGGCCATAAATTTTTGTAATTGTTCTTATTATAGCATATATCTAAACGCAGTCAACCCGCAACCCTGAATCGTCAATTTGGTTGCCGATTCAATTATAGCATATATCTAAACGCAGTCAACCCGCAACATGATAGCCATGCAGGCCAAAGATAATAATATTATAGCATATATCTAAACGCAGTCAACCCGCAACGTCGTTCAATTACTTTACCGCCACCTGCCAATTATAGCATATATCTAAACGCAGTCAACCCGCAACAATGGTTGCATGTCGTATATTATCATCGGGATTATAGCATATATCTAAACGCAGTCAACCCGCAACGAAAGCCGGCCAGGTCAGCGGGCGGGTTGTATTATAGCATATATCTAAACGCAGTCAACCCGCAACTTGAACGGGTTGGCAACACCGTTATGGGTGATTATAGCATATATCTAAACGCAGTCAACCCGCAACTAGTAAAACCCGACATCGTTAATATAATATATTATAGCATATATCTAAACGCAGTCAACCCGCAACACCCATTACCGCGGGCGCATTTTTATATTATTATAGCATATATCTAAACGCAGTCAACCCGCAACACAAATTTGTCACTTGATTTTGGCTCCGCCATTATAGCATATATCTAAACGCAGTCAACCCGCAACGCAAACGTCCGGGCCCTGTAAGCGGGTATAATTATAGCATATATCTAAACGCAGTCAACCCGCAACGCACACCGCATGGGGTTAAGTCAGAAAAAACGATTATAGCATATATCTAAACGCAGTCAACCCGCAACAATAATCATGACATTTTAATATTTCGTTCAATTATAGCATATATCTAAACGCAGTCAACCCGCAACCCATGCAATTGGATGCCGTTGTAATTCGTTATTATAGCATATATCTAAACGCAGTCAACCCGCAACACCACGTGGCGCGACCATACCTTGCCCATGATTATAGCATATATCTAAACGCAGTCAACCCGCAACCCCGGGTGCCATATTATATAAAACCCAGCTATTATAGCATATATCTAAACGCAGTCAACCCGCAACAAACTCGGTTGCTGACCAGTTGGCATTATGATTATAGCATATATCTAAACGCAGTCAACCCGCAACATATAAATACCGGTTATTATTGTTGTTGGAATTATAGCATATATCTAAACGCAGTCAACCCGCAACATAATTGGGTGGGTTGATATGGCGATATTTATTATAGCATATATCTAAACGCAGTCAACCCGCAACCTTGCGGGCATTGTAATAATTTCTTTCTGCATTATAGCATATATCTAAACGCAGTCAACCCGCAACGCAATTAATTCATTTTGCATATTATCTTTAATTATAGCATATATATAAACGCAGTCAACCCGCAACGCGCGATGCCCGTGGCGGGTTAATAACCCCATTATAGCATATATCTAAACGCAGTCAACCCGCAACAACAGAATTATTCAGCTATACATCGTCATTATTATAGCATATATCTAAACGCAGTCAACCCGCAACATAATATTAAAGTTAATGATGATAATATTAATTATAGCATATATCTAAACGCAGTCAACCCGCAACATTCTCGCAAGACTTCATTAATACATTCAAATTATAGCATATATCTAAACGCAGTCAACCCGCAACATTGACAATATGATTAAAATATGGCATAAAATTATAGCATATATCTAAACGCAGTCAACCCGCAACACAAATTCCTTGCGATGTTTGGGCAATGCGATTATAGCATATATCTAAACGCAGTCAACCCGCAACAAGGTAACCTACCCTTTGTATAGACGTATAATTATAGCATATATCTAAACGCAGTCAACCCGCAACATGTAAGTAAATAAGTAATTTACTATTATATTATAGCATATATCTAAACGCAGTCAACCCGCAACAAATGATCGCAAGTTTTAAGGGTGGGTTAAATTATAGCATATATCTAAACGCAGTCAACCCGCAACAAAGCCCTAAAACAGCATTTTCCTCCTTAAATTATAGCATATATCTAAACGCAGTCAACCCGCAACTATATTGTCGTTATCGTTTTGTGCGTATTTATTATAGCATATATCTAAACGCAGTCAACCCGCAACTATGGCGCAATTGTGCGGCCGAATTATTACATTATAGCATATATCTAAACGCAGTCAACCCGCAACTAAAAGATAAAAACAATTGCACCAATTGGTATTATAGCATATATCTAAACGCAGTCAACCCGCAACTTATGCTATATAGTGGCACTCCTAAATAAATATAGATAATAATAAATTTTTATTAAAAAGCATGAGGACGGATAGTTTAATCATGTCAATAGCTTTAGAGTATCGTTTGGTTTTGCGGTTAAAGCGAGCTAAATAATGTC
>JACCDX010930359.1_pt1 | contig 52897 bp, 42 predicted proteins | sample 7449681 | NCBI WGS metagenome assembly JACCDX01 (sample SAMN15323450, study PRJNA562643) | freshwater metagenome | isolation source: river surface water | place: USA:Blue River Watershed | collected 2017-08-18
CCTTTTCACACCACACCACACGGTAAGCATCATGCGCCATCCCATCATCCGCCACAATGCCACCCCTGCCTATTCTTTCGCAGGCATCGTTAATGCTATTGAAGAAGCGCAGAATCGCGGACTAAAGAGAATCACAATGCGTTTCGCAGACTTTATTGTGAAACCCTCCAAGTATCAGGGCAAGATGTATGTTTTCTCTCACGATAAAGAGGTTAATCAGTGGGGCACACTTTCTAACATTTATCTGGGTTGGATCACATCCAATGAGACTAACTTGAGTGAGGTTGCATTCATTCAGAAGGTGCAATCCGTTGCCGCTGATCCTTATGCTGCCGCTAAACTCTACGGGCAGAATACTGGTTCCTGTTCATGTTGCGGTCGTGAGTTGACCAACTCCCTCTCAATCGAGTTGGGAATCGGTCCTATCTGTCGGGAGAAGTTCGGACTCTAAGTTATACGTTCGTGGGCGGCAGTTGTTTATACTCTGCCGCCTTATCTTTGAGTGATTAGAGGACTTTATGCGTTCGTGTTTGACAGTTAAGCGATCCTTATGGGCGGATCGGGGGGATGCGATATAAAAACCGATGACTCCCCTAATCTATAACTGACCCAGATCGAGAGAGAAATATAAATCTCAAAACAAAAAATTTTTCCCAAAAAAATTTGCTATAATACCTTTGTGAATGGATTTATTCTTAAAAGGTAGAATCTCATATATAAAATCGAAACTTAAATTTATAGCAATGGAAAAAAATCGCGGGGAAATTTTTGAGTCCATAGAGGTCGATCCAATCAGTGGTGAGTATTACATTACAATTCCTGAGCAAATCATGAATGAACTCTCATGGTATGAGGATACAAAAATCAAGTTTACAATCGATGGGGGTGAAGTAATTTTAACTGAGGCGGATTGACTTCTTATAGATAATATTGTATGATATGAGTGTACATTCACCTTTTTATGGATTTAATAGATAGATTTTACAAATATCTGCCAGATGATCTCAATGAAAATAATTGTTGGGAATGGAAAGGATCTTTTGACGCTTATGGTTACGGTTGCATTCACAGTAACAAAAAAACTTTAAAGGCACATAGAGTATCATATGAGATTTACTATAAAAAATCTTTAGGGAATCTCCATTGTCTCCACAAATGTGACAATCCATCATGTGTAAATCCATTACACTTATTTTCTGGAACAAATTTAGATAATGTGAGAGATAAAATTAAAAAAGGAAGATGTTATACAGGAAATCAAAAGGGTGAAAGTAACGGAGCATCTAAATTAACAGATACTGATGTAATTAAAATTAGACAACTGCATCAGTCCGGTAAATTTACCACCATTAAACTTGGAAAGATGTATAATGTAAATCGTTCTACAATTTCTTATATTGTAAATAATAAAACTTATAAACACTTATTGGAGTATTGAAAAATGGCCAAGGGTTTTACCGTAAAAGCAAAGGCACCAGTTGCCTCACAGACTACACAAGAATGGGACTATAATTTAGCAAAAGAAATGGTGAGAGGAAAATCCATTGTCTTTTGTTTACCTGGAAGAGGAGTCTCATATACCTATCTAAAAAACTTTGTACAACTTTGTTTTGACATTGTACAATCTGGAGCAAGCATCCAGATCTCGCAAGACTATTCATCAATGGTAAACTTTGCAAGATGCAAATGTTTAGGTGCGAATGTACTGCGTGGACCTGATCAGATTCCATGGGACGGCAAACTGAATTATGATTGGCAACTTTGGATTGATTCTGACATCGTTTTCAACACTGAAAAGTTCTGGCAACTTATTCTCATGGATAAGGACATTGCTTCTGGTTGGTACGCTACAGAAGACGGTCATACTACCTCAGTGGCACACTGGTTGGATGAAGATGATTTTAGAGGTAATGGTGGTGTAATGAATCACGAAACAGTCGATAGCATCTCAAAGCGCCTCAAACCATTTACTGTTGATTATGCAGGATTTGGTTGGCTTCTCATTAAGAATGGAGTCTTTGAGCACTCAGAGATGAAGTATCCATGGTTTGCTCCAAAAATGCAAGTCTTCGAATCTGGACAAGTTCAAGACATGTGTGGAGAAGATGTATCATTCTGCCTTGATGCAAAAGAAGCAGGATTTGAAATTTGGTGTGATCCACGTATCCGAGTCGGTCACGAAAAAACAAGAATCATTTGATACAATGGCAGAAACTTACAATATTCTTTGTAAAGGGCGTAGAATTTATACTTCACTCACAGAAGAAGAATATTTCAATATAATGGAAGACCTGTCGATACAATTCTATCAGACAGGTTCTCCAAGACCTGAAGATCTTGAAACTGAAATTTTAACGGAGAATCAATTATGGCAACAAAAGCAAAAGGTGGATTAAGTAAGAATAGTTCTTATAATCCTGGTCCACCTAAGAAGTCTCGTCAAGGAGATGGATATGGTACTAAGTACGCTGCGTCTTCTCGTAATAAAGCACGTAAGAAGTATAGAGGGCAAGGTAAGGGATGAAATCTTTGCTTTTTATTTCGGAAGATAAAGAAAAAGCATTAATTCAAGAGATGACTTATTATATTCAAGTATCGGGGATTGAAATTCATCCCTCCGATACTTGTTTTTTAATGATTTCTCCCGATTATTCTGCGATAGTAACACAGCATCTCTCACATTCTTTGAGTATGGATCAAGAAATATTCCATATTGAAGCAGTTAATGTCCCATTTCCAGATGAAAATGTGGAAGAGTATCGAAAAGATTTTATTGAAAACTATTCGAAGTGGTTAAAACGATGGAAAAAGTTCGTTTTAATTGAAGCGGGAGTCATTCGTGGTGGTAACTATCGTTGGATTACTGACCTGATGCATGATAATTATTATACAATTGCACTGTGTGAGAACGTTCATAGTAAATTCAAGAGTGATTTTGTCGCATTATACTATAATGATATGAAAGAAGACCTTCATTTTTGGTGGGAACGACCAAATAATCATTGGAAATTTGAGAATAAATAAATTTTTCTACAAAAACTGAATTGAAACAGTATTCGATGGGTAAACACCTTCTGTTAGAGGTGTATGATGTTGATTTTGAAGCGATTAATAATGTAGAATCGCTTCAAAATGTAATGATCAATGGCATTAAACGTGCTAAAATGTCCATTTTGAATGTTTTTTCACATTGTTTTATACCTCAAGGGTGTACAATTGTGATTGCTCTTGCAGAAAGTCATGTTTCTTGTCATACATGGCCAGAAAATGGATGTTTAGCGATCGATGTTTACACTTGTGGTGAAGGAAATCCTCGATTAATCGCTTTAGAGATACTAAAATATCTAAATTCTGACAGTTATTCACTTCGTGAAATAGACCGTTAAATAGAAATAAGGAGATAGCAACCTCCTTTATAAAAGTTCTGTTTTATTGATTAAAACAGGAGCTAAAATGTCTAATTTACCAGTCGATAGAGATTCAAATTACATGTATAGGATGTGGGGAACCACTCATCTTATCACTGATTATGATAATATGCCACCAAAAAGGGTGATTCAAGAGGTTATGCACGATACTGCACCAAGGCATGACTTAAAAAAGCAAGTTGAATTGCATGAAAAAATTAGAAATGATGATGATTATGATGATTGGGAATATGGAACTGATGCAATTTATGGTTCTTCGTGGAAGTGAACATAAATAATCCAAGAAATTTCTTATCCAATGACAGTAACACGAATATCTAGATCATTCAAAGATATTAGTCTGTCTTTTGAACCACATCCTGTAACCAAAGATTTGCCCGTGTTAATTAACGGACGGGCAATTATCCGATCTGTTCGTAATTTAGTTGAAACTATACCTACAGAAAGATTTTTTAATCCTACTATAGGATCAAATGTTAGAAGTAGTTTATTTGAATTTGTTGATTATGCAACTGCTGATGTAATTAAAGATCAAATTATTGAAGTTATTAATAATTATGAACAAAGAGTTACTAATGTAATTGTTCAAGTTGATCCAATACCAGATCTTAATGAATTTGAAATCACTATTACATTTGAAATTATCGGACAAGAAATTCCAGTACAACAATTTTCATTCATATTAGAGGCAACAAGATAAAATGCCTTTCACCAAATTTACAAATCTAGATTTTGACCAAATAAAAACTTCAATCAAAGATTATCTCCGTGCTAACTCTACATTTACGGACTTTGATTTTGAAGGATCTAATTTTTCTGTCTTAATTGATACTCTAGCGTATAACACATATATTACAGCATTTAACTCAAATATGGTGATAAATGAATCCTTTTTGGATTCAGCAACTGTGAGAGAAAATGTAGTTTCTCTTGCAAGAAATATTGGATATGTTCCAAGTTCTAGAGCCTCTGCAAGTGCTAATGTATCATTTACTGTAACTGTACCACCAAATAGTTACCTCAGCGATGGTACTCCAGTTTATACTCAAACAGTTACTCTGCAATCAGGACTTGTCTGCACAGGTTCAGTAAAAGGAACTTCCTATGTATTTTCTACTCCAGAAAATATCACAGTTCCAGTTGTAAATGGTGTAGCAACATTTAGTAATATTGTAATCAAAGAAGGAACTTTTCTTACCAAAAAGTTCACTGTCAACGCATCTTTAGATCAAAAATTTATACTTGATAACTCTTTTATTGATACTTCTACAATTAGAGTCTATGTAAAAGGTTCTAGTGACAGTGGATTGGGAATAAAATACTCTTTGGTAGATAATATCTTTGGAATAAATTCAAATTCTCAAATCTTTTTAATTCAAGAAGTACAAAATGAAAAATATCAACTTCTTTTTGGTGATGGAATATTTGGACAAAAACCTGAAAACGGAGCAATAATCACTAGTAATTATATTATAACAAGTGGAAAAGATGGTAATGGTATAGAGACATTTTCTTTTGCAGGATCTTTAAGAGATGTTGATGATAAAAATGTAATACCACAAAATACCATCAATGTGATTACAAATCAAAGATCTCAAAATGGATCTAATATTGAAACACTAGACTCAATTCGATACTTTGCTCCAAGATTATATGCATCTCAGTATAGAGCAGTAACTGCAAGTGATTATGAAACCATTATTAAATCTAAAATATATGAAAACGCAGAGTCAATTTCTGTGATTGGTGGAGAAGAATTAACACCACCACAATTTGGAACTGTATTAGTCAGCATAAAACCAAAAAATGGTACATTTGTTTCAGATTTTAATAAGGAAAATATACTCGCAAAGTTAAAGCAATATAGTGTTTCTGGAATTAATGTAAAAATAATAGACCTTAAGATTCTTTATGTAGAAATTGAGTCTTATATTTACTATAATGAAAGTCAGGTTTCAAGTTCTTCCGACTTAAAGACTAGAGTAAACAATTCACTTATAAAGTATTCTGAGTCTGTAGATTTGAATAAGTTTGGCGGAAGATTTAAATATAGTAAACTTTTGCAAGTTATAGACAATACTGATACTGCTATTACTTCAAATATAACAAGAGTTAGAGTAAGAAGAGATTTAAAGGCACTTATAAATCAACAGGCACAGTATGAAATATGTTTTGGAAATCAATTCCATGTAAATCAGTATGGATATAATATTAAATCAACTGGTTTTAAAATTTTAAATGAACTCGATACTGTTTATTTCAGTGATGTTCCTAATTCTGATGGTAAAACTGGTGTAATTGCTATCGTAAAACCAACAAAAGAATCTAATACAGAAGACCCGACAAATACTTCTCTACAACCATATGTTATTGTACAGTCTGCGGGAGTTGTTAATTATGAAACTGGTGAAATAACTATTAATACTATTACAATAACATCAACTGTAAAAGATAGTGATATTATTGAGATACAAGCATATCCTGAGTCAAATGATGTTGTTGGTTTAAAAGATCTTTATGTGTCTTTTGACATTTCAAAAAGTCAAATAAATATGGTAAAAGATACTATTGCATCTGGTGAGGATATTTCTGGTGTTGTCTTCACAAAAAATTCTTATCGCTCAAGTTATTCAAACGGGAGTTTAACGAGGTCATAATATGGTACAGAATGGTTTCGAATCAAGGGTAAAAGTACAGCAAATAATTGATAGTCAATTACCAGAATTTATTTTAGATGAAAGTCCAAAAGCATCTGAATTTTTAAAGCAATATTATGTCTCCCAAGAATATCAAGGTGGTCCAACAGACATTGTTGAAAATTTAGATCAATACATAAACCTCGATAGTCTCATTCCAGAAGTTATCGTAGGTAATGTTCTTTTAGAAAACAGTATTACTGCAACTAGCACTACAATAAATGTAGAAAGTACAAAAGGTTTTCCTTCACAGTATGGTTTATTGAAAATTGATGATGAAATTATAACTTACACCGGATCCACTGAAACATCTTTCACAGGTTGTATTCGTGGTTTTAGTGGCATTACTAATTATCATAAAGATCTTCAATATGAAGAGTTAGTCTTTAGTGAGTCTTCGGCAGTAGCACATGCATCTAACAGCACAATTCAAAATTTAAGTTCTTTATTTCTACAAGAATTTTATAAAAAAATTAAGTTTAGTTTAACTCCTGGTTTAGAATCTACGGATTTTGTAGAAAATTTAAACGTTGGTAATTTTATAAAAGAGGCAAGATCTCTTTATGAATCTAAAGGAACAGAGGAATCATTCAGAATTTTATTCAATGTTTTATTTGGAGAAACCCCAAGTGTAATAAATTTAGAAAAATTTCTAATTAAAACCTCAGACTCTAGTTTTATAAGAAGAAATGTAGCAGTAATTGATGTAATATCTGGAGACCCAACTAAACTAAACGGTCAAACGATTAAAAAATCTACTGATGAAAATACTAGTGGATCTGTATCTGAAGTAGAGACAATAACTAGGAAGGGAAAAACTTATTATAAACTTAACTTTTTTGTAGGATATGATGATACTTACCCAAACATTACAGGAACATTTTCAATAACACCAAATACTAAGGTCGTTGAAAATGTAACTGTAGATTCTACTGATCATAATGTAATTACAGTAGACTCTACAGTAGGATTTGCAGAGTCTGGATTCCTTCTTTATGGTGGAAATCAGATATTTTACACAAGCAAAACTATTAATCAATTTTTAGGATGCTATGTAGATTCTTCAGAATCTATTACAATTAATAAAACATCATCTTTGACATCTAATGAAACTTATTATGGATATGAAGATGGTGATACATCAAGAAAGGTTGAGTTTAAAATAACTGGAGTTTTATCGGATATTGTAATCGATTCTGATTTTTATAATATTTCAGAAGGTGAAGAAATATATCCAAAAAATCTTGGACAGATTATAGAAAAGGGAAATAGTCCTAGGCAAATATTTGCAAATAGTTGGGTATATAACACTAGTTGCAGATATCAAGTAGATTCATTTTCTGCAAATACAATCACAACAAAATCTACAATCGATAATACTACTCTAACTGTTGGAGATAAGATTGAAGTTTTAAGAAGAAATACCGAAACTTTAGTTCCCACTTTTGAAGATCTAACTATATCAGCAATATTTGAAAATGAAATTACTGTTGATGTAGATACTAGTTCACTATCAATTTTAGATAAGTATGATATTAGGAGAAAGATTAAGAAGGCATCTTCTTCACTGTTGCCCATTGAATTTGGAAATGATAAGATAACATCAGATGTTCAAAATGTTTATTCAGAAAATTCTAACAGTCTTTATGTAGCTTCTAATTCACTTCCTTCTTATTCTCTACAAACAAATGTTTTTGAATATACTGTAGTTGGTTTAGAAATTGAAAGTGAAAATCAGGATTATAGTGTTATTAACTTTGGATTTTCTCAAGTAGTTTCTTTTATAACTGGTGATAAAGTATATTATTATCCAGATGAAAGTGGAGCAATACAAGGTCTAGAGGAAGGAGCATATTATGTTGAAGTCTTGAAAAATAATGATATTGAGATTAATAATCGTAGAATTAGACTTTATTTAAGTAATTCTACGGTTGGGTCAGATGATTATGTTTCTTTTGGAAAATTGTCTAATGGCGTTGTCTCAGGAACTCATAAATTTATACTATATTCGCAAAGGTCTAAGTTAATTTCTCCACAGAAACTTCTTAAGAAATTTAAAATAGAACAGGAAATTGGAGATAGTAAAAAATATGAAACTGTTCCTGGATCTATTGGTCTTTTAAAAAATGGAGTTGAAATATACAACTATAAAACAAATGATAAAATTTATTACGGCCCATTAGATGAAGTTAATGTTCTAAGTGGTGGAAGTGGGTATGATGTTGTAAACCTACCACTTCTTACCTTATCAAGTGGCAGTGCTCTAGTACAACCCGTAGTAAGTGGATCTGTTGAAAAAATATTTGTAGATCCTCAAGATTTTGACATTGATGTTGTTGTTTCTATATCATTAACTGGTGGAAATAGTTCTGAAGCAAGTTTTAGTCCAGTTATAGAAAAATTTGCTAGGGAAATTGAATTTGACGCCAGACCAATTTCTAGTGGTGGTGGACTAGATTTTGAAAATGAAAAAATTGTCTTTACAAAAGCACATAATTTGATTGATGGTCAACCAATTATTTACAATCGTAACAATTCTAGTGCCATAGGAATTGGATCTTTTGGTGGATCAAACTTAGACCAGTCCAGAACTTTAGTAAATGGTGCAACATACTATTCAAAAGTAATTAATGATAAAACTATAGAAATATATGAAAAATTATCTGACTATATTTCTGGAATCAATACAGTAGGATTTACTACCATTGGCAATTCTGGAGTTCAAAAATTTAAAACAGAGCAAAAAAATAGACTGACTGGAATTAAAGTTATTAATGGTGGCAAATATACAAATAGAAAACTTAGAGTAAAACCTACTGGTATATCAACATTTACACATACTATAGAATTTAAAAATCACGGATTTTCTGATGGTGAGATTGTAACTTATAATTATGAAACTTCTGGTATAATTGGATTATCAACTTCAAATAGATATCAAGTATTGAAGTTGGACTCTGATACATTTAGACTATGTAATTCTGGTATTGGTGGGACAAATACGATAGACTATGAAGTAAAAAATTATGTAAAATTTTCTACTACTGGAACTGGATATCAAATTTTTAGTTATCCTGATATTGCTTTGTCTGTCGATTATACAACTGTTGGATTAGGTAGTACTCAAGTTAGAGGGTCTATTGTTGCAACCCCAGTAATTAGAGGTGAAATAGAGCAAGTTTATGTCTATGAAAATGGATCTGATTATGGTTCTTTAGTCTTAAATAAACATCAAAGACCACAAATTATTATTAAGAATGGAAAAGAATCTCAACTTAAACCAATAATTGAAAATGGCAGAATCATCGATGTAACTATCTTATATGGTGGACAAGATTACTACTCTATTCCCGATTTAATTGTATCTGGTAGTGGAGTTGGTGCAAATCTCAGACCTGTAGTATCTGGCAATAAAATTGTAGATGTAATTGTCATTAATTCTGGTGCTGGATATAGTGAAACAGATACCGCAATTAATGTCATCCCTGCCGGAAGAAATGCAATTCTTGAATCTAATGTAAGATCTCTAACTGTTAACAATTCATATAAGTATGGTACTCAATATAGAGATTATAGAGATCCAGCGTCAGAAATATTAGTTGAGACTGAAAATAATTTAGAGTATGCAGTTGTTGGTTACTCTGAAAATTTGAAGAGTGGATTAAAAGATACTGGAAATGCTACTACACACTCGGATATTATTGGTTGGGCATATGATGGAAATCCAATTTATGGTTCTTATGGGTATTCTAATCCAAATAATTCTGGAAGTGTTAAAAAACTAGAGTCGGGATATTCTTTATCTAGTGTTGAAAATCGTCCATCAACTTCAATTTTTCCTGAAGGTTATTTTATTGAAGATTATGAGTTTACGAATAGTGGAGACTTAGACCAATATAATGGCAGATTTGGAAAAACTAAAGATTTTCCAGAAGGTGTATATGCATACTTTGCTACTATTAAAACAAATAATCAACAACAAGTAGTTGGTCAATTTCCATATTTCATCGGAAATGAGTATAGATCTCCATATATTGAGGAAAATCTTTCATTAAATCAATCATTTGACTTTAATAATTCTTCTCTAATTAGAAACACTTTTCCATATAAAGTAAATGATAAGTATGCTGATAATGACTTTATTGTAGAATCAAATGAAATTATAGAGCAAAAAACTCTAATCGAGTCTGTCTCTTCTGGTAGTGTCTCTTCATTGCAAGTAGTTAACTCTGGATCTAACTACAAAGTCGGTGATGAAATCTTGTTTGATGAGAGTTCTACAGAGGGCAGTGGAATTTATGCAAAAGTATCTAGGGTATTGGGTAAACAAATTAATGAAATTGACACGACCATTGCATCATATAATAATTCTGTAATAACTTGGGAAAATGGAAATAAAATCAAGGTATATGTATCTCCATATCACGAATTCCTGAGCGGAGATAACATCAACATATCTGGTCTATCAACCCAAGTTTCTAACTTAAATGGATCTTATAGAATAGGACTTACTACTTATTCAACAGTATTAGATAAGCAAATTCCAGCATATGCCTCTACGGGTATAGTTACTGACATTTATCTTTCTTCAATACCCGAAAATGTTTCTGTTGGAAGTAGTTTTAAAATAGATAGTGAGACTTTCTCTGTTCTCAATGTTTATAATAACTTTGGTGTTGTAAAGGCGGTTAGAAATTCTGCTGGAGGAATACATACTCAAACATCGCCAGTATACTTCCTTTCAAATTCATTTACGGTTAATAAGTCTACTGATTATTTTGAGTCTAAAGTAAATGATAAAGTTTATTATAATCCCACAAAATCTGTGGGGATTGGCACTACAGTTGGAACTGGAATAAATGTTAATTACAGTATTGGTATAACAACATATAATACCTTTATTCCAACTCAAAGTATTTTCATACCAAATCATCCTTTTACAACTGGACAGCAAGTAATTTTTAGAAAACCATCTGGAGCTGATCCAATAGCAGTATCTGATACTCCTACAAATTCTCCATTTAATATTTTAAGTTCTAGTAGTCAAACTTTATATGCAATTAACAAATCTAAAGATTTTATTGGTATTGTAACTAATGTCGGACTTACTACAAGTACAAATGGTCTATTCTTTAGAAATACTAGTTGGACAGCGGCAAATGATAACTACCAATATTCTATAGAGTCTAATTTTAATCAAGTTAAAGCAGATGTTAATAAAATAAATGCAATTGTTTCTGTATCAACTTCCCATAATTTAAAAGTCGGAGACAATGTTTCTCTAGTTGTCAAACCTAATCTGTCAGTTGGTGTAGGTACTTCAACTTCAGTAAGGATTAAACGCAGTAGTTTGACTGATAGTATTATTGTAAATCCGATTAAATTTAGTTATCTGGGAATTAACACTACAACTAATCAGATCACAATAAATTCTCACGGTCTTAAAACTGGAGATAAAATTATATATCAGTCTGCTTCTATTCCTTCTGGCATACAAACTGGCAGTTACTATGTTTATAGAGTAGATGACAATACTATAAAACTGTCAGAGACTTATTTACAATCAATTGATAAGTCACCAACATTTGTAAGTTTTATAAGTACTGGGTCTGGAGACCAAGAAATTAGTCTTGTAAATCCAAGAATTGAATCTATAAAAAATAATAATTTAGTATTTGATTTATCTGATTCATCACTTTCTGGATATAATTTTAAAATCTACTATGATAGAGAATTTAAAAAAGAATTTGTTTCAGTTGCAACTACCGAGTCTTTATCACTTTCTGGTGTTGGAACTGTAGGAGTATCTACAAACGCTTCATTAACTCTAAATTATACAAATTCTGTACCAGAAAAACTGTATTACAATTTAGAAAAATCTGGATATATTAGCACTGCAGATACTGATGTTGTTAATTATTCTGAGTTATCATTCTTTGATAGTGCTTATAATGGAAATTATAGTATAGTGAGTGTAGGAAACACAACATTTACAGTTTCTTTGAGAAAAACTCCAGAAAATACAAACTATCAAAGAAGTGAATGTGATGTATTGGAGTATAATACCAATTCTACTTCAGCAACTGGAGGAATTAGTCAAACAAATCTTATTTCTGGTGGATATGGATATAAATCTCTCCCTCGCTTTACAGGTTCTAATTCTGTAAGCGGTGAAGGAGCATTTATTATTCCATCTTCCGATACCATTGGTAAAATAGTTCAAAGTAGAATTATAAATGAAGGTTTTGAATATGCTTCAGATAAAACTTTGAGACCAACGGCCTCTATTCCCCAATCACTTTATATTTCTTCATCAAATACCATTGACACTATTTCTATTAAAAACGGTGGACAAAATTATACATCTGCTCCAGATTTAATTTTAGTTAATTCTAATACTGGAGAACTTATTGACTCTGGTTTCTTAAAAGCATCTTTAACAGGATCTTCTATTGGTAAAGTAAACATTGAAGTAGAACCAAAAGGTTTACCAATTAAACCAGTTACAATCAGAGCAATTAACAATTCTAACTCAATATCAATAGAGAAAGTAGAATCTTCGTCTTCTGGAATAGTTACATGTATTTTAACTACCCCAATTGCAGGATTTTCAACTGCTCCTTTTGCAGTTGGAGATAGAATATTTGTTGAAGGAATTGAAAAGACAGATTCTTCTGGGGATGGATTTAACTCTAAAGATTATGGATATCAATTTTTTACAATAACAAATTATCTTGAGTTAAGTAAGCATAAATTAGAGTTTAATATTTCTGGTTTAACAACTAATCCTGGAGTAGCAAAAACAATTCAAGAATCTTATGCATCTATTACAAATTATAAAAATTATCCAGAGTTTGAAGTTGTACAAAAATTCTTACCATTTACCATTGGAGAAACTTTAGAATCTGATAGTGGACTTGGGTTTGTACCTAGAGACTTGATTGTTACTGCATGTGATGAAAATATTTTAAAGGTAAATGGAAATTATAAAGTTTCTCCAAATGAGAGAATAAGAGGTTCAGAGTCTTTTACTGAAGCAACAGTCGATTTAGTTAATACCATTGATGGAATTTATAATATTAATTACTTCAATCTTCAAAATTTTGGATGGAATGAAGAATCTGGCAAACTTAACAACGATACACAAGTAATTCCAGATAGTGACTACTATCAAAACCTTTCATATAGTGTAAAGAGTAGTAAAACTTGGGATGAAATAGTAACTCCCGTCAATAATTTATTACATACCAGTGGCACTAAGAATTTTGCGGACACTCAATTAATTGAGAATTCTCAATCTGGAATAGGGACTACAGAGTCTACATCTGTAGTGTCTGTTATTAATATGTTTGTTGATGATAATAGAGTTGATACTATTAATAATTTTGATCTTTCTAGTGATGTAGATACTATAGGAGATAGATCAAAATTTGTAAGATTTAAGAATATTAGACTTTCAGACTACATTCTATGTAAAACTAATAGAGTTTTAAAAATTGATGATATCAGTTCAGAGTTTTCTAGTTCTGACGACGAAAGGGAAGTAGTATCAAATATACTTCCCCTGAATTTATCTAATGGATATAATAAATTTTTAATCCAGGTAAAAAATGTATTTAATAATGAAACTCAATTTAGTGAAATAGTTTCTATTAATGACTCTCAGGACATTCTCACATTTTATAAGGGAGAATTTACTACAGGCACTACTGGATATGGGTCAACTATATTTGATTCAGATTTATTATTGGCAAATATTAGGGGATATGTTGATGAGGAAGGCACATTTTATCTAAGATTTGAACCAGAAGATCCATTTGATTCGGATTTTGATATTAAGATATTACAGGATACCTTTACTGATAGGACGGGAATTGGGTCTACTCAAAGTTTAAACTGTATTGACTTAATATCTCAAAATAAAGTTGTTAATACTGGAATAACTACATCTATCATTGAATTAGATTCTGCAAAATATTCTTCTGTTTATGCTAACATACATGTTTTAAATAATGATAGTTCTAATATGAATTATGTTGAAATTTATTTAACTCATGATGGTTCAGATACTTACATTACTGAATATTATTTTGACAATGAAGATGGAGAAAGTTATGGTCATATAGGATCATTTGGTGCTTCATTGAGTGGAGGAATATTATCTTTAAATTATACAAATACAGAATCTGAAACAATAACAGTCAGATCTAAAAATGTTGGATTTGGCACCACAGCACTAGGTGGAGATTTCTATAGATTTAAACTTGCAGGTCAAATAGATGGAAATGAAAGAACTGTTGTTTTTGAGTCAAACTATAACAATGTCTCTTCTGGATCTACAAGTGTAATTACTTTAGATAAATCTCTGTTTACATCAATAAAGTCTGTGGTTCGTATTGGACTGGGAGAAACTAGTGCTTTGCATCAAGTAATGACAGTTTATGATGGATCAAACGTTTCTACCTTACAGTATCCATTTTTATCTATTGGAAGCACTAGTGGAATAGGAACTTTTGGTGCAGAGATTGATTCTACAAACATCACACTTAATTTTTACCCAGATCCTTCTATTTCTGGTAATATTGAAATAATATCATTTAATGAATGTTTCTACACTGATTTAGATGTCGTAAATATTCCCCCAGATTTAACTTATTCTCCAGTAAGACAATCTGTAAATATTGCAAAATACTTTGGTGTTAACTCTCCATTTATTAATAAATTAGATTTTGAAGCAAACTATGAAGGTGATTCAATATTCATGAAAACTTTCAATCCCTCAATTTCTGTAGGATCTACGACGGGAATAATAACAGCTTCAAATCACTTCTTTAACACTGGAGAAGAGTTAATTTATAGACCGAAATCTACCTTTATTGGTATCGGAGCTTCTGCTTTAGGTATAGGTGCAACAGAAAATTATGTTGGAGTAGTCACTACCATACTCCCAGAAGTTGTCTATGCAATTAGAGAAACTTCCAATACATTAAGACTAGCAACTAAAAAAGAGTATGCCGAGCAAGGAATTGGAGTAACTTTCACTTCTTTAGGTATTGGTAATGCTCATGAATTAGAAATGTTTAAAAAGAATGAGAAGTCTTTAATAACAATTAATAATCTAGCACAATATCCAATTTCATATTCTTATATAACACATACCTTATCAAACAATGGTGGTCAAATCGGAACTGCATCAACAATTTTTGCTTTAAGTGGAATTAGTTCTATTAAACCCACTGACTTGTTAAAAATTGATGATGAATTTGTAAGAATTGAAAATGTTGGATTAGGTACTACAAGTATAGGGCCAATATCATTTACAGGAAATATTCCTTTGGTTGAAGTTACTAGAGGGTTCGTAGGGTCTATTGCTGGATTGCATACAGATACTTCAATTGCTAGAGTCTATAGAGGATCATATAATATTTCCGGAAATAAAATCTACTTTACTCAACCACCAAGAGGAAATCAACTTGATTTAATTGGACAAGATGAAAATGCTCTTCCAAGAGAAAGGGCAACATTTAGTGGTAGAGTATTTCTAAGACAAGACTATACTTCAAATCAATTATATGATGATATATCAGACCAGTTTACTGGTATTGGACAAACTTTCGTATTGACCAGTCAAGGAATTAATACAGTTGGATTAGGAACTAGTGGAGGAAATGGTATTGTATTCATCAATAGTATTTTCCAGTCTCCAACCACATTTAACAATTCTGGAAATAATTACATAATTGGAGAAAATTTAGTATCCGGAATAACAAGTATTACATTTACTGGAATTAGATCCGATAGTGATTTATACACTTCAGATTATGACATCAATATGAATCAATTGCCTCGTGGTGGAATTATTGTTTCTTTAGGATCTACTTCAGGTCTTGGATATGCACCTCTTGTAGGAGCTTCTGTGACCGCAGTAATGGGCGGTGGAGGGTCTATTGTCTCAGTTGGACTTGGTACTCAGGACATACTTGGATCTGGTTATAGAGGAAGCGTTTCTGTAGCGATTACAGAGTCTGGACATACAGGTTCTGTTGCAACTATTAATGCTTCTGTTGGTGCTGGAGGAACTCTATCATTCAATGTAGTTAATGGTGGAAGTGGATATTCTAATCCCACAATTAATATTTCTTCACCATCATATGAGAATTTGCCAGTTATAGGTGTTTCTCGTCTTGGTGTTGGAGCAACTACAGAAACTGGAGTTGGATTGTTGTTAAATGTTGAAGTAGGTGCAAGTTCGACTACAGGAATAGGGTCAACGTATTTTGAAGTAACCAATTTTAAAATCACAAGAAATGGATATGGATTTAGAAGAGGTGATGTATTTAAACCTGTGGGATTGGTGACTGATGCGAGTTTGGCATCTCCAATAAGTGAATTTGAATTAACTGTGCTTGATACTTTTAGTGATTCATTTGCTGCTTGGCAGTTTGGTGAATTGGACTATATTGATTCTATCAAAAATTATCAAAATGGTACAAGAACTAGATTCCCACTATTTTATCAGTCTGAGTTGTTGAGTTTTGAGGTTGATGAAGAAACAATTGACTCTCAATTGATAAACTTAGATTCGGTTCTTTTAATATTTGTAAATGGAATATTGCAAGAACCCGGAAGTTCCTATCAGTTTAGTGGTGGAACTTCATTTACCTTCACTGTTGCACCAAAACCTGAAGATGACATAGCAGTATTCTTCTATAGGGGAACTAAAGGGCAAGATAGTGTGGATGAAAGTGTCACAGAAACAATCAAGGTTGGCGACACCATACAAATATTCAGTAATAATAGTATTTCAAATACAATTACTCAAAATAAGAGAACTGTATATGATATTGCAGGATCTGATAGGGTAGAAACTAACTTATACAATGCACAAGGTATTGATGAGATTAACGATAAACCACTTTATTGGACTAAACAAAAAGTTGATTTATCAATCAATGGCGATATCGTCTCTAAATCTAGAGATTCTATAGAACCTCAAGTTTACCCAACTGCTAATATTATAGGTAGTTTAGATTCTACTGATACTGAAATATTTGTGGACGATTCTTCACTATTCAACTATGAAAATGAGTCTCCAATCAATTTTGGTGCGATTCTCTTTACAAATACAAATGTTGGAATAGCAACTACAGACTTCTCAACACAGTTTGAAGTTGTCTCTGGAATTTCTGATGTCGAAGGATTTAATGCTTCAGTTGTGGGAATTGCAACTACTACTGGAATTGGTCATCCTTTAGCAATTAAATTTACTTTGAGTAGACAGTCTGGAACTTTCCCAGATCTTCAGGTTGGATATCCTGTTTATATCTCAAACACTACCGTAGGAAGTGGAGTGACCTCAGTTGATACTTCTGATTCTAATGTTGTTGCTATTAGCACATCAAATTTAAATAATGTTTATAAGATTCATGCATTTAATGCAGCGACAGGAATTATGACCTGTAATGTTTCTTCAAACACTTCTATCGTTGGAATTGCAACTACAGGAACTCTTAACTATCCAGTAGGTAAAATGAGTTGGGGTAGATTGTCTGGATTTAGCAGGTCTTCATCGCCAATTTCAATCGCAGTTACTGGGTATGTATCAAGTGCAGGTATAAGTAGTGAAAGTTATAGTGCAGGATTATCAACTTACCCAATTATTCAAAGAAGAGGGTTTGGATTGAGAAGCAATGGTTCATTAATAAAAGATAAGTTATCATGACCTCATATAAATATAAAAAAAACATCAATATAAATGTCTGCACTTGTAACAGATCAATTTAGAATTCTAAATGCTACAAACTTTATAGAGTCGGTAGATAATAATGCTGATTCTTACTATGTTTGGGTTGGATTGACAAACCCTAATGCATCTGGATTTGGTAGAAATGCAAACTGGGATGGTGGAACTGGAGTAACAAATGGAGTTGTCCCTAATCCTGTAGATAATACAGATTATCTAACACATTATGAGGATACTCTTCTTTTTGGAAAAAAAATTACATCATCAAACATAAGAAGAGTCGTAAGAAGAGTTGATTGGGTAAGAGGAAAAAGATATGATATGTATAGACATGACTACAGTATCACTAATCTTAGTCCTATAGCAAAGAGAGCAAGATTATATGATTCTGAATATTATGTAATAAACAGTGATTATAAAGTCTATATTTGCATTCAAAATGGATCTAGTGGTATCAATACTACTGGAAACCAGTCATTATATGAACCAACTCATACAGACTTAGAGCCTGCAGTAGCAGGTGCTGGTGATGATGGATATCGTTGGAAGTATCTATTTACGATCCCTCCAAGTGATATTATAAAATTTGATTCTACTGAGTATATCACATTACCTAGCAACTGGAGTACTTCCACAGACTCTCAGATTGTTTCTGTGAGAGAAAATGGAGACTCTACATTAAACGATAATCAAATTAAAACAGTTTATATTGATAATCCTGGACTCAATTACCAATCTTCTGCAGATATTGAAGTTGATATTTTAGGAAATGGAACTGGAGGTAGAGTTCGTATAGTTACTGATCCTAATGGAAAAATAATTAATACTACAGTTACTTTTGGTGGTAAGGGTTACACCTATGGAATAGTTGACTTAGGACCACTACAACCAGATGGAAATATTTCAAATCCAGCAAAATTAATTCCCATCATTCCCCCATCAAGGGGTCATGGTTTTGACCTATACAAAGAACTCGGTGCAGATCGAGTAATGATTTATAGTAGATTTGATGATTCTTCTAGGGATTTTCCCACTAATACAAAATTCTGCCAGATAGGAATATTAAAAAATCCAACAAATTTTGTAGGTACTAGCACTTTTACAGATCCTCAATTTTCCGGTCTTTATGCAATTAATTTTTCTTCAGTGAATGCTACTCCACCAACTATTGGTGAGAAGATTACACAATCTAATACTGGAGCAGTAGGATATATTGCATCATATGATTCGGATACTAAAGTTTTAAAATATTTTAAAGATAGGTCTTTGTATTATGGAACAACAGGAGACCAGACTGATTATGATAATGTTTCTACATTATCCAATGCTAATGTAGATTTTACTAATGGTGGAGGAAATGTAACTGCTCCTAGCGGATTTTCAGGACAAATTTCATCTTTTAGTGGTATAACAACAACAGTAAATAACTCAATCATAAATTTGGGAGTTACATTTACGAATGGACTTGCAAATCCCGAGATAAATAAAAAGACGGGAGATATAATTTATATTGACAATAGACCTCTCGTTTCACGCAATATTAGGCAAAAAGAAGACATTAAAATTATCCTGGAATTTTAAGAGATGGCACAAAAGACAAACCTAAATGTAAGTCCTTATTTTGATGACTTTGATGCTCAAAAGGAATTTTATAAAGTTCTTTTTAATCCAGGAAAACCAATACAAGCAAGAGAATTAAATAATATTCAATCAATATTACAAAATCAGATTGAATCTTTTGGAAGTCATATATTTAAAGAAGGATCTGTAGTAATTCCAGGAAATACTACTTATGATTCCAATTTTTATTCGGTAAAATTAAATCCAACTTCCTTTGGTGTTAATATATCTGCATATATTAATCAGTATGTTGGCAAACTAATAGAAGGGCAGATATCAGGAGTTACTGCCACAGTACAGAAAGTTGAAATTCCAGATTCAATTAATGGACTAGATTATGTTACACTCTATGTAAAATATATTGACTCTGATAATGATTTTAATTTCAATCCATTTCAAAATGGCGAATCTTTAGTTTCAAGCGAAAGTATTGTTTATGGAAATACTACAATCGCATCTGGCACACCCTTTGCATCTTTAATTCCTGAGGATGCAACTTCAACAGGTTCTGCAGTTTCTATTGATGATGGAATTTATTTTGTAAGAGGAACTTTTGCGAACGTATCTAAGCAAACTATTATTCTTGACTATTATTCCAATACCCCATCATATAGAGTAGGTCTAAAAGTAACGGAAGAGATAGTAACTGCCAAAGACGATGCTTCATTATATGATAATGCTAAAGGGTTTACTAATTATGCTGCACCTGGAGCAGATAGATTTAAGATAAATTTATCTCTCAGTAAAAAAACAATTGATAGTGTAGGTACTGACACCGATTTTATAGAAATTCTTAGAATTGAAAATGGCGAGATTAAGAAAGTTAATACTAAAACACAATATTCGGTAATAAGAGACTACTTAGCACAAAGGACTTTTGATGAGTCTGGAAATTATTCCGTAGAACCATTTAAAATTTCTTTACATAATTCTCTTAATGATAGACTTGGAAATGACGGTTTATTTTTTGATGGTCAAAAAACAGAATCTGGAGGCACACCGTCTGATGATTTGATGTGTATCAAATTGTCCCCAGGAAAGGCATATGTAAAAGGTTACGATATTGAAAAATCTACAACTACTATCTTAGATGTAAGTAAACCAAGAGAAACTCAGAGTGTAGAAAATGTAAATGTTCCCTTTGAAATGGGAAATCTGATCAGAATTAATAATATAACAGGATCTCCAAAACAAAATAATTCTGTAGAACTTCATTCCGTCAGAAGAAGTTCTTCCGGAAATCCTAATTCAAGCACTAAGATTGGAGATGCTAAAGTTTATAATTTCAGATTGACTGATGCTGCATATTCTGGAGCATCTACCAATTGGGATCTATATCTTTATGATATACAAACTTATACCACTTTAGTATTAAATCAATCTTTATCTGCAAGTCAGTTACCATTATCATCATATGTGAAAGGAAAAAGTAGTGGTGCAAGTGGTTATACCTCTGCCGCTGGAAATGACACTACAACAATTAAAGTAAGACAAACTTCTGGCACTTTTATTGTAGGTGAGCAAATAATTATCAATGGTCTGGAATTATATCCCAGATCTATCGCACAAATTACGGTCTATGACAGCACAGATATTAAGCAAGTTTATCAACCAGATATTACTACATCATTTATTGGAGATTCTATATTAGACAGACAACTTCCAATAGGATTCAATGCTTCTGATACAATTAATATTTCTGCCGGCGGTGTAGTAACTTCTCCAGGTAAGGTTTTTGATACTATTAAACCAGGATCAATAATAAGATATCAATCACCTAGTAGTAATGACGAAACTTTTAATGTAGTTTCGAGTGTAAGTTCGACTGGCACTTCAATGACTGTTAGTGCAGTTACTACGGTCAATGGTGTCTGTAATGGCACTGTAGGAGTTGCAACAAATGTATCATTTAGTCTAGGAATTCCCAAAATTAGAAATTCTGATAAAGGATACTTATATGCAGAATTGCCAAATACAAATGTATCTCAGGTAAATTTAAATAGTTCTGTTATTACTTTTAGTGCCCAATCAACCTCATCAAAAACTGTTTCTTCTGGAAAAATAACATTATCCGTTTCTGACTTTTCGCTTCCTTCAGGTTTAACAACCGCATTATTTGCACCTTTTGACGAAGAGCGTTATTCTGTGCATTACAAAGATGGAACTACACAATCTTTAACCTCAGATCAATTTTCTTTATCATCTAATCAAGTAGTTTTATCAAATCTTACAAATGGAAAATCAACATTATTAATTAATGCAACTTTTGTTAAAAATGGCGTACAGAGTAAACAAAAGCAATTTAATCGTAGTGGAACTATAAATGTAGTTTATTCTAAGTTTCCAGAGTCGGGAACAGGAATCAGCACTTCTATCAATGATGGTTTAGTATACAATCAGTATTATGGTCTTAGAGTCCAGGATGATGAAATTTCACTTAATTATCCTGATGTATCGACAGTAGTGGCAGTTTATGAATCACTAGATACATCAAATCCAACGTTGGACACTTTATCATTCGATTCTATTCTTAACATTGGCAATAATGCAATTATAGGTGAAAATATTTTAGGCAATGATAGTGGTTGTGTTGCTAGAGTAGTAACTAGATCTACAAATAGTGTTGGAATTGTCTATTTAAATTCTAATAGATTTAACAATAATGAAGTTGCAACTTTCCAAGAGTCAAATATTGTTGGAGACATAAACTTCATAACCCCCGGAAATTATAGTGATATTACTAATAGATTTAGTTTAGATAAAGGGCAGAAAGAGCAATACTACGATTATTCTAAACTTATCCGTAAAGAAGGAGAAACAGCACCTTCAAAGAGACTTTTAGTTGTATTTGATTACTATAGTGTCCCTTCGACTGATAATGGTGATGTATTTACTTCTGGAAGTTATAACAAGGAACAATTTACTTCTAATATTCCTTTGATTGGAAATAATATTAGAGCGACAGATACTTTAGATTTTAGACCTAGAGTTTCAGTTTTTTCTGGAAATACGTCTTCACCATTCGATTTTCCTAACAGAGATTTTAGTTCTTCAATTAAATTAAACTTAACCCCAAATGAGAGTACTATTATTGGATATGACTACTATGTAGGTAGAGTTGATAAAATTTATCTGAGTAAGACTGGGGAATTTGTTTACTTAAAGGGCACCTCATCAATTAACCCTCAGTCACCATCAAAGACTGATGATTTAATGGAATTGGGAACAATTACCCTTCCACCTTACCTATACAGTGTCAAGGATGCTGTATTGTCACTCGTAGATAATAGAAGATATACTATGAGAGACATTGGATTAATTGAAAACAGGGTTAAAAATCTTGAAAGAGTAACTTCACTATCTCTCTTAGAGTTAAGTACACAAACACTCCAAATACAAGATTCTGATGGTTTTAACAGATTTAAAACAGGATTTTTTGTAGATGATTTTAAAGATTCTTCAAGAATAAACGGACTTTTCTCTTCTGTTGAGATTGATTCTGATTCTCAAGAGATGAGACCTGTTATCTCCAGAAATAGTTTAAAAAATTATCTTGCACCAGCGCAAAATATAACAAACGAGACTGTAGATTTATCTACTAACTATGAGTTATTAGATTCTAATGTCCAAAAAACTGGTACTACAGTAACACTTAAGTATGAATCTGAAAAGTGGATATCACAACCACTGGCAACTCAAGTTGAAAATGTAAATCCATTTCATGTTGTATCTTATACTGGCACAATAAAACTTTCGCCTGAGAGAGATAATTGGGTTAGAACTGTACAATTACCAGATAAGACTATTTCTGTTACTGATTATGTCTTAATTGAAAGAGATGAAATTGAGTTGAGAAATAGAAGACGTAGGGTGAGAAATGATGATAGAGTGGGGCAAAGAAGGACAAGAGTTAGAGGAGTAAATCAGAGAGTAAATGATAGTGTAGAATCAACAACTGAAACTTCAGTTGACAATATTCTAGTAGAGTCTAGTAATGAAGAGTATATGAGATCTAGAAACACTGAGTTTTCTATTTCAAATTTAAAGCCACACACTAGATATTATCAATTCTTAGATGGAAATGGTTCTGTAGATTTTATTCCAAAACTTATTGAAATTTCAAATAGTGTAAGTTTACAAAACTATGGAGCATCTTCAGCATTTACTGTTGGCGAAACTGTTTTTGGATATGATTCTCAAAATAATAAAATTATTTCGTTTAGAGTTGCAAAATCTAACCACAAATTTGGAACATACAATTCCCCAACAACAACCTTTAATGTAAATCCATATATTAAAGATGAGTCTCTGCCTAGTGAATATAGTGCGTCATCAAAAGTGTTAAATGTAGACACTTTCTCTTTGTCAGAGGAAGCACAAGGTCTTTATTCTGGTTACCTAGTAAAGGGTGCAAAACTTATTGGACAATCTAGCGGTTCTATTGCATATGTTAAAGATTTGAGATTAATATCTGATAGTCTTGGCGATTTAATAGGTTCTTTCTTTATTAGAGATCCAAATACTTCACCAGCACCAGATGTAAGGATTAATACTGGAACTAAAACTTATAAAGTTACATCAAGTCCTACAAATGAAACTGCTGTTTCTGGAAGTACTTCTGTTTCTACAGCAGAAACTAACTATGCATCTGAAGGAATTTTAGAGTTGTATGAAAGAACTATTACAAATAGAACTACGGAAACAACAACTAGAACAACTACTACTAGAATACGTACAGTAACAACTAGGTTTATTAGGGAGCGTAGACGAGAAGACCCTCTTGCACAGACTTTTACAATCGATGAAAATGAACCAGGAGCATTTTTAACTAGTATAGATCTTTTCTTCTATAAAAAAGATACTAATAATAATCCACTAACCGTAGAGATAAGAAATGTAGAACTTGGTACTCCAGCATCACTGATACTTGGAAATCCAGTTACTCTTAGACCTGACGAAATAAACATATCTGATGATGCATCCGCAGTAACAAAAGTAACATTTGACTATCCAATTTATCTTGCTCCAGGATTGGAATATGCAATCGTACTTCTTGCCCCTGAAAGTATAGAATACGAAGTTTTTATTGCAGAAATGGGTAAGAAAACCATCCAATCTGCAAATTTACCTGATGCAAGTGCAAGCACATATAGTCAACAATTTGCTATGGGAAGTCTATTCAAATCCCAAAATGGATCTATATGGACTGCAAATCAATATCAAGATATGAAGTTTACTTTATATCGCGCAAACTTTGTTACAGACACTCCATCTACAGCATATTTTTACAATCCAACATTGAATGAAAGCAATGGATACATTAAAAATCTTCAAAATAATCCTATAACAGCATTGCCCAAGTTGTTAAGTGTTGGTATTACAACCACTACTGATTCAAGCACTATTGGAATTCTAACTACTGGAAGAAAAATAAGTGAGAGTTTAAAAACTTATAATTATGGATATATTGTTGGCACTGGATGCTCAGCATCTTCTGTAGGAGTAACAACAAGTGGGTTTAATTATGTTACAGATACTAATGTATCAACATTTAATGTTATTGGTAACGGATCTGGTCTCACTTTAAATATTACTGATACTGACGGCAAAATTACCAATGCAACAATTGTAAATCCAGGAAATGGTTATGCGATTGGAGATGTTGTTGGTATTGTAACTTCTTCAGTTTCCAGTAACAGTGGAAGAGGTGCTACTATAACAATTACTGGAAATAATAACGGTGTTGATACTTTATATCTAACTAATGTGCAGGGAGAATCATTTACAGACACTGGAAATGAAAATCTGATTTATTACAATGATTCTAATGCTGCGGTAACTCTGGGGTCAATTTATATTAGAAGCTCCACTCCAGTTGGATCTGTTAACAGTGGAAACTTTATCAAAGTCAACCATTTTAATCATGGAATGTATGCTGCTAATAACAAAGTTTCTATTTCTGGCGTTTTACCAACCGTTATCCCAACCACACTATCTCAATCTATAACTGCATCTTCTACATCAATTTCTGTCGCAAGCACTGCAAATTTTGTAACTTTTGAAGGTAAAGCAGTTAGTGGAAGTAATCCCGGATATGCCATTGTAGAGAATGAAATTATCAGGTATGAAAGTATTGGGTCTGGAACATTAGAAACAATAACAAGAGCACAATCATCTACACTTGCAGTGCCTCATGACACTAATGCACAAGTCTATAAGTATGAATTTAACGGAGTTTCCTTAAGAAGAATCAATACAACTCATGATATTAGTGATGTTGGTTTAGACATTGATAGTTACTATATTGAAATTGATAGAGAATTAAATGGAGTAGATAGAAGTGTTGATGGGACTCCTGTAGGATATCCCCAACTTTCATTTGCAACAGAATTAAATTCTGGAGGAAATAAAGTTTTTGCAACAGAAAACATTCAATATGACTCTATTATACCATTTTATAATATTGTATCACCTACAGATGCTGTTTCAGTTTCTGCTAAAATTAGAAGTGTAAGTGGAACTAGTGTATCTGGAAATGAAGTATCATTTACTGATTTAGGTTATGAAGATATACAGTTGAATTCCCTAAACCAACTGTCCTCTACAAGAATCGTTTGCTCTAAAGCAAATGAAGATACTTATCTAACTGCTCTTCCAAGAAATAAATCATTTACAACTACAGTTACTTTACAAACAACAAATAAGTATGTTTCCCCCCAAATATTCTTAGACAGTTGTTTTACTGATTTCCATAGCAATAGAATTAATTCTCCAATATCTAATTATTCAACAGATAGTAGAGTTAATTCGCTTATTGATGACCCACATTCTTCTGTTTATGTTTCCAATACAGTCAGATTAGCTCAACCTGCAACTTCTCTAAAGGTTATACTATCTGCATATAGACATTCTTCAGCAGATTTTAGATTACTCTACAGTTTGATTAGACCAGACTCTAGTGAAGTTGATCAAGCATTTGAATTATTCCCAGGATATGATAATTTAACCGTGGATAATAATAATGATGGATATCTTGATGTTGTAGATCCTGCGAATAATAGTGGATTACCAGATGTGTTTGTTCGTTCCAGCAAAGAAAATGAATTTTTAGAATATGAATTTTCTGTTAACAACGTTGGGGAATTTGTTGGCTATGCGATTAAGATTGTAATGTCATCTACTAATCAAGCATATCCACCAAGATTTGCAGATTTAAGGAGTATTGCAATCAGATGATACCAGTTAAAGGACATCCAAATTTATATAGAGACGAAGAATCGGGTGCTATTGTCAATTTTGACAATACATCTTATAATCAGTATGTCAATAGTTTGAATAATAGAAAGACTCAGAGACAAGAATTAGATGAAATGAAGAAGGATATTGAAGAAATTAAATCTTTATTGAGGGAGATTGTTAATGGATCCAAGTGAAATAAAGTTAGAATCTATGAATAAATTATTTGAATATGAAAAACATGCTAGAGTAATTGATAATTTAACTGAGGATGAATTGAGAGTTTTTGCTAAACTTTACTTTAGATTATATTTAAAACAGCAAGAAACTGTTTCACAACTAATGAATCTTTAGAATATAAATACCTAAAAGTATACCAGTTTGAATAATGGCAGTTTATGTATCCAATATAGTCATAGAGCAAGGATACTCTTTTGAAACCTCTATAGAGTTAGAGGATACTAGAACTAATGAACCTTTAATATTAACTAATGTATCAATTGAAGCTACCCTGAAGAAAACATATACCAGTTCATCCTCAGTTTCATTTGCATCATCGATTACTAATCCTGCACAGGGAATTATCTCAATATCACTAACATCCGCACAGACTGCAGAATTAAAGCCGGGAAGACATGTTTATGATATTAAAATTATTGATGATGGTAAAGATTATAAGGCTGTAGAAGGTTCTGCGTTAGTGCGTCCCGGAGTAACCACATAATGGCAAACATAAAAGCTAAAGTTGGTGCTGGACCTACAATAAAATCTAGAGTTGGTTCTCAGAATGTAATTCAAGTTTTATCTAATGCAACAGCACAAACAACAAAGTTAATCAACTTATCTGATGTAGAATCTACACTTAAAACTGTAGATGGAATGATTTTAGTTTGGGATCTTCCTACAGAAAAATTTATTATGACCAGTGTGATCGATTCGTCGAGCACAACTGTTAAAGGTATTGCATATTTTGACAATACTACTAACTCCACACTACCTACAAATGGAGCATTAATTGTCTCAGGTGGAGTTGGAATTGGTGAAAATTTAAATGTTGCTGGTGATATTACAATTACTGGAATTTCAACATTTTCATCAGATTTAGACATTAATGCCGCCGTTAACATCCTAAATGGATTAACTGTAGGTGGAGACTTTAATTCTACTGGTATAACAACTTTAGGAACTTTAGGTGTAACAGGTCTTACTACAACAAAAAATTTATTAGTTACTGGTATATCGACATTTCAAAATAATGTAAATGTTAGTGGGGCTATGACAGTAACTAATGGAATTTATTATGATTTACCACATTACGATGGTCCAAATGGAGTGGCATATTTTAATGATGTGGGAAGATTAATAGGGGCTTCTAGTACAGAACTTGATTTATTAGTAAGTAATTATATTTTTACAACAGATAGTGATGGAATTCCTGTCTGGTCTTCAATTATAGACGGAGGAGAATTTTAATGGCAAAACCAGCAAGTAGACAACAACTAATAGACTATTGCTTAAGGAGACTAGGTGCTCCAGTGTTAGAAATTAACGTGGATGATGACCAGATTGATGATTTAGTCGATGATGCCCTTCAATACTTTCAAGAGAGACATTTTGACGGTGTTGAACGAATGTTTTTGAAATATAAAATTAGTCAAAATGATTTAGATAGAGGAAGAGCTAAAAATACTAATGGTGTTGGAATTGTTACTACTACAGCAACATCTACAAATATTAGTGGATATGGGGAAGTGACATCATCTTTTTATGAAACTTCTAACTTTATTCAAGTTCCAGACTCTGTTATTGGTATAGAAAAAATATTTAAATTTGACACTAGTTCAATATCTGGTGGAATGTTCAGTATAAAGTATCAACTTTTTCTAAATGATTTATATTATTTCAACTCAGTTGAATTATTACAATACGCTATGGTTAAAACATATCTAGAAGATATTGATTTTCTCCTTACTCCAGATAAGCAAATAAGATATAACAAAAGACAAGATAGATTATATCTTGATATTGATTGGAGTGCAATTTCTTTAAATACTTATTTTGTAATTGATTGCTATAGGATTTTAGATCCAAATACATACACTAATGTATACAATGACAGTTTTCTCAAGCAATATTTGACATCTTTAATTAAAAGGCAATGGGGACAAAATCTCATCAAATTCCAAGGAGTAAAACTTCCTGGCGGTATTGAATTAAATGGAAGACAACTTTATGACGATGCAGAGAAAGAACTTGAAAGTATTAAGCAGAGAATGACTACTGATTATGAATTACCACCATACGATTTCATAGGATAATTATGACATTAAATCCTTTTTTTCTTCAAGGATCCAATAATGAGCAATTTTTGATTCAAGATTTAATCAATGAACAGTTGCGAATTTATGGAATTGAAGTGTATTATTTACCAAGAAAATTTTTCAAAAGTGATAATATTATTAGAGAAGTTCAGTCATCAAAGTTTGATGACAGTTTTTTATTAGAAGCATATCTAAACAATTATGATGGATATGCTCCAGGTGTTGATATTATGTCAAAATTTGGAATAAATTTAAAAAATGAAATAAATTTAACAATCTCTAGAGAAAGATTTGAGGAATTTATTGTTCCATTTTTAGAAGGTTTGTCTCCAGGTGATGGTATAGTCAAAGACTATACATTTGGAAATTTAATTAGTAGACCAAAGGAAGGTGATTTAATTTATTTTCCATTAGGGCAAAGATTATTTGAAATAAAACATGTTGAGTTTGAGAGACCTTTTTATCAATTGGGGAAAAATTATATTTACGAATTAAGTTGTGAATTATATGAATATGAAAATGAACTCATAGATACTTCAGTGGAAGAAGTGGATAAAACAGTCGATAATGAGGGATATATTACCACGATCAATTTAGTTGGTCTTGCTATAACTGCTACTGCTACTGCCGGTATAAGTAGTGGATATGTTAAAGAGATATTTTTAAATAATGATGGAAGTGGATATTCAAGTACACCTACTGTAACTATTTCTCCCCCAGAATCCGGTACTAGAGCTACTGCAGTTGCAATAACAACTAGTGTTTCTGGAGTGAAATCTGTTGAAAAAATAGTTTTGATAAACGCCGGAAGTGGTTATGTGTCTCCACCAACCATATCAATAACTGGCGGTGGTGGAACAGGAGCTGCTGCTACTTGCTCTATAGGAGCAACAACTTTTGGAGTTTCTTCTATTACAATAAGTGATAGTGGTAGTGGTTACTCTACCATACCTCAAGTTATAATTTCTCCCCCAACTGGAGTAGGTGAAACTGCAACTGCTATAGCACTAATAGATACTGATTATAGAGTATCTGAAATTAGAATAGTTAATGCTGGTTATGGTTACACCGAAGCACCTACCATAGGATTTTCCACAGTTTCAACTACGGGAATTGGAACTTATCTATACAATGAACTTGTTGTTGGTGATACTTCCGACACTGAAGCAAGGGTTAAAAAGTTTGTTAAGAGATTCGATATTAGTGAAAACAATCCTCCAATAGAATTACAAGTATCAATAAATAATGGAAAATTTTATCCCGGTGAAGTTTTAGTTGGAACAATATCTTCATCAAGATATATAATACAATCATATGATACAAATAGTTACAATAATTCATATGATTCGAATGAAGAAATTCAAATAGCGGCAGATTCTATAATTGATTTTTCAGAATCTAATCCATTCGGAGATTACTAATGTTAGGCACCTACTTTTATCACGAAATTATAAGAAAGACAATTATTGCTTTTGGCACACTATTCAATAATATTTACATTAGGCATGAGAATAGTAGTGGAGATATTGTCGATGAAACAAAGGTGGGTATTGCCTATGGTCCTATGCAAAAATTCTTGGCAAAAATTGAGCAACAAGCACAATTGAATAAACCTATCGCCATAACAATGCCAAGAATGTCTTTTGAAATGACATCAATTCAATATGATTCTACAAGAAAAGCAGGAGTTACTCAGACATTTAAAACATCTGATGGCACTAATTTGAAAAAAGTTTTTATGCCAGTGCCTTACAATATTGGATTTCAATTAAGTATTTTTTCTAAGTTAAATGATGATGTTTTACAAATTATTGAGCAAATACTACCATATTTTCAACCATCATTTAATTTAACAATTGACTTAATAAGTTCTATTGGAGAAAAAAAAGATATTCCTATTGTATTAGACAGTATTTCATTCAAAGATGATTATGAGGGAGATTTTACTACTAGAAGAGCACTAATTTATACTCTCAATTTTACAGCAAAAACATATCTATTTGGTCCTATTGCAGAGACTACAGATGGGCTTATTCGTAAAGTTCAAGTTGATTACTATAATTCGACTGATGTTGCGACTGCTAAGAGAGAAATGAGATATACAGTAACTCCAGATCCTATTGATGCTGATCCAGATGATGATTTTGGATTTAATGAATCTTGGGAAACTTTCAATGATTCTAAATCTTACAGTCCAACTCAACAAAGGGATATTTGATAAATTATGACAAATAATTATGAAAATTTAGATTCTGCCCTCAATATTGAAAGTAATATTGTTGAAGTGGAGAAAATAAAGGAAAATTTGAATATTCAACCACTAAAAAGTGAGGATATTCAAAAAGACTATGAATATACAAGAGCAAATTTATATTCACTGATTGAAAAAGGTCAAGAAGCAATCAATGGAATAATGGAACTTGCTGGTGAAGGTGGAAGTCCTAGAGCATATGAAGTTGCAGGGCAATTAATTAAAAGTGTCGGTGATGTAACAGATAAACTCATTGACTTGCAGAAAAAATTAAAGGATGTTGAGGATGATGCTGTTAAAACAACTAATAATGTAACAAACAATGCTGTTTTTGTTGGATCTACTTCAGAATTATCTAAGTTACTCAAGCAAGGTTTTCTAAATAATAAAGAATAGTTTTTTTTTCTAAAATGAGTTGGTCTGAGAAATATAAAAAATCTATTGATTGTGATAATCCGAAAGGATTTTCTCAGAAAGCACATTGTCAAGGTCGTAAAAAAAGATTGAAAGAGCAACTTAAACCATTTAAAACTGTTGAAGAAATTGCAAAGAAGCATCGTTTGGAAGTTTCTTTTATTGAAAAGCAATTAAAAATGGGAGAACCAATTGAACATGAACACACTAATAACCATGAACTTGCCAGAGAAATTGCTATTCAGCACCTGGACGAAATTCCAGATTATTATACTCGTTTGAAAAAAATGGAAGCATCTGCCAAAAAAGAACATAAAAAGTTTAGAGATGTGAAAGAAGCAACTGATGGAATTAAAGCAAAGGATTATAAAGGCAGGTTAGATAAGTGGTTTGATGATGGTGGTTGGGTTCAAACTGGCGGAAAGTATGATGGTAAGCCATGTGCAAAACAACCAGGACAAACAACTAAACCATACTGCAGAGATCCAGATGATCGTTCTGCATTAAGTAAAGATGAAAGAAATAAAAGAGCTGCTAAAAAACGTAGAGAAGATCCAAATCCAGATAGATCAGGAGCTGCAAAAATTGTGACACAAGAGGAATACATTCAAGAAAAAAAAGGTGAAAAAGATGCTTGTTATCATAAAGTAAAAAGTAGATACAAAATTTGGCCAAGTGCATATGCTTCTGGAGCACTAGTAAAGTGTCGTAAAGTTGGTGCAGACAGTTGGGGAACAAAATCAGAAGAGATTTCAATTGATGAAGGACAAAAATGTTGGCCTGGTTACGAAAAGAAAGGTACTAAAAAGATGTTTGGTAAGACATATAATAATTGTGTAAAAGCAAATGAAGAAGCAGAAATGGTTAGATATTGCCCAAAATGTAAAAAAGATGAAACTCCTAGTGAATGTAGATATGGCGCAAAATATTGGGAAATGTTTTCAATTCCTTCACAATTAACAACTAATCAATTAAAATATAATATTGCAACAGTTCATCCAGGTAACATGCCAGAGTCAAAAGATCATGAATACTCAATGGCACGTTCTGAACTTTCTACGATCATTAGTGCAGCAAAAAGATTAAGAAATAAAATGAAAAAGGGTGAGGGAAATATAGAAGCATGGGTTCAATCAAAGATTACTAAAGCAGCAGACTATATTGATTCCGCAGCAGATTATATTGATAGTGGAGAGATGAAGGAACAAGTTAAACCTGCAGACTATGAATCTTTTTCAAGAAGAGTTAATTCTGCAATGGCAACTAAAAACCCACAACTTAAAATTAAAGTTTTAAAATCTGCTTCAAAATTATATCCAAAATCTAAAGATCTTCCCTTAGCAGATTCTTATGAATATTCAAACTGGAGAGCAGATTTTGGTTTATCTGAAGATTGGCAGAAAGTCAACCGTCAAGACAAAACTGATGGATTAAGTCAAAAAGCAGTTAATGCTTATCGGCGTGAGAATCCTGGTTCAAAATTACAAACTGCAGTAACTGAAAAGAAACCAAAAGGTAAAAGAGCAAAACGTCGTGCTTCATTCTGTCGTCGTATGTCCGGAATGAAATCAAAACTGACTTCCACAAAAACTGCAAGAGATCCAGATTCAAGAATTAACAAAGCACTTCGTCGTTGGAACTGTAACTAAAATGAAATCCTTTCAACAGTTTATTTCCGAAAGCATCAATATTGCAGGAGATTTCAACGGAAATCTTTATATGAATGCATCCCAACCAGAGACAGCAACAGAATCTTTTCTTGCAGATGTAGTCTGGCAAGGAAGATTATATCGTATGGAACTTGAAGGGAAAATGATGAGCAAAAATGAACTTGCTGAACAACTACAAGGAGAGTATCCTGGTGCAATTGTTCATAATATTTACCCTTCAACATCAAATTCTTTAAAAGTTAAAAACGCAGAAAGATACAGACCAGAAAGATTATCTTGGAGTGATTGATTAATGGCACAATGGAATAAAACTACACAAGATTATCTAAACCAAGAAAGAAGTCTGCACGAGGTTTATCTCCGTGCTGACCAGTATGGAAATATACTGAATGATGGCGCATCATCCAGAAGTGCATTTGGAGAACTGCTCACAGTCACTCCAACACCAGTGGTTCAATTGGATGCACTCTATGGATTTGATCCAAATAAATTTGAAAGATATGAATTTTCTACTGGTATTACAACATCTAACACCTTGATGGTTACATCAACAGGAACAGGTGCTTATGGTTATGGAGTTATTCGTTCTAAGAAAACTGTAAGATATCGTCCAGGACAAGGTGCTCTTGCAAGATTTACTGCAAAGTTTGATGTTGGAAGAACGGGTTATACACAAAGAGCAGGATTCTTTACACAAGAACAAGCACTTCAGATTGGTTTCAACACTGATGGCAAGTTTGGTATTGTTCGTGCAAATGGAGGTAAAGCACATCTCCACAGATTTACTATTAATACTAAAGCATCAGGAACAGAAAATATCACAGTTACTCTTGCAGGAACTGCAACGACTGTAAGTATTGGTGCTGGAACAACTACTTTTGATAATGCTGCGGGAATAGGAACACAAACATTTCCAGGATGGACAGTTGATTACAGAAGTAATGAAGTAATGTTCCTGTCAAATAGTCTTGGACCCAAGAGTGGGACATTTTCTATGACGAGTAATGGAACACTCGTAGCAACATCAACTACAGCACAAACAGGTGTAAATCAAACTGAGAACTGGATTTATCAGGAAGACTGGAATCTTGATAATCTCACTGGAGTTGGAGGAACAACTAATCCTTCTTTGGTAACTCTAAATCCACAAACTCTCAATGTATTCCAAATCAACTTCCGTTGGTTGGGTGCGGGTGAGATGCGTTATGCAATGGAAAATCCAACTAACGGTGATATGATTTTTATTCATCATGAACATTTTAGTAATCAAAATACTAATGTTCATTTGGATAATCCATCACTAAAGATTGGATATGTTGCTGCAGAACTTTCTGGTAATACTGGATTAGGTGTAACAGTTTCTGGTGCATCTATGTTGGGTGCGATTGAGGGTCTTATTTCTCCAACAGATTACCCAGTCGCAGCATCTGTTTCAAGGTCTACTTCAATTGCATCAGATACACTTACTCATTTACTTTCAATTAAAGGTAATATTACATCAAATAATAAAATTAATGCTAGAGAAATCATAGTTAAAAAACTAACTTGTGGTGCTACTGTGACCGGTGGTGCTCCAAGTTTGGTATATTTGTATCTTGAACCAACTTATACATCAACTCCAACTTTTATAAAAATTGGTAATGCTTCGGCATATTCGACAACTGAAACAACAGTATCTGGAACTCCACTTGCAGTCTTTGCTATTGCATCTGGTGCTCCACAGACTATTGATATTTCAGACTTAAGAATTGCACTACCACCAAAAACAAGACTTGCACTAGCAATCAGTTCTTCTGGACAGATAAACAGAGTTGATGCTGGTATTATATTTGTTGAAGATTAAAGGAGATATATTATGTCTGATAATATCTATTTGGGTAATCCTCTACTCAAAAAAGCAAATACCCCTATTGAGTTTACAGAAAAGCAAGTTATTGAGTTTTTAAAATGTAAAGAAGATCCAGTATATTTTGCTAGAAACTACATCAAAATTGTTTCTCTCGATCATGGTCTTGTTCCATTTGAAATGTATCCATTTCAAGAAAAACTGATTGAAAATTTTCATAATAATCGTTTTAACATTTGTAAGATGCCTCGTCAGACGGGGAAAAGTACTACAGTAGTTTCATATCTTTTACACTATGCTGTTTTTAATGATAATGTCAATATTGCAATTTTAGCAAACAAGGCATCAACTGCTAGAGATCTTCTTGGAAGATTGCAACTTGCTTACGAAAACTTACCTAAATGGATGCAACAGGGTATCATATCTTGGAACAAGGGTAGTTTAGAATTAGAAAATGGCTCCAAAATTTCATCTAACTCTACTTCTTCATCTGCTGTCCGAGGCGGATCCTATAATGTCATCTTTCTTGACGAGTTCGCTTTCATCCCGAATCACATTGCTGATGACTTCTTTGCCTCTGTTTATCCTACTATTTCTTCTGGACAGAGCACGAAAGTAATTATCGTTTCTACTCCACGCGGTATGAATCACTTCTACCGCATGTGGCATGACGCTGAGAGGGGTAAGAATGAATATGTACCCACAGATGTTCATTGGTCTGAAGTACCTGGTAGAGACGCCGCCTGGAAGGAGCAGACGATTTCCAACACTTCTGAACAACAGTTTAATGTGGAATTTAACTGCGAGTTCTTGGGTTCTACAAATACTCTTATCAATCCAACAAAACTCAGAAATCTTGTTTACGAAGATCCTATAAAAAGAAATGCTGGTTTAGACATATATGAAAATCCAAAAGAGGAGAATAATTACTTAATGACAGTTGATGTTGCTCGTGGGATGGGAAATGACTATTCGGCATTTATTGTTTTTGATATAACTAATTTTCCATATAAAGTAGTAGCAAAGTATAGAAACAATGAAATCAAACCAATGTTATTTCCAAGTATCATTCACGAAGTAGCAAAGGGTTATAATGATGCTTGGTTGTTAGTTGAAGTTAATGATATTGGAGATCAAGTAGCAAATATTTTACACTTTGATTTAGAATATGATAACGTTCTTATGTGTGCGATGAGAGGTCGTGCAGGTCAGATTGTTGGGTCTGGATTTAGTGGTAAAAAGTCGCAGTTGGGTGTGAGAATGACGGCTGCTGTAAAGAAGTTAGGATGCTCTAATTTAAAAACTTTATTGGAAGATGATAAACTTCTTACTGTAGATTATGATATCATTTCAGAATTAACTACATTCGCACAAAGACACAACTCCTTTGAGGCAGAAGAGGGTTGTAATGATGATTTGGCAATGTGCCTTGTAATCTTCTCTTGGTTGGTAGCACAGGACTATTTCAAAGAGATGACGGATAATGATGTTCGTAAAAGAATTTATGAAGAGCAAAAAAATCAGATAGAGCAGGATATGGCACCATTCGGATTTATTTCTGATGGATTGGAAGATATGAGTGTAACAATTGATGAAGAAACTGGAGATCGATGGGTATTTGCAGGATCAAAACATGAAAATAATAGTTTAGAAATATGGAATGTTGATGAATATGGTGATAGGTCTTATATGTGGGATTATAGATAAGCGAATTTATAAATACTTTTAGAATAATTCTGGTAATACGGAGAATAAAGATGCCGCTAAATTTAGCATCTCCTGGAATTGTAGTAAGAGAAATTGATTTAACCATTGGAAGAACTACTCCCTCATCTGATAAAATTGGAGCAATAGTAGCACCTTTTGCCAAAGGACCTGTAGATTCACCAACCTTGGTGGAAAATGAGAATGATTTACTAGTCAATTTTGGAGAACCATACTCAACAGATAAGCATTATGAGCATTGGTTGACTGCATCATCATACTTAGCATATGGTGGAGCACTCAGAGTTGTAAGAGCAAATGATAATGATTTAAGAAATGGATTCGTAGGAACTGCTTCTAGTGTCAAAATTGATAGTTTAGATCATTATAATGCATTAGGATATGATGAAAATACTCTTGCAGGTGTAGTTGTTGCTGCAAGAAATCCAGGTTCATGGTCAAATGGCATTAAAGTTGGTATTATCGACTCTAAAGCAGATCAAATCCTGGTTGGTGTTAGCACTTCTGCAGAAATTGATACAATCTCTGTTGGATATGGTGTCACCCAATCAGTAGTAGGTAGAGTACTTCCTGGAGCAGGAAGCACTTCAACACTTGATGGATATCTCAAGGGAATTATTACTGAGGTATCAGGAACTAATGTGTATGTAAAGGTTCTTTCTCATGTATCTGCAGCAGGCACTGAAACAGAAGTTGACTATCAACCATCAGGTGTCTATGCATTCTCTTCCACTGGAAGTGTTGCTATCCACACAAATGGTCAGTCGGTTGCAACTGGATCAACTTCATATAGTTCAAGACTTGACTGGTTTGATCAGCAAACATTAGGTTTAACAAGTACATCATCCATTTCTTGGAATAACATTGCTCCAAGACCTGGCACTTCTGCATATGCTGCAGCAAGAAACTCAAGATTCGATGAAGTCCATGTTGTTGTTATTGATGCTCTCGGAACAGTAACTGGAAATGCTGGCACAATTCTTGAGAAGCACTTAGCATTATCTAAGGCATCTGACGCAGAATTCTCAGTAGGTAATCCATCTTTCTGGAGAAAGTATCTTGCAAACAACTCCGAGTATATCTTCGGTCTCAATTCACCAACTGGTATTGTAACTACTGGATATAGCACAGGATTTAATCTTGAGTCTGATGTTGGTTGGAATCAGGAAGCAGAAGGAATTACATTTGCTGCTGCTGGCGCTTCTACAAACACACTTGTTGGTGGTTTAAATTACAATAGTCAAGCAAACACTACATCGGCAGGATCTTTAACTGCATCTCTTGCAGAACTTTCTGATGGTTACGATTTATTTGAGAATACTGAAAACTTCAAGGTAGATTTCCTTCTGATGGGATCTGCAGCGTATAACATTAGTGATGCACAAGCACTTGCAAATAAACTAATTTCTGTTGCAGAATTGAGAAAAGATGCAATCGCATTTATCTCTCCATACAGAGGGGCAGCACTTTCTGATACTTCAGTGCAAACAGATGTAACTGTAAGATCTGCTGCAGATATTACTGATAATGTTGTGGAATTCTATGCACCTGTAACCTCATCTACTTATGCAGTATTTGATAGTGGATATAAGTACATGTATGATAGATTCTCAAATACATTTAGATATGTGCCACTGAATGGAGACATTGCTGGTCTTTGTGCTCGTAATGATATCAATAACTTTGCATGGTATTCGCCCGCAGGAACCTCTAGAGGTGCAATTCTGAATGCAGTTAAACTTGCATACAACCCATCAAAAACTCAAAGAGACGTTCTTTATTCAAATAGAATCAACCCAGTAATCTTCTCACCAGGAGCAGGTATTATCCTATTTGGTGATAAGACTGGATTTGGCAAATCGTCAGCATTTGACAGGATAAACGTCCGCCGTCTGTTTATCTACCTTGAGGAAGCTATTTCTCAAGCAGCAAAAGATTCTCTCTTTGAATTTAATGATGAGATTACAAGAACAAACTTCGTAAATACTGTTGAACCATTCTTACGTGATGTCCAGGCAAAGAGAGGAATTTTTGATTATGTTGTTATCTGTGATGAAACAAATAACACTGCTGCAGTAATCGACAACAATGAATTTGTTGCCGACATTTATATCAAACCTGCAAGATCAATTAACTTCATTGGTCTTAACTTTATTGCCACCAAGACTGGTGTTGACTTCGAAGAAGTAATCGGAAACTTTTAATTTAGGGGTTTAAACAATCATGGCAACTAGACAACAATTAAATTCACCTCCGTTAAGAAAGATTACTGACTTCAAGAGTAAGTTAACTGGCGGTGGCGCTCGTTCCAATTTATTTGAAGTGGTTCTTTCATTTCCAGATATTGCACCTGCAGATACTAATGTTCTTGATAAAGCAAGATTTTTAGTAAAAGGTGCCAATCTTCCAGCATCCAATGTTGCACCAATCGATGTACCTTTTAGAGGAAGAACTTTAAAAGTTGCAGGAGACAGAACTTTTGAGAGTTGGACAGTAACAGTTATCAACGATACTGATTTTGCAATTCGTTCTGCTTTTGAAAACTGGATGAACAGAATTAACAGAGTTTCTGATAATACTGGAGTAACAGATCCAACTGCTTATACTGCAGATGCATTTGTTTATCAACTCGATCGTGATGGTTCTACTTTAAGAGCATATCATTTTTATGATATTTTCCCAACCTCAATTGGTGCTATTACTCTTGATTATGGAACATCGACAATTCAAGAATTTCCAGTAGAGTTCCAAATTCTCTGGTGGGAAGCAATGAAAGGTGATTCTCCAGCAGCTGGTGGAGAAGATATTAACTAAATAAGTTATAAAAGCAGTTTAACAAAATTATAAGATGGCAAAACTTTTTGGTTTTTCAATTGAAAGCAGTGATAACAAACCTAAATCTGTGGCATCCCCCGTTCCTCCTAATAATGAGGACGGGGTTGATCATTTTATTCAATCTGGATTTTATGGACAATACGTAGATATTGAGGGTGTCTATAGGACAGAGTACGATTTAATTCGTCGTTATCGTGAAATGGCACTGCATCCAGAATGCGATAATGCTATTGAAAGTGTTGTAAATGAAGCAATTGTTAGTGATTTGTATGATTCACCTGTAGAAATCGAATTAACAAATTTAAATGCTAGTGATCGCTTAAAAGAAGTTATAAGAGCAGAATTTAAATATATTAAGGAAATCATGGACTTTGATAAAAAGTCCCATGAAATTTTTAGAAATTGGTATATTGATGGACGTTTATTTTATTTAAAAGTTATTGACCAAAAAAATCCTGAGGCAGGAATTCAGGATTTGAGATATATTGACCCAATGAAAATAAAGCACGTCCGTCAAGAAAAGAAGACGGGAAATGATGCAAATGATGCAAGAAATTTAAATTTATTATCAAGATCTTTTGGGCAAGATCAAGAGTATAACTTTCCAGAAATTGAAGAATATTTCATCTATACCCCTACTCCAAATTTCCCATCTGGAACAATTAGTGGTGGATCTAAAAAATCAGTTAAAATTGCAAAAGATTCAATTACATATTGCACTTCAGGTTTAGTTGATAGGAATAAGGGTACTATTCTATCATATCTTCATAAAGCAATAAAAGCACTCAATCAGTTAAGAATGATTGAGGATTCTCTTGTAATTTACAGATTATCTAGAGCACCAGAAAGAAGAATTTTTTATATTGATGTTGGAAATCTTCCTAAAGTAAAAGCAGAACAATACCTCAAAGAGGTTATGTCTCGCTATAGAAATAAGTTAGTTTATGATGCTAATACAGGAGAAGTTCGTGATGATCGTAAATTTATGAGTATGCTTGAAGATTTTTGGTTACCAAGAAGAGAAGGTGGTCGTGGTACAGAAATTACTACTCTTCCTGGTGGACAAAATCTTGGCGAACTTTCTGATATTGAATATTTCCAAAAGAAACTTTATAGGGCACTTGGAATTCCAGAAACAAGAATTGCTGGAGGTGGTGATGGATTTAATCTCGGTAGATCATCAGAGATTCTTCGTGATGAATTAATGTTTTCTAAGTTTGTTGGAAGACTTAGAAAAAGATTCGCTAATCTTTTTAATGATATCCTTCGTACTCAATTATTATTAAAAAATATAGTTTCCCCAGAAGATTGGGAACAAATGAGCGATCATATTCAGTATGATTTCTTGTATGATAACCATTTTGCAGAACTAAAGGAAGCAGAATTATTGACCAATAGATTGACTCTTGCAACTACAGTAGAACCTTATATTGGTAAATATTATTCGACAGAATATGTTCGTAAGAAAATTCTGCGCCAAACAGATTCTGAAATTATTGAAATTGATCTTCAAATTGAAGATGAAATTGCAAAAGGAATTTTACCTGATCCTAATGCACAAGTAGATGAAATGGGAAATCCAATTCCTACAGATCAAGAAACTGCCGGACAAGCAATTGAACAAGGTGCTGGTGGTGAAGTGCCGATTGAACCGACTGTAAATGTATCTAAAGTAGAAATTCCAGAACCCAAAGGTGGAAAAATATAAATAACCATATATAAATAAAATAATTTTTATGGAAGACCTTATCGACTTGATTGCAACTGATGGATCTCCATCTGATATTTCTGATGCTGTTAAACAGTTACTTTATACCAAATCTGCAGAAAAAATTGATTCTTTTCGACCAGAAGTTGCTTCAATAATGTTTGATGATAATGATCAAACCGGAGATAATGAATAATGGCAATAAAAATAGTTCAAAATGTAGGTAGAATTTCTCCAACAGTTTCTATTGCTGCAACTAGCAATCCAATTGCTTTAAAAAGTGGATATATTAGAGTTGCTGCAGGATTAACTGCAGTATATGTTGAAACGGGTGGTAACCCTACAGTAAGCACCAATTCTTTTTATATTTCACCATATGGAAATGAAGTAATAAAAGAAAGAATTGCTAGGCAAAAAATTGCAGGAATTACAACCGGTTCCTCAACAGTCATTACATTTCCAAACAATGCCGGAAATCCTTTTATTATTGGAGACTATGTAACAATTGAAAATGCACAACCAGCAGGAATAAATACTATTCATCAATTAGTCACTGATTTAACAGAATCTACTTTAACAATATCTGCAGATACATCATCTATTGTTGGGGTAATTACAGTTACTGAAGCATCAGTATCAAGAAGTGTTAAAGTTGCAGCTCTTGCTGATAATGCCGCAACAAATTTAAGTATTACAGAAGTAGTCCAATTAGTTTCCGAATAAAATGAAACTCATCACAGAAGAAGTACAAAAAGTAGAATTTATTACTGAAGGTAAAGGTTCTTCTCAAAAATGCTATATCAAAGGTATTTTTTTACAAGCAGAACAAATTAATCGAAATGGTAGAATGTATCCTCTTTCTATCATGGAAAGAGAAGTGAAGAGATATAATGAAAGTTTTGTGCAGAAAGGACGTGCTCTTGGAGAACTTGGTCATCCTGATGGACCAACTGTAAATCTTGATAGAGTTTCTCATAAAATTTGCGAACTTTATAAAGATGGAAATAACTTTATTGGTAAAGCACAAATTCTTGAAACTCCAATGGGTAAAATTGCATCTTCTCTAATTAAAGAAGGTGTTTGTCTTGGTGTCTCTTCTCGTGGTGTTGGATCCTTGAGAGTGACTAATGAAGGGCATAAAATTGTTGGTGAGGATTTTATGTTAGCAACTGCTGCTGATATTGTTGCCGACCCTTCTGCACCTGATGCTTTTGTTCAAGGAATTATGGAAGGAAAAGAGTGGATTTGGGAAGGTGGAATTCTTCGTGAGAGACTTGCAGAGCAAACTCAAAGAAGAATTGATACTTTGGTAGATCAAAGAAAACTTGAAGAACATAAACTCAACTTATTCAATGAATTTCTTTTAAATCTTTAATTTATAAATAAATATAGATTATAACACAATCAATCAAAATGTCCGTTGGTAGAAATTTACAAGAAATGGAAAACGTAGTAACCAAAGGGGCTGCACCTGCTGAACCAATGAGCACAATTGCACAGAATGCTTCTGGAGTCATGATTCCTGGGCAAACTGGTAGTTGGGAAGATTTAGGTGGTCCTACTCCAGAAAATTATCGTCCAGACGATAATTCCGCAACACTTAGAACTCCCGGAGCAACTCTTGCTCAGGTAAAAAATGTAGTTAATGCTAAAGCAGCATCTGCAGAACCTATGCCAACAGTGGCAAAGGAAGAAGTTGATGATGAACAAGATCTTGTCGATGAAGAAGAATTCGACGAAGATGAAGAGGTAGTTGCTGAAGCTTCTACTAAGAAAAAGCATGATAAAGATGATGAAGAAGAAGATGATGATGATGATGAAGAAGATGATGAAGATGAAATGAAAGAAGAGTTTGACATTGAAGAAGATGTCAATGCTCTTTTAGAAGGAGAAGAACTTTCAGAAGAGTTCCAAGAAAAGGCACGCACTATTTTTGAAGCTGCAATTCGTTCCAAAGTTTCGGAAATTAAAGAAGAACTTCAAGAAACTTATGAGAATGCACTTATTGAGGAAGTTCAGTTTATCAAACAAGAACTCACTGAGCGCGTCGATACATATCTTGAGTATGTTGCTGACGAGTGGATTCAAGAAAATGCACTCGCAATTGAGCACGGTCTCAAGACTGAAATGACCGAATCATTCCTTTCTGGAATGAAGAGTCTTTTTGAAGATCATTATGTTTCAATCCCTGAAGATAGATATGATGTTATCGAGAGTATGGTAGATAAACTTGATGAAATGGAAGAAAAACTCAACGAGCAAATCGAAAGAAATATTGCTCTCAATAGAAGATTAGCAGAGTCAGTTGCTGATGTAATCTTTGCAGATGTCGCTGAGGGTCTTGCACTTTCTCAGAAAGACAAACTCGCTTCTCTTGCAGAAAATGTTGAGTTTGATGGTGAAGAAAACTATCGTGAGAAACTGGTAACCTTGAGGGAATCATATTTCCCATCGAACACTGGTACTCAGAGAGACATGACTGAGAACTTATCGGAAGAAGTTTCCTATGAAGGATCTGAACAATCTTCAGTTTCTCCAATTATGGAAGCATATCTTCAGACTCTCAGCAGAGTCGCTAACAAGTGATTTTTAAATCATAAATCAAACAAAACTTTTTAAAGAGGTAAAAACAAATGCAGATGTACAACACCGAATATCTGCAGGAGAAGTGGGCACCGATCCTTGATTATCAAGGAATGGATCAAATCAAAGATTCACATCGTAGATCGGTAACTGCTATCCTGCTAGAAAACCAAGAGAGAGAACTTCGTGAAGAGCGTTCTTTCCTTAGCGAAGCTTCCCCAACTAACTCTGCCGGTACTGGCGGATTTGGTGGTAGTGCAGCAAGTGGAACTGGTTCCCCTGTTGCTGGTTTCGATCCAGTTCTGATCTCACTGATCAGACGTTCGATGCCTAACCTGATTGCATATGATCTGTGTGGCGTTCAACCAATGAACGGCCCTACTGGACTCATTTTTGCAATGCGTTCACGTTATCAGAATCAGAGTGGTGCTGAGACATTCTACAATGAAGTAGATTCCGCATTCTCTGGTCAGAATAACAGCAGAAATCTTTCTTCAGGTTTCATTGACGGAACTGTTGGTCTTGGTACAACCGCTCAGGGTGGAACCAATCCTTCAATTCTAGATGGTTCAAACCAAGCGAATAACGCTGCAACTGGTGCTAACCAGTACAACGTTGGTGAGGGTATGACCACCGGTAACGCTGAAGCACTTGGTGACGGTGCTTCTAATTATTTCAACGAGATGGCATTCTCGATTGAGAAACTTACCGTTACTGCTAAGTCACGCGCACTGAAGGCTGAGTACTCGCTCGAACTCGCACAAGACCTGAAGGCAATTCATGGTCTGAATGCAGAGGCTGAGCTTGCTAACATCCTCAGCACTGAGATTCTCGCTGAAATTAACAGAGAAATCATCCGTACCGTTTATAAGGTTGCTGTTCCTGGTGCTCAGGTTAACACCGCTACCGCTGGTACTTTTGACCTTGATGTTGACTCCAACGGTCGTTGGTCGGTTGAGAAGTTCAAAGGTCTTATTTTCCAAATCGAGCGCGATGCCAACGCTATCGCACAACAAACTCGTAGAGGAAAGGGTAACATGATCCTCTGCTCTGCTGACGTTGCTTCGGCACTCACCATGGCAGGTGTTCTCGATTACACCCCTGCACTCAACGCTAACCTGAACGTTGATGACACTGGTAACACCTTCGCTGGTGTTCTCCAAGGTAAGTACAGAGTCTACATCGACCCATATTCGGCAAACGTTGCTGCTAACCAGTTCTACGTTGTCGGTTATAAGGGTGCATCTCCTTATGATGCAGGTCTCTTCTACTGCCCATATGTACCTCTCCAGATGGTACGTGCTGTTGGTGAGCAAACCTTCCAACCAAAAATCGGATTCAAGACTCGTTATGGAATCGTTGCGAATCCATTTGCGAAGGGCGCTACTACTCCAACCGCTCCAGACAACATTGCAACTAACTCTAACGTTTACTACAGAAGAGTTAAGGTCGCAAATCTTATGTGAGTCATTCTCACACATTTTCAAGACCTCCTACGGGAGGTCTTTTTTTTTATCTAAATAAAAATAAAAATGAAATCATTTAAGACTTTTTGTGACGAAGCATTTCACCCAGATCTTGTAAATAAATTATCAGATCCTAAAGTTCAAAAAAATCTTAGATCAACAGTTATTCCCCCAGGGCAAAGATATGCATCTGGACCACCTGCAATGAAACCGCAAATGTCCCCAAAACCTCAACAAAAAGAAAAAGGAGATTATGCTCGCGGATTTGTTGGTAGGTTGATTCGCAATACAATTTCATCTCCTATACAATAATGGCATCAGCATTTAGCAATCAAATACAAAATAGAAATTTTCTTTCTCCTGTTGGATTTAAATTTACTCTAGCAAAAGAACCAAAAGTTACATTTTTTTGTACAAGTAGCAAAATCCCAGAAATAACTCTGCAAACTGAAATACAAAATACTTATTTAAAAGATATTGATGTTCCCGGAAATAAAATTGCATATGGTGACTTGTCTTTAAAATTTTTAGTTGATGAAGATATGGTCAATTATATGGCAATTCACAATTGGATTACTGGTTTAGGATTTCCAGAAAGTGCTCAAGATTATATAGATTTACTTACAAATCAAGATGATTTAACACAACCATTAGATCCTAAAAGAGCATTTAGTGATGGAAGTTTGTATATTTTAGACAGCAATTATAATACCAGCGCAATTGTCAAATTTAAAGATTTATTTCCTACATCATTATCATCTTTAGAGTTTGATACGACACAACCTGATATTCAATACTTTACAGCACAAGCATCTTTCAAGTATACTATCTATGATATTACCACAGGTCTATGAATCTTGATGAAATCCAGGAGATGTGGCAGAGAGATTCTGTCATAGACCCTGATAATTTACACGAAGAATCTTTAAAAATTCCACAACTTCATTCCAAATATTATATCATATACAATACAATCACTCTCCTGAGAGAAAAGGCAAGAGAAACTTATAGTAGGGTCAAATTAGAAAGATACAACTACTACACAGGAAAGGCACCAGCAGAGGTTTATGTTGAAGAACCATTCCCATATAAAGTTAGAGACAAAGAGGCGTTACAGAGGCATCTGGACGCTGATGAGAGACTGAATAAAATAGATCTTAAAATCAGATACTATGACATTATGCTGAAGTTTCTTGAAGAGATTATTAAGACAGTCTCTAACAGAACATTCCAGATAAAAAATGCCATTGAGTGGAACCGCTTCCAGGCAGGGTTTAATTAACAGAAATAAATAATCATAACTGATATGTTATGAATGTCACATTTGATTATTTCAAAGAAGAATGAGGTATTTCTTCAAGTTGAAGCAGATCCACACGTCTACTATGAGTTAAGAGACGCATTTCAATTTGAAGTTCCAAATGCTAAATTCGCACCAGCCTACAAAAATAAGTGGTGGAATGGTGTAATACACCTCTTCAATATTAATACGCAAGAAATATACGTCGGTCTATTAGATAAACTCATAAGATTTTGTGAGCAGCACGAATACACTTACGAGTTTCGAAACAATAAGTATTATGGTCTTCCTTTTGAGGTAAATGAGCACATCTCAAAGGAAGGTGTAAAAGATTATATGAATTCTATCTGCAAGTACGCTCCCCGCGACTACCAAGTTGAGGGAGTATACGACGCATTAAGACATAATAGAAAGTTGTTGATATCTCCAACTGCTTCTGGAAAGTCTTTGATGATATACTCGATTGTGAGATATTACGTTGAGAAAGGACAAAATATTCTCGTAGTTGTCCCAACGACATCCCTTGTAGAGCAGATGTATAAAGATTTTGAAGATTATGGGTTTGATGTGGGGTCATACTGCCACAAGATTTATGCTGGGAAGGAAAGAGAAACAGATTCTCAGGTCATTATCACTACCTGGCAGTCCATCTACAAACTCCCCCGTCAATACTTTTCGAGATTTAATGTGGTCGTAGGAGATGAAGCACACCAGTTTAAATCAAAGTCATTAGTATCTATAATGACAAAACTTTCTGATTGTAAATATCGTTTCGGATTCACAGGAACACTTGATGGAAGTCAAACACATAAGTGGGTTTTAGAGGGTTTATTCGGACCTTCTTATAAGATTATTAAAACTGATGAATTAATGAAGAAAGGTCATGTTGCTACATTAGATATTAATATTCTTCTATTGAAACACCCACCGAATCGCTTTGAAACTTTTGAAGATGAAATTCAATATATTATCAATCACGAAAAAAGAAATAAATTTATTAAAAATCTTGCTCTCGATTTAAAAGGAAACACTTTAATCCTTTTTGCTAGGGTTGAAGGTCACGGACAACCCTTATACGAATTAATAAATAAAAATATCAGTGATGATCGCCATGTATTCTTTGTGCATGGTGGTGTTGATACTGAAGATAGAGAAAAAGTTCGTGAAATTACTGAAAAGGAAAATAATGCGATTATTGTAGCATCCTATGGAACATTTAGTACAGGAATTAACATTAAGAATTTACATAATGTTATTTTTGCATCACCTTCAAAGTCTAGAATCCGTAATCTCCAATCAATCGGTAGAGTCTTAAGAAAAGGAAATAATAAGACAAAAGCAACTCTATATGACATTGCCGATGATATCAGTTATAAGTCAAGAAAGAATTATACTCTCAATCACTTAATTGAAAGAATCAAGGTCTATAATGAAGAAAACTTTAATTACGATATTGTAAACATACCTTTTAAAAACTAATGGGAGAAGAGTTTTACGCAATCATAAAATTAGTATCAGGTGAAGAGATTCTATCGTTAGTCTTTGTGGATGAAAATGATGGAGATCCTGTCTTAGTGCTTCAAAATCCAGTGACTATGAAAACTTATAGTAATCATCAAGGAACTTATCTTAAAGTTAAACCATGGATAGAAATGTCTGATGATGATTTCTTTATTGTAAAACTTGATAAAGTTATTACTATGACTGAAACTAAAGATAAAAGAATTCTTGATATTTACAACAACTATATTGAAGATGATGATACTATTGATGTTTATAGTCCTTCAGGTCAAGTAAAACCTTCTTCAAAGATGGGATACTTATCTTCTGTAGAGGATGCTCGCAAGAGACTTGAAAGAATCTTTAAAGGTATTAAAGAGAGCTAAAGCCTCATCTTCAACCGGGACAAAGGTAGTCTACACACATTTCATTGTGTTGTCAAGCCCTTATATTTTGTGCTATAATAAGCATAACCTATATTATATAAGTCCAATGCTATGCCTAAGAAAAAGACAGAACATTATGTAAACAACAAAGAACTTCTAGAAGCAATGATTGTGTATCGATCCAAGGTCGAAAAGTCATTCAATGAGAAGTTCGATAGAAACCCCACTAAAGAAGATAGAGGCAAGCATTGGGAAGGTAAACCACCCATTCCGAATTATCTTGGAGAGTGTTTTCTGAAGATTGCCACTCACCTTTCATATAAACCAAACTTTGTGAATTATATGTTCCGTGAGGACATGATTTCTGATGGCATTGAAAACTGTGTTCAGTACATTCATAACTTTGATCCAGAAAAGTCTAAGAATCCTTTCGCTTATTTCACTCAGATTATTCACTACGCATTCCTGAGAAGAATTCAAAAGGAAAAGAAGCAACTGGACATCAAGACCAAGATTATCGAACGCACTGGGTTTGATGAGGTTATGATGGTTGACGACAGCTTGCTTTCTGGTCATAGTAGTGAATACAACAGTATTAAAGATGCTATTCAATATAGAAATAAGTGACCTTTTCTAACTCCTAAATGTTATAAATAATTTTATACTTTGGAGTTAGAAATAGATATGACTAAACCAAAATACACGCCAGAAGAACGAAAAAAAATAATGGCGGAAAATCTATTGAAAAATAAAGAAAGGGCAAAATTAAAAGGGTATACTCAAAAAAGTGCTGCTCGGGAGAAAGCAATTGAGGAAGGTAAAAAAACTTATATTGGATCAGTTGCTTGTAAACATTGTGGCAGTTATGAAAAATATGTGAGTAGTTATAACTGTGTCCCTTGTGCTATATCAAAGGGATTGGAAAAACTTAACAATAAAGAGTTGATGTCTTCTTATAGAACAAAAGAAAAGAAACAAAAATATTATGAGGATAATAGAGAGTTAGTAAATTCAATTAAAAGAAAATATTCTAAAAGTGAAAGAGGAAAAGCAGTAAATTGTGAAAAACAAAGAAGAAGATTTGCTAGATTAAAACAAGGAATACCGATAGAAATTACTGAAGAAGAACTTCGTCAAATTCAGGACATATATCAGCAAGCACAACACTTGACTTTTACTACTGGTATGCAGTATGATGTAGATCACATTATTCCCTTATTTGAGGGTGGGTTTCATCATCCCAACAATCTTCAAATTATTACACGCGAAGAGCATCTTATGAAAACCGCAAAAGAAAATAGTAGGAGACAACAAAAGTGAAGGTGGGTTTAATTTGTGATACACATTACGGTGCAAAAAAGACTTCTCAACATCTTCACGATTATTTTGAATTATTTTATAAAAATGTATTCTTTCCAACTTTAAAGGAAAAGAATATCAAAACAATTATTCATATGGGAGATTGTTTTGATAATAGAAAATCTATAGATTTTAAAGCATTGGAGTGGTCTAAACGTGTTGTGTTTGACCCTGCTGCTGAAATGGGAATAAACATACATTTGGTGACAGGAAACCATGATGTATATTTTAAGAATACCAATAGTGTTAATTCTCCAGGACTTCTCCTTCAAACTTATTCTAATGTGAAGACTTATAGTGAACCGACTGAAGTTAATATTGGTGGATTAAAGATTTTATTTTTACCGTGGATTAATCAAGAAAATGAGGAAAAAACTTTTAAACTTATTGAAAAGACGACTAGCAAATGTGCGATGGGGCACCTTGAATGTCAAGGATTTAGAGTTAATCGACAACTCATCATGGAGCACGGTTTGGAGAGCAAACTATTTGACAAGTTCGATAGGGTCTACTCGGGACACTATCACACTCGATCAAATAATGGAAAAGTCTTCTACCTAGGCAATCCTTATGAAATGTATTGGACTGATGTGAATGACACTCGTGGTTTCCATATTTTTGATACGGAAACATTAGAGCACACTCCAATCAACAATCCTTATAAATTATTCTATAACATTTATTATGAAGATACTCCTTATCAATTATTTGACCCAACCGAATATGAGAACAAAATCGTAAAAGTTATTGTTCGTAAAAAATCTAAACCAAAAGATTTTGAAAAATTTATTGATAAACTTTATAAAATAGGAGTACAAGATCTCAAAATTGTAGAAAATTTTAATGTACAAGAAAATGAAGATTTTGAAATTACTGAAGAAGAAAATACCATGTCAATTTTAAATCGTTACATTGATGAATCCGAATTTGAATTTGACAAAAATGTTATCAAAGATATTTTTCAAGATCTCTATAGACAAGCTTGCGAGGTAGAGTAAATGTTTCTTCTCACTCTCAAAGATAGAAAAGACGACGGTGCTTATGCTGTTCAAGACCAATATGGGCATAAAGTTTTATTTCTATTTGAGGAAGAAGATGACGCTACTCGATATGCATTAATGATTGAAGATCAAGAAGAGCAAGAAATGGATATTGTTGAAGTTGATGATGAACTTGCTATAAAGACCTGCAAACTTTATAATTATAAGTATGCAGTGATTACTCCTGAAGATATTGTAATTCCTCCTAAAAATGATAGTATTTCAAAAGATTAGATATAAAAACTTTCTTTCATCCGGAAATCAATTTACTGAAATTGATTTCCAAAAAAATCATACAAACCTCATAGTTGGAACAAATGGTGCAGGAAAGTCAACTATGTTGGATGCTCTTACTTTTGTTCTCTTTAATAAAAGTTTCAGAGGAATTACAAAACCTCAACTTGTAAATAGTGTAAATGAAAAAGATTGTGTAGTTGAAATTGAATTTAAGACCAACAATAAAGAATATTTGATTCGTCGTGGAATTAAACCAAATATATTTGATATTGAAGTAAATGGAGTTCTTCTTCATAAGGAATCTGATGATCGTGCTAATCAAAAAATCTTAGAAGAAAATATTCTTAAAGTAAATTATAAATCTTTTACACAAATTGTTATTCTTGGTAGTAGCAATTTTGTTCCCTTTATGCAACTCACTTCTTCAAATCGCCGTGAAGTGATTGAAGATCTTTTGGATATTAGAGTCTTTTCTGCAATGGGATCTATAGTTAAAGAAAAGATCAAAGGACAAAAAGAAGAAATTAGATCTTTAAATTTAAGAAAGGATAATCTTAGTGATAAGATTGATATGCAAGAGAGGTTTATTGAGGAACTTGAGAATCGTGGAAATGCCAATATAAATGCCAATAAAGAAAAAATTGCCAATTTAGACAAAGAAATTGGCGTTTATATGATTCAGAATTCAAGTATTGAAGAAGAAATAATTAAGTATACGAAGGAACAAGAAGAGGTTGTTGGTGCTGGCGATAAGTTAGTAAAACTAAACAATCTTAGAGGTAAAATCTCCCAGAAAGTATCTGTCATTACGAAAGAGCATAAGTTTTTCACTGAGAATACGGTATGCCCCACTTGCACTCAGACAATTGAGGAAGAGTTTCGGTTAAATAGAATTACAGATGCTCAAAATAAAGCAAAGGAACTTAAGGATGGTTATGAAGAACTTGAACAAACAATAAAGTTCGAACAAGAAAGAGAGCGTCAATTTATTGCTTTATCCAAGGAGATTACTAAATTAACGCATGGCATTTCTCAAAATAATACTAGGATTTCCCTCAACCAGAGACAAATCCGAGATCTTGAACATGAAATTCAAACAATTGCCGAGAATCTTGCAAACCGAAATACTGAACATGAGAAGTTAGAAGAATTTAAGGAAAATCTCCAACAGACAATTGAAGATCTCTCAGATAAAAAACAACAAATCGTCCATTACGATTTTGCCTACTCCTTACTTAAGGATGATGGTGTAAAAACGAAGATCATTAAAAAGTATCTTCCGTTCATAAATCAGCAGGTGAATCGTTATCTTCAAATGATGGATTTTTATATTAACTTTTATCTTGATGAAGAATTTAACGAAACAATTAAATCTCCAATTCATGAAAATTTTTCATATTCATCTTTTTCTGAAGGTGAGAAAATGAGGGTAGATTTGGCTCTTCTCTTTACTTGGAGAGAAGTTGCTAAATTAAAAAATTCTGCAAATACTAATCTACTGATTATGGATGAGGTATTTGATTCTTCTCTTGA
>JACCDX011396241.1_pt1 | contig 52893 bp, 50 predicted proteins | sample 7449681 | NCBI WGS metagenome assembly JACCDX01 (sample SAMN15323450, study PRJNA562643) | freshwater metagenome | isolation source: river surface water | place: USA:Blue River Watershed | collected 2017-08-18
ATTTAGTCAGTGTAGATAGTGCTGGCACACCTTTAGCTACGTTAATGCCTTGCCGATGGATTGAAGATGGATCTAAAAATGGTCAACTGATTATGCACATGTCAAAAGGAAATAGTCAGTGGCGCGAAATTAAACCTGGGCAAATTGCGCTAGCAATAATTCATGGAGTTCAGGCTTACATTTCTCCATCAAATTATCAAAGCAAGGCAGAGACTGGAAAAGTTGTTCCAACATGGAATTACACATCTGTGCACTTAACCGGCAATGTTGAGGTTACCCAGGACTCCAAGGTTCTCCGAGAAATTGTTTCGGAACTGACTGACTACCATGAACAAAATCAAAACATTCCATGGAAAGTCTCAGATGCGCCTACTGATTACATCGAAACGCAACTAAATGGAATCGTTGGAATCACATTAAATATTTCAAAAATTGAAGCTAAAGCGAAATTGAATCAAAATCGTAGTTCAGCCGATCGAGTTGGAGTTATTGACGCGCTGCTTAAAAGTGAAAATCCTAATGACATTGAAGTTGCGAAATTAATGTCCTCGGACGAAAAATTCAAAAATAGATTGTCATAAGACATCCACCTGGCCGACCTGATTTTCGACCCCACAATCGCCTACTGGAATTTTCGCAGCGTCTATTCGCCACTACTAATACTCTCTGACAAGTAATTTTTTTGCTCATCAGGCAGGTCTTACTTCTAAACCGCACCGTGCTCAACGACCAAGAGTCGTCTTACGTGGACCGCTTTGCCTGCGGCTGGCATCGGCTTGTTAGACAAATAATCTTCGAAGGTTTACTTGTCGAACGCAATCACGGACCCAGGTGGATGCCGTAGTAATAAATTAACTTAGTTTTTCAGTAGCACATAATCCAACAGCGTAAACTTTTGGCGCTCCACATTTAAGTAGCGTTTGTGCGGCACTAGTTAAAGTTGCACCCGTAGTAACCACATCATCAACAAGAATTAAGGGCTTTGTAAGGGTTTTTGTGCAGGTAAACGCAGCCTGCAGATTTTTGATTCGCTGCGCTTTAGTTAGACCTACTTGATCAGGAAGATTTTTAGTTAATTTCAATACCGGAGATACCGAAACAGAAGGCAACAAATTTTGAATTTTTTGAGTTATGTGGCCAATCGTGTCGATTCCCCTATTCTTAATTTTCTCTGGGCTTGATGGAATTGGCACCAATGAATATCCGGGCAATTCAGACAAGCATTTAGAAATCAAAACCTGAGCCAAGCCAATTGCATTTTGGTATTTGCCAGATTTATAAGCGACGACTTGATCACGGAGCCATCCCAAATAATCGCTTGCACAAATTAAATCTTCAATCCCGGCTAAATCATGGCGATTTACGATTTTTAACCTGTTCAAGCAATCACGACAAACATGATCACCAAGTTTTTTACAGCCAAGGCAAATTGGGGTGAAAAGTAAATCGAGAATTAAGGATGACATTTTTTGAGTAGATAAAGAATTCGCTGATTATTAAGCGAAAACTAAACGCAGGTGGAAATCCAAACGGTGTGAATCACTCAGAAAAATAAGGTGAATACCCAGAAACTACATCAGTCCAGTTAGATCCAACTTGCCTAGAAATTACAGCCTTCGAATCAATTACGGTACCAACATAAACTTGCTTGCCAATAGAACTGGCTAATGACTGTGCACTGACCGGTGCAACGGTCGAGGTATGCGTCCCAGTGGCAATGTCAACATCCATAATTAAATTGCCACCCGCTGGATCACTGCCTAAAACTGCAATTGAAGTTGGTGTTTGCCAAGCTAAATCCTTAATTGCGGTGATGTTTCGTTCAATTAAATGTAAGCCAACAATCGTGGTTGAATTCGAAGTTTTAACAATTGCCCCACCAACTAACAAGTCGATTGATCCATCTGAAACAACCATTGCTACTCGAACTCCATCTTTAGCAACAGCAATTTGCTTCACCTGACTGATCGAAGCTAACTCATTTATTTCAAAACTGACTGGCCGAACTGCGCGAGTTGAGTCGACTTCATATATCCCCACTCCGTAATCGGAATAAAACACTCCACCAGATTGATCCCAACTTGGTTTGGAAATTGCTTCACCAGAAGCTACCTGTTCAAACTGGCCACCTCGACCAGTGCTAACAAGTACGCGCTTGCTATCTGTCGTAACAGCAGCAACGCTTCCTCCTTGTGGTGCACCAAAAACTTCACTTATGTTTACGCGCGAAGTTGGATTAACTTGAACAACTAGCGTTTCTTCACTATTTAGATTTAACGAAAACACTTGATTATCACGGACATAATGCAAAATTTCATTGCCAGTAAATTGCACTGGATTGAATTGTGCCCAATCACGCACTGACTGAGCGCTAGATACACCGGCAACTGTTATTGGTTGTCCAGAAACAGTAATTGATATGGAATTAACGTTTGGCAAGGTACTCAATGTCCAGGTGAGTTGCGCAGACATTAGTGATCTAGTTTGTTGGTCAGCACTGAGTATTTGATTAGTTAAGTCGATGTTTGCAACGCCTTCAGTGACCGGAACAGAACCATAGGTCAACGCAGTTCCTGTCGGGAACGAATTAAATACCGCAGTTTCTAATTTATTTGATGGCCCAGCAAGTAAAGCTTGGACTAGCGCAGTAGCTGAACCAGTTAAAGTTTGCGGTAACAAAACTGTGTCAGCAACCAATGTTTTTCGATCTGGTCCGAAGAAATAAATTGGATAGCCTTTAAAGCTTCGATCGATGTCGTTGATAGTGAGTAAAACCCCGTCTGCCAATTCAGCAATCCGCCATTCACCTTGAATATCCTGGGCTATCCGAAGTTGCGAATTTAATGTCGCACCGGCTCCAGCCACAGATAAATACCCAGTCGAATTTATTTCGCCTAACTTGGCTGCACTTAAAGTTGCTACCGTATCTTCGAGTGACACTTGAAAATTATTTTGATCATAAATCGTTATTCCTGCCGAACTTTTCCAACTTCGGGCAGCCCCGGTAGTCAAATACTGTTTGGCAATCGCGTAATCATCTCTTGAGTCCGCCATCGCAGTAAGAAAACCTTGAACTATTTGCTCTGGAGTCATTCCAGGTGTTGGCGGACGACCAATTACCTGAATGAACTGATCAGATTCGATGGTGTTTATTTCTGGACCATATTTAATGGACCCTGAAGATGGAATTCCGGAACAGCCAGTCAATATCAAGGCTGCGATAACAAAAAATATTTTTTTCATTTCGCACCTGCCTTAATCGGCAATTGTTCAATCGGTTCACCGTTGCGCAGCGGCAAAGTTAAAACAAAATGTGCTCCTTGATTTGGCTTGGCCCAAACACTTAAGTCGCCCTCATGTAACTTGGCATCTTCGATCGAGATTGAAAGCCCTAGCCCAGTTCCTCCCAAAGTGCGTTGTCTAGCGGGGTCAGCTCGCCAGAATCGATCGAAGACTCGCTCTAAATCTGTTTCATTCATTCCTTGACCATAATCGCGAACACCAACGCTAACGGCAGATTCATTGCCTTTGATTTTTACTTCAATTGGTTTTTGTTCAGCGTGTTCAATTGCATTTGCTAACAAGTTTCTAACGATGCGGCTGACCCGTCTTGCGTCACCCTCGATAACAGAATTACCGCCTTGATCGAAGAAAGTAATACTTGTTCCGTATTTCTTCGCAATTTCATTAGCGGATTCAATTTCTTGAGAAACTAAATCGCTTAAATCAAAAGTCGATACGTCTAAAACTGTGACGCCAGCGTCAATTTTGCTCATCTCAAGAAGGTCACTAAGCAGCAAATCAAATCGGTCAACTTGATTTCTTAAAAGTTCAGCTGATCTTGCAACTTGCGGATCTAACTGCTTCCGTGCTTCAAAAATCATTTCACTGGCCATTCGGACCGTAGTTAATGGAGTGCGCAACTCATGTGAAACGTCTGAGACAAATTGTTGTTGCAACGTAGAAAGGCTTTCTAGTCGATTAATTTGGCTTTTCAAACTTTCAGCCATGTCATTAAACGAAGTAGCCAGTCTGGCCAGGTCATCTTCGCCACGCACAGTGAGTCGGCGATCTAAATCTCCGCCTGCTAACTCACTTGCTACTTGTGCTGCTTTTCTGATTGGGCCGGTAACGCGACTTGTCACAAACCAAGCAAGAACTCCAAGACCGATTAGTACAGCGATTCCAGTGGCGCCAACAACTCCACGCACCAAACTTAAAGTTTGTTGTTCGGCTGTCAACGGAAAAAGTAAGTACAGTTCGTACGGACCTACTCTAGGAATATTGACACTGGAGCCAACGACAATTCCTTTTTCAGTTCGACCATCTTCATAAGAAAGCAGACTGTATGTCCATGCCTGTTTTCCAGATTCACGAACTGCTTGCCTTAGTTCATCCGGTACTGAAGTTTCGCTAACTAAACGAGTGCCACGTTCGGGTTGCCCTGAAATTTCTGGACTTGCAAGTAACAATGCATCATACGAACCAGTTGCACCTGCTCTTACTGCGATTGCGGTAATTGCAGAGTCAACTAAGCGAGTGACATTCGGTGTGCTAATTCCAGTATCAGATGCATTTAAAATACGTTGAACTTCTTGAGCTGCCGCTGTTGCTTCCGTAATCACACTTGATTCTTTAGAAGTCAATAAACCCGAAGTTACCCGCTGTAAAAGTAGAGCACCTAAAAGTCCTAAAACTATAGAGGACAGAACTATTGTCACGGTGACTAGACGTAACCGTAAATTGCGTCGCCAAAACATGGGGAACGAAGAGCGTTTTTTCATTTCGCTCACGAACTAAACAGTTCCTGCTTTATACCCAACACCGCGCACGGTCAAAATAATTTCTGGACGCTCTGGATCTTTTTCAACTTTTGCTCGAAGTCTCTGCACGTGCACATTGACTAACCGAGTATCTGCTGAATGTTGGTATTCCCAAACTTCTTGAAGTAGCACCTCGCGAGAAAAAACTTGCCAAGGTCGTTTAGCTAGTGTCATTAATAATTTAAATTCAAGAACCGTTAGCGGCAAGATATCGTTACCTCGCCGAACTACGTGACCAGCAACGTCTATAACAAGGTCGCCAACTTTAATTTCTTTAGCTGAAGGAGTCTCGACTTTACGCAAGCGTGCTCTAATTCTGGCTATAAGTTCTTTATTTTTAATTGGTTTAACTATGTAATCGTCAGCACCAGATTCAAGTCCAGTCACAATATCTTGTGAATCACTTCTGGCAGTGAGCATGACAATCGGAACTCCACTTTCTTGTCGGATAGCCCTGCAAATATCTATGCCGTCACGACCTGGAAGCATTAAGTCAAGTAAAACTAAATCGGGATTCGACTGGTGGAAGACATCCATCGCTTTGTCACCATCAGCACAAAAAGATGGTTCAAACCCTTCGGCGCGTAAAACGATGCCAAGAATTTCTGAGATTGCCTGATCATCGTCGACAACCAAAATTCGAGCTACCACCGCAGCGCCTTTCGATTAATACGAGAAATTTACCCCGAAAATGACGCAAAAGGTATTTCCGTAAACCACCCTAGATAAATAGGCCAGTACTTAAATGGATAACTAACAAATATGCCTCCATATAAATAGGCACAACGCCAGTTACGATTAGTTAGTGAATATTCAGGGTTTAATTGACCGGTTTAGTCGTGAATTAAGTAAATTCGGCGTGATCGGACTTATTGCCTACGTTATCGACTTATCAGTTTTTAATTTCCTAAGGTTTGCAGATGGACAAGGAATTCTGTACGACAAACCACTAACTGCTAAAGCTACAAGCGTTATCATTGCAACCACATTTGCTTATTTCGGTAATCGTCATTGGACATTTAATAAGCGTTCACGACGTACTTTTCGTCGCGAGTACACCTTATTTATCGGAATTAATGCAGTGGGAATGGCGATTGCATTAACATGCTTGTTCGTAAGTCATTACGTCCTAGGTTTCCAAAGCGCGCTTGCAGACAACATCAGTGCAAACGGTGTCGGATTAGTTCTAGGCACAATGTTTAGATTTTGGGCGTATCACAATTGGGTTTTCCCAGAAGAAACGGTTTTGCCGATCGATTAATTAACTTCCTCATTCATCATGTCAAAACCATGAATGACTGGGTCAAGTTTTAAGTAGAGACTAAACACGGCTGGTGAAAAAGAAGTAACTTCTAGTCGACCACCATCATGCAAAACTTGATTTTTTGCCCAAGCTAATCCAACGCCATTACCAGTCGTGGTCGCCCCGAAATTCATGAGCCGATTTTTGAGTCTTGGGCTTATACCTGCGCCTTCATCTTGAATTCTGATTTCTGCACATTGATCTTTCTTAGAAATACTAATTTTGGTTCTGCCAGCACCATGTTTAAGTGAGTTGTCAATCAAGACCGCTAAAACTTGGGCTTCGAGTTGAGCACATCCCAATACAAATAGTTTTTCAGCTTTAGAAATTTCAATCGTTCTATTCGAGTTACGAAATTCTTTTTCGAAATTTTTAGTTACAGATTTAGTCGTTTCAACTAAATCAATCGATGTAATTTCTTCTTTTACGGCAAGCTGCCAAAGGGCAAAAATTTGCTCAATTAATTTATTCATTTGCATTACTTGCGCATGTGACTGTGCAGCGATCTTTGCATAATCAGTTCCATCAAATCGCTCGGTTAACTCTTCAAGATTTAAACTCAATGCTGTTAAAGGATTTTTTAGTTGATGTGCTAACAACGCGCCAAACCGCAAAACTTCCGAAAGTACGTCTGAGTTACTCATGTTGCATCCAAACGAAACCCAACACCACGAACTGTTTTTAATTGACTTGCACCAGGGCCAAGCTTGCGGCGCAACGTAGAAATGTGCATATCTAAATTTTTGGTTGGACCAAGCCAAGAAGTTGCCCAAATTTCTCGAATAATTAATTGTCGCTTTAATACTCGACCTTGGTTTTGCATCAAATAATCAAGTAACGAATACTCGATTCGAGTTAGCTCTACTTCTTCATCGTCTACCCAGCAGGTATGAGATTTTCGATCAATTTTTATCCGGCCACTGGAAATTGAGGTGACATCAATATTTAAAGTTCGACGTGCAACTGCTCGCAATCTAGCCAATAACTCTGATTTTTCGAATGGCTTAGTGACGTAATCATCTGCACCAATTTCTAAACCATGTACTACATCTGAAGCTTCAAATTTTGCGCTGATCATAACGATTGGGAAATCAAAGCCTTGCTTACGTAAAGTTTCACAAACTTTAAAGCCATCAATTCCAGGAAGATTCACGTCAAGCAGCATTAAATCCGGTGGATCAACTTTGATTTTTTCGATTGCAGTCGATCCATTGCCAACATGTGCAACGGCATAGCCGTCTGAGTTGAGCACCTTCGTTAACGGGTCAACTAACTTAGGATCATCGTCGACTAATAACAGCCGAACCATGAAAGTAGATTAACTCGACTCCACGGCTAAATGCACTATGTCGCCAACTGTTATTTGGTAAAAATTTTCTAAATTTTTTAAAAGTAATGCACCGGTCGGAAGCACTTCTTGTGCCAAACCAGTTACTGTTTGATTCGAAAAATTTGTTACGGAGACAGTTTTTCCAAGCGTGACGCAATTTTTTGAATATTCAGCTAGCCAAGATATATCTGATCCTTGTAAAAAATTTATTTCCTCTAGAACTTTGCAGATTAGTTCTATCCGATCAACTTCAAATCCTTCTAAATGTAATGACGTCGCATGCGGAACTGGTAGGTCATGCGACTTTAATGTCACATTTAATCCGATACCGATTATTAACGAATCTTGCACAAGCTGAACCAGCACACCGCCTGCTTTTCGTAATTCAGTTTCTGCTTTTTTATTAAAGCCATCCGTGACAGTTCCCTGTTCACTCAAGTCGATACTTGGAAAAAGATCGGTATTTGAAAAAACAATGTCATTTGGCCATTTAAGGTAGCTGGTAATTCCAAAAGACTTAAGCGCTCGATTCACCGCTAAGCCACATATCAGCGGAACCGCCGAGAGTTCAACGGCGAATGACTGCATTTTTACTCCGAGTGACATTGCGATACCACTACCAGCGGGCGCAACCCAAGATCGATCAAGACGCCCCCGACCAGCTGTTTGTTCATCTGCAACTACGACAATTCCATGCGCAGAATTGATCTGTTCAAGGTTTGCAATCGCAATATCATTTGTGGAACTTACCTGCTCAAAGATTAAGGGTTCAAGCCAGCCAACTTGGCTGATCTGGGAACTTAATCGCGAAATATCAAGTTTTGGATAGCCACTTTTAGCCTGATTACTGTCCACATCGCTAGGGTAGGCGAAGAGGGCACGGAGGGACTAGTGGGCACCGAAAAGTCTTTTGACATCCATACAACTGCAGGAAAGATTGCGGACTTAAAAAATCGCCGCGAACAATCTTTAACTCGTCGTAAAGAATCAGTTGATAAACAGCACGCTAAAGGCAAGCTAACAGCTTGGGAGCGACTAGAGCGTTTGCTCGATGAAGGATCTTTTCAACAACTCGATGGCTTAGCCCGACACCGCTCACACAATTTTGGGATGCAAAAATCTCGTCCTTACGGAGATGGAGTTGTTACCGGCTACGGAACAATCGACGGACGCCCGGTGTGCGTGTTCGCTCAAGACTTCACAGTTTTCGGTGGATCACTAGGTGAAGTATTTGGCGAAAAAATTTGCAAAGTCATGGATCTAGCATTAAAAACCGGCGTACCAATAATTGGTTTGAATGACTCAGGTGGTGCCCGCATTCAAGAAGGCGTTGTTTCACTTGGTCTTTACGCTGAGATTTTCAAACGAAATACCCATGCCTCTGGAGTAATCCCACAGATATCTTTAATTCTTGGTCCAAATGCCGGTGGCGCTGTTTATTCTCCGGCACTAACTGACTTCGTAATCATGGTTGATAAAACTTCACACATGTTCATCACCGGTCCAGATGTAATCAAAACAGTCACTGGTGAAGAAGTGGAGTTTGAAGACTTAGGTGGTGCACGAACACACAACACAAAATCAGGTGTTGCCCACTACATGGCTCACGATGAAGATGATGCATTCAATTACGTAAAAACGCTATTGAGTTATTTGCCAAGTAACAACATGGATGAGGTCCCAACAATTGATGTGGATTCAATCATGGAAATTACAGATCATGATCGCGAACTCGATACGTTAATTCCTGATTCACCAAACCAGCCTTATGACATGCATAAAATCATTGAAATCATTCTTGATGACGATGACTTCCTGGAAACTCAACCACTCTTTGCACCAAACATCATTACTGGTTTCGGCCGAGTCGATGGACATCCAGTTGGCGTTGTGGCCAATCAGCCCATGCAGTTCGCTGGAACTCTTGATATCGATGCTTCAGAAAAGGCAGCGCGCTTTGTGCGAACTTGCGATGCATTCAACATTCCTGTTTTGACTTTTGTTGATGTGCCTGGCTTCTTACCTGGTACTGACCAAGAATGGCAAGGAATTATTCGGCGCGGAGCAAAACTTCTTTATGCATATGCCGAAGCAACTGTGCCACTAATTACCGTCATCACACGAAAAGCATATGGTGGTGCCTACGACGTCATGGGTTCAAAGCACCTAGGTGCCGATTTGAATTTAGCTTGGCCAACTGCACAAATTGCAGTTATGGGTGCTTCTGGCGCAGTGAATATTTTGTATCGAAAAGAAATTGCCGAAGCTGCAGATCCAGAGGCCGAGCGCGTTCGCTTAATGGCTGAATATGACGACAAATTCGCCAACCCATATCTTGCTGCTGAACGCGGATATGTAGATCGAGTAATTTATCCGCACGAAACTCGAGTAATGATTATTCGAGGACTACGAGCGTTGAAGGGTAAACGTCAGACTCTTCCACCAAAGAAACATGGCAACATTCCGCTATGACGCTTTCTGATAACGCAGAGCAATTTAAAGTAGTCCGCGGTGAACCAACAGCCGAAGAACTGGCTGCCATCATTGTGGTGCTAAAAAATTATGCTGCGCAAGAAGCTAAAAAATTAAGCGTTAAACCTGAATGGAATGCACCACACAGAACAATGCGCAATCAATTTGCTCATGGCGCTAACATGTGGCGCAGATCAGCCCTACCCCACTAATCAAATGAAACGTCAAGTCCTACTTGCTTCAGCATCGCCATCACGATATCGATTACTTATTGATGGTGGAGTCACGCCACTTGTCCAAGTAAGTGCGGTAGATGAAGATGCAATTGCAGCACAACTCGGACAAATTTCTCCTGCAGGTTTAGTTGAAAAACTTGCAACCGCAAAAGGTAAAGCGGTTGCCAGCGACATAACTGTCACAGAAAATCGAAATCTGCTGATCATCGCCGCCGACTCAATGTTGGAATTTGATGGGCAAATGTATGGCAAACCACTAACTCCCGAAAATGCAAAACTTCGTTGGCAAGCAATGCGTGGTAAGTCTGGTTATCTTCATAGTGGGCATTGGATTACTGATTTGGTCACCGGCCAAGAAATTACTGGTGTAGCAGGTGCACATATTCATTTTGCGAACGTAAGCGACGAAGAAATAGGTAGATATGTTGCTTCGGGTGAACCATTAAATGTTGCGGGTGCTTTTACGCACGAAGGTAGAAGTGCAGCATTCATAAAATCAATAGAAGGTGATGTGGCTGCTGTTGCAGGAATGTCGATGTTATTGATCCGTGAATTAACTGCAAAGATTGGCATTTCTTGGACAGAATTGTGGGATAACTAAACCACATATTTATTCTTGGGTTACGAAACAATAGACTTGCCAAACAGGGTATTTCGACAGGGGTTCTAGGTGAGTAACCGAAAAATTAAATCGGTACTGATCGCCAATAGAGGCGAAATTGCAATTCGCGTTGCTCGAGCCTGTAAAGATGCTGGGTACAAAAGTATCGCCGTCTATGCCGAGCCTGACCGAGACGCTTTACATGTCAAGGCTGCTGATGAGGCTTTCGCTCTTGGTGGCCAAACTGCAGCTGAAAGTTACTTAGTAATAGACAAAATTATTGCAACGGCAAAAAAATCTGGGGCAAACGCAATTCATCCCGGGTACGGCTTTCTATCCGAAAATGCAGACTTCGCCCAAGCGGTTATTGATGCTGGACTTATTTGGATTGGTCCCCCACCAGCAGCTATTCGCGACCTAGGTGACAAAGTTTCGGCCAGACATATCGCGGCCAAAGCAGGTGCTCCTCAAGTAAAGGGAACGGCTGACCCAGTAAAAGATAGTTCTGAAGTCGTGGCATTTGCTAAAGAAAATGGCTTGCCTATCGCGATCAAGGCGGCATTTGGTGGCGGTGGTCGCGGCTTAAAAGTTGCTCGAACACTTGAAGAAATTCCTGAACTTTATGAATCTGCTGTTCGTGAAGCAGTTGCCGCATTCGGTCGTGGTGAATGTTTCGTGGAACGTTACTTAGATAATCCTCGTCACGTTGAAACTCAGTGTTTGGCAGATGAACATGGAAACGTAGTCGTTGTTTCGACCCGTGACTGCTCGCTACAAAGGCGTCACCAAAAATTAGTTGAAGAAGCTCCGGCACCGTTTTTGACGGATGCACAACGGGATGAGCTCTATGCATCAAGTAAAGCCATCATGAAAGAAGCTGGATACGTTGGCGCCGGAACCTGTGAATTTCTTATTGGTGCGGATGGAACTATTTCTTTTCTTGAAGTAAATACTCGCTTGCAGGTTGAACATCCTGTTAGCGAAGAGGTAACTGGACTCGATTTAGTTCGTGAACAATTCAGAATTGCCCAGGGTGAAAAACTTGGATACTCAGATCCTGAAATTCGCGGACATTCAATTGAATTTCGAATTAATGGTGAAGATCCAGGTCGCGGATTTTTACCTGCTCCAGGTTCATTAACCGTTTGGGAACCACCAAGTGGTCCAGGAATTCGCCTTGATGCTGGATTTACTCAAGGTGATGTGATTGGCGGCAATTTCGATTCGCTGCTGGCTAAATTAATTGTGACTGGACGTGATCGCAACGAGGCAATTGAAAGATCACGTCGTGCGCTTTCTGAATTCCAAATAAATGGAATCGCAACTGCATTAACTTTCCATCAAGTTGTGGTTAACGACCCAGCGTTTGCTCCTCTTGATCCTGCGGAATCCTTTAAAGTTCATACTCGATGGATAGAGACGGAATTCAATAATCAAATCCCTCCTTATTCAGGAGATCAAGGCGAGCTAACTCAATCTGCTCAACGCGCTCCGATTACTGTCGAAGTAAATGGTCGCCGAGTAGAAGTGGTACTTCCTGCAGATTTGGCAATTTCAAAATCAGCAAATAAATCAGCTGGTAGCGCTCCAAAAAGGTCTGTTAAGAAAGCTGCTGCTGGAGCTTCCGGAAATTCAGTCACATCACCGATGCAAGGAACGATAGTAAAAGTTGCTGTGAGTGATGGTCAGTCAGTTAACCAAGGTGACTTAGTTATTGTTTTAGAGGCGATGAAAATGGAGCAACCATTGACTGCCCACAAATCAGGCACGGTGACCAACTTAACTGCACAAATTGGCACAACTGTGCCAAGTGGCATCGTGCTGTTAGAAATTACTGACTAACTATTTCGAAAACGTAACCGGCGAGCAGCCTCGGCTACAGATCCGCTTAGTGATGGATAAACAGTAATTGTCTGTGAAATTTGTTCTACCGATAGGCGGTTTTCTACTGCAAGTGCGATTGCAAAAATTAATTCACTTGCTTTCGGTGCCACCACAACTCCGCCAACAACAATTCCAGAGTCAGTTTTGCAATAAAGTTTCACAAACCCTTCTGTGATCCCTTGCATTTTTGCCCGAGCATTTGTTGCTAAGGGAAGCATCACCGTCTCAACGGAATCGGCTTGACTTTCAGCTTCACGTTGAGAAAGTCCTACTGTCGCAATTTCTGGATCAGTAAATACATTGCTTGAAACTGTTTCTAAGTTCAGCGGGTTTACCGCATCCCCCAGCGCATGGCGCATCGCAATGCGACCTTGCATTGCGGCAACTGATGCAAGCATTAAGACACCGGTGCAATCACCAGCAGCATAAATTCCCCGAATGTTTGTCCGAGAAACTTTATCGACGTTAATAAAACCTGAATCATTTTTCTCAACACCAGCAGCAGATAAATTAAGTGACTCTGTATTTGGGATGGCTCCAACTGCGATTAAACAGTGTGTGCCATCAACAATCTCGCCAGATTCAAGCTCAACTTCTACGCCTAAGGCAGTACGCCGGACAGCTTTTGCTCTTGATTTGCTCAGTACCGTCATTCCGCGGTCGCTGAATACTTGTTCTATTACTGCAGCTGCATCTGAGTCTTCACCGGGTAAAACCTGCTCGCGAGAAGAAACTAAAACAACATTTGAACCAAGTGCTTGATATGCACCTGCAAATTCAGCACCCGTCACACCGGATCCAACAACTATTAATTTCTCAGGTAATTCGGGCAAATCGTATAGTTGCTTCCAATTTAGTATCCGTTCACCATCTGGAAGTGCAGTGGAAAGTTCGCGTGGCCGTGCCCCGGTTGAAAGTAAAATCACATCTGCATCAAGTATCTGTTGGCCACTTGTGCTAACAACCTTGACTTGATTTGCACTAACCAATTCACCGGATCCATTTATTACTTGAACTCCAGCGGCAATAAGCGAGTCAAAAATATGTCTGCTTTGATTGGTGGCCCACTGTTTAAGTCTGGCATTCACTTTTTGAAACTCAATGGTTACATCCGAAGTTTGAACACCAATTACGTTCGCACTCCGAGCATCAGTAGCAGCCTCAGCAACAGCAACTAGCGCTTTGCTTGGCACGACATCGGTTAGTACGGCGGCTCCCCCAACTCCGTCGCGTTCAATTAGAGTCACTTCGCCACCAAGTTGAGTTGCAACTAAAGCTGCCTCGTAACCGCCTGGGCCGCCACCAATAATTACTACTTTGGGCACCTGTCTATATTTCCTTACTCGGTAGCAATTTATGCATTAACTTTCGAAGTTTTTTCATTAAATTTGAGCAAAAATTTCATTCACCATTTGAAGAGTCGAATTTGGATTAACAAATGCAAAACGACCAACAGTTTCACCCTTCCAGGTAGTTGGCGTCACAAATGCAACTTGGCTTTCCAAAAGTCGGTCTTGCAACTTGGCATAATCTTGCGGCTGCCATCCTTTTCGGCGCCACAGAATTATTGAAAGAGTTGGCTCGATAACTAACTCAAGATCTGGATGATTTCGAATTATTTGCGCAACGTCTCGCGTCAAAGTTAAAGATGCTTCAACTGCATCTCGATAAGCATTTGTTCCATTAACGACGACCGAGAACCAAAGCGGCAAACCTCTTGCTCGTCTCGTTAAGTGATAGGCATAATCCGTCGGATTCCAAACTTCTTCTTCGGAATGTAAAACATCCAAGTAGGACGCATTTTGTGTGTGAACACCTTTGGCTAACTTAGGATCTCGATAAAGTATTGCCGCAACATCAAATGGGGCAAACCACCATTTATGTGGATCCATTGTTATTGAATCGGCGAATTCAATTCCGGAAAAAAGTGATTTCACACTTGGGGCTAGTAATGCAGCGCCACCATAAGCTGCATCTACGTGAAACCACAAATCATATTCTTTAGCCACTTCGCTAATACTCAATAGATCATCGACAATTCCAGCATTTGTCGTACCTGCGGTTGCCACTACAGCAACTACAGGTGGTTGAGACGGATCTTGGTTAGCAAGTGCCAAACGTAAATCAGCTCCAGTTAGCTGATCAGTTTTTGTCTCAATTAATAGTGGCTCAACATCCAATATTGAAAGTGAATTGCCAATAGATGAATGAGCTTGCTTGCTCATTGCTATCCGAACCGGAATTCGTTTTCCAGTTGAATCTATTTTGCGCCGACCAATATCTCGTGCGACAGTTAAGGCAGCCAGGTTTGCTGCTGAACCTCCGGAAACAAAAGTTCCGCCTGCTGTATTTGGTAATCCAGCACTGTCAGCCATCCAATGTAAAACTTGATTTTCTGCAGCAACAGCTCCGGCAGCTTCTAGCCATGAAATTCCCTGCAGAGATGCAGCAGAAACAATCATGTCGAATAATAATGAAGCCTTTGTCGGGGCCACTGGAATGAAGGCAAAAAATCTTGGGCTATCACCTGAAATTACTGAGCGTGAAATAACTTGGTCATAAATTTCCATGACTTTAGAAATTGAATTTCCATTTGGATTTATCAAACCTGAAATTGCATTGGCCAAAGCATTCTTGTCGCCAGGAAAATCTAGAGGAGTTTCTTTGAGTGAAAGTCTTTCTCTTAGGTAAGAGAAAATAATCTCTGTTGATTGTGAATCGAATTCATGCATTTGAGTTGCTTTTGACTCAACTTGCTTCTCGTGGTTCATTTACCCGCCAGAAACTAGATGTACGGGCCGCCGACATAGTGGGCCAGCAGGGCATTCCGTAATCAAAATTATTTTAGCGGTTGGTAACTTCCCCAAACTTCACGCAATGCGTCAGCTACTTCACCACCGGTTGCCCTTAGTTGAAGGGCTTTCTTTATTGGATAAAGTACATTTTCAGTCGAAGCCGCCGCATTTTTTAACTCAACTAGAGCAGCTTGTACGCCTTCGTTATCCCTAGATTTTCGAAGTTTTTCTAACTTTTCTTTTTGAGCTTGCTCGATTGCTAAATCAACTTTTAGTGGTTCGTATTTTTCTTCTTCTGCAATTTCGAATTTATTAACCCCAACAACTATGCGTTCACCTTTTTCTATTTGAAGTGCATAGTCGTACGCAGTTTCTTCTATTGCATTTTTCTGGTAACCAATTTCGACTGCTGCAGCCGCACCACCAAGTTGTTCAATTTTTTCCATCAAGCGCAAAATCTCAGCCTCGACTGAATCAGTCATGGCTTCAACGGCATAAGAACCGGCAAACGGATCCACGGTGTTTGTAATGTCTGTTTCATAAGCCAAGACTTGCTGAGTTCGAACAGCTAACCTTGCTGCTTTTTCAGTGGGCAAAGCAATCGCTTCGTCATAAGAATTTGTATGAAGTGACTGAGTACCACCAAAAATTGCAGCCAATGCTTGCACCGTAATGCGCATGAGATTTACTTCAGGTTGCTGCGCTGCCAGTTGAACACCGGCTGTTTGAGTATGGAATCTGAGCATTTGGCTTTTTGGGTCTTTAGCACCAAATTCATTTTTCATTATCCGTGCCCAAATTCTTCTAGCTGCGCGGAATTTAGCAACTTCTTCCAATAAAACTGTTCTTGCGACAAAAAAGAATGCAAGACGAGGCGCAAAATCATCAACGTCCAGCCCAGCATTTATTGCTGCTCGGACATACTCAATTCCATTCGCTAGCGTAAAGGCAACTTCTTGAGCAGGAGTCGCACCTGCTTCGCTCATGTGATATCCAGAAATCGAAATAGTATTCCATTTCGGTAATTCAACTTTGCAGTATTTAAAGATGTCCGTAATTAGACGCAGCGATTGGTTAGGAGGGTAAATATATGTGCCACGGGAAATATATTCTTTTAGTACATCATTTTGAATTGTTCCGGTTAAAGAATTGCCAGAGATCCCTTTTTCTTCAGCGATAATCTGATACATCAAAAGTAATGTTGCCGCCGGGGCGTTGATAGTCATCGAAGTTGAGATTTGATCAAGTGCGATTCCGTCGAATAGTTCGCGCATATCGTCAATTGAGTCGATAGCCACACCGACTTTGCCAACTTCGCCATGTGCCAAAGAGTGATCTGAGTCGTAACCCATTTGAGTTGGTAAATCGAAGGCGACGCTTAGTCCTGTTGACCCAGCTTTAATTAATTCGTGATACCGGCGATTTGATTCAGTGGCGCTGCCAAAACCGGCATATTGGCGCATGGTCCAGGGGCGACCCGTGTACATCGATGAGTAAACGCCACGAGTGAACGGGAACTGTCCGGGTTCACCCAGTGCGGTTGAAGAATCCCAATCTGTCAGGTCAGCTGGGCGGTAAACCGGCTTTACCGGAAACCCAGATTCCGAAATACCCATGATGTGAGGTTACTGACAAAAAGGGATCTGGCGAAGCCAAGCACCCCATATCGGCACTAATCTTTAGGTAATCCAACAGTTTTACCGAAAGGTCACTTAGTGGCGTCAATAAACGGAACCCTCTATCGCGGTCGCGAGGGTATGTGGTCTTGGGTAGCACATCGGATAACTGGTGTTGCTGTCTTTTTCTTTTTATTCGTGCATGTATTAGATACTGCATTAGTTCGAGTATCTCCTGATGCATACGACCGAGTGATTGATACTTATAAAACACCGATCGTGAACCTACTCGAAGTCGGATTAGTTGGTGCAGTTCTATTCCATGCCCTAAATGGAATCCGTCTTATTTTGGTTGATTTTTGGAGTAAAGGTACGAAGTACCATCGCCAGTTACTTTGGATCATCGTTGGAATCTGGGTAGCCGTAATGATTCCAGGAACTTACTTCATGATGATTCACACGATTGAAAGTTTGTTTGGTAAATAATCATGAGTACAAAAACACCTGAAGCTTTATTAGCACCACGTTCCAGTCGAAGTGGCCGAACAAATTACGAACTTTACTCCTGGTTATTTATGCGAATTTCCGGTGTTGTGTTGGTATTTCTCGTACTGGGTCACCTTTTTATTATGAACATTCTTGATGGTGGTGTTCAACGAATCAATTTTGCATTTGTTGCTGGCAGATGGTCGAGTCCGTTTTGGCAAGCCTGGGATTTAATTCAACTTTGGTTAGCCCTACTTCATGGTGGCAACGGATTGCGCACGATTATTAATGACTATGCCGAACGCGACAATACTCGCGTGATTTTAAAGTCTTTGCTTTACGTGTCGACCGTATTCATTTTGATGCTTGGCACTTTAGTTATCTTCACTTTCGATCCAAATATCGGCTAAGGCCAAGGAGTTAAATGCAAACGCACAAGTACGACGTTGTTATTGTCGGAGCTGGTGGCGCGGGCATGCGCGCGGCACTTGAATCGAGTACCCGAGCTAGAACAGCCGTATTAACAAAGCTTTATCCAACCCGATCACACACGGGTGCTGCACAAGGCGGTATGTGTGCCGCGCTAGCAAACGTCGAAGAAGATAACTGGGAATGGCACACTTTCGACACCGTAAAAGGTGGCGACTACCTAGTTGATCAAGATGCTGCTGAAGTTATGTGTAAAGAAGCCATTGATGCAGTTATCGATCTAGAAAAAATGGGTCTGCCATTCAACCGCACACCTGAAGGCAAAATTGACCAGCGCCGATTCGGTGGTCACACCAGAAATCACGGCGAGGCTGCTGTGCGTAGATCGTGTTTCGCAGCAGACCGCACTGGTCACATGATTCTGCAAACTCTTTATCAAAACTGCATCAAAAATGATGTCGAATTCTTTAACGAGTTCTATGTTTTGGATCTGCTTCTCACTGACGATGAAAAGGGAAATCCAGTCACATCCGGTGTAGTTGCCTATGAACTAGCAACTGGTGAAATTCACGTTTTCCAAGCTAAGAGTGTTGTATTAGCAACCGGTGGCTTTGGCAAAGTTTTTAAAACCACTTCTAACGCTCACACTTTGACTGGCGATGGAATGGGAATTGTTTGGCGAAAAGGTCTGCCACTAGAAGACATGGAGTTCTATCAGTTCCATCCAACTGGTCTAGCTGGACTTGGTGTTTTATTAACAGAAGGTGCCCGTGGCGAAGGTGGAATCCTGCGCAATGCATCAGGTGAGCGCTTCATGGAACGTTACGCGCCGACGATTAAAGACTTAGCCCCACGTGACATGGTTGCTCGCGCAATGGTGCAAGAGGTTCGTGAAGGTCGTGGTGCTGGACCAAATAAAGATTACGTCTATCTTGACCTAACTCATTTACCAGCTGAACAAATCGAATCGAAGCTTCCAGATATCACTGAATTTGCTCGTACCTACCTTGGTGTTGACCCAATTAAGGAACGTGTTCCGGTATTCCCTACGGCTCACTACGCAATGGGCGGAGTACCAACAAACGTTGAAACTCAAGTATTGCGAAATAACACGGACATTGTTCCTGGATTGTTTGCTGCTGGTGAAGTCGCATGCGTTTCAGTACACGGAGCCAATCGCCTGGGAACAAACTCCCTTTTAGACATAAACGTATTCGGTCGTCGTGCTGGTATTTATGCGGCGGAACACGCACAAAACAGTTACTTCGTTGAGCTACCTGAAAACCCTGCTGCTGCCGTTGAAGCACTGGTGAACGGGCTTAAGGAAAGTGACGGTACTGAACGAGTCGCTGCAATTCGCAAAGAGCTTCAAGAGACCATGGATTTAAACGCGCAGGTTTACCGAAATGATGAAACGTTAAACAAAGCGCTTTCTGATATTCAAGTTCTCAAAGAGCGCTACAAAAACGTTGGAATTCACGATAAAGGTAAGCGTTATAACACCGACTTACTTGAAGCTGTTGAACTTGGCTTCTTGCTTGAACTTGCCGAAGTTCTAGTAGTAAGTGCACTTGCCCGGAAAGAAACTCGGGGCGGTCACGCGCGTGAAGATTACCAAACGCGCGATGACAAGAATTTCATGAAACACACTATGGCCTACCCGGATCCAAAAACAGGTGTTCGCCTAGATTACAAACCCGTTTCAATGACTAGGTATGAACCGATGGAGCGTAAGTACTAATGACATATTTGGCAGATGAGATAGCTGACATTGTCGGCACCATGAATTCGGTAGATCCAGGCGTTATTAACTCCGCGAGTGATACAACAAGTGATGCGCCAAAACCCTTTACTGTCACAGTAAGTGTTAGACGATTTGATCCAGAAGTAGACCAAGAGCCATTCTGGCAAGACTTCCAAGTTGAAGTATTTTCAACGGATCGAATTTTGGACGCACTGCACAAAATCAAATGGGAACAAGACGGTACGTTAAGTTTTCGTCGTTCTTGTGCCCATGGTATTTGCGGCTCAGATGCCATGAGAATTAATGGTCGCAATCGACTAGCTTGTAAAACCTTGATAAAGGATTTAGATTCGGCCAAGCCAATTACGGTTGAAGCAATTAAGGGTTTGCCACTGGAAAAAGACCTAATTGTTGATATGGAACCTTTCTTCGCTGCCTATCGCGAAGTAATGCCATTTCTAATTCCAAAGGGTCACGAGCCATCACGGGAACGAATTCAAAGCCAAGAAGAGCGGGCAAGATTTGATGACAGCACAAAATGTATTTTGTGCGCCGCCTGTACAAGTAGCTGCCCTGTTTTTTGGACAGATAATCAGTACTTCGGTCCGGCCGCAATTGTTGGTGCGCACCGCTTTATCTTCGATAGTCGCGATGCTGCTGCGGAAACTCGTCTGGAAATTTTAAATAGTAAAGAGGGCGTCTGGCGATGCCGCACTACTTTTAACTGCACTGAGGCCTGCCCACGTGGCATTCAAATTACCCATGCAATTGCAGAAGTTAAACAAGCCTTAATCCGCGGAAAAATTTAGCTAAGAAGTAATTCGGCTAGTTGGTCAACTGAATCAACTATGTCCATTGCCCCAGCTTTGGCTAACTCGCCTTCTTCGGCGTAACCCCAAGTAACACCGATTGCAGGCAATTTATGTTCAGCGGCTCCATGGACGTCATGCTCGCGATCACCGATCATCACGATTGAAGCTCCGTCGCACATACTTAATTCATCTAGCGCATGTGCAATTACCAATGCCTTTGTGCCTCGGTGCGTTCCATGTTCATCACCACCTGCAATTACGTCAAAGTGGTGATCCAAATTAAAGTGCCGCAATATATTTACTGCCGCATAATCAACTTTTGAAGTAGCAACAGCTAGGCGTTTTTCTGATTTGTTTAATTCAGTTAAAAGTTCTGGAATGCCTTGATAAACACTGTTTTCATAGGCTCCAGTTTCGTTGTAATACTTTCGATATAACTCAACAGCTAATTTTGTTTGCTCTTCATCCATTCCAGCAAAATCTCGGAATGAAGTCCAAAGTGGTGGGCCTAGGTATTTGCGCAACTCGCTTGGCTCTGGTTCTGGAAAACCCATTTCTCGAATTGCATAAAGAACGCCATTTCCAACACCAAGACCTGAATCAGTCAAAGTCCCATCAAGATCAAATAGGACGACATCCCAACTCATTACTTTGCAAAACCAACTTTTTCATAAACACTAGTTAATGTTTTTTGGGCAATCTCTTGAGCTTTTGTCGCTCCAACATGCATCAACTTTTCTAATTCTGATTTTTCTGTGAGCAATTCTTGTACTCGTGCTTGATAGGGCTCAATGAAAGAAATTACAACTTCTGCTGTATCTTTTTTGAGGTCTCCATACATCCGTCCAGCAAAATCATTAACTAACTGTGGCACTGCTTTGCCAGAGTAGGCACTATTAATTAGCAGCAAATTAGAAACGCCAGGTTTCTTGGCTTGGTCAAATTTAATCTCAGTTTCTGAGTCAGTAACCGCAGATTTGAATTTCTTTTCGGTCACTTTAATTGGATCTAATAAATTGATACATCCACTTGGTGATGACTTACTCATTTTCGCTGTTGGTTCCTGCAAATCCATTATTTTTGCAGTTTCTTTTACAATAAAGGCTTCTGGAACGGTGAACACCTCACCAAAACGATTATTAAAACGTAGCGCCAAATCTCTAGTTAGCTCTAGATGTTGTCGCTGGTCTTCACCAACTGGTACTTGATTTGCTTGGTAGAGCAAGATATCCGCGGCTTGAAGTATTGGGTAGGTGAGTAAACCTACGCTCGCTGAAGCTGCGCCACCTTTTGCAGATTTATCCTTGAATTGCGTCATGCGGTTTGCTTCACCGATACCCGTAATGCAAGACATAACCCACATAAGTTGAGCATGTTGTGGAACTTGGCTTTGTACCAACAAAGTTGATTTTTCTGGATCAATTCCAAGTGCTAGTAATTGAGCATAAGAGACAAGCGTTCTCTCCTTTAAAAGTTTAGGATCGTGCTCAACAGTAATAGCGTGTAAGTCGGCTATGAAGTAGACGCAATCGTGCGACTCTTGCATCGCCACCCAATTTTTCAACGCACCTAGGTGATTTCCAATGTGAAAACTGTCATGCGTTGGTTGGATGCCAGATAAAACTCTTGGTTTACTCACTGGTCTATTGTGTCATGCCTTATTTTGCAATTGTCGTACGACATGTATCCGCGAAACTCGGCGACCATCCATCTCAACCACAGTTAATTTTCCGCCAGGGACACTAACTTCATCGTTAACCATAGGTAATCGACCTAATCTGGCTGCGATAAAACCTGCAGCAGTTTCATATGGTCCATCTGGCAGTTCAATTGAAGTTTCGTCATTAAAGTCATCAAGATTTAACAGGCCGTCAACAACTAAATCAGTGTCTGGCTTAATTACACCCTCAGATTCATCTGTGTCATATTCATCACGAATGTCGCCAATGAGTTCTTCAACTAAATCTTCAAGAGTGATGATTCCTGCGGTGCCGCCATATTCATCTACGACTATTGCCATGTGTGCACTTTCTGCACGCATTTGCGTCAAGGTAGGAATTAACTGCTTTGATCCAGGTAAGCGCAATACTTCGCGGGCTAGATCGCCAATCCGAATTGAGCGACCTTGTAACTCGGGATCAAGAAGATCTCGTACGTGGACAAAACCAACCACATCATCTTGCGATTCATCGGCAACCGGGTACCGCGAGTGAGGTTTATCCGCAATTATCTTTACTGCTTTAAATACGGGTAAATCAGAATCAAGAAAGGCAACTTCTGTTCGCGGGATCATAATTTCTTTGATCTCACGGTCGCCGGCACTAAATACATCTGCAATCAGTTCACGTTCTTCATGGGTTAGCTCTTCGTGCGCTGCCACCATGCCACGTAATTCTTCTTCAGAAATTTGTTCTTTTCCAGCGGCCGGATCTCCGCCGAGTAGGCGAACGATTGCGTCACTTGACTTGGAAAGAAGCCAAATAAATGGTGCCGTAAATTTCGCCATTACATCTACTGAGCTAGCCAAAAATAATGCATAACGTTCGGCATGTTGTAGAGCCAATCTCTTCGGCGTAAGTTCACCAATGACTAAAGATATGTATGCGATGAGTAACGTACCAAAAACAAACGCGATAGTTTCTGAAAAATTCTCACTCAAACCAAGGTCGCCAAGAAAGGGCGAAAAAATCGGGACGAGGCGTGAAGCTCCATAACCAGCCGACAAGAACCCAGCTAACGTAACGCCAACCTGAACTGCCCCCAAAAATCTACTTGGATTTTCCATAAGTTTTTCTAAACGTTTTCCACGGCGACCTTTAGTTGTGCTTAATTTTTTAACTTGACTGTCACGAAGTGAAATTAGCGCGGTTTCAGCTGCAGCGAATACGCCGCCAATAATTGTAAATAAAAGCACCATCGAAATGGTCTGCCAGAAATTATTCATTTGCCCTTCAAATTAAGCAAATCCCAATATAGCAACTTTGTTTACAGCGCGAATTTTGCTGTAACAGGTGCATGATCACTCCACCTTTGGGCATACGACTTTGCCCTCGTAACTTTAACTTCAGCCAAGTGTTTTGCTAATTCTTTTGTACCTAAGTGATAGTCAATTCGCCATCCAGTATCGGTATCAAAAGCTTTACCGCGCCAAGACCACCAAGTGTATGGACCTTCGACATCTCCAGCATGGTGCCTTCCTAAATCTACAATGCCAATTTTTTCAAACCAATGATCGAAGTATGCTCTTTCTTCTTCAAGAAAACCGGCTTTGCCGATATTCCCTTTCCAATTTTTTAAATCAGCTTCTCGATGGGCAACATTTAAATCACCACAAGCGAGAAACAAATCTCCGGCTTGTTGAGCAGTTTTTAATTTTTTACTAAGCGCATCTAAAAAACGATACTTTTCTTGTTGAACAGGTTTTTCGACATCTCCAGCATGTACATAGATTGAAGCAACAGTTACTTCAGCTTTTTTTGTCGCAATAGTTGCTTGAACGAATCTGCCAGTATTAGCAAACTCTTTTGGCCCAATCCCAGTTTTTACTTTACTTAAGGGCAACGTACTTAAGATAGCTACTCCAGAGTGCCCAAGTCTTGCACTCGAGTCATGTGCTACCGCAAGTTCAGAAAGGTTGGCTTTAGCTAATTCCTCATGCAGTTGGTCAGTAGTAGATCTAACTTCTTGTAAACAAACAACCTGAACTTCACCTGAATCAAGTTGTTTCTTAATCCAATCCAGCCCGCCACGACGGGCAGTGGCTCGTACTCCGTTTACATTTACCGTTACTACGCCAAGCACAAATAAACCTGTTAAGCCATTGCTTTCTGCAAGTTTTCGTTGATCGCAGCCAAGAATTCTTCGGTGGTTAAGTATGGCTGACTATCAGAAATCAAAACCGCTAAATCTTTGGTCATCTTTCCGCTTTCGACAGTTTCGATACAGACTCGCTCAAGTGTCTGCGCAAAGTTTGTTACTTCTGGTGTGCCATCTAGCTTGCCTCGGTGGGCTAATCCTTGAGTCCAAGCGAAAATCGAGGCAATCGGATTTGTCGAGGTTGCCTTACCTTGTTGATGTTGACGGTAATGGCGCGTAACAGTTCCGTGTGCCGCTTCAGCTTCAATCGTTTTACCATCTGGTGTCATTAGAACACTTGTCATTAACCCGAGCGATCCGAAACCTTGAGCAACTGTGTCACTTTGCACATCGCCGTCGTAGTTTTTACATGCCCAGACATAACCACCCTCCCACTTAAGAGCACTGGCTACCATGTCATCAATTAATCGGTGTTCGTATGTGATTCCAGCTTGATCAAATTCAGATTTGAATTCTGTCTCAAAGACTTCTTGAAAAATATCTTTAAATCGACCGTCATACGCTTTAAGAATTGTATTTTTTGTCGAAAGATAAACCGGATATTTTCGACTCAATCCATATCGCATACTTGCTCTAGCAAATTCACGAATTGATTCGTCCAAGTTGTACATAGCTAAAGCAACGCCACTACTTGGGAAATCGAAAACATTTAATTCAATTGGTGCACTGCCATCTTTAGGTGTGAAAGTTAACGTTAGGGTACCTTCGCCTGGGATTTTTGTATCTGTGGCTTTGTACTGATCACCAAAGGCATGTCGACCTACAATGATGGGCTTTGTCCAACCTGGAACCAAACGTGGGATGTTACTGATGATGATTGGTTCTCGGAATATTACGCCACCTAAAATGTTGCGGATTGTTCCATTTGGTGACTTCCACATTTTCTTTAGACCAAATTCCTTAACGCGCGCTTCATCTGGGGTGATTGTTGCGCACTTAATACCTACGCCATGCTTTTTGATTGCATTAGCGGCATCTACAGTTACTTGATCATCTGTCGCATCTCGATTTTCAATACCAAGGTCGTAATAATCAATGTTTATATCCAGATAAGGAAGGATTAGTTGTTCTTTAATAAATGACCAAATAATTCGGGTCATCTCGTCGCCGTCTAGATCAACGACAGTTCCTTGGACTTTTATCTTTGACATGCTCAACTTCTCTTTTTATAAATCTTTTACGTCTGCTTGTTTTTCGCGAACAGCTTCAGCGGCTTCTTTAAGACCAGCAAGTTCTTTTTCGGAAAGTTTTGTTTCAACAACTTTCTTAATGCCGCCCTTACCTATTTGGGCTTCAACACCGAGGTAAACGCCATTAATTCCGTATTCGCCATCGACCCAAGCACACACTGGCATTACTGCACCTGAATCTTCGATCACAGCTTTGGCCATTCGCGCGGCTGCTGCTGATGGAGCGTAATAAGCAGATCCAGTTTTTAGTAAAGCAACTACTTCGGCTCCACCATTTCGAGTACGGACAACCAGTTCTTCAATTTTTTCTGCAGACAACAATTCACTTAGCGGCTTGCCATCAACTGTGCATCGTGATGGAACCGGAACCATGGTGTCACCGTGTGATCCAAGCGTTAAAGTCTGCACTGAAGCAACTGGAACCTTAAGTTCTTCGGCAACAAAATTTGTAAAGCGAGCGGTGTCTAGCATTCCGGCTTGTCCCATAACTCGTTCTTTTGGAAAGCCGCTTGCTAATTGTGCAAGTGCGGTCATTTCATCTAACGGGTTAGAAACAACTATGATCACCGAGTTTGGTGCGTGTTTGGCCACATTCTCTGCAACTGACCGAACAATTTTTGCGTTTGTTTCAATTAAATCCATTCGGCTCATACCTGGTTTACGTGGTAGCCCTGCTGTAATAACAACAACGTCAGATCCAGCAATGGCTTCGTATCCTTGGCCATCAGGAGTAGTGGTTTGCCCAATTACTTTAGTTTCAAATCCTTCGATTGATCGAGACTGATTTAGATCGAGCGCTAATCCTTCTGGTTTACCTTCCAGAATGTCAGTCAGCACAACTGTGTCCACTATGTTGTATTCAGCAATTCGCTGTGCAGTTGTTGAACCGTAAAAACCTGCGCCTACAACGGTAACTTTTCCGGCCAATGTGATCGCAACCCTTCAATAATCTAAGTCAGACCTAAAATGTCTTGACCTCAAGATACATAAATTCTACGGCTTGCAATTTTTAATAATTACTGCGGTTACCGATAAGGAACCACAAGAGCCAAAATCAATAAGGCCACACCCAAGGCCGCAAGAAAAGTTAGGTCGATCCTGCGCCGACGCGATTTAAGCCAACCCGCTTTGGCATCCGGTAAGTAAAAACGCAACAGGAAAGCTAGCAGTACGCAGAGTGCCAACCCGATTGCACCAGTTCTGAAATTAAGTTGGACAGCCACCACCATGGCCAATGAAACAGCGAAATAAACCAGTAAGGCTGGCCATTGCTTAGCAAATAAACGTTTCATCTTAATCCGTAGTAACTGAAGCAGGATCAGCCTCTGGGACAAATACTTCATTTTTCTCTTGAGCGCTTGTCACATTGGATTGTAACGATGCGATTATCACTGCCACAACTGTAATTGCGATTCCAAGTAAAACTTGGAAAGTAACGGTATTGCCAGGCGTTGGAAAAAAGATATCGAGAAGCACAGCACCTAATAGTTGTCCAACTACTGAAACTAAAGCAAAAATCAAAATCCCAAGTGTACGAACAAGCACGACTGCCGAAACAATGAATACGATTCCAATTGCACCGCCGGTCCATAGAAGTGGCTGTTCCCACGGTGCTGGTGGGATAGGAATAGCTACATCGGTAATTAAGTTATAAAGCAGGAACAAAATCAACAGTACCGTCATCCCAACGGTGAAATTAAGTGTCGTTGTAGCCCAAGGTTGTCTGGTCTCTTGTGCAACTCGCCCATTCATCGCATGCTGAGCCGAAGTAAGCGCGCCAACAGTAAACATATAAATAACCATCGGTAAATTAAATGTTCCTGTGTGAGCGCGACCAAGAACTGCGATAACCACTCCCACAACTGCCAAACCAGCTGAAAAAACTCGAAGAATCGTAACTGGTTTTGGCCCAGCAGGACCTAAACCATATTTATCGACAAGCAAAGATGCGCAAGTTTGCCCTGCAACAACTGATATAACAAAAATTGCCACCCCAACTACCGGAACAACAAAGCCCTGTCCGATGACAAATAAAGCACCGGCAGTTCCACCAATAATTTGCCACCAATGTAACTTTTGAGTTCGAATTAATTTTGGAACTCCGAAATATGCTTTTCGAGCCGGTTTGATTAAAGCAAGACCGATAAACAAAATAGTTAACCCTGAACCAAATGAAACTAAAGCAGCAACAATTGCATTATCTAAAACCGCGCCTAACTCACCATTCACTCTGGCTTGCGAACTATTGAATGTGGCTACTAATAACCCAATTAATAAATGCCAAGGATTTACTTTTTGTTTTTTTGCGACTTTACTCAATGGAAAAAATGCCTCGTATCAGTGAAATACATTGTCACACCGGCTTTGTTTGCCGCCTCAATAACTTCACTATCTCGAACTGATCCACCTGGTTGCACGATTGCTTTTACTCCAGCATCCAATAAAACTTGAAGTCCATCAGCAAATGGGAAAAAAGCATCAGAGGCAGCCACACTATTCGCTGCTCGAGAAGCACCTGCTCTACTTACTGCCAGACGCGCACTATCGACTCGATTTACTTGTCCCATTCCAATTCCAACTGCGGCACCCGATTTTGCCAATAAAATTCCATTCGATTTAACGCATCGACTCGCACGCCAGGCAAAAACTAAATCGCTGATTGTTTCTTCGTCTGCTGGGCTACCCGAAACTAATTTCCAATTCTTTGGATCAAAATCATTTGCTTGAAATACATCTGTAGTTTGCACAAGCATCCCCCCAGTTATTGGGCGCGATTCATAATTAATTTCTGTAGACACATCTTCAACCTGCAAAATTCGTAAATTTTCTTTTCTGCGCAAGATTTCAAGTGCTTCTTTTTCAAAACTTGGTGCCAGGATCACCTCGGTAAAAACTTCACTTACAGCTGCCGCCATAACTGCATTTACTTCTCTATTGGCCGCAATTACTCCACCGAAAGCCGAAACTGGATCAGTTGCATGTGCTGCCTTGTAAGCACTATTGATGTCTGAGCCGATGGCAATTCCACAAGGGTTTGCGTGTTTAATAATTGCTACTGCTGGTTGTGTATGGTCGTAAGCAGCTCGCCTAGCAGCATCGGCGTCAACATAGTTGTTGTAAGACATTTCTTTGCCATGAAGTTGTAAAGAGTTTGCTAACCCAATTTCAGTTTGGGCAGATTTATAAACGGCTGCACGTTGATGAGGGTTTTCGCCGTAGCGTAGGTGAGCCTGGCGATGCCAAACTTTGCCAATCCAATTTGGAAATTCCTGGTCACTGTCCGCTAGGTTTTTTGCCAACCAAGTAGCTACCGAAACGTCATACTCAGCAACGTGACTGAATGCTTTAACAGCAAGACTTTGCCGTTCACTCAACGTAAATCCACCCTGTTTCACTGCATCGAGTAATTGCGGGTACAAAGCTGGATTAACAACTACAGCAACATTGAGATGATTTTTTGCTCCGGCCCTAACCAGAGCAGGTCCACCAATATCAATTTGTTCAATACATTCACTAACGTTCGCGCCAGATTGAACAGTTTTCAAAAATGGATACAAATTCACAATTACTAATTCAAACGGTGTGATCTTTAGTTCTTTTAGTTGCCTAACATGTTCTGGTTTTGTTAAATCAGCCAATAAGCCCGCATGAATGTTTGGATGTAACGTTTTTACCCGACCATCAAGACATTCCGTAAACCCAGTTACCTCTTTTACTTCAGTAACTGGGATCCCCGCCTGTGAAATAGTTTGTGCAGTGCTTCCAGTTGAAACTATTTCGACACCGTTATTGTGCAATTCTGTAGCTAACTCAACTAACCCAGTTTTGTCAGAGACACTAACTAACGCACGGTTAATTTTTATTCGATCGCTCAAGTTAATTGCCTGCCTTGACTAGCAGTTCCCTTGAAACAAATTGAGCTACAACTTTTACCAGTAATTCTTTTTCAACCTGCTTGATACGTTCATGTAAAGTTTGGATGGAGTCGGACGGCAAAATCTCGACCACTTTTTGGGTAATCACTTCTCCAGTATCTACACCTTCATCCACGAAATGAATCGTACTCCCAGTGACTTTTTCTCCAGCAGTCAAAGCATCAGCAACTGCATGGCTGCCAGGAAATTTAGGTAAAAGAGCTGGATGGGTATTAATAATTTTTCCTTTGAACTGGGCAAGCACTTTATGACCGAGGATTTTCATAAATCCAGCCGAAACAATTAAATCTGGGTTTAGTTCAGCTAAAACTCTTGCTAATTCTTGATCCCACTTGGTTCGATCAGAATTTAATGGAACTAAAAATGTTGGGATCGCCGAATTTTTCGCTCGGTCAATTGCAGGACAATCGACGTCTGTGATTAGCCCAACTAATTTGCCTTGATGTAGATCCTGCTGATCAATTAATGCTTGGAAAAGGGTGCCCGATCCAGATGCCAAAACAACTATTCGAAAAACGGTCACAAGAGAAGTCTATGGATTTGGTTTTGGTGATTTTGGTCGATGCGTCCACCAGAAAATAATCGCCAGAATAACTCTTGGAATTAATAAGGTAACTATCGCCGCGATACCAAACACTTTCACCGTCTGCAATGAAACTTCTAAGGCCTTTGGGCCCATAAAAGATAGGTAAGCAGAACCTAGTGGTCCACTCGAAAAACTTGCTAGTAGCCAAGTAAAAACTCCCACTACAGCAAGTGCTGCCAAAATGCGAATAAATTCACGGATTCTAATTGTGTGTGACAGCGCAACTGGAAGTGAATCGCCTTTAGCTTTCCATGGCTCACGTGGAATCAAAAAATAAATTAAACAGCCAATAAAAACTGGAATTATGATCAAATATTTTGTCCAAGTGTAAATTTCGTTGGGCAAAATAGAAAGTAGCGGGAATGCTGGTAACGCACCGGGGGCTACAACACTCGTATTAACTATCGCACTTCCACCTAGATAAATAGTTGCTCCAAATAAATATGAATAGACCCAAGTGATTATGGTCGGTAGGTAGCCAATACTTAGCAAAGTAAGAAATATTTGATCGAGATTATTTGGCGCCATTAAACCTGAAACAGTTTTAATTTCACTCCATCTCAAGACCAGCAGAGCTGCAGTTAGTAACGAACTTACTAACCAAAAAATCAAAAATATAACCAAGCCAGGTTTTAACCCAGCAACAAATTCTTTTGGTAATTTAGTCAGCAAAAAAGTTGGATTCGGAGAGAAAGTTAAAACTATTCCGCTACAAACAATAAGTGCCAAGAGGGCGCTTGACGTAAATGCATTAACAAAATCTGTCCGTAAGCCAGCTGTTGAACTGATTAAAGAAATCAAACTACTAATTGCGCCATAAAACATAAGATAAAAAATTGCAGTCGCCCAGAATTGCTTTGCAGATTTTGGTTGCGCACTTTTAATTGCCCATTGCATTGTTTTTGAAATTGTAAATACAGGAATAATTAAAAATCCCCAAGGTAATAAACCAATGGTTGTCCCACTAATTGAAACATTTACTAAATGTGTTGCTTGCCATGCGATGGCTGATGCTCGAACCACCTGAAAAGTTGATTCATTTCCATGAGCAGCAAATAGCCAAATAACCATCACCACTAGAAATGACAGCATCAACCCAACGAGTGCAGCCACAAATGCAGCAATCAAACTTGCCAAAATAGCAGGGTAATTTGTTACCTGAGTATCGTCATTTGGCTGTCGCCATTGTTCAGTTACAGATGCAATGCGACGATTGTTCGGGATTGACACATAAAAATGTTCGCAGGTTTGTTCGCAATTTAGTGATCCGACACCCTAAACAGAATCTAGTTGCGCAAAATTACTTACTAATTACTTCGCGAACTAGTCGAGCTGTTTCACTTGGAGTTTTTCCAACACGAACACCAACTGCTTCGAGCGCATCTTTCTTTGCTGCTGCAGTACCACTGGAGCCAGAAACGATTGCACCTGCATGTCCCATGGTTTTGCCCTCAGGAGCAGTAAACCCAGCAACGTAACCAACTACTGGTTTCGTGACGTTGTCTTTGATAAATGCAGCTGCACGCTCTTCGGCATCGCCACCTATTTCACCAATCATCACTATGACATCGGTATCTGGATCGTTTTGAAATGCTGCCAAGCAATCTATGTGAGTTGTTCCAATGATTGGATCGCCACCGATACCAACGCAAGTTGAAAAACCTAAATCGCGCAATTCAAACATCATTTGGTAAGTCAGTGTTCCTGATTTTGAAACTAAACCAATTCGACCTTTTTTAGTAATGTCACCTGGAATGATTCCAGCATTGGATTGCTCAGGACTAATTAACCCTGGGCAGTTAGGTCCAATAATTCGTGTTTTACCTTTGTTTTGCGCGTACTGAAAAAACGACGCGGTGTCATGCACCGGAATTCCTTCAGTAATCACCACACAAAGCGGAATAGCTGCATCAACTGCTTCAACTACAGCAGCCTTGGCAAACTTTGGTGGCACAAAAACTACCGAAACATTGGCTCCGGTTTTCTCCATCGCTTCACCAACTGAATTAAAAACAGGAATTCCATCGACTTCTTGCCCGCCCTTACCCGGAGTAACTCCGGCTACAACGTTGGTGCCAGAAGCAATCATGCGACGGGTGTGCTTTGTGCCTTCAGCTCCGGTCATTCCTTGAACTAAAATCTTGCTGTTTTTATCTAGAAAAATTGCCATTACTATTCCCTACTTACCAGCAGCCAGTTGTGCGACTCTGCGTGCAGCATCATCCATGGTTTCAACACGTTCAATCACAGCAATTCCTGATTCATCAAGTATGCGACGACCTTCGCTTGCATTATTGCCATCGATTCGACAAACAATTGGCTTAGTTACAGGTTCACCGCGCTGCGCCAACATTCCAATCGCTTGCACAATTCCATTTGCAACCGCGTCACAAGCTGTAATTCCGCCAAAGACATTCACAAATACTGCTTTTACATCTGGATCGCCAAGCACAATGTCTAAACCATTAGCCATTACTTGTGCGCTAGCGCCACCACCAATGTCTAAAAAGTTGGCTGGCTTTACTCCACCAAATTCTTCACCGGCGTATGCAACAACGTCGAGTGTGGACATAACCAGACCAGCACCATTTCCAATGATTCCAACTTCACCTTGTAACTTCACGTAGTTGAGATCAAATTCTTTTGCCCTAAGTTCAATCGGATCAGTCGTTGAATTATCGATTAACGAAATATGAGATTCATGCCGAAATTGTGCATTGTCATCAAGTGAAACTTTTCCATCAAGGGCTAAAACTTTGCCATCTGGTGTTTTAGCTAATGGATTTACTTCAACTAGAGTTGCATCTTCTTTGATTAAGACGTCCCAAAGTTTTTGCAGTATAGAAATTACTTGTTCTCTAACTTCAGCGGGAAACTTTGCTGCATCTGCAATTTCAGCAGCTTTTTGTTCGGTGCAACCCTCAATTGCATCAACTCTAATTTTCGCTAATGCTTCAGGCTTCGTTGCAGCCACTTCTTCAATGTCCATGCCACCTTCGACACTTGCCATCGCTAAGAAAGTTCGATTAGCCCGATCAAGTAAAAAGGAAACGTAGTACTCTTCTGCAATTTCTGCTGCTGCAGTTACTAAAACTTTATGAACTATGTGGCCCTTGATATCAAGGCCAAGAATATCTTTGGCTCGATCTAGTGCTTCATCTGCACTTTGGGCCAACTTAACGCCGCCAGCTTTTCCGCGGCCACCAGTTTTAACCTGAGCCTTGACTACAACTGTGTCACCGATTTTTGTTGCGGCAGCTTTAGCTTCTTCGGGAGTGGTGCAAACAAATCCAGGCACAACTGGAACACCATGTGCGCCGAATAATTCTTTTGCTTGATATTCGTATAGGTCCACGTTTGGAACACTTCCTACTTACGGGAGATCGAGATTTCTTCCTAGTCCAGATTAGGTCAACCGATGATTGGCGATTAACGCAGGTTGTCGATTACCCAGCCAGTAAGTGTGGAAAGTGGAGTACCTGGAGTAAAAATAACTTTTACTCCTTCCTCGAGTAACGCCGGAATGTCATCCTGCGGAATTACGCCGCCACCAAATACGACAATGTCAGTGCGCTGCTTATCTTTCAACAAGCCAAGTACTTCCGGAAAAACAGTTTCATGGGCGCCAGATAATACTGAGATGCCAATTGCACCGACCTGGTGCTCAATTGCGGCCTGCACAATCTGAGCTGGCGTTTGATGTAGTCCGGTGTAGAAAACTTGAACACCGGCATCTTCTAGGGCTCTGACTACAACTTTGGCACCACGATCATGGCCATCAAGACCTGCTTTGGCCACCAGAACTCGCACAGTTCTATCGATCCCCGCGTTATCGGTCCCCGCTGATTGGGTTTTATTGGCAAGCGGTGAGGTGTCCATATCGACTAAATATAGAGTTATTCAATAATTAAGCCACTATTGAGCAATTTGGGCGCACCCAAAAACAAAGGGTTGAAGTATTAATAATTAATAAGGTACTAAGTGAGACTTCTCACACCGCAAATAAATTGTGTTTTATCCCATGTTTATAGGTATTTTCTGACGAATTATCGGCAAATTTTGCATTAATTATGTCAATAATTTCACAGACATAACATTTGCGTTTCCTAAATCGGCTGTTGTCAGGTAAAAAAGAATAGGTAAATAAAGGATTTTTGCGCGAGCCGACCTAGTCGTTGGTTTCGCACAACCGGCGAAAGGGTGGCTAATGGGCGATTCAGCACGTGGCCGCCACCGCGCCGGACGACATAGCGCCCCGAAGAAAAAAGCGGTTAAACCCAAATCTGTATCAGCCTTACTTGGCCTGGCCGGAGTTAGCTCAGTAGTCGTAACTGGTGGCAGCACTGTTCCTACCCTGAACACCAACATCGCAAATGAGGCGCCTGATACGACCACCACTATCCCAGTGGTTAAAACAACTGCGATTACAAATAACTTAATCAACCGAGTTCAGGCTGCTAGCCGTACAAACGAACGCGAAACTTTACAAGACGCCGAAGCCTCAGCCCAAGCTTCGACTGTCGCAGATCCTGCCACAGACATACTTGCGGTAATCGACACCACTCCAACTTTGAAGTCAGAAGATATCAGAGCAATCCAAGCATTAGCTGGTTCAACAGAAGATTTAATTACTCTGATTGACCAAGTCCAAGAGGATGCGAATCAGCAAGCCGCACTCCAAGTGCAACAGCAAGAAATTGCTCGGGCCGCAGCTGCCGAAGCTGAAGCTCAGGTAGCTGAAGCTATCCGCCAAGCAGAAGCTAAAAAACAGGCCGCAATTGTTCAGGCACAGCGCATTGAAACTATCGGAAAAGTTCTAGTTCCTGTGCAGGATGGTTACCAGCTATCAGCACGATTTATGCAACGTGGTCGAATTTGGTCTGGTGGTGTTCATACCGGCCTTGATTTTCGCGTTCCAGTCGGCACTCGAGTTTATGCAGCGGCTTCCGGAACGATTATTGAAGCAGGTTATGAAGGTTCGTACGGTTATCGAATTGTCATTGACCATGGCGATGGCTACATGACTACTTATAACCACCTATCAACAATTTTTGAAACTGGCGGATTTATTACAGCTGGAACCAACATTGGACTTTCTGGTGCAACAGGAAAAGTGACCGGTCCGCACTTACATCTTGAAGTTCTTAAAGACGGTCAATTCATTAACCCTGCTGGTTGGCTTTGGGGAACTGAGTAATTCTTTTTAATTAAAGTTTCTCTACTGGGGCATAACGCAGTAACAGGCGCTTAATCCCAGCACTCTTAAAGTCGATTGTTGCCTCTGCTTTTTCATTTTCTCCTTGAACTGCAGTGACAGTTCCCATACCAAATTTGTCATGCAGTACTCGATCGCCGATTGCCAAAACCATTACCGGCTCTTGGCGTTTAGGGGTGCGTTCAAAATCTCCGCTTAATCCAAGTGGAGTAAATTCTTCTCCTTGGCGTTCGATCAATTCATCTGGCAACTCAGCTATAAACCGAGACTCGGGGTTGTAGTTAGGTTGACCCCAAGTTGATCTTGTCGAAGCTCTAGTTAAAAACAATCGCTGCATTGCTCGGGTCATACCAACATATGCAAGTCGACGTTCTTCTTGTAGTTCGGTGTCTGAACCAAGTGCCCGTTGGTGCGGAAAAATACCTTCTTCCATTCCAGTTAAAAATACAACTGGAAATTCAAGGCCTTTTGCTGTGTGCAAAGTCATCATTGTTACAACACCACCGTGAGCATCGTCTTTAGGAATTTCATCCGAGTCAGCAACAAGAGAAACACGTTCAAGAAAATCGGCTAGCCGAGCTGGTTTTTTCTCTTCGTTTTCAGCCTGAAATTGTTCTTCAAATTCACGTGCAACATTTTCAAGTTCTGCCAAATTTTCAATTCGAACTTCGTCTTGCGGATCTTTACTTTGAGCAAGTTCTTTCAATAATCCTGATGATTCCAAAACAGTATGGACGATTTCACTTGGCCCAGCACCTGAATCGTCCATGACTCGCAATAAATTGAGCAGTCCCCCAAATTCTTTCAATGCATTTTGGGAGCGGGCCGCAAGAGTATTAATTTCACTCACTCGGTCGATTGCTTCACTGAATGTAATTTTTTCTCGGCGAGCAAAATTTTCTACCGCCTCTTCAGCTTTATCTCCTATACCGCGTCTTGGTGTGTTAAGTATTCGGCGCAACGACACATCATCTGCTGGATTAACAATGGTTCGCAAATATGCCAATGCATCTCGAATTTCTTTGCGTTCATAGAATCGGGTGCCGCCAACAACTTTGTATGGAATTCCGCTGCGAATAAAGACTTCTTCCACACTTCGAGATTGATTATTGGTGCGATAAAAGACAGCAATGTCTTTATAGGCAAAATTGTTTTGATCAATTAACTCTCGAAGTTTACGAACAATAAAGTCTGCCTCGTGATGTTCATCAGTAGCTGAATAGACAAAGATTTTTTCACCCGCACCTTGTGCTGTCCATAAATTTTTCTTGGGTCTACCTGCATTCTTGTCAATCACTGCATTTGCAGCAGACAGGATGTTCTGTGTGGATCGATAGTTTTGTTCGAGTACGACAGTTTTTGATTTTGAATAATCTCTTTCAAATTCCATGATGTTACGGATATTCGCGCCACGAAACGCGTAAATACTCTGATCGGAATCACCAACTACACATAGTTCGGCTGGCTCTACCCCATCGCTTCCATTGCCTACTAATTCTCGAATCAAAACATATTGTGCATGATTGGTGTCTTGGTACTCATCGACCAACACATGTCTAAATCGACGATGGTACGAGGTGGCTACATCAGGGAATGCTTGAAGTAGTGCAACAGTATGGCCAATTAAATCGTCAAAGTCGACTGCACTTGCGCGCATCAATCTTCGTTGATACTCGCCATAGACTTCAGCAACTGTTTGTTCTTGAGTTGTTTGAGCTTTAGTTACAGCAATTTCGTAGTCGATTAATTCATTTTTTAGATTGCTGACCTGACTTAGCAAGTACTTAGCTGAATAAGTTTTTGGGTCAATCCCAAGATCTTTTGCCACTAAAGTCATCAACCGAACTGAGTCTTGAGTGTCATAAATACTGAAGGTTGGCTTTAACCCAAGTCTTTTTGCTTCATTACGCAGGATTCTCACGCAAGCAGAGTGAAATGTCGAAACCCACATAACTCGTGCTTGTGGTCCAACGATGTGAGCCACCCGCTCCTTCATTTCATTGGCAGCTTTATTGGTGAAAGTGATGGCTAAAATTTCACCTGGATGAACATTTCGTTGCGCCAATAAATATGCAATGCGCCGAGTGAGTACTCTTGTTTTCCCCGAACCAGCCCCAGCTACTACTAAAAGTGGCGATCCCGAATGAGTTACTGCCTGACGCTGAGGTTCGTTTAAGTCATCTAATAAATGCGCAGGCACAGGTACGATTCTACGTTCGTGTGCTGACACCTCTAGAGTTGAGTACGTGAGTTCGATTAACCAAAACTTAGAAAAAGATGAAAGATTCGGTATCCCAGAGGGAGTCGAGCGAGTTCTAGTAGTAACTGCACACCCAGATGATGTTGATTTCGGTGCGGGTGGAACTATTGCCACGCTAACCGAGTTAGGTATATCAGTCTCGTATTGCATTTGCACAGACGGTGATGCAGGAGGTTTTGATGATGAAACTGACCGAGCACAAATACCAGCAATTCGCAGAGCCGAACAAATAGCGGCTGGAAAAGTTTTAGGTGTTAGCGACATAAATTTTCTTGGTTATAAAGATGGCTACTTAGAACCAAGTCACGATGTACAAAAAGATATTGTGCAAATCATGCGAAAAGTTAAACCGCAGCTGGTAATTACCCAAACGCCTGAACGAAATTGGGAACGCCTGCCTGCCACGCATCCTGATCACATGGCTGCAGGCGAAGCAACTACCCGAGCGCTTTACCCAGCAGTTCGAAATCCATATGCGTATTCGGACTTGCGTCTAAAAGAGGGCTTGGAGGCTTGGACAGTCAGTTGGCTTTGGCTACAAGGTGATGCAAATCCAAATCATTGGCTGGATGTGACATCAAAATTTGATCAAAAAATACAAGCGATTAGCGCGCATGCAAGTCAAGTAAGTCACCTGGACGACCTAGCTGGCATGGTACGCGAATGGCAAAAACTTGCGGCAAGTCGAGCTGGTTTACCAGAAGGCACACTTGCCGAAGGATTTCGACAAATTAAATTGCCCGATTAAAAGTTAAATAAAGACAGCGACAATCACATTAAGCATTGTTAAGCCACCAACTGCAGCCCACATACTTTTTGCATCGGTTGTTGATTTACGTCCAATGAGCACAACAATAAGCACTGCTAGTGCAACACCTAATTTAATTCCAATTTTTGTGTGATCTACAGTTTCATCGGCTAACAGCCCTGCAGACAATATTCCAGCTAGGCCAAGTCCAGTTACTAATTGAGTGAGCGCACCATGAAACATGGCTGGGTTTATGCCTTTTGTTGCGCTAGACATTTGCACTAAGAAGCCACCTAGAAGTGAGGAAAGGCCAACAAAGTGAAGAACAACAATTAACTTATAAACGAATTCCATTTTCTATTCCCATTCAATCGTGCCTGGAGGTTTACTGGTTACATCTAGTACAACACGATTTACTTCACGAACCTCGTTAGTAATGCGTGTCGATATTTTTGCCAGTAATTCATAAGGCAAGCGAGTCCAGTCAGCAGTCATCGCATCCTCGCTAGAAACAGGTCGCAGCACAATCGGATGGCCATAAGTTCGACCATCACCCTGTACGCCAACACTGCGAACATCAGCAAGTAGCACGACTGGAAATTGCCAAATACTGCTAGTTAATCCCGCCAGCGAGATTTCTTCACGAACTATCGCATCTGCAGCCCGCAAAATATCTAGCCGCTGTTTATCAACGCTTCCAACAATTCGAATTCCTAAACCTGGTCCAGGGAATGGATGGCGCATCACCATTTCTTCAGGCAAACCCAGTTGACGTCCCACAGCTCTGACTTCATCTTTGAATAATTCTCTTAACGGTTCGCAAAGTTCGAAATCTAAATCATCTGGTAAACCACCCACGTTGTGATGTGACTTAATAGTGGCCGCACCTGTACCGCCACCACTTTCGACAACATCTGGATATAAAGTTCCCTGAACTAAATACTTGATTGGGTTTCCACTGTTTCCAGCATCTTCAACTAATTTGCGTGCAGTATCTTCGAATACTCGAATAAACAGGTGGCCAATTATTTTTCGCTTTTCTTCCGGATCAGTGACACCAGATAGTTCAGCAAGAAAACGATCGGAAGCATCTACTACAACTAGTTTGATGCCAGTTGCCGCAACATAATCTCGTTCTACTTGCTCGCGTTCACCTAATCTAAGTAATCCATGGTCAACAAACACGCAAGTTAAATTATCGCCAACAGCTTTATGTACTAATGCTGCAGCTACGGCTGAATCAACTCCCCCAGATAAGCCACAAATCACTTGGTGCTGACCGATTTGTTCTTTGATTCGCGAAACTTGTTCATCCACTATTCCAGCGGGGGTCCAATCTGGTTTAAGTCCAGCGATGTCATATAAGAAGTGTTCTAAAACTTTTTGCCCATATTCAGAGTGCATAACTTCGGGATGAAATTGAACTCCAGCAAATTTCTGTGCCAAATTTTCGAATGCAGCAATTGGCGCTCCTGCAGTGGTTGCAATTACTTCAAAACCTTGCGGTGCTACTTGCACACTGTCACCATGGCTCATCCAAACATTTTGGGATTTAGGTAAATCGGCAAATAGGCAGCCAGACTTAGTAACAGTTAATTGCGTTGCACCGAATTCGGATAAACCAGTTTTAGTTACTTGTCCGCCAAGAGCGCTTGCCATTGCTTGAAATCCATAGCAAATTCCGAAAATTGGTAGACCTGTTTCAAATAACTTTGGATCAACTTGTGGAGCTCCAGGTGCATAAACACTTGATGGTCCACCTGACAGCACAATTGCTTGTGGATTTTTAAGTAACAAATCTGCCACAGACATACTGCTTGGCACGACTTCAGAGTAAATATTTGCTTCACGAATACGTCTGGCAATTAACTGTGCATACTGCGCACCATAATCAATAACCAAAACTGGACGCGCGGTAGTCACTTTCCTAGCCTATTGGTTACAAATTTCATGAACTAATGGCGTTGAGTTTCAGTTCCCCGATAGCACCTTTAGGGACAATTGGATTAGCCGGATATATCCACTCCACTGGTTGATATGCGGCCCCAAGCATCGGACGTAAATCTTGCTCACCATTATTGGGCCACATTGCAAATGCGCGCTCAGCTTGTGCAGTAATTGTTAAAGATGGGTTTACACCTAAATTTCCAGAAATCGTTGATCCATCAACAATGTGCAATCCTGGATGACCAAATACTCGATGATAGGCATCGATTACTCCGTGATTTGCGCTTTCACCAATCACACAACCACCTACAAAATGTGCCGTGAATGGGGCGTTGATCACTTCGCCAAGATTTCCCATCGGTTTTCCTGAAATTACTTGGGATAATTCTCGAGCAACTTTATTGGCAATCGGCAACCAAGTTGGGTTTGGTTTACCTTCACCTTGGCGACTGCTTAATTTCCAGCTTCTAAAAAACTTGCGCTGCTTTCCAAATACAGTGATCGAACTATCCAGACTTTGCATGACTAAAGCAATAATTGTCCGTTGCGACCAATTTTTTACCCAAAGACCCTTGATTGCTTCTAGTGGATGGCGGATAACTTGGGCCATCCAGATTCGCCATCGAGGAATGTTTTCATCACCATCTGTAAATACCGTCGCCAATAAACCCATGGCATTTGAGCCAACGCCGTATCGAACCGGTTGAATGTGTGTTTGGTCTTCAGGAAAAAATGAAGAGGTAATTGCAACACCAGTTGTAAAGTCTGGCTCAGATATTTTGTCAGCAACTGCACCGAGTAGCGCTTCAGAATTAGTTCTAGATAAATAACCGAGACGTTCAGAAATATTCGGTAAGTTTCCAGTATTTTTCATTTCATGTAGAAGTTTTTGCGTGTTATACGTTCCAGCAGCAACGACAACATGTTTAGCCTTAAACGATTGTTTTTTAATTCCACCAGTTCGCTTAGTGCTAATAATCCATTCGTCACCAACTTGAGAAATTTTTTTCACAGTTGTCATCGATAAAATTTGTGCGCCAAGTTTGCGAGCCAAGGCTAAATAATTTTTATCCAAAGTATTTTTGGCATTATGCCGGCACCCAGTCATACATTCGCCACAGTTTGTACAGCCTTTTCGGGCTGGTCCTACTCCTCCAAAATATGGATCTTCATGCAATTCACCAGGTTGTTTTCCAAAATGAACTGCAACTGGGGCTAGGCGAAATGAAGTTTCAACTCCCATTCGCTTGGCAACTGACTGCATTGCTTTGTCTGCAGGAGTGAAAACTGGGTTTTCCACTACGCCTAACATACGACGAGCTAAATCATAAAAAGGTTTTAATTCTTTTTGCCAATCAGTTATTTTGGCCCATGGACCTTGGGCGAAAAACTCTTTCATCGGTTCATACATAGTGTTTGCATAGACAAGTGATCCACCACCGACGCCTGCGCCAGCCAAAACTAAAACATTGGGCAATCGATGGATTCTTTGAATTCCAAAACAACGCAAGGCTGGTGCAAATAGGAATTTGCGCAGTCGCCATGAAGTTTTTGCATACTCATGATCTTTAAACTCTTTTCCAGCTTCAATTACTAAAACTCGATAATTTTTTTCACTTAACCGAAGGGCTGCGACACTTCCACCAAAACCAGAGCCAACAATTACAACGTCGTACTCTGATTGCATTAACGAAGTCCGAATTTCTTTAATAATTTAAGCGCCTTGGATATAAGCGCATTCCATCGTTGTTCCGAAAACCCAAATCGTGGACCAGTGATAAAAGTTGGATGAATAGCAATTGTTTGCGGTTCGGTAAATCTCATTAACCCTTCAATGCCATGTCGCCGACCTAAACCTGATTGGCCCATACCGCCCATTGGCGCAGCAACTGATCCAAATGCAGCAGCAAATCCATCATTTACGTTGACTGAGCCACTTTTAATCCGAGAAGCAATCTGCTGCGCCTGCTCAAGATCACGCGAAATAACTGAAGCCGATAAACCATATTCGGAATCATTGGCTAGTTGAATAGCTTCTTCATTATCTTTAAATGGAAGTACATAAACCACTGGGCCAAATACTTCTTCATGATAAATCTTCATATCTTTTGTCACACCAGTTAATACAGTTGGCTCGTAGACATATGGGCCAATATCAGGTCGACTCTTACCGCCAGTTACAGCAACAGCACCTTCAGATATTGCAGTTGCCACTGCCTTTTCAACACGGTTTAAAACTGCTTCACTACCAAGGGATCCAACTTCATAATCCCAACTCAAATTGGCACCAAGTTTTATTTTTTTAACTCGTTCGACAAATGCTGATAAGAATTCTTCATAAATATCTTCGTGAATGAACATTCGTTCAATCGAAATACAAAGTTGACCAGCTGATGTAAAGCATCCTTGAACAGCCGATTCGATAAATGTATTTAAGTTTGCATCTTTGCACACAATCATTGGGTTTTTACCGCCCAGTTCAAGTGACGCGCCAATTAATCTTGCGCCGGCCTGTGCCCCAACTTTTCGACCAGTCGCCGTCGAGCCAGTGAAGCAAATGTAATCAACTTCATCGATTAGTGCTGAACCAACAGTTGGACCATCGCCGATAACTAAAGTAGCTACTCCTTTTGGTAGACCTGCCTTAGAAAGTAAATCAAGAGCATGTATTGCCGACCATGCAGTCTGAAAATCTGGTCGAATCACGACCGTATTTCCTGCCAGCATCGCAGGTATTGCATCATAAATTGAAAGGGTAAGTGGATAGTTCCATGGCGAGATAACTCCGACTACGCCTTTTGGTTGAGCTAACACACTGGTTTTTGTTAGTACTGGGAAAATTCCAACTCTACGTTCTGGACTCAAAGCTTGTTTTGCAATTTTTGTGTAATGTGCAGCAATCATTGCCACACCAAAAATTTCGGCTGCTGCATGCGATCTTGCTTTACCGGTTTCTTTTTGAATTACATCTTGTAAAAGTTCTTGGTTTTGAAAGAGTAATTCGTAATACCGATCAAATATTTCTATCCGGTCATCAACACTTGTCTTTGCCCAAGTATCACTTGCTGCTCTAGCTTGATTAACTGCAACTTTTACGTCGTCAATGGATGACAGTGGGACTGGTTGAATTACTTGACCCGGGAAGGGGCTTACTGGCGTAATGGAGTCTCCACTGGTTGCAATTACGTTATCCAGAAGTTGAACATCACTTGTTGTCAGCACAGCACTAGCCTAAATGCTGAACCAAATTTGAGCGCAGCTAACTAAAAACCCCGAACTATCGAGGCGTTACTGCTACTTCGCAGCGTTGAAATTCCTTTAAGTCTGAATAGCCACAAGTCGCCAAGGATCTGCGCAAGGCACCGACAATATTCATCGTGCCATCTGCAGTATTCGAAGGCCCATTAATGATTTGTGTCAGGGTGCCTGAGGTACCAAGTTCAACTAACTCGCCTCTTGGTAAATCTGGGTGAGTTGCTTCAAGACCCCAATGTTTTCCTTGTCCAGGTGCATCGGTTGCTCGAGCAAAAATTGAACCAACCATTGCCGCATCTGCACCTAGCGCAATTGCTTTTGCGACATCTCCACTATGGCCCATTGAGCCATCAGCAATAACTGAAACGTATCTTCCGCCAGACTCATCAAGATAGTCACGTCTAGCTGCGGCAACATCGGCAACGGCTGATGCCATTGGTACCCGCACACCAAGCACATCTTGAGTTGTGTGCGCTGCACCGCCACCAAAACCAACAAGTACCCCTGCGGCTCCAGTTCGCATTAAATGAAGTGCTGCAGTGTAAGTTGCGCAACCACCAACAATTACTGGGACATCTAACTTATAAATAAATTCTTTTAGATTTAGTGGCTCTTCCCCAGCAGAAACATGTTCAGCACTGACCGTTGTGCCTCGAATAACAAATATGTCTACACCTGCTGAAACAACTTGGGCTGCATATTGTGCCGTACGTTGCGGACTCAGCGAAGCAGCAACAGTTAAACCCGCAGCACGCATCTCGGTAATCCGTTGAGAAATTAATTCAGGCTGAATTGGCTGTGAATAAATCTGCTGCAATTTTTTGGTAGCCGCACTGGGTGCAAGTTTTGAGATTTCAGTCAATTCTTTTTCTGGGTCTTTAAATCTTGTCCAAATTCCTTCTAAATTTAAAATTGCCAATCCGCCAAGTTCGCTAAACGTTTTAGCCGATGTTGGCGAGACTACAGAGTCCATCGGTGCGGCAATTAATGGATGTGCGAAGTTGTAAGCGTCAATTTTCCAGTTAAGTGAAACTAGTTCAGGATCTCGAGTTCGCCTACTGGGAACCAGCGATACATCATCAAATGAATATGCAATGCGCCCACGTTTGGCCCGGCCAATTTCCACGTCTGACATTTTTGCTCCTATCGTCCGTGGTAATTGGGTGCTTCAACAGTTAGTTGAACATCGTGTGGATGGCTTTCTTTCAATCCCGCTGGAGTGATTCGAATGAGTTTGCCGTTTTGTTTTAGTTCAGCAATTGTGGCAGCACCGGCGTAGCCCATTGATGCCCTTAGTCCGCCTACTAATTGATGCGCAACCGCGGCTAACTGGCCGCGGTAAGGAACCTGGCCTTCAATTCCTTCCGGAACTAATTTGTCTTCAGATAAAACATCGTCTTGGAAATATCTATCTTTTGAAAATGAACGATTTTCGCCTCGAGATTGCATTGCCCCGAGTGATCCCATTCCGCGATATTGCTTGTATTGCTTGCCGTTTACGAATACCAATTGTCCAGGCGCCTCTTCACATCCTGCTAGCAGTGAACCGAGCATGACAGTATCTGCACCAGATACGAGTGCTTTTGCAATGTCACCTGAATACTGCAAACCACCATCCCCGATTACTGGAACGCCTGCAGGTCCAGCTGCTAACGAAGCTACATAGATTGCCGTGATCTGGGGCACACCAACACCAGCAACAACACGAGTTGTGCAGATGGAGCCAGGGCCAACACCAACTTTGACAGCGTCTGCACCAGCGTCAATTAATGCTTGGGCACCTTCACGCGTTGCTACATTTCCGCCAACAACTTGCACGTTGGTGGCTGACTTCATTCGAGTAACCATCTCTAAAACGGCTTTTTGATGGCCGTGAGCTGTGTCAACAACGATGACATCCACGCCAGCTTCGACCAGAGTAAGTCCACGATCAAAAGCATCTTCACCAACACCTATGGCGGCGCCGACCATGAGTCGGCCCGCAGAATCTTTCGTAGCAAATGGATAGCGATCACTTTTTACATAATCTTTAACAGTAATTAATCCAGTTAACTTTCCAGCATCATCTACGAGTGGCAGTTTTTCAATCTTGTTAATTCGAAGTAGCGACAGTGCATCATCACCGCTCATACCTGGTCGACCTGTGATGAGTGGCATCTGTGTCATCACATCACGAACAAGTCGAGTTTTATCATCTTCAAATCGCATATCCCGATTGGTCACAATGCCGACAAGCACACCTTCTTGGTCTACTACCGGAACACCGCTGATTCGGTAGCGAGCACAAAGTCGATCAACTTCAGCCAATGTGTTATCCGGCAAACAGGTAACCGGATTTGAAACCATTCCGGCTTCACTTCGTTTAACTAAATCGACTTGCGAAGCTTGGTCTTCAATCGACAGATTGCGGTGCAGGATGCCAATGCCACCTTGGCGGGCCATGGCTATTGCCATGCGCGATTCGGTCACAGTATCCATGGCCGAGGAAATAAGCGGAATTCGAAGGGTTATTTCTCGGGTTAGCCGAGTTGTGGTGTCGACTTCACTAGGAACTACGTCGCTGGCAGCAGGGAGCAGTAAAACATCGTCATAAGTCAGGCCCAGCATGGAAAATTTGTCTGGAAGCGCCTGGTTCATAACTGCCTTTCAATTTTTACTTACCTAAGGTTACCGCTTGGTAAATGCGTAATTTACCGCGATGTGGCAGCTTGGTAATTACAGGCCGTTGGCAGAAGTTAGCAACTCTAATGTTTCGGTCAGACTGTCAGGGGTCTTAACATCTTCAGGTAACTGCACAGTCCAACCCGGACCCGCGGCAATTTTTACCAGCGGTGGGCGCTGATCTTGAAGTTGATTCCAAAGAGTTGGTTCTTCTGTTCCTCGAGTTTGTGACCAAACGACAATCGCACTTGGACCTATTTTTTTTGCAGCAGCCAATAGTGAATCAATTGGCAGTCTTGCCCCCAAAATGCGGCAACCGATTTGTTTTGTTGAAAGTGCAGCGGCTATCGCATAAATAGGTAGCGTATGAAGTTCATGAGTTGTGCAACAAAGTAGTACCGGTCTCTTATTAACTGGCTCAAAATTTGCTCCGGTAATAATCCGAAGCTGACTTTCAACAACTTCTGAGAGCAGATGCTCTACTTCGATCCCGCTGTCTGTTTCATTCCATTTTTCGCCGACGATTTGCAGTGCGGGAACAATTACATTACTCCAAGCCCACACCACGCCATTAGCCTCAATTTCATGAGCAACGATGTTTGCACAACTAGTTGAATCCAACATATTTGCAGCTCGAACTAATCCCCGAACTGTATTTTTTGGACTTGCTAGCGAAATTACGTTTTCGGAGTCGTTTGGTTCAGTGTCGTTTTCAAAAAATTCCCCAGATGCAGTTTGAGTTTCTTTGAAGTTGACGATGTTTGATTCGGTCGAAGTACTTTGTAATGCGATTTCTGCGGCTTTGGCTGGAAGTACCCCCTGCATAACCAATAAGCGCATTTTTTCTAGTTTGGCCAAATCAGCCGGAGAATATAAGCGGTTTTTTCCAGTGGCATGTTCGCTTGGGCCCAGACCGTAACGACGATCCCAAGTCCGCAAGGTAGCTGGTGCAACACCCAATCGGCGGGCCACTGCCGCGACCGAGAGCACAATCTGAGCGTCAGATTCTGGATTGCTCGGGCTGTGTGTCACCTCTATATCTTTGGGTATATGTAGACACTTCGCATTTCGAAAAAACCGCTAAAATCAAGGGTTTTGCCTTTTACCCCCCAGGTACTTGAACAATGTATGACGCGATTCTATGATGAGGGTATGGCTGATGTTTCATTACTACCTGGTCCAAATTCAGACTTTTGGGACTGGCAACTACATTCCGCTTGCCGGGGATTAGATTCAGCAAACTTCTACCATCCAGACGGTGAACGCGGTCCAGCTCGGGAGAACCGCATTGCTCGAGCAAAAGCAATCTGTGCAACTTGTCCTGTATTAACCCAGTGTCGTGAGCACGCGATTAAGACTCGCGAAACCTACGGTGTGTGGGGCGGACTAAGCGAAGAAGAACGTCAACAAATCTTCGAAATGCTAGATCGCAAGAAGCGAATGATCTCATAACTAAAAAAGATTAAGGCCCCTTAAATGTAGCTGAGGGGCCTTATTTTTTTGTCTATGGTTTGACTACTACTTTGATCGCTTCGCCACCGAGCACTAGATCAATAGCATCTTGAACTCGATCAAGTGAAACTGTGTGCGTCAGTAAATCGGAAACTTTTACTCTTCCTGAAGCCATAAGTTCTAATGCACGCTGATTGTGGTCTGGAGTTGATCCGTTTGCTCCCGCAAGAATTAATTCCTTGTAATGAACTAAATTCGAGTCAATAGTTACCATTGGCTTGTCTTTTGGTAGACCCCCGAAGAAACTTATCCGACCTCCAGGCCGACACATTCTCACAGCTTGCTCTTGAGCCTGGCCAGCTGGTGCTGCGGTAATAATCACACTTGGACCTGGACTTGGAATGACTTTTTGAACTGCATCCTCAATGTCAGTTGTGGACATGTCGATAATTTCGTCAGGTTTAACTACATCTGCAGATAATTTCAAACGATGGGAATTAACGTCAGCCAAAGTTACATGCACTGCACCTAGTGCTCTGGCTAACCGAACATGCATACAACCTATTGGTCCAGCGCCCATGACTAATACAACGTCACCTGGGCCAACATTGACTAATTCTTGTGCATTGATCGCACAAGCTAGCGGCTCTGCAGCTGCAGCTTCTTCGTAACTTAAGCCGTCCGGAATTGCATTCACACCATTTACCCGAATTACCTCAGCAGGCACGATCATAAATTCAGCAAATCCACCAGCAAATTGATAACCCATAGAAAGTTGATTTATACAAATCTGCATTTTTCCTGCCTGGCAGGCCCAGCAAGTGCCACACGGAATAGCAGCAATTATTTGAACTCGTTGGCCAATTTCATATCCATTTACTGCTGAGCCAATTTCAACAATTTCTCCAGCAATTTCATGGCCAATTACCTGAGGTGGAGTAAGCCGTTGGTGTCCGTGATTGAAGATTTTTGCATCGGTACCGCAGGTTGCACAGGCATGTACTTTTATTAAAAGTTCATCCGCTTTGGGACTTGGCTTTTCGATTTCAATAACTTCAAGATCTTTAGGTCCTCGGTATAAAGCGGCCTTCATCATTAATTAAATGCTTTCTCTACTAGTTCGATAATTTCTTGTGGATCTTTTGTATTAAACAAAATGTCTTTTCGTTTTTTGTCCATTAGTATTTCTGCAATTACTCCAAGCGTATCAACATGATCATCATTTGCTGAGGCAATGCCAATTGCAAGTAATACCGGGTCACCTGCCCAATCAATCTCTTTCTCAAATCTCAAAAAAACTAACTGAGCAAAATTTACATATTTTCTAGAAACATCCGTACCATGCGGTATCGCAGTTGATTCACCGATAAATGAGGACATTAATAATTCACGTTCCCACATTGCATCTATGTAAGGTTGCTCAATCGCACCGCAATGTAAAAGTGTTTGTCCGCACAGGCGCACAGCCTCCTCGCGTGAGGAGGCTGTGCTATTCAGTAGGATTCCTTGTGCCGTGAGTGCAGGAGCACTAGTCATCAGACAAAGTGCCCTTGGATTCCACCGCCTGAACTATCGACATAATTTTTGGATCGCCCAAAAACATATCGAAGGCAACGACTACCGTGTCGGGGACAGCTTGCTTTGCTCTGGCGTGCAACCCGCGGTGACAAAGCACCACATCTGGCTTTTCGCTCGCCAATTGATTAACCGGGCTATCAGTTACCTCAACACCATGATTTTTCAATTGTTTAGCTAACTGTTTAGCAACCATCACACTCGAACCCATACCCGCTTCGCATGCGACGACCACTCTTTTAATTTCTGATCCCGACACGGTACTCATTGTTCTTTAGCCCTTCATTGCCCGAGATGCGGCCTGAGCGTCGGCTAGGTCGCCCATATCTTCAGCATGTTTTTGTGTCTTGAGTAGGAAGGAACAAGCAACAAATGAAACTGCCGTTGATCCTGCGATGGCTAATAGGACTTTTAGTTGGTCACCCGGAGGAGTAACTGCCATGTAGGCAAATACTGAACCTGGTGATGGTGTAGCCACAAGACCGTTATCGAGCGCGATGTTTGTGAACACACCAGCCATGCCGCCAAGAATTACACCAAGAAGAGTTCTTGGCTTCATCAAAACGTATGGGAAATAAACTTCGTGGATACCACCAAGGAAGTGGATGATCGAAACGCTTGGAATCGATCCGCGAAGTAACTTAGGACCAGCAACCCAGAATGCAAGAAGCAAACCAAGACCTGGACCAGGATTTGTCTCAAGCATGAAGAGAATCGACTTGCCAGTTTCTTCAGCTTGAATCGCACCCAGTGGTGCAAGTACACCGTGGTTAATTGCGTTGTTTAGGAAGAGCACCTTGGCCGGTTCGACAACAATCTGTGCCAATGGCAATAAGTTGTTGTCCACCAAAGTTTGTACGGCGCTACCAGCAACATCGGAAATCGCCTTTACGACTGGCCCGATGGCTTTGAAACCAAGAATGGCCATACCGGTACCAGCAATACCAAGCGAGAAGTTGCTGACTAGCATTTCAAATCCAACTGGGGTCTTTGGATCTAAATAACCGTCAATCTTCTTAATTACCCATGCAGCCAGTGGACCCATAATCATTGCACCCAAGAACATTGGGATGTCAGTACCAACAATTACACCCATGGTTGAAACAGCACCCATTACGCCACCGCGGTGACCATGGACCATTCGACCGCCTGTGTAAGCGATTAGTAATGGCAAGAGGTTGAGAATCATTGGACCAACCATCTTGGATAGTTCTTCGTTAGGAATCCATCCAGTTGGAATGAACAATGCAGTAACAAGACCCCATGCAATGAAGGCACCAATATTCGGTATGACCATACCGGCTAAGTTGCCGCCGAGTTTTTGAACTGCCGCGCGCCAGCCGGTGTAGCCACCAGCGCCCGATGAAATGAAGTTACTCATTCAGTTTTTCCTCATCTTTTTTTATTGTTACCGCTCCAGAACAACCAGCTGGCTTTTTCTGATTCGGAACCTTCAATACGGCGTATTGAAGAAACTTATTTTCTCGCTAAGCGAGCATCACCTCGACACCTTGCGCCACAAAACCTTCAACAAAGTTTTCCGGAGCATCTATGTCAGTAATGATGCGATCTAAATCGCTACCATCTGAAAAGACAGAAGGAAAAATAGATTCACATTTTGTACTGTCAGCAAGCACAACTTTTTCTTGAGAATTTTTAATCATTGCTTGTTTTACAGCTGCTTCTTCAGGATCGCTTGTAGTTAATCCTGCCTTTAGTGAAATTCCATTTGCACCCAAGAAAACAACTTGTGCTTGAAATGTTGCAATGTCAGAAATAGTTCTTGAACCAAGTGCACTTAATGTTGTTGACCTTAATCTGCCACTTAGTAAATGAACTGGAGTGCTACTCTCAGCAACTAAGTTGCCAAGTGGGATGCTATTTGTGATTACTAAAAGTCTCGGTCGATCAATCAAGAACTCAGCTAACATTTCAGTTGTCGTTCCACCATCGACAAAGATTGCGCCTTCGCTAGGAATCTGTGCCGATGCAACCGAGGCAATACGACGTTTGGCATCAATGTTTGTAGAACGGCGTTCACGTAAATTGAATTCGTGTGGAATACGATCGACCGCAATTGCTCCACCGTGAACTCGGCGAACCATCCCCGATTTCTGCAAAATATCTAAATCTCGGCGGACGGTCTCAATCGCAACATTTAATCGATTGGCGGCATCAGTGGCATCGATACGTCCCTCGCTGCGGGACCATTCCACTAATTGAATCCTGCGTTCTTCTGCCAGCATCGTGTCGCTTTCTGCCCGAAATTGCCTGATTATGTTGGAGATTAGCAGTAATGTGACTCATGTCACTGGGATTCAGGCAAATAGTCACATTTGTTATGTTTTTGTTATTTTGACCGAGACCGGTTTAAAAGTCACCGAAATTAATGGTTTTTTCGGTCAAAGCTCGGCAATTGCGGCTAACAAATGGCTCATATGCTGAATTACCGGGACTTCAAATGCCTGAAGTTTATCCTCCGAGACCAAGCCGCCGCTAAATGCAATCGCTTTCATTCCTGCATTGCGGGCTGCTTCTAAACCCGCTGGGCTGTCTTCTACTACCAGGCAATTTTCTGGAGTTACCCCAAAAGTGTTTGCTGCGAGCAAGAAGAGGTCCGGTGCAGGTTTTCCATAATTTACTTGCTCGGCACTAAAAATTTTTCCTTCAAAATTCGGAAGTAACCCCGTGGAACCTAAAGTGAACTGCATTTTTTCGATCGGACCTGAGGATGCTACGCAATATTCATAGGGAATTTCTTGAAGGGCTTGATGTACACCAGCAATTGGAGTTAACTCGGTTTCGAAACGACTTAAATATTTTTCATTGAGTTGACTGCTCCAATCGGCAGGCAACTTTATTTTTAGATGATTTTCGACTTCAGTTTGAAAATACTTATTACTTCGACCAACAAATCTCTCAATAACTTCAGATGTTTCAATGTCCCAACCAAGTTCACTTAATACCTCTTGATCAACTTGGATTGCTATTCGCTCAGAATCAACTAGAACTCCATCACAATCAAATATCACAAGTTCTATCGACACAGTTTATTTTTTCAGTTTTACAAAGTGGTTGTCTAGCAGAAAACAAAAATACCCAGCAATTTGTGGCTGGGTATTTTTTTGAAAGTTAGTGCGTATCAACAAATGCTTTGCATTTCCTGAACATGACTCTGCCCATTAGTCACACACACTTTAGTGAGTATCAAGAAATGCAAAGCATTTCTTGAATATGGCTCTGCCCATGGGACATACTCATTAATTCGAAGAATTAATGAGTATGTCCAGCATGCTTATGGCCGTGGCCGTGGCCATGATCATCCTGCTCTACTTCTTTCTTTTCAACTACGAGTGCTTCGGTTGTTAGTAACATGCCAGCAATTGAGGCTGCATTTTCTAATGCGCTGCGAGTAACTTTCACTGGGTCAATTACACCTTGAGCAATAAGATCGCCATATTCTCCGGTTGCTGCATTTAGGCCTTTGCTTACGCCAAGTTCGCGAACTTTATCGACTACAACGTAACCTTCCATGCCAGCGTTTTCGGCAATCCAACGCAAAGGTTCAATAACTCCGCGACGAACAATTTGCACGCCAACAGCCTGATCGCCGGTTAAGCCCAAATTGTCCTTCAGTACTTCTGAGGCATGAATTACTGCAG
>JACCDX010567868.1_pt1 | contig 52877 bp, 35 predicted proteins | sample 7449681 | NCBI WGS metagenome assembly JACCDX01 (sample SAMN15323450, study PRJNA562643) | freshwater metagenome | isolation source: river surface water | place: USA:Blue River Watershed | collected 2017-08-18
ACTGCGCACAGTAATATTCGTATTACGGCCAATGCGACCAGCAATGGATCTTGGAGTAGTGTGGGCAATTTGGTTACGTTTACCACGAGTGCAGATAATGCCAATATTAATGCCACGGAGCTTCAAAGTTACCTACGCAGCTTTTCAGTTGAGATTAAGACGGCACGTGCTGCGGGTACGCAGGTGGGCAGTGTGGTGTTTGATGTGGGTGTGAGTGCGGATAAGAATGTGAGTGGTTCAAGTGCATTATTATTTACCTTGAATTGCGGAGGAGATGTATTATTTAACAATGCATTCAGTTTAAAGAATTTAAGTTATCCAGAGTATACGGGTTATCAATTCTTGGTGAATGCGGGAGGGAGTGTTCGCATTGGTGGTGTTTTGGATTTAAGTGGCAATACCAATAATGGGCAGAATTTAAACCAGGCACCCAATTACATTCGTATGGTTGTTGGGGGAGATTTGGTTATGAGTGGGACGGGCCAAGTGTTGACAATGGGCTACAGTAAAGGTTTGGGGTCTAGTTATAATGCTGCAGGTCCAGGAGGAGACCAGATTTATACCATCGGTGGAGGGATTGAATTGGCTACGGGCAGCGTATTGAATGCGAGTGGAGGAGCTTTCCCTAGCTCAGGGTCTTATACGCTAGGAGGTACTGGTGGAACGGTCACACTTAATGCTGTAAATCGAGTCAATCTAAATGGGAGTATCTTTAGCCGGGGAGGTAATGCCTATCAAGGTGGAACTGGCGGGTCATTAACGATTAGTAGTAGTGGAGGTAATCTTGATTACAGAGGAACCTTAATTACCCAGGGAGGGGACGGCTATAATGCGAGTGCTACGTCAGGTCGTGGTGGTCCAATCAGCTTAACAGGTGCGGGCGGCCTTAGTATACGCAATGATATTAATGCTAGCAATGGTAGTATAGGAGTCAATAATTCGGGCGGAGCGAGTGTTATTCTGAGTACGGATAATCCGGTGATCACGACGGGTGGAGGTGTCAATGATGGGCAGGTAAGTGGTGTGATTCGAGCGGTCCAATTAGACAAACGCGGTTCAGGTGTGTTAAGTTTGGCTGGGGCCAACGCATATTCAACTTTTACCCATCTTACAGCAGGTGGTATTGTATTGAATTCACCTGCGGCCATTCCCGTGACAAGTACCGTCATATTTTACGATCAAAATGCTGTCCTCGATTTACACGGATATAATTTAACCCTATATGGACTCGGAGGGAATGTAGGAAAAGTGACCAACAGTTCTCCGGACGAAGTGACGTTGACCATTGCACACGGGGGAGGGAATACGTATCAAGGATTGATTGAGGATGGAAATGGAAGACTAAATTTAATCAAATCGGGTACAGGTACAACATTCTTTGGAAATCGCGTACACACCTACAGTGGCACCACAAACATTACCGGTGGAGCTTTACAGATTCAATTTGGGGCAACCTTGGGTTCAACAGTCGGTGAGACAATTGTTAATGGGGGCCAATTGCAACTGTGGTATTCCACCGTCACAGGAGAAGCCATTACCTTGCATTCAGCTCCTGCCACGGGTGCTTTAAATGCCACTCGTGGCAATTGCCAATGGAACGGAACAATCAATTTGGGTAGTGCATCATCCATTTACGTAAGTGATTATGGAACTAGCCTAGCTATTACTCCGACGAGCGGTCCAGCGATCCAAGGAACAAATACCAATTTGACACTATACACGATTGGTAATCTGACAATCAATGGCGAAATCGCTACGGGCAATGCCACGTTGACGAAGAGCGAAGCAGGTATTTTAACCTTGAATGGGGCTAATTCTTACAATGGTCTTACGACCTTAAATACAGGTCAAACCATCATTAAAAATGCATTAGGGCTTGGATCAAATTTGGCAGGAACGGTCCTTGGTTCAACGGCCAATCTTACCCTCGATGGCGCATTGGATGTCACGGGTGAAACGCTTACCATGTCGAGTAATGCCATCACGGCCAATGGATCTTTGTTGACCAAAAATGGAGCTAGTTCCTGGTCGGGGGATATGACCCTGAGCGGCTCGAGCGTTAATTGGAATAATGAATCTGACCTAACTGTTACCGGAAATATAAGCAATGCGGCAACCCAATGGACCGTCGGGCGGACCGCAGCATCGACAGGAAATTTGGTTATTAATGGGATTATTTCGGGCATAGGCGCTTTGGAAAAAACAGGTTCGGGTATGCTGACGCTGAATGCCGCAAATACCTATACAGGGCTAACGAAAATAAGCGCTGGGGCTTTGAAATTAGGAGCCACGAATGCGATTAAAAATACGAATGCGCTCAACTTGAATGGGGGTGAGTTGCAGACGAATGGCTTTGACCAAACGCTTGCCAACTTAAACATCAGTGCAAATTCATCCATTGTATTGGGAGCCGCTACGCCACATGCTTTGCGGGTCAATACACTGGGGGACTTCTACTTCCGTATGCTGAAAATATATGGTTGGGAAGGTGATTTCAGCGCTGGTACAAGTGGAACTTCGGGACAAATATTCTTCGGGAATAGTTCGACCTTAAACCAGGAAAAGAAGGATCAAATTCGTTTCTACAATTCGGCCCTTGCAAAATTTGCCCCTTTACATCTTTCCAATGGGGAAGTCGTACCTAATGGTACGGCGAATGCATCTACGGGCAAGGCCAATGTGCGCATTTCAAATGAACCAACAATCAATGGGGTTTGGACCTTAGTCGGCAATATCAATACCTTCAATCCAAACGATGAAAATGCAAATATAAACTCAGGGGACTTGAATTTGTTGGCCGGAAAATTCGCCGCTGATAAATCGGTTGTGATCAATTCCAATTTGGCCGGCGCGTCGCAAGCGGGGATTGTCATCGTGGATGAAGCCGTGAATCCTACCTTTAATACGACCGCAGTCCGAAATTTTACCATTAATGCAGGTAATGATTTACAGGTCAATCAAGTGATAAATTTGGCATCACCTAGTCCAAGTACCTTGGAAGGAATTAGTCTGGTACTGAATAGTACGGGAAATATCAATTTGAATGCGTCAGTATCGACAACGCCAGCGAATATTTCCTTCGCTGGAACACCGAAAGCCAGTGGTAACATTACGATGAGCGCGGCTGGATATGTGAAATTAGGAAGCGGATTGTCGATTAGTGCGCGTGGGGTAACGAATACCTATCCGTCGACGGCGGGTCGAGGCGCTAACGGCGGTGCAATTTCAATCACAGGCACGGGCGGTTTGAGTTTATTGGGCGATGTGAACGCCGCCGGGGGTGGGGCTTATTCCAATGGCTCTTATGTGGGGACATCGATGCATGTTCAATTCAACACAAATGCCGCCGACTTAACCGTGGGTGGAGTGAATGATGGTCAACTCGGTAAGATTAGCGGTGCCAATGTGACATTATATGGAACGGGAAAATACCTTTTCAATGGGTTAAATGATTATACGGGAACAACGGTTGTAGCAGGAGGATCAACGCTTCGATTGGGTGCTGCGAATGTAATTCCGGATTTAAGTGCGGTAACACTTTTGACCACGGCCAATGTATTGGAATTGGGAGATTATACCGAAACCGTCGGTAGTATCGCAGGCGCAGGAAATATTCAGAGTTATGGGCTAACGAGTTCTGTTTTAAATACGGGGATTGACAATACGACGACATCGTATAATGGGGTCATCAGCGATGGTACGGGTTCGGTTGCTGTGACCAAACAAGGTTCAGGTAATTGGTCTTTGACAAAGGCCAATACCTATTCGGGTTTAACGACTATTTCAGCAGGTAAAATTACCATGACGCATGCAAGTGCTTTGGGCAGTGATGCGCAAGGGACGGTTGTTACCAATGGTGCGGAATTGGATGTTCAAGGAAATCTAACCGTCGGAAATGAAGCCTTAACGATTTCTGGAACGGGGATATCTTCTGCTGGGGCTTTGCGTTTGGTGAGTGGGGATGCTTCTTGGGCAGGTCCGATAAGCACCGCAGCCGCAAGTCGGATGGTTATCGCTGCAGGAACCTGGAACCAGACTGGTGATGTGACGCTGAATCAAACTTTGACCACTGCCGTGCAGGGGACTAGTTTGAAATTTGCGGGTATTTTATCTGGAGCGGGTGGTATAACGAAATCAGATGCAGGCTTTTTGGAATTAAGTGGAGCCAATACCTACAGCGGTGCTGTTTCTGTTTCTGCGGGTAATTTGATTATCAAACATGCCACGGCGCTGGGCACAAATACTGCCGGGACTACAATCAGTGCGGGTGCGAATTTGACCTTGGATGGTGGGCTTTCCGTACTGGGTGAAACCTTGAGTTTGAGTGGATCTTCTGCTACTGGCAACGGCGCGTTGCGCAGTATCAATGGGTCAAATTCGTGGTCAGGAAATGTGACCCTGGGAGGTTCATTGGTTTACATCAATGCCGAATCGGAATTAGAAATATCTGGAAATATCCTGAACAACATTACGAGTTTAACGGTTGGCCGGACCACGGGAACCGGGGCGGCGAATGTCCTTCTAAGCGGTATCATTTCCGGTACGGGCGCCTTGGAAAAAACGGGAACGAATGAATTAACCTTACAAGGATTGAATACCTATTCGGGCTATACCCAAGTCAATGGCGGGTCTTTGAAACTAGGTGTTTCGAATGCGATTCCAAGTAACATATTCACCTTGAACGGTGGTGAATTAAACGTCAATGGATTCAATGAAACGTTGGGAACATTGAATATTACGGCCAATTCCAGTATTCGATTAGGGGCAAGCACTCCGCATATTTTGCAAGTAACTACCTTGGGGACTTTCTATTTTAGAATGCTCAACATCCGCGGATGGGAAGGTGTTTACAATGGGGGCACGCCTGGTACAGCCGGCCAAATATTCATGCAAAATTCCAATTTCTTAGTACGTGATAAATTGGATCAGATTCGCTTCATCGATGAATCGAATAATAATGCCAAATATGCGCCTTTGCAATTGGCAGATGGTGAAATTATTCCCACGGGCGCAGCGAATGTGCTATCTGGGCAAGTGAATATTCGAATTTCTAATGAGCCAACATTCAACGGGGCTTGGGCCTTAGCAGGGTCTACAAATACCTTTACGGCAAATGATGACAATGCGAATATAAATTATACCGAATTGCAGACGAATTTAGGTTCCACGAATGTGGTGATTAATTCTGCTTTTGCGAACGGGAGTCAGGCCGGTGCGGTTTTATTCGATGAGCCGATTGCCGTGACGAATAATAATACGACGGTTCGTTCATTCACCGTGACGGCTTCGCGTGATATCCATGTGAATAAATCCTTGGCCATTGGGTCAACGGCACCGACTACGAATCGGGCGCCGAGTGTTAGTTTTACGGCTGGCCAACATATTCGAATCAATGCCGCTTTGAGCGTGAGTCCATCGACTATCAATACTGCTTCGAATACGATTATCGCGAGCCCAACGATTGCGATGGTGGCCGGTGGGAATATTTATGTTGCTTCTACGGGTTCCGTTTCAACAGCTGGTGGAGCAAATAGCAGTACAAGTTCCGCGGCATTTGGTGGAGTTGGTGGGGCCTTGAGCCTACAAGCAGCCGGTTTATCGATCGCAGGAAATATAGCTGCTGCGGGAGGAACATCAGCATATGGAACGACCAATACCGGTGCGGGAGGGAACGTGACTCTTCAAAATACCACCTTGGATTTTACCGAAAATAGCGGACAAACAGCCGGAATTATTTCGGGAGCTTCCTTAATTAAAAATGGCGTGGGTATACTGCAGTTGAAGGGTTCTAATGCCTACACGGCAGCCACTTCGCTCAATGCGGGAATAATTATTTTAGGGGCATCCGAATCCTTGCCGAATACGTCTGCGATGACCATTGCATCCGGAGCTACCTTCGACATGGCTGGTTGGAGCGAGACACTCGCTGGATTGAGTGGAGCAGGCATAATTCGGAGTTCCTTGACGGGTACTTCTTTATTGACCTTCGGTTCGAATAATGCAAACACGAGCTTTACCGGTTTGATCGAAGATGGTGCTGGCATATTGTCCTTAAGCAAAGCGGGGACGGGAACTTTCGAGCCTACCTATCAAAATACGTACAGCGGCGCCACGACAGTTACAGCTGGTACTTGGATTGCTTCCCAAGCAAGTGCCTTTGGATCGAATGCAGGAGGAACCTCGGTGCTTTCGGGTGCCGTAGCTCAATTAAAAGGTCCCCTGAATTTGGGGACCGAAAATTTCACGTTAGCAGGTACAGGCATTTCATCTAATGGTGCGCTACAAGTACAAACGGGGAATGTAACTATCGGTGGGACTGTAACCGTAGGCGCGGTGGCTACGAGTATTAAGGTTGAATCGACGGGATTGAATTTGAATGGCGATGTAACAGTGCCTACGGGTGCTTTGACGTATTTGGGGACGGGGACTTCCCAACTGAACATTGCGGGAAATATCAATGCGGCAGTTGGCCAAATCGTGAATGGTATTTCAGAGACTAGTATATCCGGAATTTTCAGCGGGTCGGGATCCTTGACGAAACGTGGGCTTGGAAATATTACGCTTTCAAATGCAAATACGTTTAGCGGAGCGGTTTCGATCGAAGTTGGAAATCTAACCCTTCAACACAACCAGGCGCTTGGTTTAGGTGCTGGGGCGACCACAATCGCTGCCTTGTCGAAATTGATATTACCGGGTGGCATTACCGTGGCGAGTGAGGTATTGAACCTGACAGGATCAGCTTCTGGCGTTGCGACTTTGGTGTCGCAAGGCGGGGCAAATGCTTGGAATGGCACGATCAATTTGAGCGGAACAACGAACAGCATTCTTCCAGAATCTGATTTGGTCATTGGCGGAAATGTGGTGAATGCAGGTACTATTTTGAATGTAGGTTTGCCAACGAGCACATCTACATTGCGATTTAATGGAATCATTTCGGGAGCTGGCGCATTCGATAAAACCGGATTGAGTGCGGTGGAGTTTGGTGCCCAAAATACCTATACGGGATATACGAAAATTGGTGCTGGTGTATTGCGTTTGGCAATCAATGAATCAATACCGAATGCGGGGCTTATGTATTTAGATGGCGGGGAATTCCAAACAAATGGATATGCAGAAACGATCGGAACCTTGCACGTGACGAATCATTCGCAGATTACTTTGGGTTCGGGCGCTCATGTTTTGACCTTTTCGAATATGGGGGATTTCAACTTCCGGAAATTACGCATCAATGGATGGTTGGGGGCATACGGTTCCGGAACTAGTGGTACCGATGGACAGATTTTCTGGGGGAATTCGCCGTTCTTGATTCGGGAGAAATTGGATCAGATCCGGTTCTATAATGCTTCGGGTCCAAGTACCCATTATACGACGCAATTAGCCACGGGTGAATTAGTTCCTTTGGCCGACATAACAAATGTGACGGGTCAAAGCAATATTCGGATTTCGGATGAGGTGCGGACGAACGGTGCCTTTGTTTTAGCGTCAGGAATCTATACGTTTACTCCTTCAGACGATAATGCCATTATTAATGCGACGGAATTAAGAGGCTTGTTGGCTACGAATTCCGTGGTGATCAATACGGCCAGTCCAACGGGCACGCAATATGGCTCTGTATTATTTGATGTGGACATGTTGGCTTTTGGTACACCGACGGTATCCAATACTCAAACCGTGAATGCGGGAGCGAATATTTGGATCAATAAAAATTTGAATTACAGTCCTGTGGGTGTCACGGGAAAGGGGACCAGCTTGATTTTCCGGGCGGATAAAAACATCAGTGTGTTGGGGACTTTGACAACAAATACCCTTTCTAGTTCATCTGGAACGGCCATCTCGGCGGCCGGTTCCATTAGTTTGGAGGCAACGGAAAACTTGCGGATTGTGAGTGCTATCTCGGCGATTGGGGGGAATAATACCTCTTCAACTTATGGCGGAAATGGAGGAGCTATTCTATTAAAAGGGCTTAGTGGAATCACGATGCTGGCGAATGTTTCTAATAATGGGGGGACATCTGCGAGTGGGGGCGTTTACAATGGTATTCCAGGTTCTGTCATCGTTCAAACCGAAAACACGACTCAAACGACCGGTGGCGGGGTGAACGATGGGCAGTCGGCCGGTGTTTTCAATGGACTTCATTTGACCAAAGAAGGTGCCGGAATTTTCGTGCTTAAAGGAGCCAATACCTACACAGGGAATACAACCGTGAATGCGGGTACTTTGCGCTTAGGTGCATCCGAGTCCATCACGAATACGAGCATTTTGACAGTAAATGCCTCAGGTACGTTTGAAATGAAGGATTTTAGTGAGACGGTTCATAACATCGCAGGATCGGGAATTATCCGCAATGGGGGGGTAGCTACGAGTTTGTTGACGGTGGGAGCGAATAATTTAGCCAGTACGTATAGCGGTTTATTGGAAAACGGAGGAGGGATTTTGGCCTTGACGAAGAATGGAACGGGCATCTTAACGCTTTCAAATGCGAATACCTATTCGGGTGCGACCTTGTTGAATGCGGGAGGGATTTTGGCAACAAACAATACGGCATTGGGGAATACGACCGGTGCGACTACGGTGGCTTCGGGAGCTGTGCTTCAAATTCAAGGAGGAATTCAGGTAGCAGAAAATGTGACGATCAGCGGGACGGGCATAAGTTCCCTTGGGGCTTTGGTCTTCAAGAGTGGGGATAATATTTGGCAGGGAAATATCACGACAGGTTTAGTTGCCACGTCGATTCGGGTAGATGCAGGGAATTTTACGATGCAAGGAACGACGACGATGGGGGCGAGTTTAACGGTGGGTGGAGCCGGAACGAGTTTAACACATGTAGGGAATATCGTTTCTACGGGAACACTGACCTGGGATGGGGCTATTGCTCATACGTATGCGGGTCAACTATCAGGTACTGCGAACGTGCTGAAAAGTGGAGCGGGAACGGTGACTTTGCAAGGCGATAATAGCTTTGCGGGAACGATGACGGTTTCTGCAGGATCATTGATCTTGCAACATAATAATGCCCTGGGAACCGTTGCCGGGTCGTCCACAGTAAATTCGGGGGCAAGTCTGGTGTTGGATGGCGGAATTACGGTCAGCGGTGAAGCTTTGTCATTGAGTGGGGCAACGGCAACGGGAACGGGTGCCTTGCGTTCAATTAATGGGGCAAATAGTTGGACGGGTGCTATTAGCACGGGAGGCTCATCGGTATATATGAATGCGGAAAGTGATTTGACACTGTCCAGTATTTCGAATTCAGTGATTTTAACCTTTGGTTCTGCGACCGGAGCGGGAAATATTGTTGTTTCCGGTGCGATATCGGGTGCGGGTTCTTTGGAGAAAACGGGTTCAAATCGCTTGACGCTGAATGCTGCGAATGCCTACACGGGTTTAACGCGTTTGACGGCAGGAACGATTCATTTGGGAATTGCACAAGCCATTCCGGTGGCGAGTTCCTTCTATTTCAATGGGGGTACTTTGGTGACCAATAATTATTCCAATACGCTAGGAATGCTTTATTTGACGAATAATTCGGTGTTGGATTTGGGAACAACAAGCGCGCATACAATTGTGTTTTCGAGCATCAGTCAATTGTTTGATTTCAAGCGCTTAAGTATCAAAGGTTGGCAGGGTGATTATACCAATATATCGCCGGGAACGATGGGCCGCGTGAAATTTACGTCATCTGTGAGTACCTATGTGCTTGACCAAATCTTGTTTGAAAGTCCTACGCCTACCTACCATTATGCAAATATGATTATCGATGGTAGCTTTGAAATTGTTCCGGGTGCGAATATGATTGTCAATCCGACAAGTTATAGCAATGTGATTTTGAGTACTGCTACGCCGAGTAATGGTGTGTGGAGTGCCTTGGTTGGAGGTGTTTATACCTTTACGCCAAATACGGATAACGCCATTCTGAATGTGACGGAGGTGCAGACCAAATTAGCGACCGGAGATGTTGCTGTTGTGACTTCGAATGGATCAGGAACGCAGTCGGGCGCCATCATTGTCGTAGGTGCTTTATCGGCCTCCAATGCAACGGCCGCTGCGCGTAAATTAACCTTGACGGCGCGCGGAACCGTGAATGTGTATGCGGGTATGACCTTGGGATCTACGACAGCAGCAGTGGCCTATCCGGGTATTGAGGCCTATTTTGAATCGTTGACAGGCGACGTGACGGTTTCATCTGCGGGCTTTATTACAACTTCTGCCGGAAATTTAACGGGGAATGTGTCCGCATCCCGAGCCGGAAATGCAGGGAATATTACGTTGAAGGCGGTAGGAGGCATCATGTTGAATGGAGCTTTAACGGCCACAGGAGGCAATAATGCATCTTCCTTCGCGAATTCGGGTGGAGGAAATGGAGGAAATATTACCTTGATTGGACCTTTGGGAATTACGGCGAATGCCAATATTACTTCCCAGGCGGGTACAAATTTATTGAATGCTTTTCCGGGGATTTTGACGGTTGAAACGGACGCCTTGCCGGATGCGAATGGGCAGAATTTGGGCCAAACGTCAACAAGCCTTTTGAAAGCGGGGGGCTTTGTGAAGAATGGTTCGGGGACATTCTTGTTGAGAAATTATAGTTATGGAGGATTTACAACGGGTGGAGTTGCTAATCAAACACCTTTGCTTTCTATCAATGCTGGAACCTTGAAATTAACGACTGCAACCAGTATTTGGGATTTTGCGGATGTTTCGGTTGCATCGGGTGCTGTTTGGGATATGGGTGGATTGAGTGAGACGGTGGGATCTATTGCGGGTTCGGGAACGATCCGGAATGGAAGTACCTTGACCTTGAGTTATAATAATCCGAGTTTGACGACTGTATTTGCAGGTACGATGGAAGGCGGTTTGGCCTTGGTGAAAAGTGGTTTGACAGGGATTTTGGAATTGAGCAGTGCGAATACCTATACCGGTTTGACTACGATTTCGCAGGGTATCATTCGCTTGAAACATGCGAATGGGTTAGGAGCTACGTCGGCGGGAACGGTGGTTTCGGATGGCGCGAGTTTGCAGTTGGACGGCGGAATTACATCTGCTGCGGAGCCATTGACCTTGAATGGAACGGGTGGTGGATTGGGAGCCTTGCGGAATATGAGCGGTACAAATACCTATGCGGGGGCGGTTAGCTTGGGTACTCCTGCGGTGCGTGTGAATTCAGACGCGGGCGTATTGAGTATTTCGGGTACAGTGGCTAATTCCATAGGTTTGACCTTTGGTGGTGTGGCGGCTCATGATGTGTCGGGAAGTATTTCAGGAGCTTCTTTTGTAACCAAAGACGGTACGGGTTCGCTCTTGTTGCGTGGGAATAATAGTTATGCTGGTTTAACGACGGTTTCAGTAGGGAAGTTATTTGTGGAATCTGGGAATGCACTGGGGTCTACGGCTACGGGTACGACGGTTACATCGGGAGCGAGTTTGCAATTACGTGGTGGTGTGACTATGGTGGTTGAGCCTTTGACGATAAATGGGTCGATGGTTTCGGGTGACGGGGCATTGGCAAGTACAGCGGGAATCAATACGTGGACGGGCCCAGTGACTTTGGGGTCTGCGGCGGTGCTGTCTGCGGATGCGGATGAGTTGCGGATTTCGGGATCGGTTTCAAACCCAGGATTTTTGTTGAAGTCGGGGAAAGTTGCGGCCTTAGGGAATGTCAAGATTTCCGGAATTATTTCAGGTGCCGGAATGGTTGAGAAGATTGGGGATGGGCTACTGACCTTGAGTGGTAATAATACGTATGCAGGCTTTACGAAGGTGACCTCAGGTATTTTGGCCTTGGGAGCCAATGAAGTTCTACCAAACTCCAGCGCATTTTATTTCAACGGCGGTACGCTGAGTACGGCTGGATTTACGGAAACGACCGGTGTGGTGCATATATCGGATAATTCCCGATTGCTTTTCGAGTCGGGCGTTCATCGAGTGACTTTCTCGCTTCCGGGGACTTTGAGCGCTGGAAAGTTGTTGACGGTCAATGGTTGGGAGGGCGATTTCAGTATTCCTGCGGCTGGCCAACGGCCCAATGTAGAAGATACCGGAATGCTTCAAACAAGCTCTTCGCGTTATGTGACGATTAATGGGGTGCTTCGTTCTGCGGGTGGAATTAATCAATACGGCCAAATCAATTTCACGGGATTCCCAGGTACTGCGGGTAAGTTGTTTATCAATACGCGTCTGACGTTACCGATGCTTGAGCAGATCAAGTTTGTGAATGATGCGGATAGCTCGCTGCACTTTTCGGTGCAGCTGGGCAGCAATGAAATTGTGCCGGATTATACGCGGTAGAGTGGGGTAGACGCTGCCGGGGTCGCAGACCCCGGCAGCGTCACCGCCGCAACGTTCTATTGTAGAAAAAAGTATGTGCGTTTGCACGATTATCAGGATGTTTTTAATCGAAATAAGGTGCAGGCAGTTTATCAAGTTCTTGGATAAACTCGACAGTTACGTAAAATAAAAAGTCTTCTGGGTTTTAATGGGGGGCGAATTATCGGCTAATTGATAATCGAAGTGGGGGAGATAATAATGTTGACTTTGGCTCGTTAGCGGAGTGACGCTGCCGGGGTCGCAGACCCCGGCAGCGTCTACCCCCGGCCACCCACTATATCTGCGATTTCAAGTAATGCACAATCACTTCCAAGCCGCGCTCGAAATGATCATTATTCGGAATAACAATATCACATGAACGTTTGTGGGGACGAATATATGCCTCATAGGTAGGCTTTACGTGGTATTTCCAGCGGTACATCACATCTTGTAAATCATAGCCTCGCTCCTCGTTGTCACGTTTAATGCGGCGCTTCAGCTTCACCTTGTCTTTAGCATCAATGAAGATTTTTAAATCCAATAATTTGGCGACTTCAGGGAAATGAAAAACAAAAATCCCTTCGACCACTAAAATTTTGCGGGGATGAAAATGCAATAGGTCAGGCACTTTCGTGGAATTGTTGAAGGTGTACTCCGGCCGACTAACCACTTCACCCGAACGTAATTTTTCAACATCGGCTGCAAAGGCCTCATCATCGATCGCCCCAGGTAAATCGAAATTCTCGATTCCATTGTGGTCTTTAGTTTGATGTTCGATCGGACGATAGTAATTGTCCTGCGATAATAAACAGATTTCATCAGCCGGAAATTGCGCCATCAAGCGCTTCAAAAAAAGCGTTTTGCCCGAAGCACTCCCTCCCGTAATTCCGATGATAAATGGTTTGTCGATGTTGCTCATATAAGCTACAAATTTGCGAAAAGCATCGCTAGGAATCAAGCCTCAACGAACGAATTTTACGTAATCGGCCTCATGGTCTTTGGAACTCTGAAAGTCAACTCGCATATCGACGGCCCGAAATAATTCGATTAATTCATCCAATTTAAACAGGCGTTTCCCGCATCCCTCATGAATCCCCCCAGAAAGTATCTCTTCCATGATGACACAACCGTCCAACTTCAATACGCGGTCTATTTCTGTCAAAACAGCCGATAGGTCTTCCATTTCATGCAAGGAATTTAATAGCCAAACTTGATCCACGCTCGCCGCAGCTAATGGAATGGCTGAAGCTTCCGCGTGGATGATATGAATAGGGGTTGCCACCCGGGTTTGATATTGATTTTCAAAATACTGCAATCCTTCCTCGATATCTGGCCAGTTCAACACATCTTTATTCGGGTCTAATAAAAGCATTTCGCCCGCCGCGTTTTCGGACATCTGTTTAATTTCCCACCAAGCGGCCCCACAACCCAAGGAAAGAATACAATCCTCCTCCGACCAACCCGCAACCTCGAATAAACTTTTTTCCATGCAGCAAATTATCAATTCTGTTTATCTTTGACAAAAAAAAGAATGCTATGGCCTTATTTATCGCACCTTCCGCCAGCGTCATGGGACGCGTCACAATCGAAAAAGATGTTACGATTTGGTATGGTGCGGTTGTCCGTGCCGACGTGGAGGAAATCCATTTGGGCGAAGGCTGTAATATTCAAGATAATGCTGTCTTACACGCGGATGAAGGCGATAAAACGATCATCGGTGCCCGTGTAACCGTCGGCCATTCGGCCATCGTACACGGTGCGGAAATTGGTGAGGGATCCTTAATAGGCATGCATGCAACGGTGTTGAATCGGGCCAAAGTGGGCAAATGTTGTTTAATCGGCGCGCATGCCCTGGTTACAGCCGGGATGGAAATTCCTGATTATTCCTTGGTCTTGGGAAGTCCTGCCAAAGTGGTGAAGACCTTAAGTCCCGAACAAATCGAAGCCTTGAAACACGGTGCCGATCATTACATCAAGATGGGTGCCAAACACGCCGCGGGCGAATATCCCCTTATCAAATCATGATCGAATTAATCCTCATCCGACACGCCCATGCTGGACCCTATACGAGTCCGGATGAGGCGAGGCATTTGTCAGAGCGAGGTATCGAAGAAGCCCAAGAACTCGCTGTTAAACTCGCCTCGTATGCTTTGCCTGATGGGCTTTGGTATGTCTCGGATGCGATAAGAACCTTGGAAACCTATCGGATTTTAACAACTCAAGCGGCGGAAATAGCTAACTTTTGGTACCACGCTACTGGGTCTGAATATATAGAAAAAATTAAATCTAGTCCGAATGCCTGCGTGTACCTCGTCGCCCACAATCCTTCGATTTCCAATGTCGCGTCCTATTTTTCCGGCGAGCAAATTCAAATGGACACGGCCAATTTTGTACATTTGCAGTGGCCCACGCTGGATGCCTGGGACGAAGTCACACAAGGCAGCGCCACAGTTTTAGCACGTTTTTAATATGAAAAATCAGAAAATATTTCGTTGGGTGATTATCTTATTTACCCTGTTGATGATTGCTTTGGCGATCGATATGGCGAAGAATACGACGGCGCCATGGAATAAGAAGAAGTCGATCAGTCGCTAGTCGTCAGTCACTAGTCGTTAGTCGTCAGTCACTAGTCGTTAGTCGTCAGTCACTAGTCGTTAGTCGTCAGTCACTAGTCGTTAGTCGTCAGTCACAAGTAGTCAGTCGTTAGTCAACATTCACTAATCGTCAGTTGTTAGTCGGTAGTTCGGAGGATTTTAGTCCGGAGTCCGTAGTCCGAAGTCCGAAGATGAGGTCGTGTTTTTTATAACCCCGGGTTTTAACCTGGGGATTTTTAGTAAATCAAGGGTATGTGCTTGATTTCCTAAGGGATAAAAAAAGACGCGAAGTATCGCGTCTCTACAACCTTATCTCCAACGATTAATCGCCGAGTTTCATGCGTCTCAAACTTTGGCAATCCTGAAAGGTTTGCCAAAGACAATACCTCTTAACTCTTAGCTCTTAGTTCTTACCTCTTAACTCAAAACTGATTCCACATGCTTCAAATGATGCACACAGTGCCAAGCATATATCCCCAATACCTTGTCCAAGCGATACGTCACCCCGCGCTCCGGGTGAAAATAAGTCCGAGACCAATCCGATTCTTGCATCGTTTTCATTAAGTAAACCCAACGCAAGTGGATGTATTTGATGCCTTCGATCGACCATTCAATCGGCGCCTCGTTGCCATCAGGCATTTCCGCCCAAGTGTTTTCATCGTAAGGTTTGATGGTTGGGTTTTCTTCCGTCAAAGCCATCTTGAAACGAATGTAGCTATTGATGTGGCTATCGTATAGGTGGTGAATGACTTTTCTTGCCGACCAGCCTCCTGCACGGTAGGGTTTTTCCAATAAGCTTTCATCGACGTTGGCGAGTAAATCAGCTAATTGGCCGGGTAGGTCCGAGATGATTGCAATCCATTCTGAACGCAATTCCGGCGTAATGACTTCCGGTGCTGAAAATTTCCCTATGGGATATTGTAGAGGATTTAACTCTTCCATGTTATCGTGTATAAAATGCAGTAATTTCTGCAGCGGCCTGACGTGTATGCGCGATGAGTGGATGCACTCCTTGGTGGATGCTTTCCAACATCTCTTTGCCGCTTTCTTTGGCCAGTTGTGACACATGCAATACATATTCCGTCTCACCTTCTTCCAGCTCTAAGGGCACAACAACTTTATAGGGTTGATTTCCTAAGGCGGCTAATCGGGCAACGGTTTGCTTGGCAACTTCAAAACTGTTTTCTAAATCGGAGGTGTCAACTGAAATCACTTGCGTTTCTTGCGTCATTTTCAAGGCCAATACCTCGGCAATGGCTTGATCTAAGCCTTCCAAAAGTTTCCGGAATGCATGATAATTCTTACCATTTCGCATGCGCTCACGAATTGATTGACGAATAAAATACGTGATCGAATCGCTTACCGTGAGACCAATTTCCGCTGTCTGTTTAAAAATCAAGGAGCTCGGTGACATGCCCGGAATCGTGTTCGGGTCATGTAAAACTACAACGCCTTCTGATGTTAAAAATCCATCAATGCGCGTGCAAACACCGAATCCCAAATCATCAAAGGCTTGCTTCACCTGTACCTGAATTTCTTGGAGATGTTGCAATGAGGCATCCATCGGAATACGCTTGCGCGTTAATTTCGACTTGTATTTGGCATTAAAATCAAATACTTCTACAGATTCGTCGATGACAATTTCGGTAGGAGGCAAGGCAACAGAAACTCCTTTAGGTGTTTGAATAACTCCACAACTGAATTCATTTCCATGCACAAAGGCTTCCAACAACACCGCATCTTCCGAATGCATTGAATGAATACTCGCTTTCGTTACCGTATGCGTAAAATATTCCCGCAACGCAGTTAATAATTCCGCCGGGTGTGCATATACTTGGTGGTTAAACCGCACCGGGAAACCGATGCCTTCATCCAAATTCACCATCTTCTGAAGTACCTCAACTTGTTGGTCTTCCGAATATGTAATCCAATGCTCCCGGTAAATTTCTTGAATGAACAAGCATTTTTTAATCGCCTGGTCAAAAACCTCTAACGAATCTTCTTTGACAAATGCCAAACCAATCGACGATCCTTGATGAGGGGCTTTCGCCACAAAGGGAATCCCTATGGCCTTTTTTACTTGCTCAAATAGCGTCTCCCGACCATACGCTTCATAGTCGGCACGCTGCAATACGAAGTATTTTTTATCCAAACCGACGCTCTTTTTAAGCCAATCGTTTTGTTTGATTTTATCTATTCCAATCGACGAACCTAATACACTCGGCCCTGAATAAGGGATGTTAAACCACTCGAATAAGCCTTGAATACTCCCATCCTCAGCACCCGGACCATGCATCGCGATGAATGCAAAATCAAAATGTGCGGAAAATTCTGCCGGGCTGATTTTCGTTCCGATGGATGCAATCATTGCATCGTAATCGCTCAAATCTGTTAATGATTCTGTGTAAACAGAAAAAGGAGCCGTTTGGTAAGCGGCAGGAGGGAAGAAGCTGCGGATGGATTCTTGAAAAATTAATTCTTCTTTGATCAGAATGAAATTTCCAAGCCCGTCTACAAAAACAGGCACAGGGGTGAATAAAGCCTTGTTGATATGTGCCATCGCCGTTTTGCCGCCAGCAAAACTGATTTCACGCTCGCGCGCCTGGCCACCAAAAAATATTCCTATTCGCATCATCCTACTTTGATTTCTTCTACTGCTGTAATTTCAGGTACATCGCGACGAATCGCTTCTTCTACGCCGGCACGAAATGTCATCGCCGACATATTGCATGATTGGCAATTGCCTACCAACGCTAATTTTAGCACATTTTCGGTCGTAATTTCAACAATCTCTACGTTTCCGCCGTCTGCTACTAAATAGGGTCTGATGCTATCTAAAGCTGTTTGGATTCTGGTATAGAGTGGGTGATTTTCCATGTAGCTTTCTATTGTGCGTTATTTATCGCGATTTGCTGCGCTAAATTAGCCGCAATTTGTCCAAAGGCATCCGCGGTAGGTCCTTCTTCTGCCGCGATCGGTTTTCCCGCATCGCCCGCTTCTCGGATTCCTTGTACCAAAGGTACCTCCCCTAAAAAGGGAACCTTGTATTTTGTCGCTAATTCCTTGCCGCCATCTTGGCCAAACAAATAATATTTATTGTCGGGCAATTCAGCGGGCGTGAAATATGCCATGTTTTCTACTAATCCCAAAATAGGCACATTGATGCCATTTTGTTTGAAAAACTGTAGTCCCTTCGTTGCATCTGAAAGCGCAACTTTTTGGGGTGTTGTGACGATCACCGCACCTGTCAATTTGATTAATTGTACCAAGGTCAAGTGGATGTCAGACGTTCCTGGAGGTAAATCGATTAATAAATAATCCAATTCCTCCCAATTCGTATCGCCGAAAAATTGACGCAAAGCCTGCGTCATCATCGGTCCACGCCAAGGCACAGGACTTTCCGTAGGTGCTAAAAAGCCCATGGAAATCAACTTGATGCCGTATTGGTTGATGGGCTGAATGCGGTTTTTTCCGTTGACTTCTTGTACCAAAGGTTGCATATCTTCCGCGCCAAACATCACCGGGATGGATGGTCCCGAGATGTCAGCGTCCAAAATGCCTACTTTGGCACCTGCTTTTTTCAAAGCCATGGCTAAATTCGCTGTAACGGTTGATTTACCCACACCTCCCTTGCCGGATGCCACCGCGATGACATTCTTAACGCCCGGAATTAAGGGATCTTGTTGTTGCAAGGATGTTACCTCAGCGGTCATGTTAATGACTACTTTCAAATCCGGATGAACCAAATTGTGAATGGCAGCCTCGCAATCTTGTCTGATTTTTTCCTTCAAGGGACAGGCAGGCGTTGTTAATACAACGGTAAAGCGAACTTCTCCTACGCCCAATTCGATATCTTTAATCATCCCCAAGGTCACCAAATCCTTTTTCAAGTCTGGCTCTTGTACCGTGCTCAAGGCACCTAAGATGATTTCTTTTGTTACACTCAATTCTCCCATAATACGTTCTTTCCTTTCAAACCTCAAATATAGGGCTTTGTCTTAAGATAAGGCCAATATTTGTTGGTCTATTTTTGCCAATATCTTGGATGAATCTACCCCCGACTGATTCGCTACGATTTCCGCACGAAGTCGTGTTAAAACTTCGCGGTGTTGCGGGTATTGCAAGGGGTGCGGTCGGTGCTGAACGGTTAGTAGGATTTCATCCCATTTTTTAGCAATATCGACTAAATTTTCATCGAAATGCGCATTTTTGAAGCGCTTGTAGATATAATCGATTGCCTGCTCCGTCGGATGAATCATGTCGGTCTGATAAAAACGATAATCGCGTAATTCATCCAGCATGATTTCATAGGCAGGAAAATACTGTACTTGATCGGGAAATTTCCGAACCAAGGCATCGGCAGCCAATCGCAAAATGGCTTTGGATACACTATTTTCCGGCATCCCGTCCCGCGTGTGGCGAACGGGCGAAACACTCAGGATGATTTTCCTGAACGGATTTTCTCGAAGAAATTTTTCATAGCCCAAACAAATCTCCTCCACCGTACTTTGCTTTTTGACAAAGCGCGCAGCGGGCTGTTTATGGCAATTGGCGATGGCCCGACCTAATTCCTGGTCCTCGTAATAATACGCTGTTCCCCAGGTGATGATGACAAAATTGCTTTCCGATAAAAATTCGAGGGTACTGGATTTGATTTTCGTCAATTCCGTCAAAAAATCAGCCGGATTCTTGCCCATGAATTGCGAATGAAAGTCGGGGTGAACCAACAAATCCCCTTGCGGATATAAATCGCTTTCCTGTAATACTTGAGGGCTTAATCCACGGATAATGTTCAGCGGATGAAACAAGGTACCCAAGGCTTGGTTGGAAACTTCCAAAGGTAAATTAGCCAAACGCTGCCCCATGTTTTCCGAAAAACATGATCCGATGCACAGGATTTGGCTGTTTGGTCGAATCAGATGCGTGGCGCGTGGGATGGAAAAGGATGTGGTGAGGTTGATCATATGAATTTGTAGAGACGCGATACTTCGCGTCTCAAACTTTGGGTAATGTAATAGAGACGCGAAACCTCGCGTCTATTGTTTCCAAGCATGGGCCAACTTTGGCAATCCTGAAAGGTTTGCCAAAGAAAGAGGCCAAAGTTTATAAACCCAGACTTCAGTCTGGGGAATCGACGCGAAGTATCGCGTCTTAACTTTGGCAAACCTTGGAGGATTGCCAAAGGGAAATGATTACAATCCTTTCGCCCAGCGATTCATCTTATTTTCCATCACATCCAAAGGCATGTTGCCATCCTTCAAGATCTCATCATGGAAATCAGAAAGTTTGAATTTCGGACCTAATTCTTTGCTCAAACGTTCACGGATTTCGCGGATTTTCAAGGCTCCAATTTTATACGAAAGTGCTTGGGCAGGAATCGCCATGTAGCGTTCGATTTCCGCGATTGTACCTTCTTCGCTAAGCGGCTCATTGTCCATCATGTATTTGATGGCTTCTTCGCGCGTCATATTTTTTGAGTGCATGCCGGCGTCTACTACAAGTCGAATTGCCCGGTGCATTTCATCGCCCAAAGCTCCCATGTATTGATATGGATCCGTATATAAACCCAATTCTTTACCTAGACTTTCGGTATACAATGCCCAGCCTTCTGCATAGGCCGAATTACCTCCGAAGCGACGGAATTTGGGTAATTGGCTATTTTCTTGTTGGAGACTCACTTGATAGTGATGCCCCGGAATCGCCTCATGCAAGAATAAACTTTCCATGCCGGATGTCGTATTGAATTTAGTCGCATCCAAAATAGGTACATAGAAAATACCTGGACGTGTTCCATCCTCAGATCCTTGGAAATATTCGGCGGATGCAGATGCGGCACGGAATGCCTCTGTTTGACGAATTTCAAAAGGTGTTTTAGGAACGCTGCCAAACATCGTTTTCAACGCAGGTTCCATCTTTTTATGAATCGCATGAAAGGCAGCAAGCACTTCAGCGGGCGTTTTGTATGGATAGAATTTTGCATCTGTCTTCATGTGTGTGAAGAATTCTGCCAAAGTGCCTTGGAATCCTACAGCCTCTTTCGTTTTCTCCATTTCGGTCCGAATGCGTTTTACTTCTGCCAAACCGGTTTGGTAAATTTCATCCGCGGGTTTATCCGTGGTCGTTAAGACGCGAATTAAGTACTGATAATAGGCTGTTCCGTTTGGAATCGCTGAAATACCTGTGCTGGTACGTGATTTGGGTAAGTATTCTTTTTGTAGGTATGCTGCCAAACGTGCATAGGCTGGCATGATTTCCGACTGGATAATCTGCGTGTATTCTTGCGTAAATTTCGCTTTATCCGCTGCTGTGAAATCCTTAGGAAAATTATTCAAAGGCCCGTAAAAAGTACTTTGTTTGATGTCGCTTACGTTGAATGATTGCAATTGTGGTATGATTTTTTCCACCAAAGCCTTTGGCAATACGACGTTTGCCGCAACCCCTCTTTTGAAATAAACGATGCTGGAATCCATGTAGGCTGCGCCGATGTGCATCCGGTTTTCCCAATTCTCATAATCCTTTTTCGTGGCAAAGGGTTGCATCACCGAACCGCTGCCCAATTGCGCGAAGGTTAAATGAAAGCCATAAAATTGGTTTAAGGGCATCAAATTGTCTTGGAATGTTAATCCTTCCAAGCCTAATTCGATATCACGCTTCAACATATCAAAGGTGATCTGATCGTTGGCGTCTAATTTCTCCCGATCAATTTCGCTCAAGCTCGTTTGCGTTTTTTCCAAAAGCGCCTTGATTTTCGCACGGTGGGAATCGGTGAAATCGATGTTTAATTGGTCATTGTAACGATTATCGCCATTGGCTGTCGCGGAAACGGGATTGAGTTTCAGTTGTTCCTCGTAGTAGGAGTCGACTAGCGTGCTGAGTTCTTTTTTGGCATCGCCTGATTTACAAGAAACGAAAGCCAAAAGGCATAATAGGTAAGTTAGTTTTTTCATTTGTTTGATTTAGCATTCGAATATAAAAAGAAAGGTGAACATCCGGTGCATTGTCCTTTCAATTGTCCTTTTTCTACAAGATGGATTTCCACCAAAAATTCTATATTTGTGGTTTACCGAATATATCAACACCTAAGCATTTATCAATTTATGTCAAACAAGGGAGCTGAACGCGAACGACTGAGTCTTCGCAACGATAATAAAGGATGGAAAAAGTGGGGACCTTATTTGACTGAGCGTCAATGGGGCACGGTTCGGGAAGATTATTCAGCCAGTGGAAATGCTTGGGATACGATTTCACACGACATGGCCCGCTCCAAAGCCTACCGCTGGGGGGAAGAGGGAATCGGTGGAATATCGGATAATAAACAACATGTTTGCTTCGCGTTTGCTTTTTGGAACCACCGCGATCATATTCTTAAAGAACGCTTTTTTGGCCTAACGGGCAATGAATCGAATCACGGAGAGGACGTCAAGGAATTATATTACTACCAAGATTCCACGCCCACGCACTCCTACCAAAAAATGCTGTACAAGTATCCACAGCAAACGTATCCTTACCAAAAACTCATCGACGAAAGCAAAAAACGCTCGCGTTTAGAGCCGGAATACGAGTTGATGGATACCGGCATCTTCGATAAAAATGAGTTTTTCGACATCTCCATGGAATATGCCAAAGGGGACGAACAGGATATTCTCATTCAAGTAACCGTTGAGAATCGCTCGAAAGTCGCGGCGCCGATTACCGTTTTGCCGACGATTTGGTACCGAAATACCTGGTGCTGGGGTTACGAAAAATACAATTATAAACCGATGTTGACCGGTGTCGGACATTCCTTCATCGAGGTGGACCACCGCGTGGTAGGCAGATTTAAATTATATGCCGAAGAAGCCGATGAGTTCTTGTTTTGTGACAATGAAACCAATTTTGAGCGTTTGCACGGATCTGCGAATTTGTCGCATTTCACGAAGGATGGGATCAATGACTATATCGTCAATAAAAATAAACATGCGGTAAATCCCAATCACATTGGTACCAAAGCTTCGGTTCGGTATACTGCGAAGATCCCGGCGGGAGGGAAGAAGGTGTTTCGTTTGCGCTTAACGACGCTGACCTTGCGCGAACCCTTTGCGGATTTCGATGAAATCTATGCGGCGCGCTTGAAGGATGCCGATGATTTCTACGCGGATTTACAGAAAGATATTCAAGACGCAAACTTGCGTAATTTGCAGCGTCAAGCCTATGCGGGCATGTTGTGGACCAAACAATGGTATTACTACAATGTTTTTGAATGGATCAAAGGCGATCCTGCCATGCCAAAACCGGATGCCTCCCGGAAGCTCGGTCGGAATAATACCTGGCGGCATATGTATGCGGCCAACATCCTTTCGATGCCCGATAAATGGGAATATCCATGGTTTGCGGCTTGGGATTTAGCCTTTCATACCTTGCCTTTGGCACGTTTGGATCCCGACTTTGCGAAACGCCAATTAGCCGTTATTCTGCGGGAATATTACATGCACCCGAACGGGCAGATTCCAGCCTATGAATGGTCATTTTCGGATGTAAATCCTCCGGTGCATGCCTGGGCGACGTGGAAGGTTTACGAAATTGATAAAGAGATGAATGGCGGAAAAGGGGACGTGGTTTTCTTGGAACGCATTTTCCATAAGTTGCTTTTGAACTTTACCTGGTGGGTGAATTTGAAGGATGAGGGAGGAAACAACATCTTTGGAGGTGGTTTCTTGGGCATGGATAATATTGGCGTGTTTGACCGCTCGGCGCAATTGCCTACGGGAGGACACTTGGAGCAGGCAGATGGTACGGGCTGGATGGCCATGTACAGCTTGAATATGTTGCGCATTGCCTGTGAGATTGCTTTGGAAAATCCGGTTTATCAAGATATGGCTTCCAAATTCTTTGAACACTTCTTGCACATTGCCGGCGCGATGCAGTCGATCGGTGGAGATAAATTAAACCTTTGGGATGAAGATGACCAATTCTATTATGACATGTTGCATAAGGAAGATGGATCTGCTGAATTATTAAAGGTCCGTTCGATGGTGGGTCTGATACCGCTTTTTGCGGTCGAGGTATTGACTTCGGATATGTTGGAAAAATTACCAGCCTTCAAACGCCGGGTGGAATGGGTATTGAACAACCGCCCCGATTTGGCGAGTTTGATTTCCCGTTGGTATGAACCAGGCAAAGGGGAAAGCCGTTTGCTTTCGATTTTGCGGGGTCACCGGATGAAGATGATCATGAAACGGATGTTTGATGAGACGGAATTTTTGTCGGACTACGGTATTCGTTCTTTGTCCAAATATCACAAAGAGCATCCGTACAAGTTTGCCTACGAAGGTGGGACATTGCAAGTCGATTATACACCGGCGGAGTCGACGGGCAGTATGTTTGGGGGTAACTCCAACTGGCGTGGTCCGATTTGGTTCCCGATGAATTATTTGATTTTGGATTCGTTGAGTAAGTTCTCCGACTACTATGGGGCGGATTACGAGGTGGAATTCCCAACGAATTCCGGCGAAATGATGAATATCAAAGATGCGGCGGAAGGCGTTTCTCGCCGTTTGTTGGCCATGTTTGTGCCAAACGAAAAAGGCGTTGTGCCGATGTACGATGGGCACGAAAAATTACATGATGATTCCCATTTGTTCTTTGAATACTTTGATGGGGATACCGGAAAAGGCTTAGGGGCGAATCATCAAACCGGTTGGACTGGATTGATCTCGGAAATTATTCTCCAATTACATAAGAAATAATGCAAACACCAGAAGAGCGCTTTGCGGCCTTGGGCCTTGAATTACCACCCGCACCGAAACCTTTAGGGGTTTACAAACCCGGTTTACAGGTAGGGGAATTTTATTATGTTTCAGGGCATGGACCGGTGCTGCCGGATGCGTCTTTGATTATCGGTCGGATCGGCGCGGATATGGATATCGAGGCAGGAAAACTCGCTGCGCAGCAGGTGGGCTTGACGATATTAGCGACCTTAAAAGCGCAATTGGGTTCTTTGAATCGTGTCAAACGCGTCATCAAAGTCTTGGGCATGGTGAATGCGACGGATGATTTTTTGCGTCATCCCTATGTGATTAATGGTTGTTCGGAATTATTCGCGAAGGTTTGGGGAGAAGAAAACGGCATCGGGGTTCGTTCCGCAGTGGGGATGGGAACCTTGCCGGATAATATTCCCGTGGAGATCGAGGCGATGTTTGAGCTAGACAGTTAAACGTGATGTATCACGTTTAACTGTCTAGCAGTCGCTAGTCATTAGTCGCTAGTCTATTGGGCAAAACTTGTAGAGACGCGATACTTCGCGTCTTTTTTCTTTTTGGCAAAGCTTACAGCATTTCCAAAGTTTGAGGCGCTTTGCGCCGATTCCCCAGACTGAATACATTGCGAAGCAAATCATTTGGCAATCCTTTTAGGTTTGCCAAAGTTTGAGATGCGAAGCATCGATTTTTCAGTAGGGTTACCTATCTGCTTAATATTAAACCATCGAAATACTCGGCGCGAAAATGCGCCTCAACCTTTGGCAAACCTGGAAGGATTGCCAAAGGGGCTTTGCGCCGATTCCCCTGACAGAATATAGTGCGAAGCAAATCATTTGGCAATCCTTTTAGGTTTGCCAAAGTTTGAGATGCGAAGCATCGATTTTTCAGTAGGGTTACCTATCTGCTTAAAATTAAACCATCGAAATACTCGGCGCGGAAACGCGCCTCAACCTTTGGCAAACCTGAAAGGATTGCCAAAGAGGCTTTGCGCCGATTCCCCAGTCTGAATATTGTGCGAAGCAAATCATTTGGCAATCCTGCAAGGTTTGCCAAAGTTTGAGATGCGTAGCATCGATTTTTCAGTAGGGTTACCTATCTGCTTAAAATTAAACCATCGAAATACTCGGCGCGAAAACGCGCCTCAACCTTTGGCAAACCTAAAAGGATTGCCAAAGAGTCTGCAAAAACCTGAAAGGATTGCCAAAGGGGGCTTTAGACGCGAAGTATCGCGTCTATACTATGCGGAAATCTCCAACATCGCTTTCAGCGCCTTATACGCCGGCACGCGGATGGATTCTTCCAAGTTGATTTCAGGTAGTTCGTAGTACAAGGCATTGTACAACTTCTCCAAGGTATTCATTTTCATGTAGGGACATTCGGAACATGCACAAGTGTTTTGTTCATTCGCCGGTGCGGGGATCAAATGCTTATGTGGAACCGCTTGCTTCATTTTGTGCATAATGCCGGCTTCCGTTGCCACGATGAAGGTGGAATTGGGTGAGGTTTCTACGAATTTTAAAAGCGCGGTTGTCGATCCTACATAATCCGCTTCCTTTAAAATCACTTCTTTACATTCTGGGTGGGCGATCAATAAGGCATCTGGGTATTCCTTTTTCAGGGTCGCTAATTTTTCCAACGAAATATCGATGTGTACCATGCAGGCACCTTCCCAAAGTATCAATTCCCGACCAGTTTTGTGTGCCACGTAGCGACCTAAGTTGGCATCTGGTGCAAAGATAATTTCCCGATCTGCAGGAATGGACTCGACGATTTGAACCGCATTGGATGAGGTGCAAATGATGTCGGTCATCGCCTTGATTTCGGCCGAGCAGTTGATATACGATACCACAATCGCATCGGGATGTGCGGCTTTCAGCGCGGCAAATTCGGATGCAGGTACCGAATCCGCGAGGGAGCATCCTGCATTGAAATCCGGAACAACCACTTTTTTAGAAGGATTTAAGATTTTTGCTGTTTCGCCCATGAAATGCACGCCACAGAATACGATCAAATCCGCCTCCGTTTTTTCAGCGGCTTGGGAAAGTCCTAAGGAATCACCTACGTAGTCAGCCAATTCCTGGATTTCTCCATCGACATAATAATGCGCTAAAATCACGGCGTTTTTCTCCTTTTTCAGGCGCTGGATTTCAGTAATTAAATCAACCCCTTTGGGAGTGGAACGGGCGATGTACCCAACGGATTTGGCTTCGTCGATTAAATTCATTTCGCTTTCAGGCTAAGGTCTAAACTTTTCACTTGGTGCGTTAAGGCACCCACGGATATGTAATCTACTCCCGTTTCGCCATAGGCGCGGAGTGTTTGTTCATTGATGCCACCGGATGCTTCGGTCACAAATCGACCGTCAATTTTACGAATCGCGGCGCGGAGGCGTTCGGGGCTAAAATTGTCCAACATGATGCGTTGGACACCACCAATGGCTAAAACTTGGTCTAATTCGTCTTCGTTGCGCACTTCGATTTCAATCGCTAAGGGCTTAGGCAAGTTAGCATTGTAAGCAAAGCTTTTCTCCAAAGCTGCTTTGACTCCACCCGCAAAATCCACATGGTTGTCTTTGATGAGGATCATGTCAAACAAACCGTAGCGGTGATTTATAGCCCCGCCAATCTTGCAAGCCCATTTTTCCGCCAAACGGAAGTTGGGCGTCGTCTTGCGCGTATCCAACAATTTGGCCCGCGTACCTTCTAACATATTGACTAACGAACGCGTGTAAGTCGCAATTCCCGACATGCGTTGCATGCAGTTCAATACCAAACGTTCCGCTTTCAAGATGGATTGCGAGGAACCCGCAACTTCCAAAACGACCTGGCCAGGTTCAATCCAAGTGCCATCGTGGATGAAAACGTTCACTTGCAGCGCAGGGTCAACCTCCTTGAAAATCAATAAGGATAATTCGACGCCGGCTAATACGCCCCGGTCTTTCACCAGCAATTGAGCCGCACCCGTCGCATCCGCAGGAACGGTGGAAAGGGAGGTGTGATCTCCATCCCCAATGTCCTCTTGGAGGGCAGCTTGGATAAAAGCTTGTACGTATGCAGGCGCTAAATAATTGAACATGGCGAATTTTTGGAAAGACAAATTTACGAAAATTCCATTCTGAATTGATTTCTAAGAAAATTATCCTATTTTTGCTACTTATCATGCAAAAGAAGGTTAACGTATTTCATTTATTGTTGTTTATGCCCGTGCTGTTTTGGCTCGTGGCTAAGCCAATATCTTTCGTTCAGGCCGACCAAGCAAAGGTAAAAACGGAGAAGCAACAAAAGACGATTCAGGTAGCGGAACAGCATGTTTACCAAACAAGCTCTAGCACCCAACTCGATTTTCCGCAGGATTTTGTATTCCCAAGCCTTCAAGTAATTATTGCGAAGGTTTCTTCCACATCCATTAAATTGCCTTCGGTAGTCCATCGGACGCAATTCATGCGCATTTTATTGACTCAATTTATCGCCACGCTGGCGCCATGAGGGGAAGTCGCTAGTCATTAGTCGCTAGTCATTAGTCGCTAGTCACTAGTCGCTAGTCACTAGTCGCTAGTCAAATGACTAAGGTCCAAGGTCTAACGTCCTACGTCAAATAGAATATTTACAATTTATTATTTTCAATTTAACTTAAAGTTATGCGTTACAAAAGTGCCATTATTTGGCTGTCTACGATTATTTCAGCCTTATGTATTTTCTTCCTATCGTTTACGTGGAAGTCAAACCAATTAAAAGAACAAGCGATTAAGTATGCGACTACGGCCGATGGCAAAGTAGATGCTGCGAAGCGTTTGCATTTCATTGATTCCCTTTGGAAGCAACCGGTATACATTGGATATACTCTTCAAGAAGTTACGCAATACGCGTTGCAAAAAGGTCTTGACTTAGAAGGGGGCTTACACGCTGTATTAGAGGTTTCTCCGGTAGAGATCTTGCGTGCACTTTCCGGACAGTCGAACGACCCGAACTTCGAGAAGGCTTTGGCAGAAGCAAGTGCTGCACAAGCGACTTCGACGTCATCGTTTAATGAGTTGTTCTACGAAGCATTTGCTCGTATTGCTCCGAAACAATCGCTGGCATCTGTCTTCTCAAACTCGGTAAACCGTGGAAAAATTTCTTCAACATCAACAGACGCACAAGTTAAGCGTGTGATTGATGCGGAGATTGACGGTGCGGTGGATCGTGTATACAAGATCATCCAAGCGCGTATTGACAAGTTTGGTGTTGCGAATCCAAACATCCAACGTTTACCAGGTTCTAACCGTATTCAAGTTGAATTACCCGGTGTAGAGAATCCAGAGCGTGCACGTAAATTATTATCAGGTGCAGCGAAATTGGAATTTGTTGAGTGTTATGAATTGAACGAATATGGTTCAGGTTTAAATGCCTTGGGTGCGATTTTAGAGCGTGAGGCGAAAGCTCCAGCAGTAGCGGCAACAGCAGCAGCTCCAGCGGCAAAAGATACAGCAACGAATGCGTTGGCATCTCAATTAGCAGCTCCAGCGAAAGATTCAGCTGGAAAAGCGAAAGCAGATACTTCGGGTTCAGCCTTGACGAAGTTGTTTATCCAAATGGGTAATGGCATCGGTGTATATGTAAAAGATACAGCGCGTGTGAATGCATTGTTCCGTCGTGCGGATGTGAAAGGTTTCTTCCCAGCGAATTTGAAATTTGCTTGGGCAGCGAAAGGTGTTCCAGCAACCAATGGTGACGAAATCTTAGCTTTAGAAGCTTTGAAGCAAGCAGAAGGCCAAAAGGCTCCTTTGGAAGGTGATGTCATCACAGATGCAGCACAAGATTTTGACCAAACAGGTCGTGCGGAAGTGACGATGTCGATGAATGGAACAGGTGCTCGTATCTGGAAAAACTTGACAGGTGCTAACATCGGTCGTCGCATCGCGATTGTCTTGGATGGTTATGTATATTCTGCTCCAGTAATCAACGGTGAGATTCCAGGGGGTCGTTCTTCGATCTCAGGTAGCTTCACGGTAGAAGAAGCAAAAGACTTAGCAAACGTATTGAAAGCGGGTAAATTGCCAGCGCCAACTCGTATCGTGGAAGATGCATTCGTAGGTCCTTCATTAGGAGCGGAGGCGATCAACCAAGGCTACATGTCGATGTTGTTAGGTTTGTTATTGGTGATCGTGTTCATGGTAGGTTACTATGGCGCACCAGGTTGGATGGCTAATTTGGCCTTGTTCTTCAACGTATTCTTTATCGCAGGTGTGTTGGTTCAAATCCAAGCGGCTTTGACTTTGCCAGGTATCGCAGGTATCGTGTTGACCTTGGGTATGGCGGTAGATGCCAACGTATTGATTAACGAGCGTATTCGTGAGGAATTGAAGTCGGGCAAAGGCTTGTTGGACGCGATTAACGTAGGTTACGAGAAGGCCTTAAGTGCGATTTTGGATGGTAACGTGACGACGATTTTGATTGGTGTGATCTTGATCATTTTCGGTTCAGGTTCTGTTAAAGGATTTGGGGTAACGCTTTGTATTGGTTTGGTTACGTCTGTATTTACGGCGGTATACATTTCTCACTTATTGGTGGATTGGATGGCGAAACGTGCGATTAAAGCAGGTAAGGAGAAAGAAATGACGTTTGAGACATTCATCTCACGTGATTTGTTCAAAGGCATGAACTTTGATTTCATCGGAAAGCGTAAATATTCTTACTGGTTCTCTTGGTTGTTAATTGCAGCAGGAGCGATTGTGGTGATTATGCAGGGAGGTTTCAACTTAGGTGTTGACTTCAAAGGTGGTCGTTCATATGTCGTAGAGTTTAACCAAGCGGTTCCTACGGATAAAGTGAAGGAAGCTTTGACGGATGATTTTGGTGGAAAAGGTGTTGAGGTGAAAACCTTTAACGGTGATACTAAATTGAAAGTAACGACTTCTTATTTAGTAGAAGATGAGTCGATTACAGCGAACAATACAGTTCGTACGGCATTGGAAACCGGTTTAAAGGAATTTGCTTCAGCTGCTCCTAAAGTAGTTTCTGAGTCGAAGGTAGGAGCAACCGTTGCGGATGATATTTTGATGCAATCTTTTGTATCCATCTTCTATGCATTGATCGCGATCTTTATTTACATCTTGATTCGTTTCCGTAAGTGGCAATATTCATTGGGCGGTATTGTAGCCTTGTTACACGATACCTTAGTGGTATTGGGTATGGTGGGTATCGTTCGTTTGTTCGGTTTCGAATTGGAAATTGACCAAGTATTTATCGCGGCGGTATTAACGGTGATTGGTTATTCGATCAACGATACCGTGGTTGTATTTGACCGTATTCGTGAGGAAATCGGTGTGAATCCAGACTTGGGTAATAAGGCATTGATGATCAAAACGATCAACGAGTCGATTAACCATACGATGTCACGTACGGTGATGACGGCAACAACGGTATTCTTGGTAGTAACGGTGTTGTTGATTTTCGGAGGTGACGTATTGCGCGGCTTCTCATTTGCGATGTTTATCGGTGTTGTATTTGGTGCATATTCGTCTATTTTTGTAGCGGCGCCAATTGTGATCGACCTAGGAACATCTTCTAAACCAAAGAAATAAGTTCATATGCCGGTTGCTCGAAAGGGCGACCGGCATTTATATGTTTCATTAAAATCAACAACTATGAACAACAGTATCTGGAGAAAAAAACCGATGCATATGTTTGAGCAAGACATGCAAAAAAGCGAGCTCAAGCGTGTATTAGGTAAATGGAGTTTAACAGCCATCGGTATCGGTGCGATTATTGGTGGTGGTGTATTCGTATTGACGGGAACAGCAGCACATTATCATGCGGGCCCAGCCTTAGCGATTTCATTTATTATTGCGGGTATCGGCTGTATTTTTGCGGCACTTTGCTACGCGGAGTTTGCAGCGATGCTTCCGGTAGAGGGTAGTGCCTATGCTTATGCTTACGGAACCGTAGGTGAATTATTTGCATGGATTATCGGTTGGGGATTGATCCTCGAGTATGCCATGGGCGCGATGACCGTTGCGGTATCGTGGTCGGGTTATTTCAATAAGCTCATACACCTCTTTGGGATACATTTGCCAGAGAATTTAACGAATGATCCCGTTTCGTATGGTGGTGCAGCCGTGAATTTGCCAGCTTTGATCATTGTTTGGTTTGTGACTTGGATCTTGGTAAAAGGAATCAAGGAAGCAGCGAGTGCGAACAACATGATTGTTATCTTGAAGGTAGCGGTGATCTTGTTTGTGATTATTATGGGTGCTTTCTACATCAATGTAGAAAACTGGACTCCATTCATTCCGGAAGAGACTTTAGTGAAACATGAGAATGGTGAAATGTTGCCAGCATACGGATGGGGTGGTATCATCTCCGGAGCATCAGCGATTTTCTTTGCTTACATTGGATTTGATGCGGTTTCGACGCAAGCGGGTGAGGCGATCAATCCGAAGAAAGATATGCCATTTGCGATCATCGCATCTTTATTGATTTGTACGGTCTTGTACATCGCGGTATCCTTGGTATTAACGGGTATGATTAATTATAATGATATCACGGGCGAGGCATTGAAGGCACCGGTTGCCTATGCGTTTGATAAGGCGGCAGGCCAACCATGGGCTGTATTCTTAATTACAGCAGCGGCGACAGCAGGTTTGTTATCTGTGATGTTGGTGATGATGTTGGGCCAAACACGTGTCTTCTTAGGCATGGCGAAAGATGGTTTATTGCCAAAGTTCTTTGCGGAGGTTCACCCGACGTTCAAGACGCCTTGGAAATCGACGATATTAGTGGGTGCGGTGGTATCCATCGTAGCAGGTTTTACGCCAATTTCTTTATTGGGTGATATGACGAGTTTTGGTACTTTATTTGCTTTTACGATGGTATGTTTAGCGGTATGGATTTTACGTTTCCGTGATCCAAACCGTGATCGTCCATTTAAGGTTTCGGGGTTAAACATCGTGGCTCCTTTGGGAATCTTGGTGAATACCTTTTTGATTTTGAATTTAGGGCGTACGGCACAGATCTTCGCATTAGCGTGGTTGGTGTTCGGTTTGGTGGTCTACTTCTTGTACGGCCGACCGAAGTCGCACTTGAATACGAGAGAGTAATGGAAAAGCCCCTGTGTAAGGGGCTTTTTTTATAGGCTTTTTTTCTTCTTTGGCAATCCTTTCAGGTTTGCCAAAGTTTGAGGCGCTTTTCGCGCCGATTACTGTAGAGACGCGAAGCCCCTTTGGCAATCCTTTCAGGTTTGCCAAAGTTTGAGGCGCTTTTCGCGCCGATTCCCCAGACTAAAGTCTGGGGTTATTAATAGCCGAAGGCTGGTGGGGTGAACCTAGGATCAATGTGCATCGAAGTTTATAACCCCAGGTTTTAACTTAGGGTACTCGGCGCGAAAAGCGCCTCAAACTTTGGCAAAGCTCGAAGCTTTGCCAAAGGGACATCGGCCTTTGCCTAAGAGATATTTTTGGCGTATTTTTGCACCTTGATTTATCATTATGCAAAAGATTGACGCGGAAATTGCCAAACGACGGACCTTTGGTATCATCTCTCACCCCGATGCGGGGAAAACGACCCTGACGGAAAAATTGCTACTCTTTGGAGGGGCCATTCAAACGGCCGGGGCGGTGAAATCGAATAAGATTAAGAAGGGGGCGACTTCCGACTTTATGGAAATCGAGCGCCAAAGAGGTATCTCGGTCGCGACGTCCGTGATGACCTTTGAGTACAATAATGTCAAAATCAACATCCTGGATACACCAGGTCACAAGGACTTTGCGGAAGATACTTATCGGACTTTGACGGCCGTGGATTCGGTTATTTTGGTGATCGACTGCGTGAAGGGTGTCGAGGAACAAACGGAGCGTCTGATGGAGGTTTGTCGCATGCGCAAGACGCCGGTGATTATCTTCATCAACAAGATGGACCGTGAAGGCCAAAACCCGTTTGACCTATTGGATGAGTTGGAGCAAAAACTAGGTATCTCGGTTCGTCCTTTGACTTGGCCAATCAACACGGGCCAAAACTTCAAAGGTGTTTACCATTTATTGGATCGTTCCTTGAACTTGTTCTCAGCGAATAAAACGAAGATTGAAAAGAATGTGGTTTCAGTGGATATCGCGACGCCTGAATTGGATGCGCGTGTGGGTGAGCGTGATGCGAACCAATTGCGTGAAGACGTGGATTTGATCGAAGGCGTTTACGAAACCTTTGACCGCGAAGAATATTTGTCGGGGGAATTAGCACCCGTGTTTTTTGGTTCAGCAGTTAATAATTTTGGTATTCAAGAACTCTTGGATACGTTTACCAAAATCGCTCCGCCTACCCAAGCGCGTGGAACGGATGTGCGTGTGGTGGAGCCGAATGAGAAGAAATTTACTGGTTTTGTGTTTAAAATACATGCCAACTTAGATCCTAAACACCGCGACCGGATTGCGTTTTTGCGTATCTGTTCAGGCGTGTTTCATCGGAATACGTTTTACCAACATATTCGATTAAAGAAAAACGTGCGTTTCGCGAATCCATATAATTTCATGGCTCAAGATAAAGAGGTTGTGGAGGAAGGTTTTCCGGGAGACGTAATCGGTTTATACGACACAGGTACCTTTAAAATTGGCGATACGCTGACGGAAGGCGAAGTGATGAATTACCAAGGAATCCCGAGCTTCTCGCCGGAGATCTTTAAGGAACTCATCAACTTGGATCCGATGAAATCCAAGCAATTGGAAAAGGGAATTGACCAGTTGACCGACGAAGGAGTAGCCCAATTATTCACGCAGCCCCAACTAGGTAATCGGAAGATTGTAGGAACAGTGGGAGACCTTCAGTATGAGGTTATTCAATACCGTTTGGAGCATGAATACGGTGCGAAATGTCGCTTTGACGGGATGTCCGTAACAAAGGCTTGTTGGATCACATCCGAAGACCCGAAAAAACTGCAAGAATTCGTGCGCCTAAAAGGCCAAAACATCGCACAAGATAAAGATGGTAACTATGTATTCCTCGCGGAATCCGATTGGATTCTTCGCATGAACCAAACGAATAATCCCGAGATTGAATTCCACTTTACGAGTGAGTTTAAGTTGGCCTAAGATGTCGAGACGCTAAATCCCCAGGTTAAAACCTGGGGTTATTAATAACCCTAGGCTGAAGCCTAGGGATTAGACGCGAAGTATCGCGTCTCTACAAGAATCGGCGCGAAGAGCGCCTCAAACTTTGGCAAACCTGTAAGGATTGCCAAAGAAAACAAAACCCACAGGATTGCCAAAGAAAAAAGACGCGAAGTATCGCGTCTCTACAATAATCCCAAATCTTGCTGTATCACCCCCACCTTCTCCTGCAAAGCAGCAAAGGTCTTGTCGAAATCAGCCGCGGAGGCTAAAGGTGCGTTAACAGAAACATAGAACTTGATCTTTGGCTCCGTGCCCGATGGACGAGCGGAGACTTTCGAGCCGTCTGCGAGGATGAGTTGGATGACGTTGGAGGCTTCGATGCCGCGGCCAACGGCAATAGGAGTTTGCTTACCAGTTAATAGATCTGTCGACACGAGACCCTCGTAGTCCAATACCGTTAAGGGTTTCGAACCTGCCACAGACGCAGGGACGTTCGAACGCAAATTGATCATCATTTGCTTGATTTCCTCGGCGCCAACTTTCCCCTTTTTGGTTAGTGAAATTAAACCTTCGTAATAGAAATTGTTCTCGATGTACATTTCCGCCAAAAAGTCAAACAGGGATTTGCCCTGATCTTTCGCGTAAGCCGTTAATTCTGCAATCATGGCACAAGAGGCCACCGCGTCTTTGTCGCGCACGGCATCGCCAATTAAATAGCCGTAAGACTCCTCACCGCCGCCGATGAACTTCTCTTTGCCTTCTAATTCACGAATGACCTGCGCAATGTATTTAAAACCGGTCAAGGTATTGTAGCAATTCACGCCTTTGGACGCACACATTTTATCGATCAAATCCGTGGTCACAATCGTTTTGGCCACAAATTCATGGCCCTTCAAATCCGTTACTTTCAATAAATAATACAGAATCAAACTGGCCATCTGGTTCCCGTTCAAGAGTACCCACTCGCCGTGTTGGTTCTTCACCGCAGCTCCCACGCGATCCGCATCCGGATCTGTCGCGATCACCAAATCCGCATCGATCGCTTTGGCTTTATTCAAGGCCAAAGTCATCGCTTCCTTTTCCTCCGGATTCGGATATACGACCGTTGGGAAATTGCCATTCGGAATCGCTTGCTCTTCCACGACCGTTACGGCCTGAAAACCCAATAGGTCTAAGGCTTTGGGCACCAAGGTAATCCCCGTTCCGTGAATAGGAGAAAAGACGATTTTCAAGTCCTTTTGACGCTGAATCACTTCCGGCTTGCGGCAATTGGCCTGAATCGTTTTTAAATACGCGTTATCAATGGATTCGTCTAAAATATGCAACAAGGCATCATTGCCTTCAAATTTAATGTCAGCCACCGAGGAAATGGCGTTCACCTCCGACACGATGTTTTTGTCGTGCGGGGCTACCACCTGCGATCCATCGGCCCAATAGGCCTTGTAGCCATTGTATTCCTTCGGGTTATGGGATGCGGTGATCACCAAGCCGGCTTGGCAGCCCAACTCGCGTACCGTGAACGATAACTGCGGGGTAGGACGCAAGGCAGGGAAAAGGTAGACCTCAATGCCATTGGCCGTGAAGATATTCGCCGCGATGCGCGTGAATTCTGGGGAATTATTCCGTGAATCGTGCGCGATAGCGACTTTGATTTTTTGGCCCGGAAGGCATTTGTTCAGGTAATTGGCAAAACCCTGCGTCGCCGCACCCACGGTGTATTGGTTCATGCGGTTACAACCCACGCCCATTTCGCCGCGCATACCCCCCGTCCCAAATTCCAGCGATTTGTAAAAGGAATCCGTTAAAGCGGTTTGTTCGCCGGCAGCGATCAAGGCTTGAATTTGCGTTTTGGTTTCGGCGTCGTACGGGCCGTTTAACCATTGGTCGATGTTTGCTTGGGTTGTTGCGTCAAAAGTCATATCCTAAATTTCTCCGGTAAAAACGTGTTTGGCTGGGCCAATTAAAAATATTTGGGTGTAACCATCCGTGCTGTTTCCTTCGAATTGCACGGCTAATTCACCGCCTAAAGTCTTGATTTGAATGGGGCTACTCATACCCTTGGTGGCATTGGATACCAAAGCCGCCGCCGTCACACCCGTTCCGCAAGAATAGGTTTCATCCTCCACACCGCGCTCGTAGGTACGAACGAAGAGGCTTTGGGAATCGAGCTTTTCGGCAAAATTTACATTGGTTCCGTTTTGGCCCTGATACGCCTCCGAATACCGGATGGCGGCACCGATGTTCTTCACATCCGTGAATTGCACTTGTTGGACGTAACGCACCACATGCGGCGAACCGGTATTGGTGAAATAATCGTCGTCGTGCTGGGCGATGTTCGCCACATCCTGCATTTGCAAGGAAATCGTAGCGGGAGTAATATGGGCCAAATGCGGTCCATCTACCGCGATAAAATGCGCTTTTTCTTGAACGATGCCGAGGTCTGCGGCAAAGCGTACCAAACAACGGCCGCCATTCCCACACATGGTTCCCTCGGTCCCGTCGGAATTAAAATAGACCATGCGGAAATCGTAGTCCTCCGCTTCTTGGAGGAGCATCAGGCCATCCGCACCGATGCCAAAACGACGGTGGCAGAGCGCCGCAATCGCCTGGGTATCGAGGTTAAATGCCTGATTTCGGTCATCGATGATGACGAAGTCATTTCCGGTTCCTTGGTATTTGTAAAATTGCATGACCCAATTTAAGAAAAATGTGGCAAGTATCGTGCTTGAATTACGTTAAGATGATGTTTTTCGTGTCCGGCGATCATCCAGGACAAGGCCCGCGCTGAGATTTTATGTCCGTTGGCCGAGCCTATCGCGTTCCCTTGGGTTAATGTAAAGGATTTAACCAAAGCGATTGTTGCCGCACGGGTTGTTTTGTATTGGGTTAACACGTCTTCCGCCGACTGGTTTTCATAGCCCGCCTGATCCATGTATTCGTTTTCGTCAAATCCCGGCAGTGATTGCGTTTCCCCGCGGGATATCGCTAAAGCTCGGTAGGCAAATATCCGCTCCGAATCCACCATGTGTCCCAAGAGTTGCTTGAGTGACCATTTGCCCTCGGCATAGGCATAATTTGCCGACTGCTCTGTCAAGGGCTCATAGATCGCGAGGATTTGCTGGGTTTGTTGGTCGAAGACCTCCAATAAATTCGCGTCTGCATTAAATTGCAGGTATTCCGCAAAATAGGGGGCGTTTGGGTATTCGTAGGATGCTGGGAAATGCATGGTATTTGTTTATTTAACCTTGGGTAATCCTTCCTAGGTTTGCCAAAGGTAGGTTTTTTCGTGTGATTTTGATTTTAGGAAACTGATAAATTGAGGAAGAATTTGTGCGCGGAGGAGCCTGGGTCAACGCCATGATTTTCAATTGGATAGCGTTTTTTCTGCTTGCGCCGACTAATTTTTTCGTATTTTTTTTGACTTAGCACTTGTATCCAAGCAGAATTTCCCTAATTTTGTGCCACCAAATAACAAACGGTCCGGTAGTTCAGTTGGTTAGAATACATGCCTGTCACGCATGGGGTCGCGGGTTCGAGTCCCGTCCGGACCGCCAACGAAGAAAAAACCCTCAGATAAATCTGAGGGTTTTTTTATGCCAAATTGGTCGTAATCACTAAACGGACAAAAACTTTCAAAAATATCTTGTACATAAGCTCAACCGATTGAGGATATCACGAATTTAGTTTGACTATAACCCTTTTCAACTTTCGTTACAGTTTAACCAAACAAACTAATATGTGATGAATTTCATTATTTAAATCAAGACACATTCAAATATTCCCACAACTCTAAAATCATTTATCTCATCATCTCCAAGAACAATTTCTTTATACTCATCCCGATTAGATAAGGGCTTTAAAGTAATTGATTCATGGCTCCATTCTTCTTCAGAGATACTTTTCGTGCTATGATATTCTTTTACGGTATAACCTGAGCCAAATTCAGAATCGTTAATATAAGTGGATTCCACTAAAACAATCTTTCCATTTCGGCTACCACCTTCATCCTGTTTAAAAAGGCAATAGGATCCATTAGGGATTTTTTTGTTCATTGATTCCCCTACCACTTTACAAATAAAATACCCCTTTTGAACTCCAATATTAAATGGTGGCTCAACCCAGGTTAATTCAGAATGAACTTGTAATTCGCTAAAATTACCAGCAGCGGCGGAAATATCAACTAACGGAATTGAATTAACATAGGGTTTAACTTCATTAAATCTTAAGATTCTGAAGGGAATTTCTTTTCTGTAGGTTTCGATATGTAGAGACAAATATTCTCTTAATTCTTTGTTGCATGCATAGATAAAAGTGCCTTTGATTCCACGATACATTATCGTTTTGTAAATATTGACAATGTAATCTTTAAGGATTTCAGGATCAGAAATTCCTTTTTTACCATTGAGGTCAAAATACTTACTAGTATCAATTTCAATGCAGTTTTTACTTTTATTGTAATTAATCTCTTTGCCAAATATTACAGCAGCATAATTGAGATCATATCCTTGCGTAGTATGTATACATCCTATTTCATCAAATGCGTTTGGGGAATTTATCCAGTCTTTATCAGTTGAGTTCCATTTAAACTTTAAGCCGTCTAGGTCTATATCCGTCACGCTTGGATCTGGTAGAGGAGTTTGTTTTGGACTGGATAACCATGGCCAAGAATACCCCGCAATCATTCTGCATAATCCAAATTGATTTTCTTTCTTTATTAACTCTTTATGTAAATCTCCAAAATTTTCAAACAATTGTAATTCATAATTCTCTTCTCGATATATAGCAGTTTGAGTTCTTGTAACATGAAGTAAATCGTGTACAAATTGAATGTAATTATTACCTCCTTTGACTCTCATTTGAGATTTTAATTCTAGAAGTAAAGTATTTTCTTCATGAATGATTTTGGTAAAACTGTCCGCATCCACGTCTGATGGCTTGACGGATTGAGCTGTATCATAAAAAAAGATTTGATTTTTACTATTTGCAATTATCCAATCAAGTTCAGTACCGTTACTATCTAACCCTAGTTTTTCATTGTTCTTTTTAAAAGCGCCCATCCAACTAATATTTCGATATTGCCTTAATCGGTGCGCTTCATCCACTATCAACAAATCATATTTTTCACCAGACTTAAAAGTATCAGAGGGATTAATTACCATGGATGATTTTAATCCAGGTATTTTTTTGAAAACACTTTCCAAAGATTCCCGCAGAGAAGTCATTGCTACAACTAATCCAATTTTCGCATTGGGGTATTTTCTCTTGAATTGGATTATGTAATTTATTTCTCGTAAATCTTCCTCGTTCAGTTCATCGGTATGAATACTATCTACATCGGTAGTTAATAATTTCATCAAATAGGTAGCAAGTATTGTTTTGCCCGTACCCGCGCTTCCACTTATGACTATTTTTGATGATTTTGAGGAGGTTAACCCTGCTAATATTTCAAGAACTGAATTATATTGATCCTCATTCAATGACTTATATGGAGAATACTTGAATAATTCAGAATTCTCAATTTCTGTCAAGGACTTTGTTACAATCTTTTTTTCAATAAGTTTATTCCATATTTCTTTAAAAAGATTCTTATATAAGTCTTGTTGATAATATTTATGGTTGATTAATCCATAATTTCCGTTTTGTAGTTCATAAGTCCCTTCAGACGTGAGGTATTGAATTAAATTAGACTCAATATCAAGCGTAGCAGATTTGTTGAATTTGTCTGATCCAATGATCGAAATTTTATCAAGCTTACGCCTTTCGGGGTTTGCTAAATGATTTTTTATTCTGTTGGACGCATTCGTTGATTCTCCAACATAAGCTAATTTTAACGAATCATTTTGAATGAAATATACGAGTGGCCATTGATTTTTGACCCATGTATTTTGTTCAATTCGAGGTAAAGATTCTTTACTAAAATCATATTTCTCGGATACCTCAATTGATAGCTCAAAAGATAAACTCATAGTTCATCGTATTTTTTTGCCGTTCCTTTTGCTTTTTCAACTGGATATTTCTCCCCATTTTTTGCAATCTTTTCAAGTATTATTTCCTTAACATCAAAATTGTATTTTTCAGCCAGCAGAAAAGCATAGGCAAAAACATCAGCTAATTCCTCTTTTATTTTTTCTGTATTCGCATTCTCAGAATTCTTCCATAAAAAAAGCTCCAATAGCTCACCTGCTTCCACATTTATGGCTAAAGCTAAATCTTTGGAATTATGAAACTGCGCCCAATCTCTTTCATTTCTGAATTTCAAAAGCTCTAAAGTTATTTCTTCTATATCCTTCATTTCTGTTTAGTAAATACTGCAATTAAACCTATTTTGTTAAATAATCATATAGTGAATCCTCTACTGGTCGATTCAATTTAAAAATCACTTTAACTACAGAAACGCTTTTGCCTTTATCATCTAAAATAGTAGTTTCTTCAAAAGATTCATCGATTGGTTTTACATCTCCCATGTAATAAAAATCACTTCCCTCACCATTACTTTTCTTAATAAATAAGGATAACCTTAGACTATTATTATGATTTCTTATTGCCGTAACATCCTTGCTTTTAATATTTCTTCTAGGCTTCGAAAACCATTGAAAATGACTACTATTAATGAACTTATCTTCAAATTTTGTCGAAGCAGCGATATTCTCCTCTTTGTGATAATTTACAAAAATCGGGCACGTGTTATACTTAATACTATAACCGTACATTGTCGACTCCTCGTTTTTCTTCCAGTTCAAAATACGGCAAATGTCTTTTCGAGAATACTTTTGATGTATCAAAAATCCATCCAAATAATTTTCCAGTTCAAAGTTTTTATCAAATCTTGAAATTCCATAATACACGCTGTCCATTAGGAATTTATGGAATGTGGCATTAGTTAATTGCTGATTGAAGAATTTAGAGCTATAAATCAAATCACCATTTTGCTCAACTAGTTCACTTGAACCTAAAGTTTTGACTGATTTTCGCTTATTAATAAAATATAAATTCAAATTTAAGATAACAGAATTGATGGTTTCAATGGTAGGTGTAAAGCCGTATTTTCCATAAATCATTCTAACAAAGTCAGAAGTTTTGATTTCGCCACTTGTTAGGAGAATATAAAGCAATTCTGATTCTTCAACGCGCTTTGCATTATTTACCTCAGTAGAAAATAGTTTTAAGATAGCCAATTGGTCGGCAGTTAACTTGCCAGCTAATTCAGGCTCTATGTTGGAAATAAATTGAAAATAGGACCCCGAGTATTCTACATATAAATAAGGATCTCTTGAACCATGACGAATAAAATCCATCATCATGGGGGTATGACCAATTTTATATTTTAATAAATCATAATCCTTAATCAAGTCTTTTTTCAAAGAAAAGTTCGACTGATCAATTGCTGCATATATTTTTTCTTTCGAAATTTTGTCAAAATTGATGGTGGATGTGCCCGGAATCTGGTTGCTACCGCCAGCAATAAATTTTCTGAGATTGTCTTTATTGTAAGAAGTGTCTCCAAAAAGAGCGATTGGAATTAGAAAATTATTCGTATAATTCCCAATAAAATCAATGACAGTTAAATATTCTTTCCCTTCAGATTTCCTTAGCCCCCTTCCCAATTGTTGGACAAAAATTATCGCCGATTGTGTCGGACGGAGCATAATCACCTGATTTACCCGTGGTATATCAATCCCCTCGTTAAATATATCTACCGTAAATATGTAATCAATTTTTTCAGTTGAATCATTAGACTCCAATAGATCGATAGCCTCATTTCTTTGATTTTCAGAACTCTCTCCTGAAAGAGCGATCGATCTATAACCCCGATTTGAAAATTGAATGGATAATTCTTTTGCCTCTTCTACTTTAGAGCAAAAAACCAAACCTCTAATATTCCCATCATCGCAACTATAAAATTCAGACTGTTCAATAATACGATCAACTCGTTCATCTGAAGTCAACAAATTGAAATCAGATTTCTCTTCTACCACTTGTCCATTGATTGATAAATCCGTTACTCCAAAATAATGAAATGGAGATAAGATTTCGATTTCCAATGCTTTTTGCAAGCGAATCTCATACGCTATATTATGATCATAAAGGGAGAATATATCAAATCCATCAGTTCTTTCCGGCGTTGCTGTCATCCCAAGCAAAAACTTAGGATTAAAATAGTTGACTATTTTTTTATATGAATCCGCCCCAGCACGATGCGATTCATCAATAATAATGTAATCAAAATGATCAGGAGAGAACTTTGACATATGCTCCTCTCTCGAAATCGTCTGAATTGTAGAGAAGATAAATTCTTTTTCAACTTCCTTTTTTGTGCCAGAGTAAAAGCCCATTTCTTTTTCATAGCCAAAAACTTGCTCAAAAGTTCTTAGTGCAGCATTCGCAATATTTGCCCGGTGTACTACAAAGAGCAGTCTTCTAGGTTTAAACTCCTTCGCATCAAAAGCAGATAAATAGGTTTTACCTGTTCCTGTTGCAGAAATTAATAAGGCTTTATTCTTGTTCTCAGTCCTTAACTTTTTGAGATTAGCCAAGGCTTCTACCTGCATTTCGTTGGGACTTATTTTTTTCTTCCCGGCGGGAGTTAATTCAATTTGCTTGAATACATACTCGGCTTGTAGATTTTTGCTGTTTTTATATTCAGATTCATATTGATCTATAAATGCTTCATCAACAATTGAAGAACTCTTAAAATCATTACTAAATTCATGTAATGCCTTTTGAATAATATAGCTATCAATTTTGGCTGAAACCTTTAAATTGAGCTCTTTATTTGTGCTTAATGCATTTGCGGTTAGATTGCTTGAACCTACAATCAGATTATAATATTCACCCTTTTTAAATAAATATCCTTTTGAATGAAAATTGTCATTTGTGTTAATACGAAGTTCAATATTCTTGAATTTTAATAATCTTCGTAACGCTTCAGGTTGAGTAAAATTCAAGTATTGAGAAACCAGTACTTTTCCTTTTATTTCTTGATTTTGTAATTCTTTAAATGTGTTTAACAAGGACTGTAGTCCACCATTGGTTAGAAATGCGACAGAAAACCAAAACTCCTCACAGGAATTCAACTCTGTTATAATACTTGACAAGACTTTTACCCCTTGAGACCTTTCGTTGGTTAATAACCTAGGAATAAATTCGCCAGAAGAATCAATAGATTTCTCAATAAATCCAGCTTTGATATTGTTGTAGAATTCAACATTAACCTCATTCATTTGATTCAGAAATTAATTTTTCAACAAATGGAATATCTGCGGCTGCCCAGTCAAGATCTGACAATTCAGAAATTGATAATTGTTTGAAATTCAAATGCTCATTTAATTGAATTTCTTCAAAGTTATTAGCAACGCATTTGAATGCATGCATCGTTATTTTGAAATCTGGATACTGATGTTCGACAGTTTTAAAAAAGTTCAGATTGCTAATATCCAGGTTTAATTCTTCTTTTATTTCACGTATTAAGGCATTTTCTGGCGTCTCTCCATCTTCTATTTTACCGCCAGGAAACTCATATTTGTGAGATATGTAATCAAACTTACTAGGCCCTCTTTGAAAGCAAAGTACACCATTATAGACTCGAATAATTGCAGCTGACACAAAATAGTGCTTCATTAGATAAATTATAATTATCAATTTAATGATAAAGTTTGAAAGTATAAATGAAGAATTTATCATTTCGATCAATTAAAATAAAAAAGATTAAATCACTTTTTTTTGAATTAGATATCTTCGCTTTCCATATAAGTTTTAAGAATAAATCAAACGGCATAGAATTAAACAGACAACTAAATCAATTCATTGATCGTGTTGTAGTAAAGGGTTTTCATCTTTCGGCATTCCATGGAGGGTATAAGGAGCTCCCGTGGATTTTTTAAGGGCTGCCTGAATAATGGCAGACCCATAAAAATGCTTGATTTCTTTTATCTCAAGCGCATTGCCTCGTTCCATGATGCGTCGAATAACCGCATTTTTTTGTTTGTCCCAGTCGATTTGACTGATATCCGTATCCCAAAAAACTGATTTTCTGATTAGGCTTAGATTGGGGGTCAAAGGTTTGAACTTTTTCTTCGCTTCTTGAATCTCATAATAGGTCTGCAAAATCGCTAAGCTCCCTTCCTCCCAACTAAGTTTTTCCTCGATTTTAAGTGCGATGGATATAGGTAAATTTCGTTTACCCTTTGTAATGGCATTGAGTGTTTGCGGATGCTCACCTATCGACAGCGCAAGTGGACGCTGCGCGATTCCTCGCTTTTTCAATTCCCTTTCCAAAATGATGCCAGGATGGATGCCCTTAAATTTAGCTAGGTATTCGTTCATGAAACAAATGTAAGCAAATTTGTTTACATATAATTTTAGTCGATCGATTCGATTGAGATGTTATTTACCTTTTTATCGAATAAGCAGCCGGTCGTTTTCCGTGTAAGTTTGGTTATTAAATCAAACCTCATGGACAATTATAAAAAACAAGCGGAGTTGCATATTGAATTGGCTAAAAAATTAATGGCCCAGAAACGTACGAAAGCGGAGATATTGGCTGATTTTGTTGGAGCAGGCATTATGAATGTAAATGGCGAATTTACAGAACCCTACAAAGAGTTAAGGAAGTTAAAGCGAATTAAGGTTTAGGGGGGGGGGTAACCGAAATTTAAATCTCAAATGACTGTGTTTGAGCGAAAATTGCTTGATCCTTAGATGATTTTAATGTGTTATCTTTTCCATTTAATTGCTTTATTGTTATGCCTTAAATCGTATATTTTCCGATCTTGCAGCGTATTTTTATACCCATTAAGGTATATTTTTACTTAATTCTGTGTTATTATACCCAATAAGGTATAAATTTATTGTAGATAACAGTATAACCATGGAATTAAGTGAATTTGTGAAGCAAAATAGGAAGGCGGCTCACATGACACAGCGTGAACTAGCGCAAAAAGCTGGCGTCGGTCTGCGCTTTATTCGGGAGATTGAGCAGGGGAAATCTTCTTTTCGTTTGGATAAGGTAAATCAAGTATTAAGGCTTTTTGGTGCCTCACTCGGCGTAGTGCCACAAGTTAAACCACAACAACATGAGGAGCGCGAAAGTATTTAAGGGAGGTGTTCCATATTCAAGAATTAATTGATGCCCGTATGCGTATTCTTTTCCCTTGAAATTGGAAATTCTCACTGCATCCACCCCTCCATCACCGCCGCCGTCTGCTCACATCCTTCATCCAGCATCAAATCATGCGATCCACCGTCAATAATCTCAATCGGAGCAAGGTAATGTTTGGCGGTTTCTTGAAATTCATCCACGCTGATGAGTCCGTCGGCAGATCCACCGATGACCAATACCGGGCAATCGATCCGATGTGTCACCGGGATGAAAAGGCCTAAATAGGCAAGAAAGGATTCGGCGCAGAGTTTGGGTTTATAGACTTCCGCCAAAGGATTTTCGTTGAAAAACAGTTGGCTGTATTGCTGAAAGGCTTTCAATAGGTTTCCCTGCAACAAATAGGGGATAGCCCCTGGAAAGCGGAAAAGGGTCCGCAAGCTTGGCCATAATACCCCGCTCGGTGGAACGGATGCAAGCAAGATGGCCTTTTTGGCCTTACCCGTTTTCAAATAGCGCTGAACAATCATCCCACCCATGGAATGGCCGATCAGGATGGGGGCCTCGGGCAAGTCATCCACAACTTTTTTGAGTGCTTGGACATAGTCGGCCAACGAAAACCTAATCGCCTTTGAACTCCCTTCTTGGGCATGTCCGGGCAGGTTAATCGCCAAACAGGTGTAGCCTTTGGCCTCAAAATATGGGATGAATCGTTCCTCCCAGCACCAAGCGCCATGACTCATTCCATGCACGAAAACGAGGGTTTCTTTCATGCGATTGGCGTCTTACTCACGTAGTTTTTGGGCAAATGCTTCTTCAACTGATTTACGAATAAATGAAAGTCGACCGTAATCGTATGCCGCGGCGTTTTGATCTGATTCAAATGCGGATGCGTAACTTCTCGTTGGCATAATTCCGCAATGTTTTTCGGTCTTTCCCAAAGTCCCTTGATCGCCCGCGCCACAATTTTACTCTGCAATTCCGCTCCGGGCCAAATGCATCCCAATGGCTGGAACATGCCCACAAAAAACAAGTTCTCGTATTTCTCGTGCAGCATCTTCAAATACAAGGGCACATCGCCCTCACTGTAATTCAAGAAGCTTTTTTCAAAGAAAGGATGCTCCAAAATATAGCCCGTGCAGGCAATCACCACATCAAATTCTTCCTGCGAGCCATCTTTGAAATGCACCATCTTCCCATCAAAATGATCGATGTCGGGTTTCGGGAACACCTTCCCATGCCGCAGTTTGTACAACAATTCATCATTGATCGTGGGATGTGTCCCCGTAATCGCATGTTCCGGTTCCTGAAGCCCGTAATTTTTATTGGGTCCCAAAAAGATCTTCACCGTCAATTCGGATAAGAAAAACTTCAATTTAGTCGGTAAAAATGCCATCGTAGAGGCAACGATGTCACTCGGTTGGCCAAATAAAAATTTGGGTACGATGCGGTAACCGCGGCGCCAACTGATGCTGGTCTTTTGGCTCACCCGACTCGTTTCCACCGCCACGTCACAGGCAGAATTTCCTCCACCAATCACCAAGATGCTTTGGCCGCGAAAGGGTTCCGCCTTTTTGAAATCATGTGAATGCATGAATTTACCGGTGAACTCACCCGGATACGACGGCATGCGCGGTAACCAGTGATGGCCATTGCAAACCACCAAATGCGTGAATGTTTCCGTTTTGCTTTGGCCCTCATGTTCCGTCACAACGGTCCATTTTCCATCCGCTTCCCGTTGGCATGATTTGACAAGCGTATTAAATTGTATGTATTTTTCCAGTTGGAAATGTGCGGCATAGCCCTGAAAATAGCGCCGTAATTGGTCATGCGAAGGATAATCCGGAATGCCTTTTTCGAAATCGTCGAAGGTGAAATCCGCGTATTGCGACAGGGTTTTGGAAGAAATGATGTGCGTCGTCTCAAACACACTCGAATGGCCTACCTTTTCATTGTAAACCCAATTGCCCCCTACCTGATTATTGAAATCGTAACAAGTAACGTCGAGTCCCTGATCGACTAAATTTTTAACGGCCGTAATGCCAGAGGGCCCTGCACCGATTACACAAACGTTGGTCATTTAGCTAGATAAGTTTCTCAAATATAGTAAAATGACAAAATAATCTTGGTATTTGACTAAATGCTTTGGTATTCCAGGATGCCAACGACCAGGTTGACGACAAGCGCGGCAATGCAGGTGTAGAAAAGGAAATTGCAGAGGCGTTTCATGTTTTGGTCTTCTGGACGGACTTTTTTCCGGTAGGGTGTCATGAAAGGCAAGGGGAAAAACAGGATGGATTGCCAGCCTTGGGTCTTGCCGAGGGAATTAGCTAGGTAGATTTGTATGCCCACTTTTACAATAAAAGCAAACAATATGATAATGCCGGAGCCTGTATGTAGCAGTTGTAAGTTGAACATGTAAACTTCCCCTTAACCTTTGGCAATCCTCCTCAGGTTTGCCAAAGGTAGTGCGTTTAGCGGAGAATTATGAACAGTAAATTGATAAAATAGCAATCAAATTTTCCGATTTATTACGCAGGGAAAATCGTACCTGCTTAAAGGCTTTTCTTTGAATTAGCCTTGCTGATGCGCATGGCCATTTTATAAACGTTGTAGTATTTGGGGTTCAACTTATATTTACTCGCTTTCAAGATGGGATTCGTTGCCATATCGATGCTATCCCGAATGGTTTTTTGAGTATCGCGATTCATCCAAGCTGTCCAATAGTTTGGATTGAGTTTATTCCCATACATCTGTGGATATACGGAGGGCCAAACCCAATTTCGATCCTTGATGGTGGCTAAACGAGTCATGTTGGACCTTAACATACTCGAGTCAGTCGGCAAGGCATAGGAATCTGAGAAAAGCCATTCCTCCAAAAACAATTTTCTGCGAATAGACGGCTCGAGGGGTACCAAATCGTATAATTTCACATAGCCCTTTTCGGCACTGATGCTGCTGTTTTTGTCTTCCACAGCTTTGCGAAAATCCTTTCTATTTAGACCCTCAGGTAAATATGTGTACTCCCGAACGATGTAGGCCGGAAGCGTACACGAAAATAATAAGCTGCCTAGGAACAAGGCAATCAGGGTGTTTTTCATGAGGCTATACCTTAAAAAACCAGGAATCTATTGATAGCCTGGTTTCTTGTCTTTTTTCTCTAATTTTTTCTCTTTCGGAGTTTTCGCGGGTTCTTTTTTCTCCGCCTTCTTGGAATTCATGCCTTTAGCCATGGTGTCGGGGTTTAAGCCTTCAATTTCGGAAATTTATTTGAATTTTCCCCCACTTAACCTTTGGCAATCCTCCTCAGGTTTGCCAAAGGTAGTGCGGAACAGCATCATTTACTAACAGGAAACTGATAATTGATTACACCACCAACAAACCCATGTCCCGCAGTTCCTCCACCAATTCGCCTTCCCAAAAAGCCTTAAAATCACCCAATCCCGCCTGCGAAAATTCCTTTTCGAATTCCTCGAAATTTCCCGTTTTTTCCGTGCTCAAGGATAGTTTTGGTAAGATGTATTCCAACCAAGCTCCCAGCTTTCCAGGTACCTCCAATTCCACTTCCTCGCGGCCGGAGCTGAATGACAGGGTTTTTGCAGCCTTGCTGTAAAGAGGTTTGGGTCCGAGCCAACAAATTTTGGCATTCGCTTTCGGCATTTTTTCATCTTGCGCAGTTAAGATGCGCGCAATGTAATTTTTCGGAATCTGCGTCCGCGGAATTTTAAATTCAAACCACTCCTGCAGCGGCATATCCAACCCGATGCCATGCATGTAATTAAACAAGGATTTTTTCAGCCCCTCACTGAATTGCGCATGATCCGTGCCCGTCGGGTCCGCATGCTCCAAATCGTTATTCGCAAAACTCCCCGGTTCAGGATTCAAAATTTGGATGTGGTAAGCGTCTGGATTTAGCCCCACTGGACTGTGGGACGTCAAGGCAAATTGATGCCAAAAACCGGAATGAATCACCCCGTTTTCAACGAGTTGGCGTACAACTTCCAACGAATCCACCGTCTCTTGCGCCGTCTGCGTAGGAAATCCATACATTAAATAGGCATGGACCAAAATCCCCGCTTGCGTAAAATGATCCGCGACCTGGGCCACTTGGGCCACAGAAACCCCTTTATCAATCAATGTCAGCAATCGATCCGATGCAACTTCCAAACCTCCCGAAACGGCAATGCATCCCGAACGCATGAGCAGTTGGCATAAATCTTTGGTAAAACTTTTCTCAAATCGAATATTTGTCCACCAAACCACCGTCAATTCCCGACGGATAATCTCAAGTGCCACATCGCGCATTAAGGCAGGCGGCGCGGCTTCATCCACAAAATGAAATCCATTGTTACCCGTTTGGGCAATCATCGCCTCGATGCGATCCACCAAAAGCGGTGCCGTCGTGGCTTCGTAGTCTTTGATATAGGATAGCGAGATGTCGCAGAACGTGCATTTGCCCCAATAACAGCCATGGGCCAGGGTCAATTTGTTCCAGCGCCCATCGCTCCACAAGCGATGCATCGGGTTCGCGATCTCAATGACCGATAAATATTGATCTAACAGCAGGTCCGAGTAATCCGGTATACCCACATCTTTTTGCTTAACATCCGGATCCTTTGACCCATTCAGGTAAGTGACCGTGCCATCGATGCAACAAAATGTGCGTTTCAAATCCTGCAATTCCCTTGTTCCCTGTAGATGTTCCAAAAGGTTCAGCAAAGGCGTCTCCCCATCATCCAAGGTGATGAAGTCGACAAATTCAAACACCCGCGGCTCTTGCAAGGAACGTAATTCCGTGTTTGCATAGCCACCGCCAAAAGCAACTTTAATCTGTGGATGGTGTTTTTTGATCCACTGTCCACAACGCAAAGCACTGTATAAATTACCCGGGAATGGTGCCGTAATGGCTACCAAATCAGGTTTTTCCGCCTCGATTTTCTCAGCAAGAATGTCGACTAATAGCTTGTCAATGTAGGTTGGTGGCGCTTGCAGCGCCTGATTTAATTCATGAAAACTAGAGGCTGAACGGCCGAGGCGCTCTGCATACCGACTAAACCCAAAATGCGGGTCAACGGCATCGATGATTAAATCCGAAATATCTTCTAAATAGAGCGTCGCTAAATGCCTGGCTTTATCGCGAACACCCATGCTGCCAAAGGCCCATTCCAAATCCGTGACTTGCTGAAAACGAGAGGCTTCCGGCAGGTAATTTTGCTCGGAAATCAGGTGGGCAAGGGTCGGGTTTTTGTCGTGTAAAAAGGAAATGACCGGATCAATGCTGCGGATGTAGGACTGTTTGAGTCGGAGCATGCGCTCCCCATTTTCATTCAGTTTTTTCCCCGAATCTTCGATGTAGGCAAATATTTCCTTGAGCCCTTTGGCTGAAAAAAGTTTTAAAATGACCTCTAGGCCTAAATCGGCCTGATACGATGCCAAACCCTTGGTATTCATAAAGCCCTTTAAATAGGCCGTCGCAGGGTAGGGCGTATTTAATTGGGTAAATGGCGGAGTAATAAAAAATACCTTGGGACTTTTTGAGTTCATCGACGTCAAAAGTAATCAAAAGCAGTTAAAACAATAGCACTTAACCTTTGGCAATCCTCCTCAGGTTTGCCAAAGGTAGTTCGCAGTTCTTTGATTTCGTATGAACCCACTGATAAAGATTACCAACAAGCTGGTTTTTTCGACCCTGAAATTCTCCATGGAAAAAACTACCTTTGGCAAACCTGAGGAGGATTGCCAAAGGTTAAGAGGGAGGGGAAAAATTTGGCCATTTTAAATTGCAGAGAAAACCTTAACTTGCTTTTCAATTACCTCGACCGATGAAAAAATACCTGCTAATCTTTGCCTGCCTTTGGGTGCTCAGCGCTTGTACGAAACAAGAAACCAGCCTATCCGCCTATTTCAATTATTCAGATACCTTGGAATCCGCGGGCGTCAAGATGATCCCCATCAAGACTCCGAAAGGCACCTTCAAGGTTTGGACCAAACGCTTTGGGACGAATCCCAAAATCAAAATTTTATTGTTGCATGGAGGTCCTGCCATGACGCATGAATACATGGAATGCTTCGAGACCTTCTTCCAACGCGAAGGCTTTGAGTTTTACGAGTATGACCAGTTGGGGTCCTATTACAGCGATCAGCCGACGGATACGACCTTATGGACTAATGAACGATTTGTTGAGGAGGTTGAACAGGTTCGGAAGGCGATTGGTGCGGATGCTTCTAATTTCTTCATTTTAGGGAACTCATGGGGCGGCATTTTGGGCATGGAATATGCCTTGAAATACCAGAAAAACTTGAAGGGGCTTTTGGTCTCCAACATGGTTGCCAGCGCACCCGAATACGGAAAATATGCGGATGAGGTGTTGGCCAAACAAATGAATCCTGCCGTTTTGAAGGAGATTCGTGCGATTGAGGCCAAAAAAGACTTCGCCAATCCCCGCTACATGGAACTGTTGATTCCGAACTTTTACCACGAACACATCTGTCGCTTGAATGAGTGGCCGGATGGACTGAATCGTTCCCTGAAACATGGTAATAACAGCATCTACGTGCAGATGCAAGGGCCTTCAGAATTTGGTATTGGGGGGTCTTTGGCGAAATGGGACATCAAAAATCGCTTGAAGGAAATCACCGTTCCAACCCTCATGATCGGTGCGAAATATGATACGATGGATCCCAAGGCCATGGAGGAGCAAAGCAAAATGGTTCAAAAGGGGTCTTATTTGTACTGCCCGAATGGAAGCCATTTGGCGATGTGGGATGACCAACAAGTCTATATGAAAGGTGTTATTGAATTTATCCATCAAGTTGACCAACATGAAAAATAACTATTTACTAATCCTGGGTTTTTTGCTCAGCTTCAACCTGCATGCCCAAACCTGGAAACCCTTGTTCAACGGCAAAGATTTGACCGGTTGGCAACACGTAGGCGGAGGCTCCCGTTTCGTTGAGAATGGCTTGTTGGCCAGCAAAGGTGGCATGGGTCTCTTGTATTGGACCGGCGGAAAACTGGGCAATTGCCAAATCCGTGTCGTGTACAAAATGCAAAATTTCAATAGCAATTCGGG